>Ga0194055_10000139_pt1 | contig 54076 bp, 42 predicted proteins | sample SepL449m_MetaG_FD_155482 | JGI IMG/M metagenome (GOLD analysis project Ga0194055, IMG submission 155482) | Anoxic zone freshwater microbial communities from boreal shield lake in IISD Experimental Lakes Area, Ontario, Canada - Sep2016-L442-9m | ecosystem: Environmental > Aquatic > Freshwater >... | reverse complement strand
AGTCCGCACGGTGGCGGTCTGGGCGGCGGCTCGGCCGACGCAGCCGCAATCCTTCGTTGGGCCGGTTACACCGACCTCGTCGCCGCTGCGAACCTTGGCGCCGATATTCCGTTTTGCATGGCTGGTGGCCGAGCCCGAGTGCAGGGAATCGGTGAGATCATCACGCCGCTGCCGTTTGTCGCCCGATCGTTCACGTTGGTCATACCACCACTGAGTTGCTCGACGCCTCAGGTGTATCGAGCATGGGACAATCTGGGCGGGCCTACGGGCGATGGTCCCAACGATCTCGAGCCGGCGGCACTCGTGGTCGAGCCACAGCTCGTGCGCTGGCGTGACCGAATTCGCGAAGCGGCGGGTGGTCCGCCAACTCTGGCCGGCAGCGGCGCTACGTGGTTTGTCGATGGGCACATCGCCCACCTCGCCGCGGCACTGCCTGATGCACATTTGGTGTTCGCGTCAACCGTGGCATAACCCGCAGGTGCGAGGTGCCGTCCCGAAAACGCAAAACGACCGCTCACGAGAGTGAACGGTCGAGCGAACGTGGAACACCACGGTCGGTTGCGTACGAAAGCTATTTACGACGCTGGTGACGAGTACGCCGCAGCATCTTCTTGTGCTTCTTCTTACGCATGCGCTTACGGCGCTTCTTGATCAACGAACCCATGGGTTGGGAACGCTACCGCCCCATCGCTCAGTGCCCAACCCCGCGCCCGAACCCGACCCGCGATGGGCGCAGATTTCTGGAGTCTGCACAAATTTTTAGCATCCACTCGGTGCCGCCCGATACCGTATGGCGAACCCTTTCCGGGGTCGTTCAATGGTAGGACAACGGGTTTTGATCCCGTTTATAGGGGTTCGAGTCCTCTCCCCGGAGCAATGCATCCTCATGCGACGGTCTGCGGCATGCGCTAGAACATGGTCATGTCCGTTTCTGCCATCGTGCTCGCCGCCGGCGAAGGCACCCGCATGCGTTCGTCCCGACCAAAGCCGCTGCACCTCATTTGCGGCAGAGGCATGGTGATGCATGTCATCCACGCACTCGAATCAGTAGCGGTTGATCGCACCATCGTGGTGGTGGGCCATGGCGCCGAACGGGTGACCAAGAAGGTTCAAGAACAAGCACCCGAATGGGCCAACGTCTCGTTCGTCGAGCAACTGGTGCAGCGCGGCACCGGCGACGCAGCAATGGTTGGCATGTCGGCTATTCCAGGCCACGACCTCGACGATCTCGACGATCAATCCACCGTGCTCATCCTGCCCGGCGACACGCCGCTGTTGCGGCCCGAAACTATCCACGACCTCATCGCGACCCACGTTGCCAACGGGTACGCGGCAACGCTGCTCACATCGTTTATGGACGACCCCATCGGATACGGCCGAGTCGTGCGAGCCAAATCGAAGAGTGGCGAAGGACGAGTGTTAGGCATCGTTGAGCAACGTGATGCCAGCCCCGAACAACTTGCGGTGAACGAGGTGAACACCAGCATCTACGCATTTCGACGCGACCTGCTCGGCCCCGCGTTGCGGCACCTGTCGCCCGACAACTCTCAGGGCGAGTATTACCTCACCGACGTCATCGGAGCTCTGGCCCGTATGGGACACCGCATCGGTGCGGTGCATGCCCCCGAGGCCGAAACCGCCGGGGTCAACGACCGCTGGCAACTTGCGCTCGCCGAACGCGAGCTACGCGCTCGCACCAACCGGCACTGGTTACTTAACGGCGTCACCATGCTCGACCCACGCCAGACCTTCATCGATGTCACCGTGCAACTCGCGCGCGACATCACGTTGTATCCAGGCACCATCCTGCAAGGCCGCACAATCATCGGCAACGGTTGCGAGATCGGCCCCGATACCCGACTCATCGATTGTGTGGTTGCAGATGACTGCGTCATCGAAAACACGGTGGGTCGCGATGCCGAGGTTGGGGCCGGTGCTCATGTCGGTCCCTACTGCCATCTTCCGGCCGGAAGCTCCGTCGTTGCGGCGCAAACCACCGGCGCGTTCTACACTGCCCCGGTCGAGTGAGTTCGGAAGGTCGGTAGCAAGAGCAATGGACAAGGTCACCACCCAGCGTTTGTCTGTGTACACAAACCGTGCGCATCCGTCGTTAGCGCAAGACATGGAAAAGGTCACCACCAAGCGTCTGTCGCTCTACACCGGCCGCACGCACCCCGCTCTTGCCCAAGAAGTAGCTGAGCACCTCAGCATCCCCCTCGGCGATGCCAACGTGGTCGAGTTCGCCAACGGCGAGATCCGCCCGCGCTTTGCCGAAAGCGTGCGCGGCAGCGACGTGTTCATCATGCAGACCCATTTCGGCTGCAACGGCCGCAGCATCAACGACTCGATCATGGAACAACTGATCATGATCGATGCTGCCAACCGAGCCTCAGCAAAGCGCATTACCGCCGTTTGCCCGTTCTACGGCTATGCCCGCCAAGACCGCAAAGCCGAGGGCCGCGAGCCAATCACCGCTCGCCTTGTGGCCGACCTGTTCCGTGCCGCTGGCGCCAAGCGCATGGTGTCCATCGATCTCCACAGCGGTCAGATCCAAGGCTTCTTCGACGGCCCAGTGGACCACCTCACCGCAATGCCTGTGCTCGAAAAGTACGTACGCGAGCACGCCGAGCCTGGCATGGTCATTGTGTCTCCCGATGCTGGCCGAGTGAAAGTTGCCGAGCGTTTTGCTCAGCACCTCAGCGACATGGACGCCGACGTCGCCTTCATTAACAAGCGACGCCCAAAGGGCACCATGAATGTGGCCGAGGCCAAAGAGGTCATCGGCGAGGTCGCCGGACGCGTGTGCATCATCACCGACGACATGATCGACACGGGCGGCACCGTGGTCTCTGCCGCCGAACTGCTGCTGTCTCGCGGCGCCTCCGAGGTCTGGGCAATGGCCACCCATGGCGTGCTCTCGGGCCCAGCCATCGAGCGTTTGCGCAACTCACCGTTCAAGCGGGTGGTGCTCACCAACACCTTGCCGATGCCCTCGATCACCGAGTTGCCGCAACTCGAAGTGCTCTCCATCGCCCCAATTATTGGCGAGGCACTGTCTGCGGTGTTCGACGACACCAGCGTCAGCGAGATCTTTGGCGGCGAGAACCAAGCCTGACAGGTGGCATCCACCACGGCTCGCCGGTATCATTGCCAACCGTTCTAGAGAAGAACAGTCTTCCCTCTCATCGCCTCCGGGCAGAGGAACTCACCATGTCGCAGACCACTCTTGTTGCTTCCACCGGTCGTGAAACCGGTTCACCGGCGTCACGTCGCTTGCGCGCCACCGATCAGATCCCTGGCGTTCTGTACGGCCAGGGCATGACCCCGGTCAGCGTGGCAGTCGCCCGTCGTGACCTTCGTGTCGCTCTCAGCGGCCCAGCCGGCTTCAACACCGTGCTCCAGTTGCAGGTCGACGGCAAGGTCTACCCAGCGGTCATCAAAGACGTGCAGCGTCACCCGGTGAAGCGCAACGTCAGCCACATTGACTTCTTGCAGGTCAACATGAGCGAGAAGATCACCGTGTCGGTGCCGCTGCACATCACCGGCGAGGCCAAGGCCGTTCTTGCCGAAGGCGGCTTGGTCGATCCTTCGGTCGACAACATCGAGGTCGAGTGCACGCCGGGCAACATGCCTAACGAGTTCAGCGTCGACATCAGCGCAATGGTGCCAGGCGATGTCATTCGTCTCTCGTCGCTCGTCATGCCTGCCGGCGTGGTTGCACTTGGCGATCCCGACATGGCAATCGTTTCGGCCATCCACGGCAGCCAGGGCGCCGATTCAGCCCCAGCGGCGCCAGCCGCCGAGTAGTACTCAGCAGTGGCTTTGTTCGGTCGCGGTGAGCGAGCCGAACGCCGCGGCACCCCGTTCGACTTTCTCATTGTCGGTCTGGGAAACCCGGGCAAAGAATACGCACGAACGCGTCACAACGTCGGTGAAGAAGTAGTTGCGCTCTTGGCATCCCGCTGTTCGGCCACGCTCAAGGCTGGCCGCGACAAGGCCATGGTTGCCGAGGTCACTATCGAAGGCAAACGCTGCGTGCTTGCCTTTCCGCTCACGTTCATGAACCTGTCGGGTCAATCGGTGAGCGCCCTCGCACGGCGATACGCCATCGACGATCCAACACAGCTCATCGTGGTGCACGACGAACTCGACCTCCCGCCAGCGCAGGTACGCGTGAAGGTTGGCGGTGGCCTGGCCGGAAACAACGGCTTGCGCAGCATCACCCAGCATCTCAAGACTCAGGATTATCTGCGCGTGCGCATTGGTATCGGCAAGCCTCCATCGAAAGAGCAAGGCGCCAACCACGTGCTGTCACGGCTCGGCAAAGCCGAACGAGAAGCGCTCGATGTGTCCATTCAGATTGCCGCCGACGCTGTCGAAGCGCTGGTGGGTCGCGGCGCCGATGCGGCGATGCGCGAGTTCAACTCGCGCTGAGCTCCCTATCGGCCACGATCTGACCGTGTCTGAGTTCGATGCTGCGCGTGAGGCGCACGTTCGAGAGCAATGCCCGATCGTGGGTCACCAATAACACTGTGCCGGCAAACGATTCGAGCGCGATTTCGAGCTGCTCGATGGCCGCCAGATCGAGGTGGTTGGTGGGCTCATCAAGTACCAAACAATTGGTGCCGCGGGCCATCAGCAACGCCAACACGGCACGCGTGCGCTCGCCAGGCGACAGCGAACCAGTGGGCCGATTCACCTCGCTCGCGCCAATACCAAACTTGGCGAGCAGCGTGCGCGCCTCAGGTACCTTCATCTCGGTGGCATGCATAAACGCTTCGAGCAACGTCTCGGTGTCGGACAACTGCAGTCGACCCTGCTCGAGTTCGCCCACCACAACGCTGGGTCCGAGGTAGGCCTCGCCCGACGTGGGCGCGAGTCGACCTAACAAGATCTGCAACAGGGTGGTCTTGCCGCTGCCGTTTGAGCCAACGAGAGCAATGCGTTCGCCGGCACCAATCGCTAGATCGATCGGGCCTAACGAGAAGTGGCCGCGTTGCAACGCCACCGAGGTGAGCCGAGCCACCACTGCCCCACTGCGCGGCGCCTCGCCGAATACGAGCCGCAACTGCCACGCCTCACGAGGTTCTTCGATGACCTCGAGTCGCTCCATGGCGCGCTCGGTGCGTGCTGCCTTGCCAGCGAGTTGCTCGGTCTGATTGATCTTGAAGTTCTTTGAATGCTTGTCGCCGTCGGAGGGTTGCTTCTTGGCCTTGCTGACGCCCTGCGTCGCCCACTCACGTTCGCGTTGGGCTCTGCCCAGCAATGTGGATTTCTTGTCGGCATATTCGTCGTAGCGTTCGCGCGCATGCTGAGCCGCAACTTCGCGTTCGGCAAGGAACGCGTCATACCCACCTGCGTAGAGCGATAGGCGGTGGGTGAACTGATCAAGCTCACCAACGTGGGTGACGGTTCGACGCAAGAACTCGCGATCGTGGCTGACCACCACGACGCCAACCTGACGCGAAGTGAGCCACGACTCGAGCCGAGCCAAGCCATCGAGGTCGAGATCGTTCGTGGGCTCATCAAGCAAGAACACGTCGAAGCGCGCCAGCAGCAGCGATGCCAGACTCGCCCGCGCGGCTTCGCCTCCCGACAACGACTGCATGGTCTGAGCGAGCAAGCGATCGGCAAGACCAAGCTCGGCCCACACTTCGCCAACGCGAGCATCGAAGTCGGCCGCACCGATAGCCAGCCAATGCTCGAGCGCATCGCTGTATCGGTCGTCGGCTCCAGGAGTTGCCGTGGCAAGTTCGTTGGTGGCGGTATCGAGTTCGAGGTTCGCCGCTGCGACTCCGGTGCGACGCTGAAGAAAGGCGGCCACCGTCTCGTCGGCGCGTCGCTCTGGCTCTTGCGGCAGATACCCAACCATCGAGTTCGGCGGCGTGGTGGTGACCGAGCCGGAATCTGGGGCGAGCTGACCGCTGAGCACCTTGAGCAACGTTGATTTGCCGACGCCGTTGGGACCGACGAGCCCCACCCGCCATCCGGGCGACACAGTGAGGTCAACCTGATCGAGCACGGTGGACAGACCCATCGACAAGACGAGAGATCGAGCATGAAGCGTGGCGTACACAGACATAGCAACGGTTACCTGACAAAGAGACGCCCGACGGACGCTGACCGACGGTATCCGATCTCGATACTCGAACGACGCAAACTGCGATCACTACGTAGTGCTGTCGCAGCAACTCGGTGACCGGTCCGAACGAGTCACAGTGGTTGGCGGTACCCTCATCAGGTCCATGAATCTCGCGACACTGCCCCCATTTCTTCGCGATGAGCCAGCCCTCACGCAGGCGCTTGGCAAGCCAAACGCGATCATCGCGGTGCCCGAGGCAGCGCGACCCATTGCCATTGCTGCGCTCTCGCATCTCAGTGCCCGTCGACCATTAGTGGTGGCATGCCCAACGGGTACGGCAGCCGGCCAGTTGTTCGACGATCTACAGCAGTTCATGCCCGACGGCGAGGTCATGTTGTTCCCCGCATGGGAGACCCTGCCGTTCGAGCGGGTGAGCCCAAGCGTAGAGACAATGGGGCACCGCCTCGAGGTGCTGTGGCGTCTACGCGACCCCGAGCGTTGCCCAGCCATCATCGTGGCCAGCGTGCGCTCGCTCTTGCAGCGACTCGGTCCCGGCGCACGAGAAGTCGATCCCGTTCGGGTGCACCCTGGCGCCATCATCGATCCCGACGAGTTGCTGCAGACGCTGATCTCCGGCGGCTATCGCCGTGAGGAAATCGTTGAGCACCGCGGCGAGGTTGCTCGACGCGGAGCAATCATCGACGTGTTCCCGTCTACTGCCGATGTGCCGATTCGTATCGATCTCTGGGGAGACGAAGTTGATCGGCTCACCACTATCAGCGTCAACGATCAGCGCAGCACCGGCGACCTTGCCGAAGCAATCATCTTCCCAGCGCGAGAACTGTTGCCCAGCGAAGCAGTGCGCGCCCGCGCCAACACGCTCATCGGCACCGAACCGTGGGGCCGTGAGCAGTGGGAGCGCCTCGCCGAAGGCACTCATTTCGATGGCATGGAGAGCTGGCTGCCGTGGCTCACCGAGACCGACCAACTGCTCACCGATGTGTTGCCTGCCACCGGCAAAGTTGTGCTTGTCGAGCCACGGCGCATGCGCGACCGAGCCCAAGATCTGCTGGCCGAAGAAGACGATCTCGCCCGCGCCCTCGCCAGCACGTGGGGCCGCGATCCCGATGTCGCGTTCCCTCGCCTGCATGCCGAACCCGATCATCTCTTGGGCTCCTCGATCAGCGCTTGGATGCTGACGGTCTCTCCTGAAAACCCTGACTCACCGATGGTCAACGCCAGCGGTTGGGGCCCGGTTGTCGGCGATGGCGAAGGGCTCACCAATCGCCTCAGCGAACTGCTCGCCGACAAGTGGCGTGTTGTGGTGGCGGCCGATGGCGAGGGTTCAGCCAAGCGCCTTGCTCAACTGTTACTTGACCGCGGTCTCGACCTCAAGATCGCCGAACCGAACGCCGATCTCAGCCGTCCCGGCGGCAACGTGGTCACCGCTCCCCTGCATCGCGGCTTCGTCATTCCGTCGGCCAAAGTGGCTGTGGTCGCCGAAGGCGATCTCACTGGTCGCCGCCGCACTCATCGCCAAGCCCGCCCGCGCAAGCGCGAGAGCGGCGGCTTCTTCGAAGACCTCAAGCCCGGCAACTACGTGGTGCACTACCAACACGGTGTCGGCCACTACGAGGGAATGGTCAAACGCACCATCGGCGGTGTCGAGCGCGACTACCTATTGCTGGCCTACAAGGGCGGCGACAAGCTCTACATTCCCAGCGATCAGATCGACAGCATCCGCCAATACGTCGGCGGCGAGGCGCCGGTGTTGCATCGCCTCGGCGGCGCCGACTTCGCGAAGGCCAAGTCACGCGTGAAGTCAGCTGTGCGCGAGATCGCGCAAGAGTTGGTGGTGCTCTATCAGCGCCGAGTCAACGCCGAGGGTTACGCATTCGGCACTGACACGCCATGGCAACACGACATGGAAGAAGCGTTTCCGTTCGCAGAGACACCCGACCAACGGCAAGCCATCGAAGACACCAAGGCCGACATGGAGCGGGCATTCCCGATGGACCGTCTGGTGTGCGGCGACGTGGGATTCGGCAAAACCGAAGTTGCTGTACGAGCTGCGTTCAAGGCAATCCAAGATGGCAAACAGGTGGCCGTGATGGCTCCCACCACACTGCTCGCAACACAGCACGGCAACACGTTCGCCGATCGTTTTGCTGGCTACCCCATACGCGTCGAGGTACTCAGCCGCTTCCTCACCAGCGGTCAGGCGAAGAAGGTCATCGACGGCCTCGCCACGGGCGAGATCGATTGCGTCATCGGCACTCACCGTCTGCTGCAAGAAAGCGTGCGCTTCAAAGATCTCGGCCTCTTGGTCGTCGACGAAGAGCAGCGTTTCGGCGTGCAACACAAAGAGATGATGAAGAAACTCAAGGTGAACGTCGACGTGCTCACGCTCACCGCAACGCCCATTCCGCGCACCCTCGAAATGAGCTTGGTTGGCATCCGCGATCTATCGCTGCTGCAAACTCCACCGGCCGATCGCCAGCCGATTCTCACCTTTGTGGGCGAATACGACGAACGAGTCGCTGTCGAGTCACTTCGCCGCGAACTGCTGCGCGAGGGCCAAGTGTTCTGGGTGCACAACCGGGTTCAATCCATCGAGGCCTGCGCGCAGCGTCTGCGCGAACTCGTACCTGAGGCACGAATTGCCGTTGCTCACGGACAGATGGATGAAGGCACGCTCGAACAAGTGGTGCTCGATTTCTGGGAGGGTCGCTTCGACGTGTTGGTGTGCACCACCATCATCGAGAGCGGCATCGACATGCCCACGGTGAACACATTGGTCGTCGAGCGCGCCGACCTGCTTGGCCTCGGCCAGATGCATCAGTTGCGCGGCCGCGTTGGTCGAAGCGGTTCACGCGCTTACGCCTATTTGTTCTACCCACGCGACAAGACCCTCACCGAAGAGGCGTACGAACGGCTCAAGACCATCGGCGAAGCCACCGACCTCGGCAGCGGCTTCAAGATCGCAATGCGCGACCTCGAAATTCGCGGCGCAGGCAACCTGCTCGGCCAAGCGCAAAGTGGTCACATCGCAGCTGTTGGCTACGACCTGTATTGCCAGATGGTCACCGAGGCTGTCAGCGAGATGAAGGGTGAAGAAAAGCGCGAGCCCTCCGAGGTGAAACTCGACGTGCCTACCAACGCGCATCTGCCCGCCTCCTACGTTCCCAAAGAAGAGCTGCGCCTCGAGGCCTACCGCCGACTCGCAGCGGTCACCACCGACGCCGATGTCGAAGACATCCGTGCCGAATGGATCGATCGTTACGGTCCGCTTCCCGAACCTGCCGAAGCACTGTTGATGATCAGCAGCCTGCGCGCCGATTGCCACCGCATTGGTTTGCGCGACATCACCATCACCTCGAACCAGGCGCGCCTCGCACCCATCCAACTCAAGACCAGCGAAGAGATGCGGCTCAAGCGATTGTCACGAAATGCGCTCATCAAAGACGACCTCAAACAGATTGTGGTGCCCATCAAACCGGGCGTCGATCCAGCCACGTTCTTGGTTGGCTTCCTGCGTGAGCTGATTCCTCCGGTGGTTCAGACGCTAGGGTCGTCGTCGTGATTCGTCGCCTCTCCATCGCTCTGGCTGCAGTTGCCTTCGCAGGCATCGCCACCTCGGGTTGCAGCACAGTCTCCACCCACCGAAATGCCGTTTCAGTTGTCGATGCCACCGGCAAACACGACCTTTCGGTGAAGCAGTTCGAGATCTTGCTCTCCGGCCAGGCCGCCAACGCCGAAGCATTCGGCTTTCCCGCGGTCGGCCCCGAAGGCGTGCCCGGCGCCGCTGCCCGCAAGGTTCTCTTGCAGTGGATCAGCACCACCCTCATGAAGACCGCTCTCGACGGCAAGGGTGTTTCGGTTTCCGACGCCGATCGCAAGGCCGTCGCAGATACCTTCAGCACGGGCCCCAGCGGTGAAATCTGGAAGAAGCTCGCTCCCGAACTGCAACTGTTCGTGCTCGATGCCCAGACGCTGCCAGCGGCACTCAAGAAGACATTTGGCGACTCAGCAAGCACCACCCTTGGCCAGACTGCGTCAGTGGCCCACATCAGCATCGATAGCCGCTATGGCATGTGGGATCCCTCCTCCGGCCAAGTCGTTCAATCGCGCTAATGGCATCCCCTGCTCGGGTCATCGTTGTGGGCCTCGGCCCGGGTGGCCCCGAGTTCGTCACCGACCAGACTCGGTTCGCGATTGCTCAGGCTCAGCACCGATACCTGCGCACCTCGGTTCATCCCTCGGCCACGCTGGTAACTAACGCAATCTCGTTTGATCATCTGTATGAAACCGTCGACACATTCGAGTCGGTCTACGCGCAGATCACCGCCACTGTTATCGCTGGCGCCATCGAGCATGGCGAAGTGCTCTACGCAGTTCCGGGATCACCATTGGTCCTCGAACGCAGCGTTCGTCACCTTCGCGCCGACCCCCGTGTGCACTGCGTGTTATTGCCCGCGATGTCGTTTCTCGATCTGGCCTACAACGCGCTTGGCATCGACCCGGTCGAGACAGCGTTGCGGCTCATCGATGGCCACGAATTTGCCACGGCTGCAGCCGGCGAAAATGGTCCGTTACTCATTGCGCATTGCCATGCAAACTGGGTACTCAGCGATATCAAGCTTGCGGTCGACGACACCAGCGATGCCGACAACGACGACGTCGCGGTTGTCGTGCTGCAGCGTCTCGGCACACCCGACGAACTGATCACGCACACCACGTGGTCACAAATGGATCACGTCATCGAGGCCGATCACCTCACCAGCATTTACGTCGAGCATCTCAATGTCGCCGTGGCAGAGCACTACGCGCGCTTCCACGCCTTGGCCCGCACATTACGCGAGCAATGCCCATGGGATATCGAGCAGACCCACACCTCGCTCATCCCTCACTTGCTCGAAGAAACATACGAAGTTGTCGACGCGCTTCAAGCCCTCGACCCCAACGATCCCGCTACTGACGAAGACCTCATTGAAGAACTCGGCGATCTGCTCTACCAGATCGAGTTTCACGCCACCATCGCCGAGCAACAGGGTCGCTTCACTATCGCCGACATCACCCAGGGAATCCACGACAAACTTGTGCGTCGTCACCCTCATGTATTTGCCAACGTAAACGCAGAGTCCACCGACGAAGTGCTGAGCAATTGGGAAGCCATCAAGCGCGCCGAGAAGGGCCGAACCAGCATTTTCGATGGCATCCCAAATTCGTTGCCGTCGTTGTCATACGCCTACAAAGCGCAGCGCAAAGCGTCAAGCGTTGGGTTCGATTGGCCTGATGTGCAGGGGGCTCTCCCAAAGATCGCCGAAGAGACCAACGAGCTCATGCAGGCTCATGCCTCTGGCGATAAACAAGCCGCCGCTGATGAACTCGGTGACTTGCTGTTCTCGGTGGTCAACGTGGCAAGGCATCTCAAGCTCGACCCCGAGGTGGCGTTGCGAGCAGCCGTAGCCAAGTTCCGGCACCGCTTCGAGGGCGTTGAGCAGTTGGCCGCTGAGCGATCAATCGAGCTGGCCAGTGCCAGCCTTGAGACGCTCGATCAGCTCTGGGACGAAGTCAAAGAGCGCGACATCGCAAAGTGAATCGGCGACACCACTGCTCCTGAATCGGTGCCGCAGCGCTTATCGAGTCGGTCCATCGCCAGCCATCCCAGCACGCTGCTCAGCACAGCAAATCCTGCGAGGAGACCACCAATGGTGAGTAACTCCGCATCTACGCGAGCCACGCGACTCACGTAGGCCATGGTTGAGCACAATCCGAACTCGGCGATCAGCCACATCAAAAAGATCCGGCCGGATCCGCCGAGAGCAACGCTGGCACGGCCAAGCAACAGTTGTCCGACCACAAAGCCAATGCACACAACACCAATCGCACCCACCATCATCGCCGCCGCAAACGTGTCGTGATCTCGGGACACAAAAGGAAACAGAGCTGCGCCACCAACGAACGACAAGGCGGTTACCCGAGCCGAAGGCGCCAGAAGCGTGCGTCGCCGGGCATTTGTTGCTGCCGCCATCGCCCACACCACATACATCACGTGGGTGGCGATGCCGAGCACAACGATGCGGTTGAACATCTGCGTGGCTGAAGCCAACAAGCTATGCGCCGCCACGCTGCCATCGTGCGTCTCGACATGAATCGCTCGGCGCCGCAAGTCGAACGTAGCCGCCACCGCAGCTGTATTAAATACAAACAAACCGCACCACACCACAACACGAAGGGCATGTGTGGGCAAGGGTTCCTTCGACACGAACTCAGCCGAACGAGTTACCTCAACGGAACCGATTGGTATTCGCGAGGCGCTGCGAGGCGCCAGCGCGTCTGCCCACTTGTGGTGAGTGAGCGCCGCAAGGTTTTGTGCTGTGGCAAAGAATGTCGCTGCTGCGGCGAACAACAGCAAGCCGGCAACGAAGCACAGATAGGCCTTCAGGCGCATGGCCATTTGGGGATCTGAACTCGGTAGTCCACTCGATGTTCCGGCGAGCGCGCCCCACATCAACAATGCGGCGAGAAGCGCTAGCACGTACCAAACTCTGGCCAAGTACGAGCTGCCACCGAGGTCTCTCGCAGTGCCACCAATGGTTCCATGCGGCACATACATAAACAGCAACGACGCAGCGATGGTGATGATCCATCCTGACTTCAGCGCTCGGTCAAGCGACTCGTGCGCTGCAAAGGCCACTAACGGAACGAACAACCACCCGCCAACCGCCGCAGGCACAGAACGCAAGCTGTAGAACACCCGCCGCGCATTGGCTACGACAACACCGCTCCAGATTGCAAGCGCTGCCATCGCCACCACCAAGGCCACTTGCCCATACACAAGGTGATCAATGACTTGTCCGCGGAAGACGCCAGGAATTGGTGGATCACCCCGCTCGTAGAGGTCGAAGTTGTGCTTAAAGAGGAAGCCGAAAACCACCGCAAGAATGCCAAGTAGCACAAGCGATGCAAATGCCAGCCACCGCTGTGCCAACTCTGGCAGAGGCGCGCGGGCGGCGAAGCCACGGCCTGACCGTACTCCATCCCCTTCGTTTACCGTTTCCGCCATGCTCGTCATACATCTCGTATCGACACATTCGAATGCAGCTTGAGGAACGTAAAGAGGAAACAGAGATCTTTCGAAACTTGGCGGCGACCGCACGCCTACTAACGTGAACCACATGTCTGAGATCGTCAGTGTCGTTGGTCGCGAGATTCTTGATTCCCGGGGGAATCCAACTGTCGAGGTCGAGGTCACCCTTGAGTCGGGTGCTAGCGCGAGAGCCGCTGTCCCGTCGGGTGCATCTACCGGCGAACACGAAGCCGTCGAGTTGCGCGACGGCGGAGCGCGTTACCTCGGCAAAGGCGTGACCAAGGCTGTGGCATTCGTCAACGGCGAGATCGCTCAGGCCCTCAACCGCATCGATGCACTCGATCAACGACTCGTCGATATGTCGCTCATCGATCTTGATGGCACCGACAACAAAGCGCGCCTCGGAGCCAACGCAGTCTTGGGCGTCAGCCTCGCCGTCTCAAAGGCAGCAGCTGCCGAAGTGAAGCTGCCGCTGTACCGCTATGTCGGCGGACCCAATGCACATGTGCTGCCAGTACCAATGATGAACGTCATCAACGGCGGCGCGCATGCCGACAACAACATCGACCTCCAAGAGTTCATGGTGATGCCCGTTGGCGCATCTAGCTTTCGCGAAGCTCTGCGGTGGGGCACCGAGACCTATCACAGTCTGAAAGCCGTGCTGCACGAACGTGGTCTGTCCACCGCAGTGGGCGACGAAGGCGGCTTTGCCCCCAACCTCGCCAGCAACGAAGATGCCATTAAGGCGCTCATCGAAGCCATCGAGCGAGCCGGATATCGCCCCGGCCAAGACATTGCCATCGCCCTCGATCCTGCGATGAGCGAGCTCTATCGCGACGGCCGCTACAACCTTGCTGGCGAAGGCAAGGTGCTCAACGCCGACGAGCTCGTGGCCTACTGGACGCGTCTCGTTTCGCTGTATCCCATTGTCTCCATCGAAGACGGCATGGCCGAAGACGACTGGGACGGATGGGCCTCGCTCACCGCCTCGCTAGGTAGCCGTATCCAATTGGTTGGCGACGATGTGTTCGTTACCAACGCCGAGCGTTTGCAGATGGGCATCGACCGTAGCGTGGGCAACAGCGTGCTGGTGAAGGTCAACCAGATCGGCACACTCACCGAGACACTGCAAACCGTCGAACTCGCCACGAGCCACTCGTACACCAGCGTGATGAGCCATCGCAGCGGCGAGACCGAAGACACCACAATCGCCGATCTCGCCGTGGCCACGAACTGCGGCCAGATCAAGACCGGTGCACCTGCCCGCAGCGACCGTGTTGCGAAGTACAACCAACTTCTGCGCATCGAAGAACAGCTCGGCGAAGCCGCTGCCTTTCGCGGTCGCGCAGCATTGGCGCCACGGTCCTGACTCAACCGCCCCGCAATATCGCAGTGATTCAGGTGCCGCAGTTTTCGCCGATGAAGCTGCGAAACTAACGGCCGTGAGCAACGCCCATCGCACGAGCACAATTCCGCGCCCGCGTATGCACGCAAAGGTCGAGCGACCACGTCTCCAAAAGACCACGGTTCCCATCGAGACCCACGCCACTCACCGAGTCACCGACATCGCCAGCTCTACGTCGTCTGTCGAAATCATTCCTCAGCGCAGCGGCCGGATGTTGCTCGCCGTATTCACGTCGCTCATCGTGCTTGCAATTGGCGCGGCACTGTTTGTGTTGCCCATCAGTTCATGGTTCCATCAGCGCCAGCAATTGGCGAAGGGCACCAGCCAGGTTGCCACGCTCAACCAAGCCAACGATCAGTTGCAGACCGAAGTCGATCGGTTGCAGACCGACGATGGCATCAAGCAGGCCGCCCGCGAAGTCATCGACTTCGTCGAAAAGGGCGAACAGCGCATCACGGTCATGCCGGTAGGACCTGCGCCCACCGCCTTGCCCCCCGGTTGGCCGTACGACCTCGTGACCCAAATCATTGCGATTCGCCAAGCCGAATCCGATGCAGCGGCCCCAGTCACAAACCCCTAGGCGCAAGACGGCCAGAACATTCGGGGCGGACTGCGGCAATGCACCGCTGCAGTGAGTATTGTCGGGGTTTCAGCATCAGCGTTCTCAGGGGGTCCCGCATGGGCGGCAGCATTCTCGGCAATCGTGTTCTTCGCAAAGAAGATCCGAAATTCCTTACCGTAGGCGGAACCTACGTCGACGACCTTCAGCACGAGCCACTGCTCGCGGGGGCAGCGCATGTCACGTATGTGCGTAGCCAGTTTGCCCACGGCACCATCGTCTCCATCGACACCAGCGAGGCCGAGGCAATGCCCGGCGTCATCGCTGTGTACACAGCAGCCAGCCTTGGCCTCGAGCCCGTAGGCGCAGCGTTCAATCCAACGGTGGCGCGCACCATGTTGGCCAGCGACAAGGTGCGCTACGTGGGCGAGCCGGTTGCCGTCATCATCACCGAAGAGCGCGTTCAGGGTGAAGACGCTGCCAACGCCGTCATCATCGACATCGACCCACTCGAGGCGTTCACCGATGTCGAAACCGCAATGGCCTCAGCCACCCACATCTTCCCAAGCGCTGGCAGCAACGTGGTGTTCGACACCACCATGCTCGGCATGCCCGACAACACCGCCGACGCATACTTCGAAGGCTGCGATGTGGTGGTCAAGGGTCGCTTCATCAACCAGCGCGTTGCGCCTTGCCCGATGGAAGTCCGCGGTTCGTCCGTGGCATGGGTCGATGGCCGGCTCTACCAGTGGATCAGCACCCAGCACGCTCAAGGCGTGAAGGGCCAACTTGTCACGGCCAACGGTGTTGCCGATGCCGATGTTCGCGTGCTCACACCCGACGTGGGCGGCGGCTTCGGCGCCAAGATCGGCGCCTATCCCGAAGAACTTCTGCTTGGCCGGCTCTCGAAGCTTGTTGGCCGTCCGCTGTGCTGGCGCGAGACCCGCAGCGAAAGCATGGTTGCCCTCGGCCACGGGCGTGCCCAAGTTCAGTACATCACCATCGGCGGCTCACGCGATGGCAAGGTTTCGCACTACCAGTTGCTCGTCCTTCAAGACTGCGGCGGCTTCGCCGACATGGCAACCGTGCTGGCTCCGTTCATGACCCGGCCAATGGCCAGTGGCGTGTATGCCATCCCCAACATCGAGGTGCGCACCACCAGTGTGGTCACCAACACCACGCCAGTGGTTGCCTATCGCGGCGCAGGCCGCCCAGAGGCAACAGCAGCCATCGAGCGAGCGATGGATCTTTTTGCCGCCGAGATTGGCATGGATGCCGCCGAAGTGCGCCGCGTCAACCTGATCCCCAAGTTCCTTGAGCCATACACCACCTCCATCGGCCAGACCTACGATGTCGGCAACTACGAAGTGGCACTCGATAAGGCCCTCGCCGCAGCCGATTACCCGGCACTGCGTGCCGATCAGGCCACTCGTCGTACCAGCGGCGCCGTGAAGCAGCTCGGCATCGGCGTCAGCGTGTACGTCGAGATCACCGGTGGCGTGCCGCCAATGGGCGACGACGCCAAGATCGAAGTGCTCGACGACGGTCGCGCCATCGTGTTCACCGGCACCTCGCCTCACGGGCAGGGCCACGCCACTGCATTTGCGATGATCACTGCCGAGCAGACCGGCATCCCAATGGACCGCATCGAGCTGGTGTGGGGCGATACCGACCTCGTCCCCACGGGCGGCGGAACCATGGGTTCACGTTCGCTGCAGCAGGGTGGCGCAGCCGTCAACAAAGCTGCCATCGAACTCGTCGAGCAGGCCACCAAGCTTGCCGCACGTTTGCTCGAAGCCGACGAAGCCGATGTCGTGCTCGACAAAGAGACCGGATCATTCAACGTCATCGGCACGCCCGCTGTCTCAAAGACTTGGGCCGATCTTGCCGTCGCGATGAAGGCCGAAGGCGGTCTCAAGCAGAGCACCACGTTCTCTGCCGCAAGCGCCACGTATCCGTTCGGCGCTCACGTTGCCGTGGTCGAAGTCGACACCGAGACAGGTCAGGTTCGCCTCATCCGTCATGTTGCCTGCGACGATGCCGGACGCGTGCTTAACCCACTGTTGCTCGATGGTCAGATTCACGGCGGCATCGCCCAAGGCGCAGCGCAAGCCTTGCTCGAAGAGGTGTGCTACGACGACGACGGCAACCCCGTCACCTCGAACCTCGCCGACTACGCGATGATCTCGGCAGCCGAACTTCCAAGCTACGAAGTGATCCACATGGAGACACCAACACCGGTGAACCCGTTGGGCGCGAAGGGCATCGGCGAGAGCGGCACCATTGGTTCCACCCCAGCGGTGCAGTCAGCGGTTATCGATGCGTTGAGCCACCTCGGTGTTCGCCACATCGACATGCCAGCAACGGCCGAGCGGGTGTGGCGAGCAATCGCCAGCGCATAAGCCCTTTGCCGCTGCGCCCTCAAAAGTCGGCGAGTTCGACGAAATCTTGAGATTTGGGGAACCCCCGGGTCACTTGGTTCGTCTCAACTTCGCCAACACATCAGGAGGACGCAATGAGCGAACCAACAGCATCCAACGAACCGACTCTCGAGTCTGGTTCCATCGTGGCCAGCGACCTATCACTCGCCGAGCGAACTGCTACGCGGTCGCCCGCATCTCGTATCGCCGCACTCGCTGCATGCACTGCGCTTGTGGCCGGCCTTGGCGGCTTCCTCATCGGCCGCACCTCGGGTTCGTCTGACCAGAGCAAGCTGAAGGCTGGAGCCAATGTCGCTGAGTCAAGCAGCAGCGTCGCCGACACAAACGGCGCCAACACTCCCGGCGCCCCAATCGCTAACGACTCAATGGGCGACTCGAAGATCGGATCATCGTCGGCACGCCCAGGTGGCGGCGGGATGTACTCCCCCAACGCATACGAAGAGCCCAAGCAAGAACTCATCACCGAGCGAACCACAACAAGCGGCATCACGATGCGCGCTCACCTGCAAGACTACCCCACCCCAGGTACACCATACTTCGACCAATTTAAACCATGGACGCCTGAAGGCTGGTGCTTCCCTACCGGCAATCTGCGCATCTCCATCGTGACCTCGTCTGCTGTGAACATCAGCGGCGCATCATGGTTCAGCGAGCCAAAGGATGGGTTGGCTATCTCGACGTTCTCTGCTGGCTACGTCGAAGGAACACCAGTATTCGGTGCCGCCGTTCAGGTGGGGGCTGGCATCACGTCGGTTACGTTCACAACGGCCAGCGGACTCACCGACACGGCAGCTGTCGTTCGTGGTGTTGCGTTGCTCGCGGTAAACGGCCCCATCGAGCAAGATTTCACGGTCACGCTCACGTCTGCTGACGGCACAACGTCATCGCAGTCCAACGCCGAATTGTCGCTTCCATACGACGGCTCCGACTATGCCGCTGCGTGTGAGCCTCCACCGCCAGCCCTTCCTTCGGCAGGCGCTCAGCCAGCCGATGCTGCTGCGGCCGAAGCTGCCGTTCGTGAGTCGTGGAAAGTCGCACGCGACTTCAACAACACCGACTCGGCGGCGCGCCTCGCCCGTATCGACGACACCACCGGAATCGCTGATGCCTGGAAGGCTCTGAGCACTGGCGATTTCGCCGAGCCCGCAAAGACCTCGTCCACCACGATTCAGGACTTCGTATTCAGTAGCCCCACCGAAGCGTGGTTCCGTTACGACGTCACCACCTCGGTGGGTAACTTCACCAATCGCTACGGCAAGGCGTTGCTCGGCAACGGCGGCGTCTGGCGTATCACCCGCCAAAGCGTGTGCCAAGACCTCGGACTCGCTCCGGGCGCACAGTGCACGCCACCTGTCGACAATCTCTACCCACCGAGTGCTGCGAACGATCCTCGCTACGGCCAAGGTGGAGTCATTGGTATCGGCAGCGAGCCCCGGCCGGCGGTCGAGCCGTACGTCATCGACGTCGCCCCCCAGAAGTAGCCCAAAAGCAACACGTCCCTCAGCCCGCTCCCGAACCCACGCCCCCTCAAACGGTTTGTTGAAGACAATTGGTCGAACCTTGACCTGATGTCTTCAACAAACCCGGCAGTGGGGGAAGATTGGGAGATTGGCGGATTGGGAGATTGGGCGGGACGGATGCGACGGGGCGGCGGCGTGACGCGTTAGGCAGTGGCGCGACGGCGGCGAATTTCTTCGCTGACCGCTGGCAGGATCTGATGCAGATCGCCAATCACTGCGTACTCGGCCTTGCCGACCATGTTCGCTTCGTTATCGGTGTTGATGGCGAGCACATGTTTCGAGGCCATCATCCCGACCCAATGCTGGATGGCTCCCGAGATACCGCAGGCGATGTACAGCTCGGGAGCGATGCGCTTACCGGTCTGGCCCACCTGGTCGCTGTGCGGACGCCAGCCGTTGTTGGTGACGACTCGCGAGCACCCAACGGCGCCGCCGAGCAGATCGGCGAGCTCGGTGAGTGGGGCGAATCCATCGGCCGAACCGACACCTCGACCTCCGCTGACAACTACTGCTGCAGTGGTGAGCGTGACACCTGCAGCCAGCGTGACGCGATCGACAATACGAGTGCGCGACGCCGTAGCGGCAAGCGCCGGCTCGATCACTTCTACCGCTGCTGCGCCAGAATCGGTGGGCTCTGAACTAAACGTGTGTGCGGCCGCCGACAGCACAAGGACCGAAGCATCGAGACGGGCATGCTCGAGCAAGCTGCCGCCCCACCGCACGCGGGTGAGAGAAAGGCCGTCGGCTGCAGAGACCGCGATTACGTTTGAGGCAAACGGCAGATCGGCAACGGCGCTGGCGTGGGCCAACACTTCGTTGCCGCGGTCGGTTCCCGTAGCTACAACTGCGGCAGGTGAGCGGCTAGCGATGAGCTCGGCGACCACATCACCCCACGCCTCGGGCGCATAGTCGGACAGCTCGCTGTGGTGCACGCACAACGCCAACGCAGCGCCATGCGCGCCAACCTCGGCGGCGAGTGCATCGGCATCGGCACCGATGATCACCGCAGAAATCGACGAGCCAACACCAGCGGCCAACAACGTGCGAGCCATGCCGAACCCTTGATACGAGGTCTCGCTCGTGACGCCACGATCGTGCTCGACAACAACGAGAATTTCACCGCTCATAGCAATCCCAATTCTTCGAGCAGATCGACAATTGCCGGCGCTGCCTCGGGGCCCTTGCCCAGCATGGTGGTCTCAACCACAACCTCGGCGGCGTTATCGAAACTCAAGGTGGTGAGTCCACCATTTGCACGGTTGGCCTCAACCACGAGGACTTCGGCCTTCTTGCTCTTCAACCGGCCAGGCAACGTTGGATAGCGAGGAAGGTTCAACCCTTCCTTCACGCCGAGCACGGCAGGCAGCGGCAGTTGATACACCTCGAAACCATCGGCGCTCTCGCGCCGGGCGGTAACAACACCATCGGAAATCTCGATGTGTTTGATGCCGTTCACAATCGCCCGGCCAAGCGAGCGGGCTACACGCACGCCAACTTGGAAGCCACCAGCATCGGCTGATTCGTTACCGAACAAAATGAGGTCGAATGCTCCATTGGCTGCCTCGAGCGAAGCGATCGCTGAGGCCAACGCGCGTGCCGTGGCCTGCGCGTCGAAGTCGGTGCCATCGGTGAGCTCTGAATGAGCGACATGCACCGCCGCATTGACTCCGACAGAGACGGCGTAGCGCAGTTGCTCATCGGCCTCTTGCGCCCCGAGCGTGAGCACGGTGGCGGATCCGCCGTGGGCTTCAACCAATTGGATGGCACCTTCAACGGCGCACTCCTCGTGCGGACTCGTAGCGAACCCAAGGTTCTTCGAGTCGATGCTCTGTCGATCGGCAGTCAGCGTGATGCGTGCACCTGGCGCAGGCACACGCTTCACGCAGACAAGAATCCGTAACTCACTCATGAACGAGCTATGCCTTCATCCGCGCGTCGGTGGGGTCGAACACTGGAGTAGATCCGGCAACGGCGACCTTCACGGGGTAGTGCTCGTTCATGTAATGCACGAGCAGATCGGTGCCCACAACCGCTAGCTCGGGTGTGAGGTAGGCCATCAGCAAGAACTTGCCGAGCGCCGGGCCTGAGCCCGCAGTGGTGACCGTAGAGATACGGCCCTTGGCATCGACAATGCGATTGCCGTCGAGCGTGAGGATGGTCTCGCCGCCGGTCATGTAGCGCTTGATGCCATCGCGTGGCGACACGTGATCTTCGACTGTCAGCGTGCACAGCACTGCTGCTGGAGCTGCGTCGCGTGCAGCAAGGTATGCGGCCTTTCCGATGAAGTCGGCCGACTTCACCTTCGGGCGGGCAAGGCCAGCTTCTACAGGGGTGTACTCGCCGTCGAGCTCGGCACCCATCAGGCGGTAGCCCTTTTCGAGCCGACCGGTGGTGCCATACACGCCTCCGCCAACGGGCACGATGCCTGACTCTTGACCAGCAGCAGCAATGAGATCCCACACAGCGCGGGCGTTCTCCATCGGCACGTAGATTTCCCAGCCGAGCTCGCCCACATACGAGATGCGGAACAAGCGCACTGCCAACGAACCGAACAACACCTCTTGCGTGGTGCCGTATGGGAAGGCTTCGTTCGAAACATCAGTGGTGGTGAGTTTGGCCATGACCTCGCGGGCCTTGGGACCCCACAAGCCGATGGTGGCATAGGCCGAGGTCTTGTCCTCGAAACGCACCGAGCCGTCGGCAGGAAGGTGCTTCTGGAACCAGAAGGCATCGCGTGGGCCGTCGAATGCACCCGTAATCACGCGGTAGAAATCGGTGCCGAGGCGCATCATGGTGAGGTCGCTACGGAAGCCACCGTTCACATCGAGCATCGGGGTGTAGACCGACTTGCCAATTGCAACATCAACGTTGTTCACGGTGAGACCCTGCAGGTACGCCATGGCGCCCGGTCCAGTGATGTCGTAGACCACGAACGGAGCGAGGTCGACCATGCCCACGTTCTCTTTCATTGCGATGTGCTCGGCATTGATGATGGGCGACCACCAACGGGCGTCCCATTCGTGTGGACGATCTTCGACGCCGTACTTCTCCACGAGCGGCCGGTTCGATTCGTACCAATGTGGACGCTCCCAGCCGCCGGCCTGGAAGTAGTAGGCACCCAATGCGTCGGTGCGGTCTTTGTACGGGGCCGTGCGAATGTTGCGCTCGGATGCCCACTGCTCACGCGGATGCACAATGCCGTAGGTCTTGTTGAAGTGTTCGGCACATCGCGCCCGCACATGATGATCGTTTCGCGCATAGGGGTAGAAGCGGCTGATGTCGCTGTGATGCGGATCGATCTCTGGCTGGCCATGAGTCATCCACTCGGCCAACATGCGCGCAGCGCCAGGGCCTTCCTTAATCCAGATCGCGGCACACGACCACAGGTTGGCGACACCGGGGATCTCGCCGATGAGCGGGAAGCCGTCGGGAGTGAGTGACAGCAATCCGTTGATGGCGTACTTGATCTCGGCGGTGGCCAAGATGTCCGGCATGAGTTCGAGTGCCTGCTCGAGCTGAGGATCGAAGTCGTCCATCGTGATGGGCAGTTCGGTTGGTGACAACTTTGATTCCTTGATCGAAGGAATCTCGTCGGCCGTCATGAAGATGGGGCGGTGGGCATATGAGCCAACTTCCATCGAGCCTGCGCTCTGGCGCTCGTAGCAGAACGTGTCCATGTCACGGATGATTGGGAAACCAACCTCAGTGTTGCTGGCTTCGAGAATCGGGATTGGACCCACGTCGATCATCTGGTGCACAGCCGGCGTGAGAGGAATCTCCACACCAGCCATCGCTGCGATTCGAGGGCTCCATACGCCACAGGCCACAACGACATACTCGGCATCGATGCGGCCGCGGTCGGTAACGACAGCCTTGATGACGCCGTCTTCGACGATCATGTCTTCGACCTCAACGTTGGCGAATGTCTGCAGGGCGCCAAGTGCCTGCGCACGCTCTCGGAAGATGGTGCCAGCGCGAAGGCTGTCAACCACAGACACCGAAGGCGTATAGAAGCCGCCGAGCAAGATCTCTTCATTGATGAACGGCACCATCTCTTTGATCTCGGCAGGGGTGACCAAGCGAGATTCGATGCCCCAGTTCTTGGCCGACACCATGCGGCGACGGAGCTCTTCCATCCGCTCAGGGGTGCGGGCGATTTCAATACCGCCGCACTCGGTGTTGACGCCCATCTCGGCGTACTGACGCTGGCTATCGAGGTTGAGCATCGCCATCTCGCGGTTGTGGTCAACCGGGAAGATGAAGTTCGAGGCGTGACCCGTAGAACCACCAGGGTTCGGAAGCGGGCCTTTGTCGATCTGGACGATGTCGCGCCAGCCAAGTTCGGCTAGATGGCCAACAACCGAGTTGCCGACGATGCCAGCGCCGATTACGACAACTTTCGCCGATGTAGGGAAGTCGCTGCTCACTTGGTATTTCCTCTCATATGGGGTCGTCCAACGCGGACGCCATCGCAGACCGTTGTGCGGGAATAATCCGCATAGCGGGAACTATAGACCAGGGTGGTCATTCACTTGTAATACGACTTCACCCGACTTCGTCGGGCATTTCGCTCTTTCGCCGAGCCACAAACTCCTGCAGTTCAGCATCGATGGCGTCGTCGAGCGCTGGCCCAACGTAGTCGGCCAGCGACTTCTTCCAGATCTTATTGGCGCGGGCATTCGCGTCGAGGCTGCCCTCCTCGAGCCACTGTTCGTAACTGGCGTTGTCGGCCGTGTTCGAACGGTAGAACGCTGTCTCGAAGTTGGCCAATGTGTGCGCCGTTCCGAGGAAGTGCATGCCCGGTTCGTGGTCGACGATCGCGTCGACCGCTTGGCCATTGGGCGACATGTCGACGCCCTTCGCGAATGTGTGCGCCATGCCGAGCTGATCGCAGTCGAGCACGAACTTTTCGTAGCCGATAGACAGGCCGCCCTCGAGCCAGCCAGCGGCGTGCAACACAAAGTTGGTGCCACCGAGCATGGTTGCCTGCATGGTGTTGGCCGACTCGTACGCAGCTTGAGCATCGGCAACCTTTGAGGCCGTGAGTCCGCCGCCCGAACGAAACGGCACTCCGAGTCGACGAGCCAGATGTGCCATCACGTAGAGCACCAACGACGGCTCGGGTGTTCCGAAGGTGGGGGCGCCGGTCTGCATCGACATCGATGACGCAAATGAGCCAAGTATCACTGGCGCACCAGGACGAATCAGCTGAGCAAAGGTCATGCCGACGAGTGCCTCGGCCAAGCTCTGCGCCGCCACGCCAGCGGTGGTTACGGGCGCCATGGCGCCGGCGAGGATGAACGGCGTGAAGATGCACGCCTGATTGTTTCGCGCATACACCTCGGCCGACCCAAGCATTGTCTCGTCCCACACCAATGGCGACGACGCGTTGATGAGGCTGGTCATCACGGTGCGGTCGGCCAAGTCGCCGCCGAACGCAATGCGAGCAAGATCGACGCTGTCTTGGGCGCGACTTGCAGCAGTGACCGAACCCATAAAGGGCTTGTCGCTGTACTTGATGTGCGAGTACACCATGTCGAGGTGACGCTTGTTCACAGGGATATCGACGGGCTCGCACACCGTGCCGCCCGAGTGATGGATGTACGGCGATGAGTACGCCAACTTCACGAAGTTCTGGAAGTCGGCGAGCGTTGCGTAACGGCGGCCATTGTCGAGGTCGCGAACAAACGGCGAGCCGTAGTTCGGGGCGAACACCGTGTTCATCCCGCCGATCTCAACATTGCGATCAGGGTTGCGGCCGTGTTGGGTGTACTGACGCGGAGCGGTGGCTTGCACGATGCTGCGACACATGCCGCGCGGGAAGCGCACCCGTTCGCCATCGACATCGGCACCGGCATCGGCGAACAACTTGAGTGCTGATGGATAGTCGCGAACCCACACGCCAAGCTTCTCAAGGATCGTGTCGGCGTTCTCTTCGATGATCGCGATGCTCTCGTCGCTCAGCACCTCGAATGGAGCGAGCGTGCGCGTGAGAAACGGAATCGAATCGGCGTGGCTGGCCAGGCGCGCCGCCTGACGGTTGGCGCGACCTCCACCCGCACGCCCGCCCGAGCGACCGGCTGCTTGCATCCCTGGATTCGTTGTATCAGTCATGACATCCTCAGAACTGTTGGGTTACTCAGGCCGTGAGCGACGGCGTGTACGCGTGGAGCCCGCTGGCTCGGTGCGAGCGGGCAATGTGACCACTTGACCCAAACGGAGGTATGGGTCAGTTGAATGCGGGAAGCCCATCGCTTGCACGAAGTGCTCTTGGAAACGCGGCTCGAGAGCGGTCTCTACCTTGGTAATTGTTCGCGCAACATCGATGATCTCGGCACGATCGTGGGCCGAGAGCAGCGCACGAACCGCTCCCGATCCGGCAGCGTTGCCGACCGACACAACCGATGCCGGATCGCAGTCGGGGATGAGTCCGAGGACCAGCGCGTACACCGGGTCGATGTGGCTGCCGAATGCGCCAGCAAGCTTGACCGAGTCGACAGTTTCGAGACCGGCGCGATCCATCAGCAATCGTGCGCCGGCATACAGCGCACCCTTGGCGAGTTGGATGCCGCGCACATCGTTTTGAGTGATGCACAACTGCGGCGTGCCATGGTGCAACACGTACATAAACGTGCGGCCATCGGCCACCACTCGTGGGGTTCGTGCAGCGGCGGCGCCGTTGATGGTGCCGTCGGAATCGATGATGCCGGCCAAAAACAACTCGGCGAGTACCTCGATGATGCCCGAGCCACAGATGCCCGTGATGCCCACTTCGGGAAGCGACTCGGCGAAGCCGGGCTCATCGCTCCAGAGGTCTGAGCCAATCACTTTGAGCCGCGGCTCAAGCGTGTCGCGATCTATTCGCACTCGTTCGATAGCGCCTGCAGTGGCGCGTTGCCCACACGAGATTTGGGCGCCCTCGAACGCAGGACCGGTGGGGCTCGACGCCGCAGCAAGGCCATGACGATTGCCGAGCACGAGCTCGGCGTTGGTGCCAACATCGACCAGCAGCACAACTTCGTCTCCACGATGTGGGCCCACGGCCAGCACTGCGCCCGCCGTGTCGGCGCCAACATGCCCGGCGATGCACGGAAGAATGTGCAACGACGAGAACGGACACGCAATACCGATGTCGCTGGCGCGGCCATCGACAGCAAGGTCTGTAGCCAGTGGAAACGGCGCGCCGCCAAGCGGCGTGGGATCGATGCCCAAGATGAGGTGATGCATGATTGGGTTACCCACCAGCACCAGATCGGAAACATCGTTGAGCGTGACCGATCCAATCTCGCAGAGTTGCTCAATCAGATCGTTGAGCGCACCGCGAATTGCTGCCGTGAGTTCGGCATCACCGCCCGGGTGCATCATCACGTACGACACGCGACTCATCAGGTCTTCGCCAAAACGAATCTGAGGATTCATCAGCCCGGCCGATGCCACCACTTCGCCTGTGGCTAAATCGCACAAGTGACCGGCAACTGTTGTGGATCCAACATCGATGGCCACGCCGTAGAGCGTTTCGACAAAGCCTGGCCAGACACCGGTGATGACCGAATTGTCATGAACCGCCACAGTGATCTTGCGATTGGCAGCAGCGAGCGCTGGCTGCAGTCGGCGCAAGGCGGCAGGCGTAATGGTGAGACCGGTGCGAAGCCACTGCTCGCTGAGCGCATCGGTGAGCAAGCGCAGGTCGCTGCGATCGCCACCAAGATCGTTTGGCAACACCTCTACGTAATACGGCCGAACGATTGGATCGATGATGAGGCCCGTGAGATCGACCGACTTACGAATGACTGGACGATGCATCTGACTGGCAGCGGGCACATCGATAACTAGGTCTCCGGTAATGACAGCGGCGCAGCCCAGCCGTCCACCATGTTCGAGTGCTCGCCGACCCTTGTACGACTGCTCGGTAGTACCAACGGGCGACAGGTGGTCCGCACTGCTCGAGATCGCGTGCTTAGCGAATTCGCCGAACGCAGGCACCACTTGGCATCGGCCGCAGATACCCCTGCCTCCACAGACCGAGTCGAGGTCGACGCCGAGTTGGCGCGCAGCATCGAGCACGGTGCAACCAGGCTCGACGTCTCCTTGTCGACCCGATGGAGTGAAGACAACTGTGGTCACGAACTACCTCAGGCCGGCGCTGTTTCGTCGCCGACGCGAGCGCGACGGCCGCCGCGGCGACCGGTTGATTCGCCCGCCTGCACGTTGCCCGGATCGCGATGATGACGAATCCACTCGGCGCAGTTGAGGTCGTGGCCGCACAGCACATCGGCTGCCTGAATCGCGTGCTTCACCTCAGGGTGCAACGGGTTCATGATGGCCGAGGTCATGCCGTGGCTCATTGCCATTGCCAAGAACGTTCCACCGATGGTGTTGCGGTTCGGCAAACCAAAGCTGATGTTTGAGGCGCCACATGTGGTGTTCACCTTGAGTTCGTCGCGCAGGCGACGCAGCAACGCAAACACCTGCTGGCCGGCAGTGCCCATCGCACCAATCGGCATCACGAGCGGATCGACCACAATGTCAGATGCTGGAATGCCGTAATCGGCAGCGTGTCGCACGATCTTGCGGGCCACTTCGAAGCGCACGTTGGGATCTTCAGAGATGCCCGTCTCATCGTTCGAGATTGCAACGACCGCGGCGCCGTACTTCTTGATGAGTGGCAGCACCCGCTCGAGGTTGGCTTCTTCGCCGGTGACCGAGTTGACCAAGGCCTTGCCCTGGTACACCGACAAGCCCGCCTCGAGTGCTTCGACAATCGACGAGTCGATCGACAACGGCACGTCGGTGACGGCCTGCACCAACTGAATTGCCTTGGCCAGAATTGCTGGCTCATCGGCCAGCGGAATCCCAGCGTTCACATCGAGCATCTGAGCGCCAGCCTCAACCTGAGCAATGGCATCGGCGATCACGCGATCGAAGTTGCCCTCTTTCATTTCGGCGGCGAGCAACTTGCGACCCGTTGGGTTGATGCGTTCGCCAATCATCACGAATGGCCGACCAAAGCCAATGATGACTTCGCGAGTCGCTGAGCTGAGAACTGTGTCGGTCATGATGCGGTGTCCTGATCTGAGGGGGCGGCGTTGAGCATTTCGAGGTCGGGGCGGTCTGGATCCCAGCCGCCGGTTTCGACCCAGAGCTTGAGCCTGGCTGTTGGAAAGTCTGCTTCGATGCGTTCGGCCTCGGCCCGCGCTGCAGCTGCAAAGTCGCCATCGAAATCGGCAGGCAGCGCCACCTTGCGGCGACCCCACTCACCCACATATTCACCCGATGTCTTCTTGCCAGCTTTCATCGCGGCACGGTCAATGGCTTGGTGAAAGCGATGCGGAAGGATTTGCTGATGCTTGTTCTCGCCGGAACCACCATTGACCTGCGCGGGGATATCGCGCCAAGTGATGACGATGAGTTCGTTACCGGTACCGCGACGCGCCATTAGGCAGCTGCCTTTCTGATGGTGACTGACCACTCGGTGAGCGGCGCAAGGCCGCTGCGCCCAACGTGGCGATGTTCGAAGGCCAGCCCCAAACGCTGCGCTGCCTGCTCGGCCGCTGCGCGCGTGTGGCTGTCGTTGGTCTGCGCAAGCAACACCAGCCGCGTGTAGTGAGCGAAGTAGGTCTCAAGCAGTTGCGGTGCACGATCGAGACCGAGTCCGCTCCAGACCAAGGCATCGAAATGCTTGGCCAGAAAATCGGTGAGATAAAACGTGCCGAGCTCTGCTTCGTGCAGTTCGGTAAACATTGTTGAGCCAGCGAAGAACTCGTAGCAATGGGCTCCGGGAAGGCGGGAGATGCCCGGGTACTCAGCCAAAAACATGTCAAGCAAACCACCGGTGCCGCAGTCGGCGTATGCAACGAACACGGCGCGATCAAGAGCAACTGCTTGCTCGACCAACGGACGAAGCTCACTGACGATCTTGTGCGGGGCGTTGTGCAAGTTGGCTGGCAAGTACTGCACATCGATGAACGGATCAAGACCATCGGCCGACAACACCGCGCGGAGATCGGCAGTGAGCGCGGCACACGCAATGATCAGCGGTCGCTGTGCCTCGTGCGCCATTGACGAACGGTCTCTGCGAGCTACGCGCGCGCTGCGGCGCGGCGTGCGAGTACGAACGACTTAGCAGTCTCGGCCGCAACTGCGGCATCGCGACAATACGCATCGGCACCGATTGCGGTGGCGAACTCTTCGTTCAGCGGAGCACCGCCTACGAGCACAATTTGGTCGTCGCGGCGACCCTTTTCTTTCAGCGTGTCGATGACAACCTTCATGTACGGCATGGTGGTGGTCAACAGCGCAGACATACCCAAGATGTCGGGCTTGTGCTCGTCGAGCGCCGCCAAGAATGCGTCGGCATCGGTATTGATGCCAAGGTCGATCACTTCGAAGCCGGCACCCTCGAGCATCATCGCTACCAAGTTCTTGCCGATGTCGTGGATATCGCCCTTCACGGTGCCGATGACAACCTTGCCAACAGACTCTGCGCCGGTCTCGGCGAGCAGTGGCCGCAAGATCTCCATGCCGCCCTTCATTGCGTTGGCAGCAAGCAGCACCTCAGGAACGAACAAGATGCCATCGCGGAAGTCGATACCAACAATGCGCATGCCTTCGACGAGTGCGTCGTTGAGTACACGGTCGGGGCTCCAGCCGCGAGCCAACAAAATGTTGGTGCCTTCGCGGATCTCGGGACCAAGGCCGTCGTAGAGGTCGTCGTGCATCTGCGCAGTGAGATCGTCGTCGCTCAGATTCTCAAGAACGATGTCGTCGTCAGCCATGTTGGGTCTCCCTTACGAGTTCCACGCAATCCACGATACGGGAAGATACTATATCGTGGATTGGCGAGATGGGTCAATGAGTGGTGCTGCCGTACCAGTTATTCCCAGCCACGAAGCACGCCTCTGCACGCTATGACATGGGAAAGGTTTCGCCCGATGGCTCGGACTCGATATGCGGTTGCAGGTCTGGCCTTGAGCATAGGCACTGTCCTCATGGGATCGGGGCTTCTCAGTTCGTTGATGGGCGTGAGATCAAAGACTGCACGTATTAGCGCTGGTGTCATGGGCCTAGCGATGGCCATGTTTTACGCGGGTTTCGTCGCAGGAATCCCCGCAATGACCAAGGTGCACGAGCACCTCTCGCGCCGCAAATTGTTCGTGCTCTGCACGCTGTTGATGGCCGTCGGATCACTTGGCTATGGCTTGCTGGTCAACCCAGTGGCCTGGTTGGTGTTGCGGTTCGTTACAGGTTTCTGCACCGCCGGCTGCTACCTCGTGGTCGAGACATGGCTCAACGACATCGCCCACAACGAAATCCGTGGCAAGGTGATGGGCACCTACGTAGCAGTGGCCGCCGCAGGCATGGCGGCCGGTCAGCTTGTTCTGTCGGTGGTGAATCCATCGTCGTGGGTTCCGTTCGGAATCGCCGGAGCCATCGGGGCCGTCGCCTTCGCCCCCCTCTTTACGGTCACGATCGGCGGCGATCAGCGTCACCGCCCAGCCGACACTGTGTCGCTGGCACAGATGGCACGCATCGTTCCCTCGGGCATTGTCGGATTCGTGCTCGTGGGTACGACCCAGGGTTGCTTGTTGCAGATGGCAGCGGTCTACGCAGCTCGCGCCGATCTCACCTCGAGCCAAGTGGCTCTGTTCGTTGGCGCTACCACCACCGGCGCCGTGACGCTGCAATTCCCCATCGGGGCACTCGGCGACCGAATCTCCCGCCGTGGCGTGATGGTGGCGCTGTGTGTCATCACCTCGGCGATCTGCGTGCTGATGGCCAACCTGTCGCCTCGCTCCGCCGCCTCGTTTGTTCTCGCATTCGCGCTCGGGGGCTTCAGCGCTCCTCTCTATGCGCTAGGTAACGCCTACACCAACGATTGGATTCCACCCCATCAACGGCTGGCGGCCAGTCGCGCATTGCTCAGCACGTACTCGATCGGGGCGGTCTTCGGGCCGCTACTTGCGGCGGCGGCCATGTCGATCTTTGGCACCGTTGGTTTCTTCTGGGCACTGCTCGCCTCGCACGCAGCGCTCGCCGTCTTCATGAGCTACCGCGTCGTGGTGGCTCCCGATCGGGCGTTTACGCCCCTAGCAGTAGGTTGACGATATGGCCAGCAGTACCTCAGGTATTCAATCGATCGAGCGCGCCTTCTCGGTGCTGCTCGCCGTCGCCACAGAGCAGGGTGGCATCACCGATGTGGCTCGCCGGGTGGGTTTGCCCGTCAGCACAGTGGCTCGATTGCTCTCCACGCTTGAGCAGTTGCAAGCTGTCGTGCGTCAAGACGATGGAGTGAGCTACCGCATCGGGCCGACAGTGAGCAGCCTCGCAGCGGGCAATGACACCACGCTCATCGGGCGGGCCCGACCATTTCTCGCTGAGCTTGTTGAGCATGTGGGCGAAACAGCCGGGTTGTCGGTGCTCGAAAGCAACGAGGTGTTGTACCTCGACCATGTGAGCGCCGAGAACGTGATTCAGATCCAAGACTGGACCGGCAAGCGAACTCCGTTTCATGTTGTGTCATCCGGGCTTGTGCTGCTCGCTTACTCAAGCCCCAAGACCATCGACAAACTGCTTTCAGGCTCGCTCGAAAAGTTCACCGAGAACACCACCGTGTCGGCAAAAAAGCTGCGCCAGCGGCTTGCGACAATCCACGATGCTGGTTGCGCGTGGACCATCGAAGAGTTCCAGATCGGGCTCACGTCAGTGGCGGCGCCGGTCTTTAACGGCAAAGGCCAGCCGGTTGCAGCCATTCACTGCCACGGCCCCAGCTATCGGTTTGCCACGGCGGCCAGCCGCAAGACCATCGAAACAGCGGTTATCGCAGCGGCACGGCGCCTCAGCGCTACAAAGCTTGACTAATTCCAGCGAAAACTCTTCGTGGGCGACTCTTCCACGATGCGGATTGATGTTGTATGGTGGTAATCAGCACAACTGTCCAAGGAATTACTCCGCGAGCACCGGGAGCCGTAGCGACCATGTCTATCTTTCGATCACGTCAGCGCTCCGGCACCGTCGATGACCAAGCCATCGCCCCGAGCGTCGTTGACCGTGTGACCCACGCGCACCTTGAGCTCATCCCCACACCCAAGGCCCACCTGCAATTTCCTGAATTGCCCGAGGCGTCTACCGTGTCGGTCACCTGTTCTCCGGCCAAAGACATTCAGGCCACGCTTGATATGGCAGCTCAGCTACAAGACCTTGGTCACACAGTCATTCCTCACCTCGCAGCACGCATGGTTGAAGGCCCCGAGCAAGTGGCAACGATCGCTCAGTGGCTCAACGCCCACGGCGTGCACGATGTCTTCATCATCGGCGGCGATGCTCCCGATCCGCACGGCCCATACGTCGATGCCGGCGCGTTGATCGAGGCGCTGCTCAACTCGAACGCAAACCTGGCCAACGTCGGCTTCGGCGGATACCCAGAGGGTCACGCCACGATCCCGCTGAACAAGCTTGCTGATGCCGTTGCGGCGAAGCAGCAGTTGCTCGACACAGCCGGTGTCGGCGGCTGGGTGTCCACCCAGATGTGCTTCGACACCAAGGCCGTCTCGAAGTGGATTCACCACAGCCGCTCGCAAGGACTTCACCTTCCGATTCACCTGGGCATCCCCGGAGTCATCGACACCACCAAGCTGCTCACGATGGGCGCAAAGCTCGGTATCGGCGCATCGCTGCGTTACCTGCGTAAGAATCGCGCAGTAGTCAGCAAGCTGGCAGCCCCCGGAGGGTACGACCCGATGGAAATGCTGAGCCCTTTGGCGCGCGAGTTCGAGGCACTCAACATCTCAGCGCTGCACGTTTTCACGTTCAATCAAGTGGCCAACACCGCGGCATGGCGTCAAGCGGTGATTGGCGTGGCCGCACACGCGCTCTAATCTCACTTCAATTTTTTCAACGTCCACTTTTGGCACTTACGAAGGAACAAATCACCATGGGGTTTCCATCAGATCTCGAAATCGCTCAGGCTGCTCCGCTGCAGCCGCTGCTCGACATCGCCGCACAAATGGGCATCGGACCACATCTGATTGAGCCCTACGGCGACAGCTTGGCGAAGATCAAGCTGTCGGCAGTGCAAGAGCTCGCCGATCGCCCCAAAGCGAAATACGTAGTGGTTTCGGCCATCACACCTACCCCACTAGGCGAAGGCAAGACCACCACCACGGTTGGCCTCGGTCAGGCCTTCAAGCACATCGGCAAGAAGAGCGTCATTGCTATTCGCCAGCCTTCGATGGGCCCAACGTTCGGCATCAAGGGTGGCGCTGCGGGTGGCGGCTACAGCCAGGTCATCCCGATGGAGCTGCTCAACTTGCACCTCACCGGCGACTTCCACGCCGTGACCTCGGCCCACAACATGCTCTCGGCTGTGCTCGACAACCATTTGCATCAGGGCAATGAACTCGACCTCGACCTCAACAACATCACGTGGCGCCGCGTGCTCGACATCAACGAGCGGGCGCTGCGCAACATTGTCATCGGCCTCGGCTCATCCGAGGATGGCGTCACCCGCCAGACCGGATTCGACATCACCGCAGCCTCTGAAGTGATGGCCATCTTTGCTCTGTGCACGTCGCTGAAAGACATGCGCGAGCGCCTCGGTCGAATCGTTGTTGGCTACACCCCATCGGGTGAGCCAGTTACCGCCGAGGCCCTGCAGGGTGCGGGCGCCATGGCCGCCATCATGCGCGATGCGCTCAAGCCCAACTTGATGCAGACACTCGAAGGCACTCCGGTGCTCGTGCACGCTGGCCCATTCGGCAACATCGCCCACGGCAACAGCAGCATTATCGCCGACCAGATCGGTATCCGCGGCGGCGACTATCTCATCACCGAAGCTGGCTTCGGTGCCGACATGGGCGCCGAGCGTTTCTTCAACATCAAGTGCCGCGCCTCTGGCTTGGCGCCCGACGCCGCTGTGGTTGTGGCCACGGTACGTGCCCTCAAGGCACACTCGGGCAACCACAAGATCGTGGCAGGCAAGGCGCTGCCTGAGAACTTGCTCAAAGAGAACCCCGAAGAAGTTCACATCGGCGGCGCCAACCTGCGCAAGCAGATCGAGAACATCCGCATCCACGGCGTGACGCCGGTGGTTGCGATCAACGCCTTCCCCGGCGACTTCGACTCCGAGCATCGCGCCATCATCGAAATCGCCGAGTCGATGGGTGCCCGAGTCGCCATCTGCACGCACTTCGCCAACGGCGGCCGCGGTGCCACCGAGTTGGCCGAAGCAGTTGCAGAAGCCGCCGACGAACCATCGAACTTCCAGGTCCTCTACCCCTCTGAGGCCAGCCTCAAGACCAAGATCGAAACCGTCGCTACCAAGGTCTACGGCGCAGCCGGCGTGTCGTACTCACCTACTGCCAACAAGCAGTTGGCCAACTACGAGCGCAATGGTTTCGGCCATCTGCCCGTGTGCATCGCCAAGACCCACCTGTCGATCTCATCCGATGCATCGCTGAAGGGTGCACCTACGGGCTGGACATTGCCAGTTCGTGAAGTGCGAGCATCGGTTGGTGCCGGATTCGTGTACCCAATCTGCGGCGACATGCGCACGATGCCAGGCCTCGGTGGTGACCCAGCTGCTCATCACATCGACATCGATGAGAACGGCGTCATTAGCAATCTCTCTTAGGTTCTAGGATCAAAAAGCGGTTAGATACCACCCTCACACGTTTGAAAGTTTCCCCATGACTACACAGAATGAGCGCACTCCGGGCGGAGCCATCATCATGGACGGCGCCGCGCTTCGCGACGACACGGTGGCACGCCTGCGCAGCGAAATCGAGGCCATGGGACTCGGCTATCCAACCGTGTGTCTGGCAACCGTGCTCGTGGGCGACGACAAACCCAGTCAGATCTACGTGCGCACCAAGCATAAGAAGGCTGCCGAAGCGGGCATGACGTCAACACATGTCGGGCTCGCTGGCGACGCCACCCAAGCCGAGGTCGAAGACGCAGTGCGCGCTCTCGCCGCCGATCCATCGGTTCACGGGATCTTGGTTCAGTTGCCGTTGCCCGCACATCTCGACACCGAAGCTGTGCTCGATCTTGTGCCAGCCGAGAAAGATGTCGATGGCCTCACCGAGGCAAGCATGGGGCGCCTCATGCGCGGTCGTCCCGGCCATGTGCCATGCACACCCAAGGGCGTCATGCGCCTGCTCGAGCGTTACGAGATTCCAACGGTAGGCAAGAAGGCTGTGGTCATCGGCCGCTCGTCGCTGGTGGGCTTGCCACTCGCTGTGTTATTCGCCCGCAAGGGCGTCGACGCCACCGTTACCTTGGCCCACTCGCGCACCTCCGATCTCGTCGAGGTCTGCCGCGATGCCGACATCATCGTCGGTGCTGCAGGCATGGCTCGCCTCATCACAGCCGCACACGTAAAGCCCGGCGCAACCGTGATCGATGTCGGCGTGTCACGTACCGAGTCGGGCATCGTTGGCGATGTCGACTTCGACAGCGTTCAGGCCGTTGCTGGCGCAATCACTCCGATGCCCGGCGGCACCGGTCCGATGACCATCGCCTGCCTGCTCGAAAACACACTCGAAGCTGCGCGCATGCTCGGCGCAATTCCTCCCGCCTCAACGACAAATCGAGGGAGGTGACACATGGCAGCAACACGCACCCCACGCCCCGATTACGTTCGCATCACCGAACCCTTGGTTCGCGAAAACGGCGTGCTCCGCCCAGCAACCTGGGATGAAGCACTCACTCGCGCCGCGGCAGGTTTTCGGCACGCAGTAGACACCTACGGCGAGAACGGCATCGGAGTTTTCTCGTGCTCGAAAGCCACCAACGAAATGAACTTCCTCGCTCAGAAGTTCACGCGTCAGGTACTCGGCACGAACAACATCGACTCCTGTAACCGAACTTGACACGCTCCTAGCGTGGTCGGTCTGGCCACAGTGTTCGGTGCCGGTGGCGGCACATCTTCGTACCGTGAGGTCGAAGACACCGATGTGATTGTGCTCTGGGGATCTAACGCCCGCGTTGCACACCCCATCTTCTTTCATCATGTTCTGCGTGGCATTCGTAATGGCGCCAAACTCTTCGTCGTCGATCCCCGTCGCACAGATACAGCGCGTTGGGCCGATCGTTGGCTCGGACTTCATGTAGGCGCCGACATCGCGCTTGCCCACGCCATCGGCCGCGAGATCATCGCATCCGGGCTGTACAACCGGGCCTTTGTCGAAGGGTCAACCACCGGGTTCGACGACTATCGCGCCGCTGTCGATCCATGGACCCTCGAGCACGCCGAAGCCGTTACCGGCGTGCCCGCCGACGCAATCCGCGAACTCGCGCATGCCTTTGCCCGCGCCGACCGTGCGCAGATGTGCTGGACCCTTGGCATCACCGAACACCACAACGGTGTCGACAACGTGCTGGCACTCATCAACCTCAACTTGTTGTGCGGTCACGTAGGCCGATACGGATCGGGCATCCAACCGCTTCGCGGCCAGAACAACGTGCAGGGCGGCGGCGACATGGGCGCCATCCCCAACAAAATGTCTGGCTTCCAAGACATTCTCGATGCCGATGTTCGCCACAAGTTTGGCACTGCATGGAACTGCACCATTCAGCCTCACTATGGCAAGCACCTCACCCAGATGTTCGAGTCGATGGAGCGCAAAGAAATGCGCGCCCTCTATGTAATCGGCGAGAACCCGGCTCAATCCGAGGCCGACTCCGCGCATGCGATTCACATTCTCGAAGGCCTCGAGCACATGGTGGTGCAAGACATCTTTCTCACCAAGACCGCCGAACTCGCCGATGTTGTCTTGCCCGCATCAGCCGCATGGTGCGAAACCGAAGGCACTGTCACCAACAGCGAACGACGCGTGCAGCGAGTGCGTAAAGCCATCGACGCGCCCGCCGGTTCACGCGACGATGCAGCGATCATCATCGAGTTGGCTCATCGCATGGGCCACACCGAATGGCAGTACCCAACCTCTGAGTCGATCTGGGACGAGTTGCGCACGTTGTCGCCCATGCATCAAGGTATGTCGTACGCCCGACTCGAAGCACTCGGTGGCATTCAGTGGCCATGCCCCTCGAATGACACCCTCGAGCCTTCGTACCTGCACGGTCGCCTCTGGGCCGAGAACCCCGCCGATCGCGGCCGCCTCGCACCATTCAGCGCCGTGTCGTGGGCAGGTCCTGTAGATCTCATCACCGATGAGTACCCCATCCGTCTCACCACTGGTCGTCGCCTCGATTCGTACAACACCGGCGTACAGAGCGGGGCCATTCCTTCACCGCTTCGCGTTGGCGAAACGCTCGACATGAACCCCGACGATGCAATGCGCATCGGCATCGACAACGACGAATTCGTTCGCATCACTTCTCGCCGCGGCTCGATAGAGGCACCCGTTCGTTACGACAGCCACCTTCGTCCGGGCCTTGCGTTCATGACCTTTCATTTCCCCGACGAGATCGATGTGAACGTACTCACCATCGAGGCCAACGACCCCAAGTCGGGTACCGCCGAATTCAAAGCAAGCGCAATCCGTGTCGAGAAGATCAACACTCCTGTGCCAGTAGCTGGCGAATAGCCATGGACCTCCGCTTTCCAAAAGACGAGCCCACGCTCGCCGAAGTGCAAGCGCTTGATGAGGTGCTTGGCGCATCGCATGTCGTCGAAGGCTGGCAGCGCGAACGCGGAGGCGCCCATTTGGCTGCCGAGCAGCGTCAGCACCTTCTGGCGGCGTTACATGCCTTACAGAATCGCGTTGGTTGGGTGAGTCCAGGTGGTCTGGGTGAGTTGAGCCGCAGACTCGATGTGCCGCCGGCCGAGGCCTATGGCGTTGCAAGTTTCTACGCCATGTTCAGCATGGAAGAACGTCCGGCCCGCGTGGTGCACGTGTGCGCCGATCTCGCGTGTCAGGTGCTCGGTGCCGGCGCATTGCTCGATGCAGTGCAGGCAGAATGCGGCAACCCAAACCAAACCGGCGTGCCCGGAGCATGGCAGCCGAGCCCGTGTCTGGGGCTGTGCGAGCGAGGTCCAGCGATACTGGTTACCGAAGCTGGCGACCCCGCTCACGAAGCCGTGGTTGCGCCCGCTATCGCCACCGATGTTGCCGTTGCCTTGCGCGTGGGGCCAAAGGGACTCGGCGCTGAGGCCCCAGTTGTTGCGGCAGTGCCGCAAGCTGCCACACCCCAAGGCGCAGCCGAACTGGTGCTGCTCAAGCGAGTGGGCGTAGTTGATCCCACGTCGCTCGACGACTACCGCGCCCACGGCGGCTACGAAGCGTTGCGCGCCGCGTTTGCAATGGGCCCCACCGGCGTCATCCGCGAAGTCACTGACTCGAATCTCGTTGGGCGCGGCGGCGCAGCGTTCCCGGCTGGCCGCAAGTGGGCCGCCGTTGCCGCTCAGCCTGTGCGCACCCACTACCTCGTGTGCAATGCCGACGAAAGCGAACCCGGCACATTCAAAGACCGAGTCATCATCGAGGGCGATCCCTTCTCGCTTATCGAAGCAATGACCATCTGTGCATTTGCAACAGGTTGCGAGCAGGGCTTTGTGTACCTGCGCGGCGAATACCCTCGCGCCCTCGAACATCTGCAGCACGCCATCAACGCAGCGCGCGATCGCGGCTATCTCGGCGCCAACGTGATGGGCCTCGGATTTGCGTTCGACATCACCATCGTTCGCGGCGCAGGCGCATACATCTGCGGCGAAGAGACCGCCATCTTCAACTCGATCGAGGGCTACCGCGGCGAGCCACGAAGCAAGCCACCGTTCCCCGTCGAGGTTGGCCTCTTCGGTAAACCAACTGTGGTCAACAACGTCGAGACCCTTGTCAACGTCTTGCCCATCGTGCTCAACGGCGGCCCCGCATATGCAGCCATCGGCACCGCAGGCTCTACCGGAACCAAGGTGTTCTGCGTGTCGGGCGCGGTGGCCAACGCAGGCGTCTACGAGCTGCCCTTTGGTGCCACGCTTCGCGAACTCATCGATCTCGCTGGAGGCGTACCCAGCGATCGCTCGCTCAAGGCGGTACTGCTCGGCGGTGCGGCCGGATCATTTGTGCGCGCCGACGAAATCGATTTCCCGCTCACGCTCGAGGGCGCACGCGCCCACAACACCACGCTTGGCTCGGGCGTTGTGATGGTGCTCGACGACACCGTCGATCTCCCCACCTTCCTGCGTCGCATCGCAGCATTCTTCCGCGACGAGTCATGCGGCCAATGCGTGCCATGCCGCGTTGGCACAGTTCGCCAAGAGGAAGCATTGATTCGCATCACCCTCGGGCCGCGCTCTGCGGCGCAGAACGCAGCCGACCTCACCATCCTGCGCGATGTCGGGCGGGCCATGCGCGACGCCTCGATCTGCGGGCTCGGGCAAACCGCGTGGAGCGCAATCGAATCTGCAATCGACCGCCTGGGGGCACTGCAATGAAGGGCCCATCATGACCTCGATCTATGAGACTCCAGTAGGCCTGCCTCGCCGCGCGGTCAGCATCCAAATCGACGGCGAAGAGGTAAAGGTCAGCGAAGGCGCAACCATTCTCGATGCCTGCAAGGCGCACGGCACCGACGTACCAACGTTGTGCTACGGCGACACCCTCGATCCAGTGAACGCCTGTCGAGTGTGTGTGGTCGAGGTAGAAGGCAACCGCGTGCTTGTGCCGTCGTGCTCACGCAAGGTCGAGTCCGGCATGGTCGTCAACACCGACAACGAACGCACCCGGCACTCACGCAAGATGGTGCTCGAGTTACTTGGCTCATCGGTAGATCTCTCGGCGGCACCGCAAGTTGCCGGCTGGAACGATCAGTACGAGGCCGACCCCACACGCTTTGGTGAATCGAAGACCGTGAAGCAACCAGTGAAGATCGACAACGATCTCTACGTTCGCGACTACTCGCGATGCATCCTGTGTTACAAGTGCGTCGATGCGTGCGGCGAACAATGGCAAAACTCGTTTGCGATTTCTGTTGCGGGCCGCGGGTTCAATGCTCACATCAGCACCGAGTTCGATGTCGGACTCCCCGACTCTGCCTGCGTGTATTGCGGCAACTGCGTTGAGGTGTGTCCCACTGGCGCTCTGATGTTCAAGACCGAGCACGACATGCGCGTGGCCGACACGTGGGACGAAAGCGCCCAGCAGCAGACCACCACCATTTGCCCGTATTGCGGCGTTGGCTGCAGCCTCACGCTGCACACCCAGGACAACACCATCGTGAAGGTCACGTCGCCGCACGAGTCTGCTGTGGGTTCGGGCAACCTGTGCATCAAGGGTCGCTTTGGATTCCAGCACGTGCAGACCCTCAAGCGCGACTAGTCGTCGGCTCACTTCTTCGCTGACTAGTTTCGCTTCGTGAACATCGACGCAGCCATTTCCTTCGTCGAAGGACACATCGATTACGGCACATGGGCAGCGCGCTCGGGTCGCACCGGCAAAGTAGACCTGTCGCTCGATCGCATGCGCCGGTTCATCGAGTTGCTGGACAATCCGCAGGTTGGCTTACCGATCATTCATGTCACTGGCACGAACGGCAAGGGTTCTACCTCGCGGATGATCACGCGACTGTTGATGGCCGAAGGCCTGCGGGTTGGCACCTACTCGAGCCCCCACCTCGCCCGATACAACGAACGATTTCGTATCAACGACATCGACATCGACGACAACAGCTTGGCAGCCCTGCTCACCGCGGCAGCCGATGCCGAAGATCGTCTGGGCGAACGACTGATGCCCTTCGAGGTGCTCACCGGAGCCGCCTACACATGGTTCGCACAGCAGCATGTTGATGTGGCCGTCATCGAAGTTGGCGTGCTCGGTCGCTTCGACGCAACCAACGTTGGCGACGGCAGCGTGGCGGTTGTGACCAACATTGGGTTCGACCACACCGACGGCGAAGGCGACTGGCAGCAGCGCATCGCCGCCGAAAAAGCCGGCATCGTCAAGCCCGGCGCGCACCTCATCCTTGGGCGCATCGATGGCCGCCTCGAGCATCTCTTCGAAGCACAGGGCGCAGCGCATATCTGGCGTCTCGGGCGCGACATCAATGCCGTGGCCGATACGCCCGCCGCCACGGGTCGGCACGTTGCAGTCACCACCCCGCTGCAGACCCTCGACGACATCAACCTTTCACTTCACGGATCGCATCAGTCCTCAAACTGCGCGCTTGCCGTTGCCGCTGCATCAGCGTTCCTTCAACGACCGCTCAACCCGAGTGCCGCACGTTCGGCTCTCAGCGATGTGCGCATGCCTGCTCGACTCGAAACAGTGCTGCTGCGTCCACAGGTACTTCTCGACGGCGCCCACAACCCCGATGCTGCCCGGGCGCTGGGCGCCGCTATTCGCGACAGCATGCCCTGCGATGGGAAGCGAACGTTGATCATCGGACTCCTCGCCGGGCGAGACCCATCCGCAATGCTCACGGCGATCGGCGCCTCTACCTTCGACACGGTCATCACCTGCACTCCTCCGACGGCACGCGCTCGGCCGGCTAGCGAACTTGCCACCGCTGCTGCCGAACTTGGATGCACAGTTCACGTCATCGACAACATCGGCGACGCGCTGCAGTTCGCCATCGACACGGCCGATTCCCTCGACCAGATCGTGGTGACCGGTTCGATCTATCTCGTAGCCGATGCTCGCGAGTGGCTACTCGCTCGGTCCCGCACCTGACCTCGAGTAAGCGTCAGCGCACGGCATTCGTGCGCTGAGGCTTCACGACGGAGCGTGACCCTGGTTGTCGCGTCGATAAAAGTCGACGTGCTCGGCCGGCAGCGGCTCGTTACCTGCGATGAGGTCTGCTGCTTTCTCGGCCATCATCATCACCGGCGCATAGATGTTGCCGTTGGTGACATAGGGCATCGCCGAGGCATCGCACACGCGCAGGCCCTCGACTCCGTGAACCTTCATGGTGAGTGGGTCCACAACAGACATGTCGTCGGTGCCCATGCGACAGGTGCACGACGGATGCAGCGCTGTCTCGGCGTCTTTGGCGACCCACTCGAGGATCTGTTCGTCGGTCTGCACCTCGGCTCCCGGCGAGATCTCACCCTTGCTGAACGCGGCGAAGGCCTGGGCGCCAAGAATGCGACGAGTGACATGAATCGCCTCGACCCATTCGCGGCGATCTTGTGCCGTAGACAAGTAGTTGAACCGCAGCGCTGGCTTCACGCGCGGATCGCGTGAGGTGATCTTCACCGAACCGCGCGAGTCGCTATACATCGGGCCGATGTGCACCTGATACCCGTGTTCGATCTTCTCGCCACCAGGCGGCAGCGAACCGTCGTAACGAATTGCGATGGGGAGGAAGTGAAACATCAGGTTCGGATACTTCACGTCGTCGTTGCTGCGCACGAAGCCACCAGCTTCGAAGTGGTTTGTGGCACCCGCACCCCTACGGAAGAACAGCCACAGAAAGCCAATCCACGGACGCTTCCACATCTTCAGCGATGGCTGCTGAGTAACGGGTTGCGAGCACGAGTGCTGGATGTACACCTCGAGGTGATCCTGCAGGTGTTCGCCCACACCCGGAAGGTGATGCACCACAGGAATGTTGAGCGCCTGAAGTTCGTCGCCATTTCCAACTCCGCTGAGCTGCAACAGTTGCGGCGTGTTGATGGATCCGCCGCACAGAATGACCTCACGCGCCATCACCTGTTGCGGCTTGCCGCGACCCTTGGTGAACTCGACACCGGTGGCTCGCTTGCCATCGAACAACACGCGGTTCACCATTGCCCGGCACAACAGATCGAGGTTGGGCCGCTTGAGTACCGGATACAGATAGGCCCGAGCTGCACTGAGCCGGCGGCCCCTCTTGATGTTGCGATCGAACTTGGCAAAGCCCTCTTGCTGGTAACCGTTTACATCGCTGGTGATGGGATAGCCCGCCTGCTGCACTGATTCGAAAAACGCGTCGAACAACGTGGAGTCAGCGGCGCCGCGCTCGAGAACAAGCGGACCGGTAGAGCCGCGAAACTCGTCGCCCCCGGCCATGCATGACTCCATGCGCTTGAAGTAGGGAAGGCAGTGCGCATAGTCCCACGAGCCCATTCCCGGGTCGGCAGCCCATCGCTCGTAGTCGAGCGGGTTGCCACGTTGGAAGATCATGCCGTTGATGCTGCTGGACCCACCGAGCACCTTGCCACGAGCGTGATACACACGCCGACCATTCATGAATGGCTCTGGCTCGGATTCGTATTTCCAGTCGTAAAACTTGCTACCAATCGGAAACGCAAGCGCTGCGGGCATGTGGATGAAGACATCCCACTTGTAGTCGCGGCGGCCTGCTTCGAGCACCAGCACCGACTTGGTTGGGTCGGCACTGAGCCGGTTGGCAAGCGCACAGCCTGCTGAGCCGCCACCAACAATCACGTAGTCGTATGTCTTCCCTGCGGGGTTTCGAGTCATGGTGCCGCCTACCGAGTTCTATGAAGCGCGGCCGGCGCGAGCGCGAACCGCGGCCTCTACGTGACTAATGGTTAACCCACAGCAACCGCCAATGAGTTGCACACCCTGCTGCATCCAATCGCTGAAGAACTCTTGCAAACGATTGGGTTCGATGGTGTCGACGAAGCGCCAGTCGGGCATTTCGAAATATCCAGAGTCGGGGTACGCCATCAGCGGACCAGCAAAAAATGGGCGAGCCGCCGTAAGCGCCTCACTCATGATTTCAGCCCCTGTGTGCATGAAGCCTGCCGCATCAACACCCTGCGCCGGGATGAGTCCGGCGATTGTTGCAATTGCAACTTCTTCAAGCGCGTCGAAAGAAATGACCCGCCCATCGGCAGCGCGCCGAGCGCTCATGCCGAACCACACCGGCAAGCCAGTGCTGAGTGCGGCCTCGAGCGCGAGCTTGGCCCGCACTGGGTTATACATCATCTCGAGCATGATGTGATCGACGCCTGCGTCGCGAAGAATGTTTGCTAATTCGTAGAACGCATCGGACACCTCAGCGTTCGATGGCACCTTGGCGGCATCCACGGTGGCACTGCCCGCCGCAACCGGAACCATGTGCGACAACGACCCTGCGACAGCGACGCGATCGGTGGTACCTGTTTGCTCGCGGGCGCGAAGCGCAGCCTCTACCGCTCGCAAATTGATCTCGCCGACGCGGTCGGCATAGCCAGCGGGACCAAGCATGAGCCGCGACGACGCAAACGTATTGGCGGTGATGACATCTGATCCGGCACGGATGTAATCGCTATGAATCTCAGTGAGCAGATCGTCGTTGTGCAGCGTGGCCGGACCGCACCACGCGGCTGGGTCCATTGGGGCACCGCGGCGCTGCAGTTCGGTACCTGTTGCACCATCGAGAACCAGAATCTCGCCACGGTCGAGACGTTGCTTCAGTTGCGTGTATGAGCTGCTCATGCCTGACTCCTTGTGTTGTGTTTGTGCCAACGGGCGACGACGGCAACGGTGCTGTCAGTAGGGCGCATCGACATCGCCCATCTCTACGTACACGCTCTTCAACTGGGTGTAGTGGTTGATCGCTGCGAGGCTGTTCTCGCGGCCAATGCCACTTTGCTTATACCCACCAAAGGGAACCTCGATGGGTGTGATGTTGTAGTTGTTGATCCAGATTGTTCCGGCCTCGAGCGCCGCAACCACTCGATGCGCCCGCTGAATATCACGCGTGAAAACGCCTGCTGCGAGGCCAAACTCAGTGTCGTTCGCGCGGCCAACTACCTCGGCCTCATCGTCGAAAGTGAGCACCGACATCACCGGGCCGAATATCTCTTCGCGCACGATGCTCATCGTGTCGGTGCACTCGGCAAACACTGCCGGCACCACGAAGTTGCCACCCGCCAACGACGCATCGGTGGGTCGGGAACCTCCACACAGCAACCGAGCGCCTTCGGCTACACCGGCCGAGACATAGCCCAACACCTTGTTCATATGGTCGACAGAAATCAACGCACCCACATGAACAGACGGATCCGCAGGGTCGCCAATCTTCATTGCCTGAACGCGAGCCACCAGCTTTTCGAGGAAGACATCGATGATCGACCGGTGCACGAACACACGCGTGCCGTTCGAGCAGACCTCACCCTGGGTGTAGAAGTTGGCCATCATCGCTGCAGATACTGCGTTGTCGATGTTGGCGTCGTCGAACACGATGAGCGGGCTCTTGCCACCAAGCTCAAGCGTCACGTGCTTCAGCGTGCGCGAGGCATCGGCCATCACGTTGCGACCGGTGCCCACCTCGCCGGTAAGCGACACCTTGGCCACGCCGGGATGAGCCGTGAGCGCTCGGCCAACGCGAGCGTCGCCCTGCACCACATTGAACACTCCATCGGGGAGCCCGGCCTCGCTATAGATCTCGGCGAGAACCATCGCCGTGAGTGGCGTGAGTTCGGCTGGCTTGAACACCATTGCGTTGCCACAGGCCAGCGCTGGTGCCGACTTCCAGCAAGCGATCTGCACTGGATAATTCCATGCACCAATGCCAACACATACGCCGAGCGGCTCGCGGCGCGTGTAGGCCCATGAAGCTCCGAGATCGAAGTGATCGCCATGAAGCGTTGCAGCGGCACCGGCGAAGTATTCGATGCAATCGGCGCCAGAGGCGACATCGACTGCGATGGCTTCGCTGATGGGCTTGCCGGTGTCGGCCACCTCAAGCGCAGCGATTTCGTCGTTACGTTGGCGAAGCAACTGCACCGCCCGGTTGAGCACGCGGCCGCGTTGCGCGCCCGACATCGCCCGCCACTCGTGGAAGCCATCGGTGGCTGATTGCACGGCCCGATCGACATCGGCCACAGATGCTTGCTGCACAGTAGAGATCACTGCACCTGTGGCGGGGTTCAGCGTGGGAAATGTCTCATCAGAAGTGGCGTCGACATGGCGCCCATGGATGAACAGTTTGGTCAACGATTCGGACAACCCAGGCCCTCCGGCGGCTACGCAACGAACGCCGCGGGAAGCGGCACGCCAGTGTATCGCTGGGGCGCGTTCTAGCGAATGGCTGCGAGGTCCGACTGTTATGGTTCGTCTCACCAGCCCAAACGCGACTCAGTTCGGGGGCGCGCTGAATCGGGGGGAACAGATGGTGACAGAGTCGGCGATCTCAGTCCACGGCTTGTGGAAGGTGTTCGGTCCAAAAGCAGAACGAATTGTGAACTCGCCCGATGCCGATCTGCCGCGTGCCGAACTCGAAGCTAAAACCGGATGTGTTGTGGCGATGCGTGACATCAATCTTGAGGTCGCGCCGGGCGAAGTTTTTGTGGTGATGGGGCTATCGGGCAGCGGCAAATCGACACTGGTGCGCTGCCTCACCCGACTCATCGAACCCACGGCTGGCTCAGTCACCATCAGCGGCATCGATGTCACCGGCGCCGACCGCGAGCAACTGCTGCAACTTCGGCGCAACAAGGTGAGCATGGTGTTTCAGCACTTTGGTCTGCTGCCCCATCGCACCCTCATCGACAACGTGGCGTTTGGGCTTGAAGTGCAAAAGGTCGACAAGGCGGCCCGACGCACCAAGGCCGAAGAAGTACTCGAGCTCGTCGGTCTCGGAGGTCTCGGTCAGCGCAAGCCCGATCAGCTCAGCGGCGGTATGCAGCAGCGCGTCGGACTCGGCAGAGCGTTGGCGACAGATCCAGAGATTCTGTTGTTCGACGAACCGTTCTCAGCCCTTGACCCACTCATCCGACGTGACATGCAAGACGAGGTCATCCGCCTGCGCAGCGAGGTCAACAAGACCATGGTCTTCATCACCCACGATCTGAGCGAGGCCTTGCGGCTCGGTGACCGCATCGCCATCATGCGCGACGGCAAGTTCGTGCAGGTGGGCACGCCCGAAGAAGTAGTCGGCTCGCCCGCCGATGACTACGTACGAAACTTCGTTCGCGATGTGCCACGGTCTCATGTGATCGCCGTTGGTTCAGTGATGTCGGCACCGAGCGATGGCGATCATTCGGGCGTTGTCAACAGCGCCACCAAAGTTCGCGACGTAGTTCCTCTCGTGGCACATAGTGACCTACCCGTACGAGTGATCAACGATGCCGGCGCCACCGTTGGATCCATAGACCGCGTCGCCGTGTTGTCCGTGATCGCGGGCGAAGACCTTCACCCCGACGGCGCCCAAGGACACTGACCATGACCGCCACGATGCCCGCCCGCGCATCGGGTACAACCATGAGCCCCGACCCCACCGCGAACGGCAACCCCAAATCTCGGACGCCGTTGATTACAGCGATCGTGGCGCTCACTGCACTAGCTGTTGTCGGGTTCACCCTGGGGCACACTGCACCAACGTGGCTCGACGCACACGTACGGCCATGGTTCGACAGCGTCTACAAGTGGAGCCAACTCAACAACGGCACCAACTGGGCCTTCCGGTTTGTTTTCCATCCCATCGCCGACGCCATCACATGGTCGAACGACAAGGTTCTGTCGCTGCTGCGCGCGCTGCGGTGGCCCGGAATGCTTGCGCTCACCGGCGTCATCGGACTGCGCACCGGCGGCCGACGAGCAGCCATCACCGCAGTGCTCGCATTGGCGGGCTGCGGAGTACTCGGGTTCTGGGACGACACGCTCATCACCGTCGCGCTGATGTTGGTAGCGGTGGGCATCTCGTTGCTCATCGGAATTCCGCTCGGCATTTGGGCGGGTCTATCGCAACGAGCCGATCGGGTGATGCGCACCATCCTCGACACTGCCCAAGTAATGCCAGCGTTTTGTTATCTGCTGCCGTTGGTTGTGGCGTTCGGCATCGGCATTCCGCCCGCTGTTATGGCCACCGTTATCTATGCCATCCCACCCGCGGTTCGCCTCACCAGTTTGGGCATTCGCGGTGTGGCCGTCAGCAGCACCGAAGTGGGCACGTCGTTCGGTTGCACCGGCCCCCAACTACTCACCAAGGTTCGGCTGCCATTGGCTCGGCGCGCCATCCTGCTCGGTATCAACCAAGTCATCATGATGGCCTTCGGCGTGGTGGTCATCAGCGCTCTCGTCGGCACCGGCGGACTTGGCCAAGACGTCTCCGACGGTTTGGCCAAGGTGAACGTGGGCTTGGCTTTCGCCCCCGGCCTCGCCATCGTTTTTGCGGCCGTGGCAATCGATCGCATCACCACCGGCGAGCGACCATCACGCAAACGCGCCACGACCAACACTGCAATTCGAAAGCTGCTCGACAATCCTCGCTACCTCGGTGCGGCCGCAGCGATAGCAATCATCGGCATTGCCATCGTCGCCAAAGTGGCTGGCCTCGACGACTTCCCTCACTCACTGAATCTCGACGTCGTCAAACCGGTGAACTCGCTGGCCTCGTGGGTCAACGACCATTTCCGCCACGGCATTCCCATCGTTGGTGGCACCGGATCATTCAGTGACTTCTTCGTTATCCATCTGCTCACGCCAATGCGAGATCTCTTTCAAGCTGCTGCCTGGTGGGTCATCATCGTCGTGTTTGCTGCCATTGGTTGGCTCAGTGGCGGATGGAGACTCGCCACATTGTGCGCGGCATGTCTGGTGGGAGTCGCTTCGCTTCGCGTGTGGGATCTCGCGATGGACACACTCAGCCAAGTGTTCGTGGCGGTGCTCCTCAGCGTTGCGCTGGCCGTGCCCATCGGCATTTGGTCTGGCCGCTCCGATCGCCTCGAGCGACTGCTGCGACCCTTGCTCGATGCAGCTCAGGTGATGCCCGCATTTGTCTATCTGGTTCCCGTGATCTTCTTGTTCAACGTCGGTCGTGTACCCGGCGTGATTGCATCGGTGATCTACGCCATACCGCCCGGCATTCGTCTCACCAGCCTCGGCTTACGGCAGGTTTCGTATGCACCACGAGAAGCTGCGCTGTCATTCGGGGCTACTCCTCGACAAGAACTGCTCAAGGTGCAACTGCCGCTGGCGCTGCGATCGATCATGCTTGCGTTGAACCAAACCATCATCATGGTGCTGTCCATGGTGGTCATCGCTGCCTTGATCGGTGGCGGCGGTTTGGGCCTCGAGACTGTCTACGGGTTACGTAAAGGCGAGACCGGGCGCGGCATGGCCGGCGGTCTGGCCATTGTGCTGCTGGCCATCGTGCTCGACCGCATCACCCAGGCTTGGGGAAAGCGCTCCTCGGCTGAGCTACGGTAGACCTCAATTCGAACAATCTGAAACAAGGGGAGATATGAGAAATCGATTCACACGATCAGCCGCCGTGCTAGCCCTCGGAGCATTGGTCGTCGTTGCAACCGCATGCGGCAGCGACACCAAGGCACCTGCCTCAACCGGCAGCGTCGCTCCATCGGGCACCTCGGCTACCACCGACACGTCGGCCACTACCGCGACTGGCGCCGGCATCAGCTTGGCGGTGAACCCATGGACGGGTTCGGCCGTAAACGCCAACATCGCCAAAATCGTCCTTGAGGCAAACCTCGGCACTAAGACCACCCTCGTCGACATCGATGAGAAGGCAACGTGGCCGGGCCTCGACGACGGCTCGCTTGATGCCGTTCTCGAAGTGTGGCCATCGGGCCACGGCGCCGACTTCGACACCTATGTCACCGGCAAGAAGTCAGTTGTAGAAATCGGCAAGCTTGGCCCCAAGGCCAAGATTGGTTGGTACATCCCCACCTCGATGCTCACCGATCACCCAGACCTCGCCACTTGGGAAGGCTTTAAAAACCCAGCCAACGCCAAGTTGTTCGCAACTGCCGAATCAGGCGACCTCGGTCAGTTCTTGATGGGCGATCCCAGCTATGTGAGCTACGACGAGCAGATCATCAAGAACCTCAACCTCCCACTCAAGTTCGTGGTGGCCGGTTCTGAGGCGGCCTTGATCACTGCCGTCCAGCAGGCTGTGAAAGACAACACCCCGCTGTTGCTGCAGTTCTGGCAGCCGCACTGGTTGCAGTCGAAGGTGAAACTCAGCGAGATCAAGCTCCCCGATGTGACCCCCGCATGTACTGCTTCGGCCACCGCCAACGATGGCAAGTACGCCTGTGACTACCCAGTAGACATTCTCTACAAGGCAGCGTCATCCAAGCTCGAGGCCAAGAACCCGAAGGCGTTCGCGTTCCTCTCAAAGATGCAGCTCACCACCGACCAGCAAAACGAAATTGCTGCAATGGTCGACAGCGACGGCAAGACCGCTGCTGAAGCAGCCAAGACATGGGTTGACGCCAACCCCGACGTAGTCGCACAGTGGTTGAAGTAATTCACCACAACTCGTGATCGTCACGATGCCCGCCTGCCGCCTCGGCAGGCGGGCATCGTTGCGTCTGCAGCCAATTCTCAGATGCAACAGCCGTATGAGGCACAATGGAAGCAATGTCTGGAACCAACTCGATCAATGACTATCCCATTTACGCCGAAGGCTTGATGCGTCACTTTGGCGATGTCAAAGCTGTCGATGGGGTCGACCTGCAAGTGAACGCCGGCGAAGTGTTTGGCTTCCTTGGACCCAACGGTGCCGGCAAGAGCACCACCGTGCGAATGCTCACCACCCTGCTCCGGCCAACCGCCGGCGTTGCCCGCGTTGCCGGATTCGATGTCGTGAAAGATGCCGATCAAGTGCGCCGCCGCATCGGCGTGGCGCTGCAAGACGCAGCGATCGACCCGTTGATGACCGGCCACGAACTACTCGCGTTGCAGGCCGTGCTCTACGGCATTCCAAAGGCAAAGGTGCGCGACCGCAGCCGCGAACTGCTCGAACGCGTTGGACTCACTGGCGCCGCCGATCGGCGCGTTGGCACCTACTCGGGCGGCATGCGCCGTCGTCTCGATCTAGCGCTGTCGCTGATTCACCAACCTACGGTGTTGTTCCTCGACGAACCCACTACAGGCCTCGACCCAATGAGCCGACTCGCGTTGTGGGAAGAAGTGCGTCGCCTCAACGCCGAGGGCACCACCGTACTGCTCACCACTCAATACCTCGAAGAGGCCGACCAACTCGCTCACCGCATTGCGATCATCGACCACGGCAAGATCGTTCGTCAGGGCGAGCCACGCGAACTCAAGGCTCACGTGGGCGCGCCCACCTTGGTCATCACCGTTCCAACGGGCCAACTCGATCGAGCTCGCGAAGTGCTGCGGTCGTTTGGTGACCTCCGCCCCACTGCCGAAGGTTCCCTTGGCGTGGGACTCAGCGCCGGCGCCGAAGCAGTGCCAGCGGTCGTTCGATCGCTCGACGAAGCGGGCATGCACGTGCAACACCTTGAGCTCAATGAGCCAAGCCTCGACGACGTCTTTGCCGAAGCCACCGGCTACCGCCTCGAAGGCGCAGCGTCGGCTTCTGGCCTCCCTCAGGCGCAAGGCGCCGAGGGCGGCACCGGCAAGCGCGGCCGCAAACGTGGCGCCAATGATTCAGGCGGCGAGCCCACATGAGCGTCGGCACAATCGCACCGCGGGCCGAGTTCGCTCATTCGGCCGAAACAGGTCACGCATGGTCTCAGACGATGGCGATGTCGAAGCGCAGCATCATCGCCATCGTGCGTCAGCCCGCGCTGATTATCCCCTCGTTGATCTTTCCGTTGTTCTTCGCTGCGCTCGGTTCATCGTCGTTCAGTCGCGCCACGCAGCTTCCCGGCTTCCCCAAGGTCGATTCGTTCCTCGCGCTCACCTTGGCTGCCAGCGTGTTGCAGGGAGTCATCTTTGGCTCGGTCACCGGCGGCGCAGCCCTCGCTGTCGACATCGAGACTGGGTTCTTCGATCGGTTGCTCGCATCGCCCACTAGTCGTGTCAGCATCCTCGTTGGTCGTCTCGCCGGCAACGCATTGTTCGGCTCGGTCGAGGCGCTCTTCTTCACGCTCGTGATGATTCCATTCGGCGTCAACATTCGCTCTGGCCCTGCAGGTGTCGCTGTCATCACGGTGGCGGGCGGGCTCATCGGACTCGGCATCGGTGGCTTCATGGCGGCGATGGCGCTGCGCACCGGATCCGCCGAGGCTGTGCAAGGAATCTTCCCGCTGCTGTTCGTCAGCATGTTCTTCTCATCGGCATTCTTCCCTCGCGAAACAATGAAGGGTGTCTACCGCAGCATCGCCAACTACAACCCGCTGTCGCATCTGTATGAAGGCATGCGCGACTTGGTCATTACCGGATGGTCGTTCGATGCAGTGCTGAAATCTCTGCTCATCCCCATCGCCATCGGGTGTGTGTCGATACCACTTGCGTTGCTCGCTCTACGCCGAAGGTTGCGTGCGGCATGACCTCCACCTTTGCCAACGCACCCGCAACCCGCGCCACCACGTCGCGCGCCGCTTCGGGGTTGATGATGCGCGGCCTACGCACCATCACCCGGCTGCCGTCAGCGTTCTTTCCAGCAATGCTCATGCCCATCTTTCAATGCGTGGCCTTCAGCGGCACGTTCTTCGCGATCACTCACGTCCCTGGGTTCCCCACCGATCGCTCGATCAACTGGTTCATGCCACTCGGCGTGCTGATGGGTTCGGCCTTCGCCGGCGTCGGTCTTGGGTTCAGCCTTATTCGCGATCTCGAGACTGGTTTCTTCGATCGCTTACGCATGTCACCAGCGCCACGAAACTCGCTCGTTCTTGGTCCGATGTACGCGGCGTGGTTTCGGTCGTTGATCGTGACTGCGGTCGTTACCGCAGTGGGGTTCGCCCTCGGTGCACGGCTCACCGGAGGGCTGCTGGGCTTGGTCATGCTGTTCGGTGGGTCATTGGGCATCGCCACTGTCGCCACCGGCTGGGGCCTTGGACTCGCGTTCCTGTTTCAGGACATGCGAGGCGCGGCCATCATGCAGCTGGGGTTGTTCATCTCAATGTTTCTGTCCACGGCTCAAGCTCCGCTGAGCGTGATGACCGGATGGCTGCACGGCGTGGCCACCCTCAACCCCATCACCAACATCTTGCGGATGTCTCGCCAAGGTTTTGTGAACCACACCGTGAACGGCCACACCGTTGGCGCCGGGGTCACCTGGCACGACACATGGGGTGGCCTGCTTGCGATTGTCGCCCTTTCGGCGGCCGCTGTACTTTTCGCTCGACGCGGACTCAATAAACTCGACGCCTAACGTCCACGTCCGAATTCAGCGAACAGGTCGTGCCAAATGGCAGGGATTTCGTCAAACTTTTTCTGTCGTATCGCTCTGGCCCGTTGCCATGAGGCAGAATGGCACAAGTTACTGAGCTCATCGCTCTGAGAAGATCTCGCCCACACACCAAAGGGGATTGCATCGTGCACATCAGTGTCACAGTGAACGGCACCACTCACGAAAGCGACGTAGAGCCGCGGACCCTGTTGGTCCACTACGTACGCGAGCAGCTCGGACTTACCGGCACCAACGTCGGTTGCGACACGTCATCATGCGGCGCCTGCACCCTGCACCTCAACGGCGAAGCCGTGAAGAGCTGCACCGTGCTGGCGGTGCAGGCCGACGGTCAGCACGTTGCCACTATCGAGAGCCTCGAAGTCGATGGCGTCATGCACCCAATGCAGACTGCCTTCATGGAGAACCACGGTCTGCAGTGTGGCTTTTGCACACCCGGCATGGTGATGGCCTCGATCAGCCTGCTGAACGAAAACCCCAACCCAACCGAAGAACAAGTTCGTCTCGGCCTCGAGGGCAACCTGTGCCGCTGCACCGGCTACCACAACATCGTCAAGTCAGTGCTTGCTTGCGCCAGCGCAGCAACTGTTTCTGGGAGCAAGTGATGATTCCTGCAGCATTCGATTACAAGCGTGCCAGCTCGGCAGCCGAGGCAATTGCACTCGTCAGCGAATACGGCGACGACGCCAAGTTCTTGGCCGGCGGCCATTCGTTGCTTCCGTTGATGAAGCTCCGTTTGGCTCAGCCAACGATGCTCATCGACATCGGCCGCATCACCGACCTCTCGTACATTCGCGATGCCGGTAGCCACATCGCCATCGGTGCTCTCACTCGCCACATGGATGTCGAGACATCGGCCATGCTCGCCGAGCATGTTCCCTTATTGGCCCACGCGGCATCGCATGTAGGCGACGCGCAGGTGCGCCACCGCGGCACCATCGGCGGCAGCATCGCTCACGCCGATCCGGCATCAGATCTTCCTGCCACCACGTTGGCCCTCGGCGCCACCTACGTGGTGC
>Ga0194055_10000138_pt1 | contig 54239 bp, 29 predicted proteins | sample SepL449m_MetaG_FD_155482 | JGI IMG/M metagenome (GOLD analysis project Ga0194055, IMG submission 155482) | Anoxic zone freshwater microbial communities from boreal shield lake in IISD Experimental Lakes Area, Ontario, Canada - Sep2016-L442-9m | ecosystem: Environmental > Aquatic > Freshwater >... | reverse complement strand
AGCGAGGCTCGACTCAACGACGCTCAGCGGATCGCTGGGGTGGGCAGTTGGGAGCTTGACCTGACGACCATGAATCTCATCTGTTCGGACGAAATCTTCAGAATTTTCGAGATGGAACGGACGAAGTTCGACGCCTCGTACAAGGCATTTCTGAATGCCGTCCACCCCGAAGACCGCGACATGGTCGATGCTGCCTATACGAATTCCGTCCAGACCCGTCGTCCCTACGACATCGTCCATCGATTGCTGATGGCGGATGGCCGAATCAAGTTCGTTCGGGAAAGATTTGAAACGGCTTACGACTCGACAGGACGTCCACTTCGCTCTGCCGGCACTGTGCAGGACTTCACCGAGCGTACGATGGCTGAAGTCGCGCTTCGAGAAAGTGAGGAACGATTTTCCAAGACGTTCCACCAAAATCGGGTTGCGATGGTAATTCGTCGTCTGGAGGACGACGTCATCATCGAAACCAATCAAAGCTTCGATCGGATGTTGAAGCGATCCAAAATGGAGTTGATCGGAAAAACGGTTGGTAAGATCGGGATCTATGCGGTTCCAGAGCAGCGGGCGGAAGTGCTGGCCTCCGCAAACGACCGCAAACCGATTCAAAGCATCGAAGTCGAACTCATTGACGCGACAGGTTCCAGGTTCCACGCTCTCAAGTCTGTGGAATACATCGCGTTGGAGGGCGAAATGTGCGCGCTGGGCAGCTTTATCGACATCACCGATCGCAAAAAATCCGAAAAACTGCGACAGGCAATCGACGAACGGTTGCGTCTCGTCTTAGACAACATCAGTGACGGCTTTTTCATTCTCGACCAGGACTGGCGTTATGTTGAAATCAACTGCCCGGGCGCCGCGATGATCGGACGCACACCGGAACAGTTGATCGGACGCCGTTTCCTGGACGAGTTCCCTGAAGCCAGGGGAACCATCTGGGAAAGTACATACACCCGTGTGATGCGGATCGGAAAAGACGAGGCCGTTGAGGGATTTTATCCGCTGCTAGAAAAGTGGTTTGAAGCGAAGGTCTTTCCTTTCAACGGGGGTATCTCGGTCTTCTTTGCAGACATTACCGCGACCAAGCAGGTGGAATTGGAGACTCAGCAGTTACGCGACTCACTGGCCCACGCGGGCCGCCTGGGAACGCTGAGTGAGATCAGTTCCGGCCTGGCCCACGAGTTGAACCAACCACTGGCCGCCATTCACATGGATGCAGAAGCCGCTCTGCTGATGAGCCAGGGGCTGGATTCCGACTTGCGGGGCTGCCTGCAGCGTATCGGTCAACAATCCTTCCGCGCCGGCGAGATGATTCGCCGCATGCGCTCGTTTATTCGTCGCAATCCCGTCTCGAGAACAGACGAGGATCTGAATGGACTGATTCACGAGGTTCTGATGCTGCTGACCGATTCTCTGCGCCAGGGCGAAGTGACGGTCGAGTTGAATCTTACGGAAAACCTGTCCCCGATCACGGTCGACGGTATTCAGATTCAGCAGGTTCTGACCAACCTTATTCGCAATGCGATCGATGCCGTGATTCAAAATGTCGATCTGCCGCGCGTGGTTACCATTCAAACCGAGGCGACCGACCGTGAAATTCGGATCGATATCGCGGATAACGGTTGTGGCCTTGATCCCGCCGTGGCCGCCAGCCTGTTTCTTCCGTTCCAAACCACGAAATCGGATGGGTTGGGATTGGGACTGTCGATCTGCCGCACCCTCGTCGAGGCCCACGGGGGACGGATCGAAGTGCATGCCAACCGCAGCCGCGGCACAACCTTCCTCTTCACACTGCCCATCAGATCATGACAAAAGAACTCACCAATCCGCTTCCGACCGTGTTCGTGATTGACGACGATGTGGCAATCCAGCGGTCGCTGAAAGCCTTGTTGGGCGCCATGCATTTCGACGCTCAGATCTTCTCGTCAGCCGAGTCGTTTCTGCAGGCGTCCGTCGCCGATTGCAACGCATGTTTGTTGGTCGACGTGCGTATGCCGGGGATGGGCGGGGTGAATCTGTTGAAAGAACTGCGCCGGCGAAAGTATTCGTTCCAGGTCATACTCATGACAGGCAATCCCGAAGCGGATTTTGTAACGTACGCGCTCGACGCGGGGGCTGCGGCCGTGCTGGAAAAGCCGTTTCGCGTTGAAAAACTGAAGCAGTTGCTGCAACGCATGCCGTAAAACATGCGCCCGACGGCGGCTCTGATGAAATGGACCAGCCAGGAATAGGCACAGCCGTTAGACCGTGCGAAAATGAAAATCGAGCGCGAATGTCCGATCAGAACGCTCGCACTCGAATTCCAGTTTCTTTTCAGCTTCGTGCGATTCGAGGTCTCTTCAGGACGTCCGCGTTACACCGCCAGTTGCGAGGTCAGCGTTGCGAAAAAGTCCTTGTCGGTCGACAGAATCAGGTTGTGAATGTCCAACAGATCCGTCACCCGATTCTGAATGACTGCCGATCCCAACACGCCGATCCGTTTTCCAGCGTGCTGGATCTCGAAGGTGGTCTCGACGATATCCAGAATCTGGTCGACAACCAGTCCCACGCTACGCCCGTTTTCCGAGTACACCACGACTTGTAGCGGAAGCATCCCGTCGGCGTTTGAGGCGGATGAGTTTCGCGAACCGCGATTCTCTTTGGAATTCAAAACGTCCCCCAGGTGGATCAAGGGCATAATCTGGCCACCGTATTGCACAACCTGCTGGCCATCCGCCAATTCAATCGAACTGGCCGAAATCTCTTCCAGACGTGCTACCAGCGACAGCGGTATCGCCATTCGTTGCTCTTTGCCCACACCCATCAACAATAAGGTTTGGTTCATATTCCCGGCCACCTGTCCGACTGCATTCAGTTTCGTCAGATTTCGGTCACGCGCTTCGGAAATCACGCCGGATCGTTTCGCGATTCCGAGCACGTCCAGGATGAGCGCCACGGTTCCGTTGCCCATGATTGTGACACCAGCATACGTGGAAATGTCCTTCAACTGCGGGTTAAGCGGCTTGACGACAATTTCCTGCGTATCATTGATGTCATCCACAACGAGGCCGAATTTCCGATTTTCGGCATTCAGTACGACAATATTGACCGCTTCACAGCGTTTCAGTTCCGCCGCCGTTCGCGCCGTTCGAAAATTCAATTGTTCGTCGAGAAACAACAACGGCAACAGATTGCCGCGCAACCGGTAGACCGGAACATCGTGAATGTGCTCAATCTCCGTCTGGACACGTTCCCCTTCCAGTCTGACCAGTTCCACGAGATTGTTTTGGGGAATCGCATAACGGGCCTTTCGGCTGCTGACCATCAACGCGGGCACGATCGCTAATGTGAGGGGGATCTTGATTCGTAGCGTCGTTCCTTCGCCAAGAACGCTCTGGATGTCGAGAGTTCCACCGATCTTTTCGACGTTAGTTTTGACCACGTCCATACCGACTCCGCGGCCCGACACGTTGGTCACGGTGGCCGCTGTCGAGAAGCCCGGCAGCAGAATCAGATTCATCAGCTCGCGGTCGGACATCGACGCGGCCTGTTCGGAAGTAATCAACCCCTGGCTGATTGCTTTCTCTTTTACACGCGTCAGATTAATTCCGGCGCCATCGTCGCTGATTTCAATATTCACCTGACCACCTTCGTGGTAGGCTCGCAACAACAGCGTTCCATCGACTGGTTTCCCTATGGCCTTGCGGACCTCCGGAGTTTCGATCCCGTGATCGACGGAATTCCGGACGATGTGGGTGAGCGGGTCGCGAATCGCTTCGAGAATCGTCTTGTCTAGCTCCGTCTCGGCCCCTTCCATCTTGATCTGCACTTTCTTGCCGCAAGTTACAGACACGTCGCGAACGACTCGTGGTAGCTTGGCCCACGCATTCTGGATCGGCTGCATTCGCGTCTTCATCACACCCTCTTGCAATTCGGTGGTGATGAGATTCAGCCGTTGTGAAGCAGCATTCAAGGCGGGATCCTCGTTCGAACGGCTGTATTGCAGGATCTGATTGCGCACCAGCACCAACTCACCGACAAGATTCATGAGCTTGTCCAGCAACGTGACGTCAAGCCGCACCGTTGTTTCGGCGACAGCCTGGTTTTTGTCGGCGGATTCCGGCGCCGGTTCATGTTCGATGACACTCGCCGATGTCCATACATCAGAGGGCTTGTGCGCAATCGTTTCCTTCGAATTTGGAGTCGGTGTGCTGAGTGGAACGGGAGCGACGATCGTGGCCTGAGTGGGTCTGATGAGGACCGTATCAGTTGTGGATTCAACCGCTTGACTTGAGGAAAGGCTACCTGATTCGGGCTGTGATTTCGCGCCCGTCGGCTGGGATCGGGCCTGCGCTTTGGAGACCGCCTTTGGTTTGGCGGACTTTGCCTTGGGAGCGGGCTTTGATTTGACGGCCGTTGGTTTCTTCGCTTTTGCGACCGTCGAAACCGTCTCTTCCTGCTGCTTCAAGTCGGAAACCATTGCCTCAAGTTCATCGATCCTCACGGAGACGCTTTCTTCCATTGTCGGTGCGCCACCATCGACACCTTCGCTCGACGCAGATAGCATCGCGACGGCGACCGTCGAGGCAGGTTCCAGAACCTGCCCAAGTTGCAACTGCTCAAGCTCCGCGACAAGCGTCTCGTAGTGGTTCTCACCCTCGGTCTTGGCAGTTTCAATATTCGACAGCATCGTCCGGACGGCGTCCACCATCACCAGCAAGCCTGTGGTGATCACGGGATCAAGCCGTAACTCGCCATCACGGAGCTTGACGAGCAGACTTTCGCCAACGTGCGTCACATGCTCAAGAATCGGAAAGCCAAGAAACCCACAAGTCCCCTTGATCGTGTGAATTGTACGGAAGATGCTCGACAACCGATTGGCGTCATCGGGCGAGTCCTCCAGCAACACGAGGTCGCGATCGAGTTGATCCAGGTTCTCGTAACTTTCAACGAGAAACTCCTTGATGATTTCGTCGAGTTCGTCCATCGTAGACACGCCTTCTTGCCGGATGCTTCTTGGGGGGAATCTTGACAGCCAAAACAGATTTTCATGCCGTCGCTTTGGTGATCGGCATTCAGAGACAATCGCCATCAGACATCGACTCTGCAGTTTACGAAATCTGCACAGAATCGGTCGAGTTTTCCGAGTGTAGCAAACATGCGGGCTGGGTTGTTTGCGACTGTTTGAGGCGATGATGTTCAGGCAAAAGCACTTGCTCAGTGCATAATGGGAACAAGTGAACAAGTACGGAAGAGGCGGCAGCGAAGCTCCAAATCGCCGCGGACTGTCGAGGATTACACTGGTGATCTGCGACGTGTCAGGGCCAGTTTGTGAACGCATCAGCAGCCTGATGAACAAGCGGGTCTATCAATCCTGACAGGGACTTACCCTCGGGATTGCTTTCCGTGTTGAACAACACAGCCCAGTTCATGCCATCATGGCGGCGGACCAGCAGCGTCGATGTCCCTGCAATGAGTCCACTATGCCAGGCATTCACCCCGCCTTTGACTCCCACGGGGCGCACGTTCCATCCACAGGCATAGTATGCCTCGTTTGGTTTCCCATCGGCCTCGTGACCAGCCAATCCAGACGGGCGACTCCACATCGTATGCAAGGTCTCGGCCTTGAGTAACTTCGGATGATGGACATGATCGAAGGCGGAAATGAATCGCACCAGATCCACGGCCGAACCGATCCAGCCACCATGAGCCTCGTACGCTTCGAAGTTTTCTCCTCCATACACCTGCGAAACTTTTGAACCGAGTTTTGAGCCGCAGACTGCGACCGGTTCCCGTTGTTTGGAGTCGTAATACCGCACTTCATCACGCGCCAGGTCTTCTTTCCAGGCGCGTCCCAATTCCATCCGAGTGATTCCCATGGGTGCCAGAACGTGCTGTTTGACTCTGTGCTCATATTTCTCTCGAGTCATCAGTTCGATCAATCGTCCCAGCAACAGGTAGTCGACGTTGTAGTACGCATAACGAGTTCCGGGATCGAAATCGAGTGGTAGAGTCAGTGTGTACCGGATGACGTCAGAGACATCGACCGGCAGCGGCTTGTTCGCATCACGTGCGATATCGTGGACGCGACCGATTGGATCAAACGATTTTGTCCGGTCCCAACCTGCCGTATGCTGCAACAGGTGGCGCACCGTCACAATCCGCAGACGTTCATCGTGTTGCTTTGGCAACCAATCTTTAGCAGGCAGCAGGTCAAAGATGCGATCATCCAAGCCAAATTTTCCTTGTTCGACAAGCTGCATCACGGCGACTGCGGTTAGCGGTTTCGAGATACTGGCGAGTCGAAAGAGCGAATCAGGTTGAACCGGCCGTGACACCTCACGATCCGCCAACCCGAACCCGCGTGCGTAAACGACAAGCGAATTTCGCGAGACAGCCAGCGACGCTCCTGGCACGCGCTGAGTCTTCACGAAGTCGCGCATCATCGTGTCGAATGGGGCCAGATGCGGCTTCGCGTCGCCGGTGGCGATGACCTGTCCCGAATCCTCTGCCACAGAATTCCCCCCCGAATGAATCCCGCCCGCCAATGTTCCTGCTCCCGCGAGAATTTGCTGGATCGCAACTCGACGATTGACATTGAACGACATGACGTCTCCCTTTCGTTCGCCACCCGGATTTCAAACACGTGGCATCCCTGCTGCACACTCCTGTTGCACCATGTCCTGTTTTCAAGTTCCCTCAATCATCCGGAACGTTAGCGTCCGGTTTGAACCGTGGGTTTGCGCCCAGCGGCTGATGGGCCAGCCTGAATTCTTGATGCAGCACTACTTCAAAGCGGCTCGCAATTGTTGCTTCAAAAGATCTTCCCCCGTCAGAAACTCAACACCGATTTCGACCGCGTAAAGAGGCGGACCGGTCCAGGATTCGGCGGGGATTTTCACCATGTCCTTCATCGTTGTCAGGGCAATTGCGCAGCGTCCCTCGATCGCTTGCTCTGCCAGTTCACGGAAATCGGTCGGTTGATAATGGCAATGATCGGGATAGACACGCATGGGACCACCAGCTCCGAGTGTCGCTAGCGTCTGACGAAAGCCCTCAGGATTCCCGATCCCGCAGAACGACAACGCCGTTTGATTGCGCGTCAGAGAGACAGGATGAACGCTTCCGTCCAGTCCAATCAGTCGCGTTGGAACGAATGCGACTTCAATACATGCAGCCGATCCCCGGAGTCTTACCAGTTCACGCCGCAAATCGTCACGCACAGATCCCGAACACTGATCGGCTCGCGTCACCACTATCAAGTCAGCCCGTTTCAAACCCGATAGTGACTCCCGCAATAAACCGCGAGGCAGGATGTGTCCAAACCCCCAGGGCTGCAAAGCGTCGATCAGGACGAGATCCAGATCGCGATGCAATCGTCGATGTTGGAATCCGTCATCGAGGATCAGCACATTACAGTCAAAGTCCTGACAAAGCTGCCGGGCCGATGCGACCCGATCCCGTTGCTGAAGATGCGGAACGCCAGGGCAGAGTCGATCTAACACCCGCTTTTCGTCATTCCCGGCCGGTTGACCGGAAGCTGGCTCAATCGTGCTATTCTCCAAGGATCGGTAACCACGACTGAGCAATCCCGGTCGAAAACCTTCCGAAAGCAACCAGTTCGCCAGCCAGGCCGCTGTAGGGGTCTTGCCGGTCCCACCTGTCGTGATATTCCCCAGACTGATGACCGGGGCCGGCACTTCGTGGACGGTCAGCCAGTTCCGGTTGTAAGCAGCGTTACGCAGCCCCATCACCGCCGAATATCCCCACGACCCGATCGTCAGGATCGCGCGCAAGACGCGCGCCGAAGCATCTCGGCGGCGACCAGAGAGAAGTTCGTGCAATGCAGCTTCGTTCATGAAGCGAACCATCCTGTACGGCCAAAAGACGTTACAACGAGTCGCCAGCCGATCATAGCCATCGACGGAGAAGGCGCGAACGACAGTCCTGGGGGAAATCGGCAGAAATTCGCAGAGAACGACGCAGTGGGCGAATCCGTCCAGTCAGGCTTGCTTTCGTCAGCATCCCGGCTATAAATGTGCTGCGTCCAACTGGACCCGGAGAGGTGGCTGAGTGGCCGATAGCACCGCTTTGCTAAAGCGGCGTGGGGGTCAAACCCTACCGGGGGTTCGAATCCCCCCCTCTCCGTTCTTCTTGCAAGCCCTCGCCATAACGTGGCGAGGACTCTTGCTTTGTGATCTGGCCATTTCGATCAGATTCCTTCCTGTGCTTAAAACTGTGCTACTCCGTTTCGGCACGCGCCGCGGAGTCGCTCTTGGTACAGCCCGCTGCCGTGCTGGCAGCTGTAAAGCGGCTGACGTAACTCTTCGACACGTCGTCACTGATATGCGTGTATAACCGGAGGACGTCCGGGTCGACGTGTCCAACCCAACTCCGAACAACCGCTTCCGGAACGCCAGCCGACAATGCCTGGCTGATGAACGTGTGCCGAAACGTATGCAGGTGGCCTTTGAGCTTCAGACGCTTGAGTACCCGCTTTAATGCCAGCAATGCACGGCGCTCCGAAACTTGCCGACCTACATCCGGATGCAGTCTCGTTGGTGCGGCTTGAAAGACCCAGCGTCCGTGGCGCGGTTGCGATTGCAACAGCGCGGCCAGTCGTGCGGTTAATGGTACCCTGCGTTGATCGCCAGTTTTCGGCTTCCACTCGTCTTTCGGCCTGATCAAGATCTCACCGCGTTTGAAATCAACGTCACTCCAAGTCAGGAATTTACCTTCACCTGCACGGCAACCAGTTTCACGTAGGAACGTGAAATACGGTCTGTAGGCTTCAGGGGTGGCCTGAAGAATCTGTTCGGCTTCCTCGGGAGTCCAGCACGGTTGGGGTTTCGCTTTTGGCTTTCTCAGTTTGTATCCAGCCAGAGAATCGACGTCAGTCAATCGACGACGCAGCGCGAACAATGTCAACGATCGCAAGATCACGGATTTGCCGTAGATCGTCTTCGGAGCCTGGTGCTTCTTGCGTAGCGCCTCGCGCCACGTATCCGCGAAATCCGCATTCAGTTGCGTAACATTCGAGATGTTGCACTTTTCGGCCTGGGCCTTGATCTGTTCCACGACGTTTCGATATTTCGCCAAAGTCTTCGGTGCGCGGCCTTCGACCTCGGCCGAACGGATGAATCCTTGGCAAATCTCTTCGAGCGAGGCGATGCGGATCTGATCGGGAATGGCTCCGCGATCGAGATCGGCCTCGATCCGTTGCGCTCGCAGGATGGCTTCTTTTTTGTTCTGAGTGCTCAAGGAGCGACGAATCTGGCGACCGTTGTGCTGATAGTTGCAGTACCAGGTCCGACCACGCAGAAAGATTGAGATTCGCTCCCCGGCGGGAGTAAACTCTTGTGGCCCTTTATCATTTGCCATTACGTTGAATTCCTTCGTTGGCGATCTGCGCCAGAAACCGATCGCGAAAGATCCGGAGATGCTTTCCGACCTTTCGCGCGCAGCCGCGCAGTAGTTTTCGGCTTGACCATTCGTAGATGGTCGCCTTGGGGACCTGGATCAGCAGAGCGGCTTGATCCACCGAGAGCACTGGAGGGAATTCTGCTGCCCAGTGTGGATCCTCAAACGCTGCCCGGATCTCAGCGGGCTTCATATTGAGGGAGTCGTTGCGATCCATCGCGAAAGTCCGACGTCAAAGGAATGATTGGCGGCACAGTTTTGTGCCCCAAATCATCGACGTCTGGTCTCGATGTGTCTAAGGACGGTCCGTGGATCAAACTGTGGACGGTGAGATCATTTCCCAGCAAATTCCATCTCCCGTTCCGTCTGATCGGAATCGAATCGCACGCAGCCCAGAATTCAGTTTGCGGATCGCATCGCGATGTACCATTCCAGCGTTTGTTTTCAGGATTGGGCTATCGATTCTTTCTGGCCAACCATCCTCCTCGAAGGCGTCCAAGATCTTGGTAATGTGTATGCCGACACCCGTCCGAACACGACGAATAATCTCACCTTCGAACATCAATTTGCCGCTGTCACGATTCCAAACCGGATGCGACTTCCGTGACTGAAGAGAATCCTTTGGAACGAGCTCGCGCATGAGCCAGTCGTGGGTTGGTTCGTCCATCGCTCCCAGGGATTTGCTGATTTCGAGCACGGCCTGTTCGTCCGAAACGTCGGGATAAAGAACACGCCACCAGTCAATTGTGCTTTGGTGATGAGTGATGGCGTCCTCAAAACTGGCTCCGAGTTTCGTCCGATCTTCGGTTCGAAGCACGCGATCCCATACCCGCCTGGCGATAAACATCAGGTGCACGTTGCGGAAATGCTTTTGGAACTCAACAAATGCTACTTCTGAGGGCTTGGTTTTCATTGGGCGACCTCCGGTCGTCATGACAGATTCGAATTGGACTATCAGAGAAGTTCGTGTCCAACATCGAAATTATCGATGCGTTGTTGCATGTCTTGCAAGCAGAACGGGGCAAACAGTCTGCTGTGGACACTTGGGTTGCCTCGGACTGAATTCGCCAATGATGCATAAACATTGGCGAATGTTTGATTGCAGCCCAATTACAAACCAAACCGAACCGAAGCCAATCCAAGGCTAGCCTTTGCCAAGGTCTCCAAAGCGATCACGCAAGAACTCGATCATATCCATGGATTTGGGCCTAACTTGGGGAGGAAACTTTGTCTGCAATTCGAGCTTGGGTACCTCTGTCGGACAAGGCAGCCGCCTCACATGATTGAAATAGGTGGCACGGCACCCGTGACCACCCTTGACAAACGCTCGGACGCGGTCTTCTTCAGATTGAAACGAACGATCCGCCTTCAATTGAGCGACAATTCGGGCCCCACCCTCCAAGCACTGTGCGAGAACTGCCGAATGCCAGTCCATGCTGGCGGCCTTGAGTTCCCAGGCGCGAACATACAGGCGCAACGAGTGTTCCTCCAGCAACGACAGGTGATTGGCGACAAAATCAAAGACGTCTTGGTCCCAGAACCACTTGGCACATTGTAGATGGATCTCCAATGGAGTTGGTTGAAACACCAGCAGATGGACGCGGTCTTCAATGGCGGCCACATTTGGACCGAGTGTCTGCCAGTCATTGGCGATCATCGCAACGGGACTGGCCGTCTGGAACTCGTGCGGGATACCCAGCTTGTCCAAATCCCGAGCCTGGGTGTGCCAGCCGAGCGTGCGAATGGGATCGGTCTGGCACAGGGCTTTGAGGAGGCGGACACCCTGGGGATGACGGTAAAGATCATCGATGTCATCGAGAACAATCGGCTCATTAGCGTGCTGGTAGGCCTTGAGATAAATCCCGAAGGGGCTGGCGTTCCCCGCGATCCAGCACACCTGATTGCCGAGAACATTTCGAATGGTGAAGCTCTTCCCGACGCCCGGCGGACCAATCAGCACCAGACTCCTCAGATAACCGTCTGCGAATGCTCGAGCGTAGGTTTCCAACTCTGAATACTGGCGTAGGACGAGAGCGTGACGAGGTAGACCTTTAGACTTGCCGGGCATTTCCAGTTCCTCTGGCAGAACAACTGTCGGCCGCGTGGCGATGTGGTCTACCAGTCCAAGCCCAATTGGACTGCCTTAGACTGGAAACCGCTGCATCTGCGGCTCGTTACTTCATTGCGCATTCGACGGTCAAAACCGATCGATGAAGTTTCCATCCATCGGACGACTCCCGTCACAGGCTCGTGTGCGATCCGAATCATCGTGAGTTTACGGGAGATGTCTAAGGACGGTACGTGGACGGAACTGTGGTGGGAAAGATTTCCAGAGAATTCCACATCCGTTCCATCCGAATGAAATCGAATCGTCGTCTGCAATTCAGCGGGCGGGCTGCCGATAGACCAATCAGCACCAGATTCTCAGATGAAGCTCCGAAAAAAAGTTCCGACGTAGGTCCCCAACTGCATACTTGCGTAGGATGACAACGTGACACGGTAGACAAATAGATTTACTGGGCATTTCCGTCTCTTGCCTGCCAGAACAACTTCGGGATTCGTTGCTTTGCGGTCTACCTGTCCAGACGCAACACAACTGCCGTTAGACTGGCGTCGTTAACCGGAAGACGTGGAACTCGACCGTCATTCTCCAACGGCGAGTTGGAGAAGAGTGCAACCGGCCATACAGAGAATGCTGCCCTCATCAACGCGTGGAAAGGGAAACATGGTGTTGATGGCGGACGAGTCCCCAAGCAAGCAACGTAGCGGCGATGGATGGTGTGTCGGTCCATGACCTTCTGCAGGTCATTTCAATCAGCTATTGTTCTTTGTGAGACGGTGGTGACGGGCCGTTCCTCCGATTTGTTGACGAGGTTGCCGCTTGCTCTTCGATCCAGAGCCGAGCCAGTTCCCGGCCGACGACTTCGGCGAATCTGAGCTGTGCGTCTGTCAGCTGGCTTGAAGAGTCGACGGCATGGCCTGAAGTTGAATCTGATGTTCTGCCTGGTTGTTGCATTTGATGGTTCCTGTCATGGGGCTTGAGGCTACGTCAATCTGAGTAGATGCAGCTATCAAAGACACTCGGCAGATAGCTGTTGAAATGAGTTTGACGCGTGCGATCCAAGCTGCAGAAATTCGGGCTCGATTGAACGGGCAGCCGGCTGCAACCTGCAACGGCGGTTCAAAATGGCCGCGGCCGCGAGAAATGGCGGGTTCGCAAACCTAACCACTCACACCAAGTAGATATGACGCAAAAAACGCTGAAGTTTAGGCGTTATCGGCACTGGCTTTACCTTTAGAATTCGCTGGTTATGTCGCCCGGCCTTCACGCCCTCCCGCTAACAGATCTGTCAATGCGCCAGCGCACGCTTCGCTTCGTCGACATCGAGATACTCGTTGGCGATCGTGATCAAGAGATTGTCGTCGTTCACGTATTGATCATATTTCCGAAGCTGCCTCGGTTCTTGCTGTGCTGCCAGCGCCAGTGGATCAATTGGTTGCGAAGCGAGCCTGCCAAGTACTTCCGTCAATTCAGAAGGATTGAGAGCAAATTCAAGAGCGATTCCTTCATGGTCACTGCATTCGAACCCTGCGTTCGAGGCAATCAATGCCAATGTGCGATGTGCTTTGGTGCCAGTCCACGTAAACCACAGAGATGCAGAAGGTCCGTTTGGAATTATCGTACTATTGGTCAGACCAATATCCACCGCCGTTTGACGGGCTTCATCGAGCATTGCCTTTGCTTCATTGTTCAAATAGACAATCGGACTGGGATTGAGCAAGACATCGCGCATGGTTTGCCGGACTCTCGGGTGAATCGTTCCCGAAGCCCCCTGAAACTTCGGCCGCTTCCGTCCTTTGGCGGGTAACACCACAATCTCTTTTCGTCGATCGTCATGTGACATAACCTGCCAACGTCGTGCTGCAAACAGGATGTGATCACCGGGGGCTGGCAGATATCGAACCGGCAATGTTCCCAGTCCAGTTCCTTCGTGAACAACTCGATATTCAGCCGGCGTTGCGAACGCGCTGTAGAATTCGTGGTGACGAACGATTTGCTCCCCGGACAGACCGAGAATCAGCTCGCCAGACGGCATCTGTTCCAGCAAATCACAGTCGCCCAAGCTCCGCAATAATGAAGAAAACATTGCCTGTTCGATGCTGCGAAAGGCGCCGTTAGTCACAAGTCTTCCAAACAATTCCCTTGCCGTGATACCACCAGTCTCAGCGATAACGCTTAGCACCTGTTGCGTCAGGGTGCTGAAGTCAAAACGAGCAATCGCCGGAGGCTCCACCCACCTTTGAATCATTAGCTCAGAAATCGCAATCGACCGGAGCAAGTCAGGATAGAGTCGATCACACAGAGTGGAATGACTTCCCGGTTCGTCTTCAAGGATGTACAACCGCATAGAATGGGGTTGGTCCTCGTCGCGTCCACTCCTGCCGAGACGTTGAACGAGTGATCCGACGGACCAAGGGCATCCGATTTGGCCGACAGCATTCACATTGCCAATGTCGATACCAAGTTCGAGTGTTGCTGAACAAACAGTTGTGTAAGGCGTATGTCCCTGCATCAGCAGTTCCGTGTGCTCGCGAATCTGACGGCTGAGTGATCCGTGATGAACGAGAAACCGTCCGGGGATTCCGTCCGCCGCTGCATACTGGTTTAGCTGATCGCCGAACCATTCGACGTCGGCACGGGCGTTTGCGAAAATGAGATTGCGTGTGTCTCGAAATGCCGTGAAAATATTTTGAGTCATCTCGCGAGGTGGAGCCGCCAATGAGTCATCAGGATCGGCAAGTGATGTCGTCCCAGTTCCAGCATTCGGCAATGGACGCCGGTAACCGTAGATTCGAAATCTGACCGACTTCTGGGAATCCAAGTCTTCCAGTATCGCGACGGCTTCTGGAGTCTCTGGATTCATCCAAGCGGCACTCATTGGCATATCTCCCAGCGTGGCTGACAGCGCCACCATGCGAAACGGTGCCAACGCGAATCGTTCCAGCCGATGCAATAGGCTTCGTAGGTGAGTTCCCCGTTCACAGCCAACGAGTGCGTGAAGTTCGTCAATCACAACAAACGAAAGGCTGTGAAACAGCGACCGAAGAGCTGTGCTTTGGTTCACAAACAGTGATTCGATCGACTCGGGTGTGATCAGCAAGACCCCCCCAGGACGCGCGAGAAGCTTTCTCTTCTGGTGTCCGGAAATATCGCCGTGCCAGCGATGCACTGGGATGTTGGCATATTGGCAGAGTTCTTCCAGCCGACGGAACTGGTCGTTGATCAATGCTTTGAGCGGACCGATATACATTGCCCGAACTGAAGAAGTTGGATTCTCACAGACCCGGGACAGAATCGGGAGAAACGCGGCCTCTGTCTTACCGGCCGCCGTTCGAGCCGAGATTAACAAATCGCGGTTTGATTGAGTGATGATCCGAATCGCCTGAATCTGTACTGGCCGAAGTTCTGTCCAACGCATGTCCCATAAGGCGCGTCGGATCGGCTCTGCAAGTAGTGCGAAGGCTTCGTGACTCATAGACGAAACTCAGTCAGGTCGTCCCCTGAAGATTTCTGCGGAGGCGCAGGAATTTCGCTCGGAGGTCCAGAAGACTTTGTAGAAGCCGCGAAATTCTGCAGGAGGTGCTTCCACTCCGTCTTTGGGTTCTGCTCCAATACCTTAAGCAGCCCCACAAAATCCTTCACAGTGTCGCGCGGCGTTTGAAAGTACGTGGCTCCCATTCGATCATGACAGTTTTTGAGAAACGCATGGATGCCGTCGTCCGTGATCAGGTGCTTCGCAGCATCACCCGCGGCAAACACGTTTCGAATGTTGTGCAGCAGCACGAAACAGTCCTCCGGTGTCAGGCTCTCGAGCTTGACGACGGGGCCAGACAAATCAACCCTTCCGCCGTGGGCAAATCGATTCGGCGCGAGCCGCGTTGCCAGCGCTTCGTAACTGAAGAGTCCGCGACGCCGGTCTTCGAGGCATTCGTCAGTACCGGCAAACAGAAACGCGAGTCCCTCGGTCTGCCCCTGCAGACAATCATTCAAGATCCGCAGAATTGCTTCGTAGTTGTTGTTTCGAGAAACCGTGTTGTTGAGCCGATGTGACAGGACGACCAGTTCATCAAGCAGAATTAACAACCCATTGTATCCTGCCAGCCGGACAAATGCAGCGAGCAGTTTGATTGAATCGTAGAACGATTCATCGTCAATGATGTTTCGAACCCCGAGTTCCTGCCTCGCTTGCTGCTTAGAGGTATATTCCGCACGTAACCAGCGCAGCGCCGATTGCTGAAGTTCTTCGTTATGTGTGCGATACCCATCGTAGTACTTCACGATCACCGAGGCGAAGTCATAACCGTTCACGAGATTCTGAAGTTGCCCGGCCTTCTGGCTAATCTTCTGAGAAACATCGTCCTCGGTCCCACCGCTGCTGAGGACCTGGTGTTCGAGGTCGCTGACCCAGCGCTCGACGAGATTCTGCAACGCACCTCCTTCGGGCTTTGATGGCGTCGCAAGGTTCTTCGTCATTTCGCCATAAAGTGATCTCGCTTGTCCCGTTGATCCGTGGAGCCTTCTTTCTGTTGTGATGTCGGCCTGAATAACCACGAATCGGCGACTGAGTGCGACATTCCGAATCAGATTAAGAAAGAATGTCTTCCCACTGCCAAACCGCCCGACAATGAACCGAATTGCAGCCCCACCCTGTTCGACAAGCTGCAAGTCGTTCACCAGTGCCGCGACTTCAGCTGCACGTCCGACCTGAATGTGTTGCAAGCCAATCGACGGCACGACGCCTGCTGATAGTGACTGAATGATGGCGGTTCTTTCGCGTGGACGGATTGTCATTGAGGAACCTGATTCGGAGATTGCATGTCAGTTGATTTGAAGCAACGAGCGTTGAACGATCACTTGAACACCAGAATCGTCGACCAACAGATCGCCAAACTTCTCGCTGGACCATTCGTTGACCGATTCTGCCGCGCCCCGTGGCATCAGTCGATGCTGCCTCGCGAGCAACTCGAATTCCGAAGTTGTCCATTCTTCTCGAGTCACAAGGTCTTGCAAGAACAGATGGTAGCGTTCCGGGAGGCCATCGAACAACGCGTGGGAAACCGGCCGAATTCTGCCGTCGGCAACCATCGGTGGGACAGCAGACGCAGTCGGTGGCGTGGATGATACGTGTTGCGGCGATGTCATCATGGGGGATGGATTAGATTCAGCTTCAATGTCGGCCACCTCGAATTGACATTCCTCGCCCTCATCGTCGTCTGTCAGCATCACGCTCTGTAACAAGTCCGCAACCTTCTCGGTGTCGGCGAGAATCTGGCGGATACGGATCGGATCCAGGACCAATTCATCCGTTTCATTATTGGCATCCTCACTAGCGAAAACACGACCGGAAGCAATCTTCTCCAACATTGCTGGGTCAAGCCCAAGATTCCGGTAGGTCTTGCGTAGCGTTTTCAGTTCCTCTGCCGTGATCGTCTCATCGGCAGCGGCCACTGCAACAAGAAACTCTCCAATGACTATGCGTTGTTCGAGGGGAAAGTGCTGAATCTGCTTACCGATTCGGGAATCGTCACTGGGATTGCGGGAGAGCACCTGCGATAGATGCTCCAACCGAACGGAGGCTTGCGGTGTAAGGTCAAGCCGCTGTTCCAAATGGGACCGAATTGCCGAAATCTCTATTTCGTCCACAGTGCCATCCGCAGCAGCTACTGTCATACCAAGTCGCAGTAGGATGGAGGCAGCGTGATAAGTCTTGTCATCAGGTTCCAACCCGTATTCTTGAGGAAACACGCTGACAATCTCGTCCCAGCGGTATGTCTGGCGAGTCATACGGGCATCTGGCTCAATTGACATGTCCATCGCATCCGCTGACTTGAGCAGGTCCTCACCCTGAGTTTTCGTCAACCTTGCCCGTGTTGGGATTCCACGGATTGCAGCCAGTTCTCCAATTGGCACCAGTGCCCAGCCCGCATCGTCAATATGGCGGCTTAGAGTTGTGTACCAGGCGTCGTAATCAGGGTGGTCCTCGCAACGCAATTCCACGGGGAGGGATTCGTACATTGCAGCAGTCATGACCTGACCGGCAGCCTTGCGATGAGCCCTATCAAATTTTTTCAGATCTTCGATTACGGAGGCCCAGATTTCGACCAGTGGCTTGAATTGGGACGGAAGGCCCAACACGTTGGGAAGTGTTAAGTGCGACGATGGTCCACCTACATACTCGTAGCCGAGGCTTGAACTTGCGGGCGAGTACAAAAACCGCCTCGGTTTCTTTGCCTCACGAAGGACCAGTCCACCAGCGAATTGTTCGGAATAACGATGCTCGAACAATTCTCGAAACCTCTCAGGATGGCGACGGACAACCACACTCCGCTGTGTTCGCTGGTCATGTTCCGCAACGAGAAATGCCAGTTCCTTCGGAAGCGGAATCCCCTGCGTACAGTAGTTTGAAAGCAACGCGGACAGGTTTTCTTCGTTCCAATAGGCTGTTTCCTGAATCACTTGGGACAATACATCTGCCGACAGGGTGATGCGATTCGCCCCAATCACGACGATCGTCCAAATGAAATTGGATGCATATCGCCGAAATGAATTGTTCGATCGATAGATCAGAAGGAGACGCAGCACTTCGCGCAGCACGGCTTCATGGTCGCAACCATCGACCAGCACGCGTCGCTCAAGACCATAGAAGTAGATGAAGACGTACCCTATCTCGATACTTGGTTGACATCGACCACTGTTCAACCAAGTGAGATACTTTAGTCGTTGTTCAGGTGTAGCTCCACGATAAGTTGGCCAGTAAGGCAATTCACCATCGATTCCACGAACTCGCTTCGCGACTGGCAGAGCCGATTCAATCAGCGAGGCGTCGTACGGTTCTCGTAGTGTGCCTTCGACGTGGTATACCAACGGAGACTCGATCGCGTAGCCACAAATCTGAAGAACTGTCCGTGAAGAATAAAACCGAATATCACTTACAGAAGGCCCACGAAGCCATCCGAAAACGCTTTCCAGCGAATTCCCCTGAGATGGACGGTTCACAGAAGATGCTTGGACTGGCACACCGATCGCCACGAGATCGTCGGTCGCAGCAAACGCCTCCGGCTTAGTAGAAGCTAGCGATTGCGACGATGAGCGAGGAATCGGAAAACCAACAAGGACCGTCTTCCTATCTGGCTGTAACGCTATCTCCGCATCGAGCTTTTCGGTCGGAACCGCGGAATCGGACGCCGATTCGAAAGTTTCTGGTGAAGCGTTGGCACATACCAAGTTCTCAGATGGGGCTGATGATTTCGCAAAGTTGACTGACTCCCGAGTGGGAGCCGGAGAAATGCTACCGTCTTTCTTAATCCACTTCAGAATTGATTTGCGCTGCCAAATTGCAACCACGAACGTGGCAGCTAGAGTGGCGAGCACAAGACTCCGGCCCCATCCTATCCATAGGGACGCAGGCAGGAACACCACGAACAGGCCAGCCCCTATGCACAAAGCCCCAAGCCATGAAGGAAAGTACTCTTCTTCTGCAGATTTGGGCAGCGAAATTATCGCAGGAGTCTTACAGGATGGGCATCGCACTCGCCGACCTACAAGTGCGTCGTCTATTCGCAATCGCTTGCCGCAATGGTCGCAGGAGATACGGATCATGGTGAGAATCCAGGGGGAGGCCGCCTCATACTTTCAGCGAGGGCACTGAATATAACAAACCTTAACAGCAAAAGCAGGGTCATTCCTCTAACGCAGTTACGGCCCGCTTTGGACAGCCCTTTGGACCGAAATCGACGTATAACCCACTCTACCTCAGAACTATGGTCGATCCAAATCTGTAGAATGGCTGGAAGCAGCCACACCATCATCGTTGCGGAACGCTTTACGGCGGCGCAGCTTAGGCGCCTGCCGCAGGTCTCATCGCCGTAAGTCATCTGGCAACGAAGTAAGTAGATGCGAGAAAAAACTTGCTCCAATATGTCAAGCCAGCGCCCATCGACATAAACAACTCGGGGCATCGCGCCATCCCATGGGTGCCTTGTTAGTTAGGAGCATCTTGCCAGAACTACCGATTCAGATACTCACGTTTCGAGATGCAGAGACGTTATTCGGAGCTCTCACTTCTCAAGAACGCGCCTCTTAACCAACTCCGTCGCAAGCCTGGGCCAAAAGGCCAGGCCGCAGTCGTAGCAGTCGAAGTTTCGGCTTCGGGCTGTGATGGATCTGCATTTGGGACTGATAACGACAGACTGGGGATTTTACTAATTGATCCCTAGCTTTGCTTTGGCGTCCTTCACCATCTTCTCAGATCCAAACTGCATGTCCCGTTCGTATTCGTCTCGGAGCCAGAGGTACAACCTCTGCGGTACTGTGGGCGAACACTTCCGCCGATCAAAGAGTTCGTCCTGAAGTCGTCGAGATTCTTCCAAAAACAATTCTGTCGGAACCGTCTCCTTCAGGCCCCTGTACCAGATTGACTCCAATATCGATTTTGTTCGCTCGGAGACAGTCGCAGAGTCCTGATGCTTCTGGCATTCACGCAAAAGCTTCAGGCCCGCTGGCAAAAGCGGCAACACGAGCGAAATCACGATATGGCTGGCTTCCCACTTCAGATACATGGCAAGGGCAGCAGCTCCGATCACCATCAGAACCAAAATGACGATAAAAAAAACACTGTAATATCGGCGAAGTGCCGCATCCCATCGCATGTTTGCCCGCTGGCAGACAAGCCGACCGTACTCGATTGGCAATTCGCTGGCCGAAACCGGATACCAGTTCATGAGTCGGTCGGTCGTTTCCTTTTTCTTGAACTTCGCCGCCAAATGGTTGATCACTTCTGGATCGGGTCGTGAATGGCAGCGATGCGAATTCCAAGGAATTCTGAAAAGATCCGTGTCGAACTCTTCTTGAATCCTGGCGCCCAACTCTTGATATCGCTTGATCGCAGGATCAATAAAGACGCCATCCAACAAGAGAACTGCGACCGCGTACAACGCTGCCCAGCCCTTCGCATCAGGATACGCAAAAGCAACGGATGGCCCGAGGATGGCCGCCGAGATCACGAGAAGCGACTGCAATCTGGCGATAGATTTCACGATCCCATACGCCTGGCTCGACGCAGCGATCTTATCAATGTACTCAGGAAGCGTCTGGCGTTCTGAGATGTCGTTCAACATGCGAGTCATCCGTATGCCGGGAAATAGTTACCGAAGATGATCCGCCACTTGCCAAACGCAGACTCGATTTGATTCTTGCCTGCATAGTCAATTGCTTCCGTTGCCTTTTCGTACGCAGTCTTCATGCGCGATGTCACTTCATCTTTTTTCGTTTGAGTATCAAGGTACGAGCCCACGTTCCCGCCAAATCCGGCCGGATCAAGAACGCCAAACGTGATCTTGCTTCTCGCATTGTTGAAGAAGTATTGCGCAGCAGTTGCGTAGTCACTGATCGTCGTGTTCTGGAAAATGTCATATGCCAACGTTTCGAGATGGAAGGAACGCAAGAGTAGACTGTGAGCTCGATTCCAGCACTTCAGCATCTTCACCAGCGGAACAAATTTTCCGTTTCTCTTCGCGTTTAGCGCTGACCACAGTTCCACGTGCTTCGTTGGATCTGTGGATATCCAACGCTTTTGAATCGTATCGGGGATGAGAAAACCGCCACCTTGCCTGTCGAATCCAGGAACCACGTCCACCCAAAAATCGGTGAATCGAATCGTCACAGCCTGTCCGTCGCGGCTTATTTCCGAGTTGTTGTATGCCTTGGCCAGTGCCCGTTTTACCTTGTCTAGCAATGAGGCTTGTCCGTCTTGCGAGAAGTATTTGGAATTCATCACGAGGAAGATATCAATGTCGGCAGCGCTCAATGGCGCAATCATGGTGCTTCTGACATACGATCCCGTGAGAAACGAACATTCAACCGTCATTTCCTTCGTGACATTGTCTCTCACGTTCTGCTGTCGAGACGAAGTGGTCGCAGCCTGAAGACCGGAAATCTCTAGGTTCTCTTTCAGTTTTTGGAATCCCGAAATGATCGTCGTCGCCATGCTTTGGCCTCTGCAATGTACGGTGGCCCGAAATCGTTTCTGCGAGGCAGATGCAGGATCATTGGACCCTGACGCTTGCGTATTCGCAAGTCATCGCAAGCACAAGAGTTTGAACGGTAGTAAGTTTGCCGCCTCGTTGTTTCGATCGCCAACACTGTGAGTTACAATCTCATCCCAAAGCAGGCTTCCATTTCTTTCAGGGTTAAGACATTTAGGGTGATGATCGCTTCGCCGTCCGATTTGACCGAAGAACGGCAGGCGGCGACCGAGGCAATCACCTACCCATCGGACCATCCGCTCGTGGGTGAACTCGAAGAGCAAATGACGCCGCTACTGTGTTACTACACTGGAGAGGAAATAGGACGTGACGAGTTGGGTGAATTCAAATTGGCGGCGTTCCAGCTTTAGTATCGCATTCCCAATCTCCAAGGCTATGCTTGCAACGCCGCCTGCCGCGGCTTCCCAGGGGCGTCTAAGGGCAGAGGCAATCCCTGCGACAGCCATTGAGTTTTGAATGAACTTCGACGAAAAAATTGATTCCAATACAGTCGCCTTCAAATCAAATCCGAACTTTATCGTAGCCTCATTGTGCTTTTCCATGCGGGAAATTCGGTCGTGCTCAACAAACGTGGCATTCTTTCGCACGTATCACTGAGGTGCTGGCGATTTCACGGACAGTTCAACTCCTTAAACTGGCCAGTCCAGAACGGAACCTCGAATGTCCAAGAAGAATTCATAAGTCAGCAAGCCAAGTCGTTGATCGTTCTCCGATGAGGTTTAAGCGCGAAGCGGTCTCGCGGTTGCTTGATGATCATTTCGCGAGTTCGATTGCGGAGCATTTGGGGCTGGGCAGCGTGAATTTATTGTATCTCTGGAAGCAATCACAACTCGAGAAGTCTGGGCCAGCGGCAGAGTCATTGGAAGCACGAGTCCATGAACTCGAAGGCGAACTCCAGCGTGTCAATCGGGAGCGTGACATACTAAGCTAAACATTGGTCATTTTCGGCCGCAACGAGTGACGGATCTCTCCGCGGTGGAGAGCATCGAATACCCAATTCAACAACTGAGACAAAATGAGGCTGAAGGGCAGGATACAAGCATCCGTACAGCTGTATCACCGCACCTCGCCCCTCAACACGTTGCGATTTAAGTGATTGCGATACTACACTGCTTGGAATGTCATCGGCATGGTCGTACCTCGCTGCGGACTTCAAAATGACGTGGTGCCTTTGCGTTCGGTGGTCTCGGCCTCAATCTCGCCGCAGCCAGCGGTAAGAAATAGCCCCGCACCGGATCGTTACCGTCGATTTCGACTGTTCGTTTTTTTGAACGGTTCGCACGTCACATAATGCTGACTGGCAAACGCCAGTGCCAACCGAAGTTCCGAACGCCCATCATTGATCGTCAGCAACCAGCGCGGGCTCAATCCACTGGTGAACGCCCCCAACGGTTGCAGTCCATTCTTGCCCGTGAACCCTGGACTCCGGACGAGTTGCACCTCCGCTTCACTCAACCTGTCAACAACAATCGGGCTGACGGTCGTAGATCAAAGCGCCTGAAATTCATGCGTCTTCTCAAGTGCTGGCGATGTCGCCGCGACCGAAAATCCCACCAGCAGTGCTCACACCAGATCGTTTCGAGCCATCGAAAACACGGGTCTTCCTGTGCGCCGGGCGATTTCCACAGCCTGCTGGTCATCACTTTCGACGAATAGACGCAAGGCAGGATCGGCCGCGTATGCTGCCGCCTTTCGCGCGGAGGCATCCTGAGCCTGGTCACGACTTGAAAATGTCGTATGCGGCGACATTGTCAACGTCCCGAATTGAATCCCATGTCGTCGCAGCCAGGCTACGGTTTCCGGGCGGTGACGTTCCAGGCGGTTTGTCACAATCCCTTTGAGTGGCATTGAGGGAATGCGGCGAGGTCGAACGTTGTGCAAAAAGTCCTGATACGCGTCTGGATGCTCGTCTTCGTTGCCGCCATTCCAGTCGTCGCAGAGGACGCCATCGAGATCCGTCAGCAGATGATGATTGTTGTCGTCATGAAACATCGTCCATTCAAAGAACTGTGCGACGCGAGGCAATTTTGCGTAGTATAAGTCTGCCGCGATGACTGGGCGCTCCTCTACGTAGATTGCCGCCATCTGAACGGGAACCGAGATCAGTTCTCGCAACCGCTCAAACTGCCGACCGCTGGCACTTGTGTCGTCGACAACCAGAATCATTCCGTCCTGAATGCGTCTGTGAAACCCTCGTCGAGGGAGTGGGATTTCGGGATGCGGGTTATTGATCAGTAATTCCAGAGCGATCATCGGAACGTTGAGTTCCAGTGCCATCAGCGATGCAGGGATCATTCCACTGCGGGGGACACCTGCAATGGCTCGTATGCCCGGCAGCTTCCGTGCGAACGCCGTGCAGTCGCGTACCAGTTGAGCGTAGCTGATGTAGTTGAATTGGTGCGGAATGTACTCGAACACTCCGGGAGATCTCAGCGATCGAAGTGGCTGCAGCCGACGCGGGACGAGTTCCACGGGCATCTTTTCAAATTGCAGCCAGTTCCCGCGCCAGCAACCATCCGACTCCAGCTTCAGTTCGCAGATCTCGCCATAGTCACCGAGTATCATCAATCGACGATCAGAGGGTGATTCACGTAGTTCCCAACGTCGCTCGGCCCCATCCGCCCCGAGTCCAATCGTTCCATCGGCCAACAACACCATCTCTCGCTCGTCATGACCGATTCGGTGGTAGTGATATTCACCGGGAAGCGTGTGCATCGGTTTCAATCCTGAGAAATGCGACGTGGTTGATCCCCTGCGAACACGATACAGCACGATAGCCGCTAGACATCGGCAATTCAAAATCGGATTTCATCATTTTCGCGCATTGCGAAGGCAAACATCGCTACAGGCAAGCTGAATGCGATGCAGTGAAATACGTGGCAAGAGACAATGTGCGAAGTTTGCGTTGACCAAGGCTCGCCACAAAATGCAATTTCCCCGAAACGTCTGAATCGCGGTGGAATTATTTTGACGGATGCTCCAGAGATCGGTAGACATATTCCCACGCAAGTCTGCGATTCTGTGAAGCGACATCGCTTTTTGATCACTTCGCTACTCTTCTCGTTCGTACCGTTCTGACACGGTCTGCGTTCACCGCCTGCCAACTCTGTCCAGATCGTGCTGCTGTTGGATCTGACCTTTCGGCTGGGAGGGCCGTAAGTTGAGGAAGATCATTCTGCGTTCTCACCAGTCGCCTGGTGACATCCTGATGCTTACTGCCGCTGTGCGAGAGCTTCACACGGCGTATCCCGGACAATTCCAAACGGATGTGCGCACTTCAGCCAGCGACATCTGGGATCACAACCCGTTCATTACACGGTTGCAGGAAGGGCTTGGTGTTGAATCAATCGAAATGCACTACCCGCTGGTGCATCAGAGTAATCAACGGCCATTCCATTTCATCCATGCCTACACCCAGTATCTGGAAAAGCAACTTGGCCTGCCGATCCCAGTCACTCGGTTCTCGGGCGATATCCATCTGAGTGCCGAGGAAAAGTCGTCGCCTCCGCTGAATGGCCATTCTCCGACCGAACGGTTCTGGATTCTGATGGCGGGAGGGAAACACGATTTCACGGCGAAATGGTGGAATCCGGGCAGCTATCAGCAGGTCGTCGACCACTTCCAGGGACGAATCACGTTCGTGCAATGCGGTGAGCAGGGGCACTGGCACCCACCGCTTCAAGGAGTCGTAAGTCTCGTCGGCAAGACGTCCCTGCGGCAGTTCATTCGGTTGATGCACCATGCCGAAGGAGTCGTCTGTCCGGTGACATTCGCCATGCACCTGGCCGTGGCTGTGGAGACGCGCGCGGGACTCCCCAGGATCCGCCCCTGCGTCGTTATCGCAGGAGGTCGCGAATCGCCGCACTGGGAAGCCTATCCGCATCACCAGTTTCTCAGCACAGTCGGAGCATTGTCCTGTTGCCTTGAAGGAGGTTGCTGGAAATCACGCTGCCAACTGGTTGGCGATGGTGACGAGAAAGACCGCCGCAACGTCTGCGAACAACCCGTGCAGGTGACGCCTGATCTGCGAATTCCGCGCTGCATGGAGATGATCACCCCGGCGGATGTCATTCGTCGCATTGAACTCTATCTGGAGGGGGGCGTTCATAATAAGACGTGGGATTCGCCCTTTGCCAAACCGGCTCGTCCCGTGGCAGTTCCTGGCCCCACTTCTGCCCCGTTACACTTCAACACCCCCGTTTCAGATCGGCGTCCTGTGAACGTAACTCCGCCCGCACGGAATGTTTCGCCTGCAGTTGCCACTATTCCACCACGCCAAACCACTGAGCCGCGTCCGATCAAACTCCCTCACCGGGTTCTGATCGAGTTTCGACACGGCCTCGGCGATGGCGTTCAATTGTCCATCGTGCTGCGACACCTGAAACACTACCACCCGGATTGGCAAATCGACCTCGCTGCACAGCACGGCAAGCATTCCGTCGGCAATGGACTCTGCCACCGTCAACTTGTGCTCGGAAAAGATGTCACGCGGCGAACAGATTACAAACAAATCTTCTCGCTCGACTGGCACGAATGCCGCGATGCACACGCCGAATGGCCAAGCACCAAGCCGACTCGCTGTTTGCGGGAAGTGTTTCACTTGACTCCCCAACTCGAATTGTGCCAGTACCAGATCGTCCGCAGCCCGCAGGCTGACGAACGAGCACGACAGTATCTCGCCTCGATCTGTCCCGCCGGTCCCGGGCAGAGCGGTCGCTTCCCGGCCGTGCTGGTGCACTATCAGGGAAACACCTCCTGCGACAAAAAAGACCTCCCCCACACACTGATCAGACAGGTCTGCGACATGGTCCGGCAGCTGGGGCACGATCCTGTCATACTGGATTGGGATCGGCGGTCACCCCTGATCGATCAGCAAGCCGTTTTCAACCCGGGTGCCGATCACCCGCTCTGGGGCGGAAATGGGACGGGCGACGCCGAAGTCCTTGCCGCACTGATCGAAGCCTCCACCCTGATGATCGGGATCGACAGCGGCCCGCTGCATGTCGCCGGTGCCACGACAACGCCAACCCTCGGAGTCTGGACCAGGCATCATCCAGTTCACTTCTTCGATATGGCTCCCCATGTCCGACATCTCGTTCCAACACAACATCGGTCACTTGTTTCCGGCAATGCAGCGGTCGAATTCTTCGAACGACACTATCTCCACGATGTCTACACAGACCTGACGGTGGAACTGCTGGCACATGTGGAAAGCCAGTTGACCGGCCAACCTCTTATCCGAAAGGAACGTCCGGTGCCAACTGCCACTCCTATCCTGACCTCCGTGGAATACGACCGCCTGTATTACGAAGAGCATCAACGCGCTGGCCTGGACTACCTCAACTTCGGCGACTGGCAACGTGAATACGGTCGCTGGTTCGTCGAATCGCTCGGATTCAAGGAACGTCGTGTGCTCGATGTCGGCTGTGCCTGCGGTTCGATTCTGCGTGGATTGGGAGAAGCAGGAGCGGTCGTTGCGGGAGTCGACGTCAGTGAGTACATGATCAATCTGGGCCGCCAGAAATGGCCCGACATGACTCCGCTGCTGCATGTGGCCGATGCGGCTGGTCTATCGATGTTCTCGAACAGCAGTTGGGACGGCATCCATTCCGCCCAGGTGGCCGAACACTGGTCCCCCGAAGCGGTCCCCCGCATCCTGCGGGAACTGAACCGCATCACGGCTCCCGGCGGAATCTTCTTCTGTGCCCTCGATACGGACGAATTGTTCGCCCGCCAGGGACGCACCATGGAATTCGAGGACCCGACGCATATCTGCGTCCGGCCGCGCCCCTGGTGGATCGAACAACTCGCCGCCGCCGGTTGGAAAGATTGCACCGCCGAATACGAACCTGCCCTGAAATCCCATCCGCTGGGACTGTTACAAAAGTACGACTGGGACTATTTCGTAGCCCGGAAGGAACCGCAAGGTCTCCCTCCAGCTCCGTACGACCTCACCCCGTATCCGCAGATCTGGGACTGGTCGGGAGCCAGCCTGGATCGTCGGCACCTCTTCTGGATGTTCGAGATCCTGGCGGCAGGAAACTTCCAGCACGCCCTCGAAATCGGCTGCCTGAACGGGGCAAGTTCCACAGCCTTCGTCGAAGCCCTCAATCGAGGCCACCTGCAACGTGCCACATTCTGCGATATCAAACTGCGGCCGACATTTCAGGCGGTGCTGGATCACTGCCAGGTCCATGACCGCGTCCGCACCTATGAAGGTCGTTCCGTGGACTTGCTCCGCGAATCCGAGCCGTTCGATTTCGTCTTCATCGACGGCGACCACCGAACACCCAACGTCCAGCAGGAGATCGAACTCCTGCTGCAGCGAAAGCCGTTGTGCGTCGTGGCCCACGATACGAATGCACATGTCCTCGGCTACGGCGATTGCGAAGGCCCGCCGCCGCTCAAATGGGCCTTCCAAACCACAGAGCCCTACCTGTGCCTGGAAGACAACGCCCCACGCCCCGGCGAAGACACCGCCCGAGGTCTTTTTGTGGCCACAACATCACCGACAGTCTTCGCCGCCGCCCGCGAAGCCCTCAAGAAATGGGGAGCGTGAAATGGACCACCTCATCCACAATCTGACGAATCTCGGCCATCCCCGCGTGCTGGTCTTCGGCGACCTGATGCTCGACCGCTATCTCTGGGGCGAGGCGGAACGGGTCAGCCCCGAAGCCCCGGTCCTCGTCCTCCGCGAAGAAGCCGACGAAGTCCGGCCCGGTGGAGCCGCCAATGTCGCGTCGTTCCTGCGAGGCCTCGAAGCCGATGTCGTCCTGGCCGGGGTCATCGGTGACGATGCCGAAGGACGCATCCTGCAGCGTCTGATGACCGACATCGGCGTCGATCTGACAGGCGTCCTCACCGACCCGTCGCGACCGACGACCACCAAACAACGCTTCGTCGGTCGCTCGGCACAACGCCAGCCGCATCAGATTCTGCGAGTCGACCGGGAATCCCGCCAACCTCTCCCTTCCGATCTCCTGGCATCGCTGACAGAGTCGCTCCTGAAACTCCTGCCGGGGTGCGCGGCCATCCTGATCTCGGACTATGCCAAGGGAGCCTGCGTTCCCGGCCTGATCCAGTCGGTCATCAGGGCCGCACGAGACCTTAAGATCCCCGTTCTGGTCGATCCCTGTCGAGGGACCGACTATCAGCAATACGCTGGAGCCACACTGGTCAAACCGAACCGCGTCGCCACGGAACTGCTGTTTGCATCTCAGTTCCGCGATCCTGAGTCGATCCAGCAGGCGGCCGGTCTGCTCCGCGAGAGACTGCAGTTGGATGCCGCCGTTCTGACGTTGGATCGTGACGGCATGGCCTACGCGACGGAAAACGAAACCGGACTGATTTCCTGCCCCACGCAGGAGGTCTGTGATGTGACGGGCGCAGGCGACATGGTGCTGGCGGTCCTCGGCCTTGGCTATGCCTCAGGCCTGCCCCTGATCGACAGCCTGCACCTGGCCAACACCGCTGCCGGGTTGGAGGTTCAGCGATTCGGCGTCGAACCGATCACCCGCGCCGAAATCGCCCAGGAACTGAACCGGTACCAGGTCGCATCTCGCCGTCCGCCGACACTGGACGAGTTGCAGATCCAGGTGAAAGCCCATCGGCAGGCGGGACGGACAATCGTCTTCACCAACGGTTGCTTCGACCTGTTGCACGTCGGGCACATCACATTACTGGAAGAAGCAGCCCGCCTGGGAGATGTCCTGATCGTCGCGATTAACAGTGACGCCAGTGTCAGGAAACTCAAGGGCGAGACCCGTCCAATCATCAGTCAGACCGACCGCGCCCGCATGCTGTCTGCACTCGCCTGCGTCGATCATGTCCTCATCTTCGATGACGACACCCCGCACCGCCTGCTGCACGCGATTCGCCCCGACGTGCTGGTCAAAGGCGGAACCACCGACCACATCGTCGGCCGGGAGATTGTTGAAGCGTATGGCGGACGAACCCTCCGTGGCCCAACTGCTGCAGGTTATTCAACAACTGCAATAGTCACCGAATTGCAAATAATTGGAGTGAAAAGTCTCAATGCGTCCGAATGATCCCCCCCCGTATCCACCATTCACAAGGGTTGCTCTGACCCTCGCTTCGGCCATTCAAAAGCATGTCCGCGACGGAATGCACAAGTGCACCCATGAACAATTTCAACATCGCTTTGCAATTTGCCGCTCTTGCACCAGTTACGTAGATCAATACTGCCGCCAATGTGGATGCCGCGTAGGTTCTGAGCCGGACTTTCTTAACAAGTTGAGTTGGCAGTCCGAATCTTGCCCTCTTGAAAAATGGGGGGCGATCTCGCAGTCGGCGACCAACGATTCGCCTGAATCCACCTAATGCACACAGATCATGGTTGTCGCACTCGCGTCCTCAAAACGTCGAAAGGTCCATCATGCCATTTCTTGATTGCAGCCCTGAACAACCGCTTCCCTCGATTCTTTACGGCTATTGGATCTACTTGCGTGACAATGGTATTTGTCCCGTTTACCGAGTGCACGTGAATTATGAAGGCGGAACGACATGGAAAGGGGTATCAGGACCAGTCACAGTGTCGCTCACATGCGCAGGCGGCGCTGCTGTGGCGGTTGTTGATGTGAACGATCCGGTGACCGGGTGCACTTATCACTTTGTCCAGCATTGTTCAATTGTGCCATTTTGTACTGGCGGAGAACTAGGACCGGCGCACGAATGTTGCGATGGCCTTCCGGGCCCCGCTGTTTACGGCGCGTTCTACGGATTCACCTACGACCCCGTTCCAGAAGCGGTGGGTGCTCCATTTTGTATTTGTAAAGATGGGCGCCCAAGCTGTCCCGTCAGTGTCAGCAGTGAACCCGTGCGCTATGCTAATGGTGAACTGCAACTCCGTACCCGAGACTTGGGGGCAGATCTGCCAAATCAACGTTGGGGGCATACGCGAAGCTTCAGCAATCAGATGTCCGCCACCCAGACGATTGGGCAGGGCTACAATTGGTTGGTCGAAGAATGGCCGCATCTTGTTGCTCCTAATGCTGACACGATGGTCGTTCAAAGCGGAGCGAACGATGCAGTGTGGTTTGACCTTGTCAGTGGCGTTTACATTCCACGTCACAATACTCAGCAGTCATTGACCTTCGACGCAGCGGCAAGTGCGTATGTTCTGACTGACTACGACGGAACTGTCACAGAGTTTGATGAGCACACGGGAATGTTTCGACAGCGAATCTTTCCTAGCGGAAATGTGATTCAAGCAACAGGAACTTCGCCAAACGGTTACAACCTTGATGCTGTGGAGCAGTCAGTAACCACCGGTGGCGTTACGACCGTAGAAAAGTATAAGTACGCGTACATGACCACGTACGGAGACGCATTACTCGAATCCGTCACGTTGACTCGACAGGTTGGTGGCAGCAGTTTGAAAAATGTCAATCGTGTTGTGTACACATACTATGGCCCCGAGGAAGCTCACGGAGGTGCGGAAGACCTCAAGACCGCTGTAACGCAGGTTTGGGATGGCACAGCGTGGGCAAGTACGGGAACAAGCTACTACCGCTACTACCCTGAGTACGGCAGTTCCAGCTCCAGTTCGAGTTCCAGTTCTGGTGGAACGCAGACATGGGATGTACGCGCCCATCTGCTTAAATATGTCGTCAACCCGAGCGCATTTGACCGCATGGTCGCCGATGGCCTCGATCCGCAGTCTGTTTCGGACGCCACCCTTGCTGCATACGCGGACTTCTTTTTTGAATACGACAATCGACGCCGAGTGACTTCGGAAACGACGAAGAGCGGGTCACAAACGCATTCGTTTGAATACGTCAAAAGCGATTTTTCCGACGACTATAACCAATGGAAAACGAAAACCACTGAAACCCTCCCGGACGGTAACCAGAACATCGTCTACGCGAACTACGCCGGACAAACAATGCTCAAAGTGTTTCAGGCTGGCAGCGATCAATGGATTGAGTTTTGGCGGTATGACGAAAACGCCAGATCGACATTGCATGCGCATCCATCGGCGATTTCTGGATTCGACGATTCCTACGCAGATTTGCTAAATTACGACAGCGAGACCGGAAGTTATGAATACTTGCGTGACGACGAAGGATTGATTGAAACGTCAACCTACCACACTCCGTCCGGAAATTTGACCAGCTCAAGCGTGCAGAAAGGGCAACTGGGGACATCGATCCCTCAAGAGGCTTGGGATTACTGCCAATGCGGCGTCGACTGTGGTTGTTCTGGGGTGATTTCGTCATCCTCGTCGAGTTCGTCGTCGGGCGGGGCTTTCTCCAGCGGTGTCTGGCTCCTTTCGCGTGGAACCAGCTATCCTTCTGATACGGACCCCGAAGAGATAATCGTCACTGATCACTGCTACACGTTCCACGGCAGCACCTGCGCCGTGAAGGAACACATCACTACACTTCCTGTCGTCCCGACCGACCAGAATGGTTCGGGCGTCGCTGCCACCAGCCGTGAGTATTTCGACACGTACGGCAACCTGATCTGGCGGATGGACGAACGGGGCTTCATCACTCGGATGAGCTACGATATTCCAACGGGTGCGATGATCCAACAAGTGGACGACGTTGATACTTCGCTTTATTCCGATGCTCCAGCAGGTTGGTCCACGCCATCTGGTGGAGGTCTGAATCTCATCACTGATTTTGAGCACGACGATCAGGGCCGCATCACGCAGACCCTCGCTCCCAGCCACACCGTTGATGTCGACGGTACAGCGACAACCGTTCGTGCCGTTACGTGGGTCGTTTACGACGACGTGAATCATATCACCTATACCGGTCAGGGTTACGCGACCGGAACATCGCCGAGCTACACTTACACGCTCGTCGATCCAGTTTCGATCACCAAGCGTGATGCAAATGGCCGCGTGAACGAACAAATTCAAGCGACCGCCCCCAGCACGTCGGGGACTCTGGCGGAGATTATCAACGATGCCGGCGGTGGCGAAGCTGCCTTTCCACAGTCCAGCTACACCCGCTGGACCACAAGTCAGTACACAGACTGTTGCCTTGCGGCTTCACAGCGGGTCTATCACACGATTCCTGCCAGCGGTAGCGGTTCTTCTGGGGCCAACTACGATGAAACTGATTACGGCTACGACGTGATGAAGCGCCGCAACCGAACGGTCACACCCGGCGGGACAATCACAGATATCGTGTATGATGCTCAAGGCATGGTCATTGGAACGTACATTGGAACGAATGATGACGGTGGCACAGTGACCGATCCCACAGGTGGCGGGGGCGACCCCGACAACAATATGGCCCTTGTCACGGCGAATGAATACGATGGAGGGACCGACGGCGGTGACGGGAACCTGACCTCGGTCACGCAGCAAGTCAGCGCGACCACAACGCGAGTGACGTCGATGACCTACGATTTTCGAGGTCGGCGAGCCACTACGGATGGGGAGGTCGATTATTTCGAAAAGACGTACTATAACAACCTGAACCATCTGGTGATGACCGAACGATACGATACGACCTCTGCGGGGAATCTGATCGCCAGGAACGAAGTCAGGTTTGACGACCGCAGCCGTGTGTACCAGACGGTCCGCTACGAGGTTGATCCCTCGACAGGTACAGTCGGCAACGCCCTGACTGACAACACCTGGCGTGATGCGGCTGGAAATGTGATCAAGTCGCTTCCCTCAGGATCGAAGCAATTCACGAAGACGACCTACGACAGCCTTGGTCGCGCGAAGGTCACCTGCAAAGGCTATGATCTCGATGAGACCAACTATGCTGAAGCCCTTTCGGTGAGTGACGACGTGATCATCGAGCAGGTGGAAACGACTTACGACGCCGCGTCCAATGCCATCCAGACCACTGTGCGGCAGCGTTATCACAATGCTCCTGACTCGCAGACCGGTCCCCTGCAAACCCCAACCACCACACCGAAGGCCCGCGTTGCTTCTCAGACGACCTATCCCGATGCCATCGGCCGCACGGTTGCGACGGTCAATTACGGGACCAATGGGGGCACGGCCCTCAGCCGTCCTGCCACCATCCCCGCATCATCGGATACCACACTCGTTACACTTCTGGCGTATGATTCCACTGGGCAAGTTGCGACGCAGACAAACCCCGCCGGAATCGTCTCCCGGTTTGAGTATGATGATGCGGGACACCGCACGGCTGTCATCCTGAACGCGAGCGGTTCCAGCAGTTCGTCCTCCAGCAGCGCATCTGGTGCTTGCGAACCATCAGATGACGTGAATGTGACGGTACTCACTGGATACAATGCCGATGGCAACGTGGCAACCATCACCGCGAAGAACCATGTGACGTCCGATCAGGTTACGCAGTACGTCTACGGTACGACGCTCACCGACTCCGACATCGCCTCCAGCCTGCTCAAACGGGCTGAAATCTATCCTGATTCGGTCGATGACGATGACCGGATTCTGTTCTCGTACAACCGGCAGCGAGATGTCATTGCCACGACCGATCAAAACGGAACCGTGCATACCTTCGAATTCGATAAACTCGGCCGACAGGTCCATGATCGAGTGACCACGCTCGGGACAGGTGTTGACGGCGCGGTCCGGCGACTGTCAACGACCTATGAAGTGCGCGGGATGAAGGCCAGCCTGACCAGTTGGAATGATGCCTCAGTCTCGTCAGGGGATGTGGTCAACGAATGTCAGTTCGTGTACAATGGTTTCAGCCAACTCGCTATCGAGTATCAGTCGCACGGGGGAGCCGTGAATACCAGTACCTCGCCCAAAGTTCAGTACGGCTACGCCAGCGGGAGTGCCAACACGATCCGCTCGACGGGGATCGCGTACCCGAACGGGCGTGTGATCAGCTATGAATACGGCACATCGAACGGTATCAACGATGCGATCAGTCGCATCGACGCGGTCAAGGATGGTTCAACGGCTCTCGCCCAGTATAGTTATTTGGGCAATTCGACGTTTGTGATTACCGACTACACGGAACCGGGCATCAAGTGGACGCTGGCCGATCTGGCCGGTTCGAACGATCCTGATACGGGGGATATCTATTCCGGCTTCGACAGGTTCGGTCGAGTGAAGGATAACCGCTGGTACAACTACGGAACGAGTTCTGATGTCGATCGCATCAAGTACGGCTACGACCGCAACGGCAACCGCACCTACCGTGAAAACACGGTCGCGACAGCCAACGGCGCAAAGTTCGATGAACTCTATCAGAACGATCTGCTGGACCGCCTGAAGCACATGGACCGGGGGCAACTGACAGCATTGAAGGATGCCATCACCGACAAGACATTCGCTCAATGCTGGTCGCTTGATCCGACCGCCAACTGGAAGAAGTTCCTGGAAGACGACACTGGCGACGGCACTTGGGATCTGGAGCAAACCCGCACCGCCAACGCAGTCAATGAAATCACAGACATCACCGACACCGTCGGCCCCGCTTGGGTGACACCTGCATACAATCGCGCGGGCAACATGACGACGATGCCCAAGGTCGCCGACCCGACCACGAGCCAAACCTGTACTTACGACGCCTGGAATCGGATTGTTCAGGTCAAAGAAGGCGTAAACACCGTCAGCTCCTACATCTACGACGCCGCCAAACGTCGAATCATACAGAAGAACTACACCGCCGGGACACTCAGCGAAACGAGGCACCTCTACTACACCGAGCCAAGCAAATGGCAGGTCATCGAAGAACGACTGGGCACTTCGCCAGACAGTGCCAACGCTGAACGCCAATTTGTCTGGGGTCTGAGATACATCGACAATCTGATCGTCCGAGATCGAGACACTGACGGCAACGGGGCATTCGACGAACGGCTCTACAGCCTTCAGGACGCCAACTGGAACGTCACGGCCATTGTCAACGCCAGCGGAACGGTCCAGGAACGCTACAACTACGCTGCCTACGGAATGCCGACATTCATGAACGGTACGTTTGGCGCACGAGGAACCAGTAGTTTCGATTGGGAGATACTCTACTGCGGGTACCGCTGGGAAAGCGTGAGTAGATTATTTCATGTACGGAATCGCGTATTTCATGCGCTCATTGGTGCTTGGACACAACGCGATCCACTGGGTATGACCGACGGCAGTAATTTGTACGCCTATTGCAATTTGAATCCACTTCACGGAACCGATGCCTTCGGTCTTGCGACCATCAACTCCCTCGGCGAATCATTTTGCGACGTCGTCAACCATCCATACCTAAATGCCTTGGTGTCGTGCATGTGCGGCGTTATTAACATTATCGATGCGATTTGGGCAGCTTTACTTCCGAGGCTGATCGGCGTTGCTCCAGCACAGGTGGCCTTGCTGACACTACTCGTGAACAGCTTAGATTGCGCGTGTGACATTTGGTCGCCAATCACGCAAATATGCGGTGATTGTCCGTCATTTGTCTCTGTGCCATTCACGATTGCTGGTGCATTGTACGGCTGCTTATTGGACTTCGTAAACCTTGACCTTTCCGGAATGGAATTGTTACTCACGCAGTTAGGTTCATTCGCGGTACAAGAACTCGTTTCCGACCTTGGCGGAGCCGGAGGGGCTATCCCAGCGTGTATCAAACTGGCCGATGGGAGTGCTCGTGGTTAAGGCACTACTTAAAACGTTCAACGTTGAAGAATCCGCACACAGTAACGACACGCGGGTTACCAGCCACGTAACGATCGTCCGCAGCGGCGCGCTGGCACGTTGTGTTATCGCTCCGCTGACTGCTGGCTTCGGCATTGTTTTGCTCGCCTCTGCCTTCATGGAGATGGCAGGTGTTCAACAAGGAATGAAGTTTTTGATTTCGAGCGAAGCTCTATGGTTGTTGTTTGGCGTCTGGGTTTTCCTGGCGATCCTGCTCGCCATTCACAACATAAGCCTCGCTCGGTCATTCCCAAGAACCATCGAGCTATTCCCAGACCACATTCGTGTTCGCACTCCACTGGATGATGCGGTTTATGAGACTAATGCATGCCGATGGTGGATTGGTTCGTTTTTCGATGACAGTTTCATAGGCTATGACGACACTGACATGACGTCGGTGGTCATTCAGGTGCGACCAAAACTAGGAGGCTGTGTCAGATTTGCCTGTGGCCGAGGTGTTGATGTGATGCCTATCTGGATTACGAGCCTGAAGATGAGCGGAATGCGGCAATGGGATCCACCTTCGAAGATCGCATGCTTCAAAAAGTGGCTAATTGGCGTGTCGTTCGCTACGGTAGCATCTGTTGTGCTCGCCGCATTCGCTGAGTGCGTTGGTATGCAATGGACGCATAGCGCTTTTGGTCTTTGCTGGCACTTTGGATTATGGATCGTGGTTTTCGGTATGTTTGGCGTTGGTGGTGTATACAGTGGTCTCGACGGCTTCAGTATTGCAAGTGAACGTTTCGGTGCGATTACATTCGTAGCGTGGATTGTAATGGTGTCCGTGCTAGGTGGAACATTTGTTGGTTTGGTGGGGGGGGCGGTATGGATGGCCGTGTCAACCGTAGTGTTGGGGACCTTAATGGCGTGGGCGGCAACACCTGCGATCTTGGATCGCCGCAACTGGTTTCTGCAACATGAGCGATATTCTGTTGGGGAGAGGATGGATACCTGACGACGGCGACGCAGAACGTCAATGCGACAACGACCCGAGTCACCTCAATGTCGTACGACTTCCGGGGGTGATCGTGAAAATCAAGCCTCACATTTCTAAGGCCAAGTACAAGGGAGGAACCTCAGGTGTCGACAGCGACGGGTTCCGCAGAATCGCAACCAGCCTGCTGGACGCCCCCGCCGAAATCATCGTGATCTTGTACGAGTACCGCTGGACGATCGAGATCTTCTTTCGTCAGTTCAAGCATCTGCTCGGTTATCGCCACCTTCTCAGTCACAACCAAAACGGGATCACAATTCAGGCGTACGGCGCCATCATCGCGTGTTTGCTGATCGCGATGTGGACCGGCCGCAAGCCGACGAAGCGAACTCATGAGATGCTGTACCACCTCTTGACAGGCTGGGCATCGGCTGAAGAAGTTGCGGCACATCTCGCGAAGCTGAAGGACAGCGACGAGAAGGTCGCAAAACAAACTGACGGGCAAAGTGGCTCGACCGCAACTCGCGATCCGAGCCCCTTAACGCTGCGTGAACAATAGCACGGCAGAACTCCGACAACACCGCAACAGCAGACGCTGCAAGCAGCAGACGATGAACTCCGGCGAAAATACCCGCCAATTGAACGCCGAAACCCCACAATCAAACGCCATGCCGAACAGTATTGGTCCTGACCCAACACTGTTCGGCACGCTTTTTGCGCATGAATCATGGTCGGATACCCCACGACAGTAATGCAGCACGATTACCGCTCGGCATCAGCAATTTGAAATCTCAGCTTCAGATTATCGCACAACACGAAGAGCTTATTGGCACAGAAGTTAAACTGCACACGACGTGGTTAGACAGTCGACCAGGGGGCTGTGCGTAGTCTGCGGCGAGTTTGCACACAAGGGCGAAACAATCTCTACAGAATGTCTAAAGTGTGATGGATTTGTTTTGATGAGTGCACGGGTCACGATAATCATACGGTTTCTGCAGTGCCTTACATGTCATCCAGTTTGACAGTTCACTTCGCCCCACTTTTCCTTTCATGCCGATTTGATGCAGCGATGTCGGTACGTACCTTGCGACACCAATTCTGTTGGACACACCAGGCTCTATGCTCCATTGAAACGAATTGTGTACTACAGTGTACTCTGGGGTTTCAAGTCCTTTTGTTGAGTTCCATTGTATGCGTGCCATTAAGTCATGCGATGAACTTCAAGGCCGACTGCGAGCCATTTGTCGTGGCGAGGTGACGGATCTTCGTTTGTCCACGATTAACGCCTATCGTGCCGGGTGGGGACTGCCAGCTTTGAACGAAATCGTGGCGGGCTGCACTTCGGAAACGAACCCGCCCGAATTAACGCCAACACACGTGACACCCCCAACATTATTGATCCGGGGTTGGAACTTCGCGCAGGCAATAAGTCGTTGGACTTTGGCAGGAATGCCGCGTCGGACCGATGCCGAGATCGAAGAACGTCTGGAGATTTGTCAGGCCTGCCCGTTCCTGAAAAATCATCACTGCCTCAAATGCGGGTGTGCCTGCGTCGAATCGAATCGCCTGATCAACAAGCTAGCGTTAGCTACCGAAAAATGTCCCGAGGGGAATTGGGAGTAGCCCGCCCCGTAACTGCTTTCAATGAGCCAGGAGACCGTCATGCCGCGTACCGTGAGTCCCGCTGGGATGCCGACAAGTGTCGATGTTTCCGCCACGCCGGTCGTCATCACTTGTCCGTTTCCCGACCTTCGCAGGCCGAAAAAAGGGAATTGGACGATCACTGTGCCAATTTCCACCGATTCCGATTGCCCTGTGGTCGTTCTCGTTGAATTGATTCAACAGCAACCGGCGGGGCTGGTAACGATTGCTGCTTCATCGTTCACAGCGAGTAGTACAGTCACTAATTGCGTCCTATCAATTCCTGACTCGGTTGCCATCAAAGGAGGCTGCAACTTGTCGGGTCTGAAGATTCGCATGACAGTTCAGGAATATTGTAGTCCATGTTGTGTTGATACGGGGGTTCCGCCCGAGCTCACAATGTCCATGACAGGGGATTATACCGGAACCGGCACTCTGACTGGCGGCGGAGGTCTATGGACAGGAACGCTGATCGCCACACCGAGTGGTGATTGGCCTGGCGGAGCGTTCTGTGTTCGCCTCACGTGTGCGACGGGTGACACACCTCCTGGTACATACAGTTGGTCAATCAACACCATGGGCTGCTTCTGCGGCTTCTCGTCATGGGGGACCGGCCCTGGCGGAAACCCCGAAGTCAGTCCGGGATCGGGAGACTGTAAGCCGTTCAAACAGACGTTTTCGGGTGTCTCGTCAAATTGCGAGGGCGATCCGATTCCACCGCCGTACCACTCCATGACGCTGGTTGTCAAAGCGGATTCATGATTTGGCGTCAATCCTGTCACGTCATGCAGGAACAAGCTTCGCCAGTATTGATGGTCTGAGCACTGATATCGAACCCCATCTTATTTCAGATTTTCCAGGATGCTTTCATGTCTCAGCTAATCATTGGTTCCGTAACATTGACCGTTCCCGACCCGGCGATCTGTTGCTACGTTGAGCGCAAGCCTTGCTGCTCAAGCGGTTCCTGTAATAGTCGTGCGCCCGTTAAATTGTCGACGGGGGGCGTCGCACTGAGTCAGTCTGCGCTTCCCGGTGCAAACGGATTCGGCCTGCCGTGGGGATTTTCGCTGACCTGCAATAGTATTATCTGGTGCAATGTTGATTTCGGTCTGGGGAACAATTGGCGGTCCGACCAATGGTTGATGATCCTGCTCGACTTCGATGATTCGACGTATGATGATCCCGCCAACGCAGTTCGCATCGTTGCCGATGACGGAACAACAATCTCCTTTGTTCTCGATGGTGACCATTATCTACCACCCTTTGGTGAAAAAACTCAGATCACCTTTCAAGGAGATACGTATCTTCAAACCAATCCAGATGGGAGCGCTGTCACCTATTCTGCCATCGATGGGAAGATCCTAAGCCAGCGCGATCCTGCGGGAAACACCATCGATGTCGTGGAGTGGACCTCCAGCGGTGCCTGTATCAGTAAATTCCAGCGTTCGACCGATACACCGGCTGGAGAAGTGATTGAACAGCTTGTGTACAGCTATGACAATCCGAGTTCGCCGACACCATTACTTCAGGCGGTGACGCTTCAACGTCAAACCGCTGGCGGCTCCTGGGAATTCGTCTCTCGCGCCAACAGTACCTATTACGGGGAGGGTGAGGAACACGGGGCACACGGAGATTTGAAGTCCGTCACCAGTTCGGTCTGGTCAGGTACGGCTTGGGAAACGACCGGAACCACGTATTATCGATATTACGTCTCAGCAGCATCTTCTTCGTCGTCCTCCTCGTCCAGTAGCAGTTCTGGCGGACCAGACGATTCCGGGCCTCATCTGCTCAAGTTTGTACTGAACCCCGCAGCGTACGACAGGATGCTCGCGGCAGGCCAGAACCCGGTCACTAGCTCAGACGCAACACTCTCGCTGTTTGCCGACAACTACTTCGAATACGACACCGACTTGCGTGTTTCACTCGCGACCACCATGAGCGGTTCCCAGACCTTTTCGTTCGAATACGAAGTGAATGGGTTTGCCGATGATTACAACCATTGGGCGATGAAGACGACAGAAACCCTCCCAGACGGTAACCAGAATATCGTCTATACGAACTACATCGGCCAGCCGATGCTCAAGGTGTTTCAGTCAGGCAGCGATCAATGGCTTGAATTCTGGCAGTATGATAGTAATTCGAATCTTTCGCTGCACGCACACCCGTCAGCCATTTCAGGCTTTGACGATTCTCACGCCGATCTACTGAACTACAATTCGGGCACGAGCACCTATCAGTACCTGCGTGATCACGCAGGCCTGATCGAAACGTCGACCTACCACGTCGCCTCTGGTAATCGCGCCACGTCCAGTCTGCAGGAAGGCCAGTTGGGAACGCCGATTCCACAAGGGGCATGGGATTACTGCCAATGCGGCGTGGACTGTGGCTGTTCCGGGGTGGTTTCATCGTCCTCGTCGAGTTCATCCTCTTCATCCTCGGGCGGGGCTTTCTCGAACGGCGTCTGGCTGCTGTCACGTCAAACCGCTTACCCATCAGACACCGACCCCGACCAGACGATCGTCACCGATCACTGCTACACGTTCTACAGCGGCACCTGTGCCGTGAAGGAACATATCACCACGCTACCGGTCGTCCCGACCGATCAGAACGGGTCTGGGATAGCTGATTCGAATCGTCAGTTTTACGACACGTATGGCAATGTGACCTGGAAAATGGACGAACGTGGCTACATCACCCGCATGGCGTATGACATTCCAACGGGTGCGATGATCCAGCAGGTGGATGATGTCGATACGTCGCTCTACAGCGATGTTCCGGCAGGCTGGACCACGCCATCCGGCGGTGGCAAGAATCTGGTGACCGATTTCCAGCACGACGATCAGGGCCGGACAATTCAATCGCTGAGCCCGGAATTCACCGCCGATCTTAACGGTACCGGAACGGTCGTGCGAGTCGCTTCGTGGACGGTTTACGATGATGTCAATCACGTCACGTATTCAGGCCGGGGCTACGCGACCGGAACTTCGCCAAGTTATTCCTACACGCTCGAAAATCCGGTATCGATCACAAAAACGGATGCGGGAGGTCGAGTTAACGAACAGATTCAGGCGGTCGCTCCCAGCACATCGGGAACACTGGCCGGAATCATCGAAGCGGCAGGCGGTGGCGCAGCAGCGTTTCCGCAAGTCGATTTCCGGCGCTGGAGTACCAGCCAGTACACCGACTGCTGCCTGGCAGCGTCACAAAGGGTCTATCACGACATTCCTGCCAGCGGCAGTGGTTCCTCAGGAACGAACTACGACGAAACCGATTTCGGCTACGACGTCATGAAACGCCGTAACCGGACCGTCAGTCCCGGTGGCACGATCACCGATGTCGTCTACGAACCGCGTGGACTGGTGATCGGCACGTATATTGGTATGAATGATGATGGCGGAACAGAAACCGATCCGACTGGTGGCGGTTCTGATCCCGATAACACGATGGTCAAGATCAGTGCCAGCGAATACGACGGCGGCGCGGCGGGTCAGGATGGATACCTGACGACGGCGACCCAGAACGTCAATGCGACGACGACCCGAGTCACCTCAATGTCGTACGACTTCCGTGGCCGGAAGATTGTGACCGACGGTGAAGTGAATGAATTCGAAAAGTCGTATTACGACAACTTGAATCGTGTCGTAAAAACGGAACGCTACAACACGACCGCCATGGGAAATCTGATTGCCCGATCCGAAACACTGTATGACACCCGAGGTCGGGTCTATCGGACGATCCGTTACGCTGTTAACCCGGCTACTGGAACTGTTGGCAACAGTCTGGTCGATAACACGTGGTACGATCCCTCAGGCCGAGTTATCAAATCGCTTCCCGCCGGTTCCAGTCAGTTCACCAAGACGAAATTCGACAGCTTGGGGCGATCGATAATCCGATACAGCGGGTACGATCTCGATGAGTCTTCGTATTCCGACGCCTTTTCTGTGACCGACGACGTGATTCTGGAGCAGATAGAAACCACTTACAGCAACGCGGGAAGCGTGATCCAGACGACAATGCGATCCCGCTACCACAACGCCCCGGATACGCAAACCGGCCCACTGCAGGCCCCGAGTTCCACCCCCAAGGCGCGCGTCACCTACACAGCAGCCTGGCAGGATGGGATCGGCCGTACGTTTGCGACCGCCAACTATGGAACCAATGGCGGAACCACATTGTCGCGCCCCTCCACGGCACCCGCCTCTTCTGATAGCGTGCTGGTCAGCCTCGTTCGGTTCGATGATGCGGGGAACGTCTATGAAACGGTCGACCCTGCGGGGATGGTCACACGTTTCGAATTTGACGATGCCGGTCGCAAAATCACTGAAATCCAGAACCGGTCGGGCGGTTCTTCGTCGTCTTCGTCGTCGTCGAGCAGCAGTTCATCGGGGGGCACTTGCGAACCTTCCGACGATACGAATGTCACAATTCGTTACACGTACACACCAGACGGGCAGCAGGCCACGCTCACGGCAGTGAACTTGCGTACGACCAACCAGACCACCACCTGGAACTATGGCACAACTTTAGCCACATCGGATATTGCATCGAGTCGACTATTGGCATCAATTGCGTATCCAGACTCAACAGGGACTAGCGATACAATCCGATATACGTATAATCGACAGGGGCAGAAAACAACCCTGACGGATCAGCGGGGTTGTGTCCATACGTTCGAATACGACAAACTCGGTCGGCAGACGCACGATCGGGTCACCACGGTTGGTTCAGGAGTCGACGACGCAGTACTGCGGTTGTCAACCACGTACGAGGTTCGCGGCATGGTCGAATCCCTCACTAGTTGGAACAACGCCAACGTCGCTTCCGGTGACGCCGTCAACCAGTGTCTCTTCGTTTACAACGATTTCGGGCAACTGACCGCCGACTACCAGCAACACAGCGGCGAAGTCAACACCAGCACGACGCCTAAAGTGCAATACGGCTACGCGGACGGCACGAACAACACCATCCGTCAGTTGACGCTCACCTACCCCAATGGACGAGTCCTGACGTACGGATACGGCGCAGGCGATGGGATCAACGATGCCATCAGCCGCATTGCCAGCCTGATCGACAACGATGTTTCAGCAACGCATCTGGCTGATTACTCATTTGTCGGTCAGGGGCAGTTCGTGGTCGTCGACTACACCGAACCGGATGTGAAGTACACATTGGTCAATCTGGCCGGAAGCAATGACCCGGACACCGGCGATATCTACAGCGGTTGGGATCGGTTCGGCCGCGTGAAGGACTGCCGCTGGTACGACTACGGGCATAGTACCGACACTGCGAGGCTGAAATACGGCTACGACCGTGCCAGCAACCGTCTCTGGCGAGAAGACACGGTTGCCCAGTCACTCGGCAAGAACTTCGACGAACTCTATTCGTACGACGGCCTGAATCGTCTGAAGGACATGCAGCGCGGGTTACTCAACAGCGGTCACACGTCAGTCAGTTCGGAAACGTTCTCCCAGTGTTGGAGCCTGGACAGTACAAACAACTGGCACGGATTCAAGCAAGCATCCAGCGGCGGTGCGTGGACAACGGTTCAATCCCGAACGGCAAACCCGGCCAACGAGATCACCGGCATCTCGAACACTGTCGGTACGTCGTGGGTTACCCCCGCGTACGATGCTGCCGGCAACACAACAATGATACCGCAACCGGCCGATCCAACGCAAAGCTACACTGGCACTTACGATGCTTGGAACCGACTGGTCAAGCTGGTCGACGATACAACGACAAACACGGTTCAGAAAACGCACTACGACGGTAGAGCCTTCCGCGTGCTCCGTAGTAACTACACAAGCGGCACGCTGAGCGAGACTCGCCACTACTACTACACGTCTGGATGGCAGGGAATCGAAGAGCGTACGGGCATCTCGACCTCCGCCGACCGCCAGCACGTCTGGGGCCAGCGGTACATCGACGATCTTGCCCTACGCGACCAAAACGCAGGCGGCGTACTCGACCAACGCCTATATTCTTGCGACGACGCCAATTGGAACACGGTCGTTCTCATCGACACCTCGGCCACGCCGCAAGAACGCTATCTTTTCTCACCATTTGGCTGGCTGACATTCCTAAGTGGCGACATGGGAACCGTCCGAACAACCTCCGCAACTGACAACAATGTGCTGTTCACAGGCCAGAGATTCGATACACATACGCACATGTACTTGTTCCGCATGAGGTGGTTCAATTTCATCAGCGGACGGTTTCTGTCGCGAGATCCGCTCGACTATCCCGATGGCCCAAACGCATATGCGGCGTGGTTTATCCTCTCAGGCGTTGACCCGAGTGGCACTCGATCATTGTGCTCAACAACAACATGCACGACCACCGGACCACTCGCAGACGTGTTTGAAGGTTACTACTACGTCCACGTGGCTCTCAACGGCAATGTTGGCACTTCATGCTCCGACGCATCGATCAGTTTCTCTTTTAAAGAAGTTCATCGGCGCCAAGGCGAAAAGAAGTGCCTACAACCGGCGGCAGATGAAATTAAGCGTGGAGATATCACACCCATGACGCTAATTTATCCACCCGGATTGAAATGTTCAAAAGCCACTCAGCAAGTAAATTACGACGAATTCGGCTGCCCGTCAATCGAAATTTCATGGGACTGCAACCCGTCCTGCCCTTGCCCGGGTGATCAATGCGAGCCGACCGATTTCTCAATCGAGTTACAGCCTCGGGTAAAAAACGCAGGTCGCAACTGGTTTTTTGGGCTGCGAATCGACACCAGTATTGACTATCACACTCGCCAGTGCTGTGCCTTAACTGGCAATTGCAATGTGCAATCAACTTTCGTTTGGACTCCTCTTAATCCCGATTTCCGTAACGTATTCTTCGAAGATCTGGGGCAATTCTTTGTGAAAGCTCCGAATAACTGCACTTCGGACGAGATCAACTATGTGCAGGGATATGGTTCGTGAAAATAATACGTGAGCAGAGGAGTTGCAATGCAGTCTTACGTGTCTACTACCATCGTGGTTTTCGCTGTTGCACAACACTTTTGTGCAACTCATCGTAACTGCTATTCCCAGGATTTGGATCCACTACCAAAGCCAGGGACGATCATAAATGTCGGCCCCTCAAATGTGTATCCATCGAACGCAGGGAATCAGGTGGCGGTAATACCTGACTCACAAGGAGAGACTCCTTTTGTGAGGGGCATGATGGCATCACGCCACCTGCATATCAAAGATTGGCCGCGAGACTGGAACGTGCGTCATGTCGCCTTTTCGAGCGACGACTCCAAGGTATTGTTTGTGTGCGCAGATCAGGATAGTACGTTTTCCGCGCTATGGGTAGACACAGCTACAGGAACAGTACTTCGAACAGTCCGCATACCTGAATCATTGGTGTCATGTACGGCAGTAAGATATTCTGACAATGATGCCTATATTGCTGGACACTCTCTATTTCGGGTGAACGAGAGTTCCGGTGTCGTAACGACAGTAGACGCAAATGTCGCGTCATACATCTCCGACGTTGCTACACTCAGGGAAAACGTTTCTTATGTTGACTTTTTAGGCCTGCACCTCATGGGCCGCTTTGGGGCGGTGGTGCGTCAGCCGGTAAAACTTCCATTAGGACCACTTTTGCAAGATCCGCATTACTCTATCGATATTTCGCGGGACGGGAAATATATACTCGCAGGTTCCTCTGCGGACAAAAGTAGTACGATATTTTCTTCGGCGGTTGTTACTTACGAGATAGCGACCGGAAAACCGGTCTCGACGATAAACATTCCTGGTGTAGCGAAGCGTGTTCGGTTCATTGGTGACGGCTACGCGTATGTAGTCTTAGAGATGACGGCAAAGAGCCATGCTGCAACGCGTGTGCATGTTTTCAGCAAGGACATCAGGGTTGGTAGTTGGCAATTCAATGGACACAGGGAACACAACGAGTTGCTCAGCGTGACAAGTAATTCTGGCGTCGACGCACATTTATCGGTCGGTTCAGACGATGGGACGGTTGTTCAGTGGAGGAGAAGAGATCTTACTGCGGCACTGGCTCGCAAGTTGTTTGATCGCGATCACTGAGTAAACGGTTCATCCGAAGTTTTGGGGGGAAGGGTTGCAAAAGCGGACATGGCAGTCACCAATGGAGTTGTGCTAGCAACACGATTCCAAAGGGAGACAGCATGTCCGCGAGGGTATTGTATCAAGAGATGGGGCTTGAGGGCTATCAAATCGAGGACACTTGGCAGGGAAAGGGCGGGGCCCTGTACGTGCTGATTTCGGTGCCGCGTGCGTCTCTGAGGTGTCGCGACTGCTGATGCGGTCGTGTGCATCTGCACCATTCTGTGGCTGGCTATTGATGGGAAGACGAAAACAAAGGGGTCGAGACTCTTTGATCAGGTTCGAAGGAATTCACGAAGACCACGTTCGACAGCCTCGGTCGACCGATTGTGAGCTACAAAGGGTACGACCTTGATGAAACGACGTACGCTGAGGCGTCGTCGGTCGCAGATGATGTGATCCTGGAACAAACCGAAACAATCTACGATCACGCCAGTAATGCCATCCAGACAACAATCCGGCAGCGTTACCATACTGCGCCCGATTCCCAAACCGGACCGCTTCAGAATACAGATATCTGCGCTGGGTGGCCCAGGTTGGCCGTCCTCGGCCTACCTGGGTCGCAACGCGACGAGAAGTTTATCCCGTTTTAAACGTTCAAAACTTCCTGTGACTTCGTCACCCCGGTAGCCGAAGCGGCAACCGGCGCAGATCAAAGGGGTCAGCGCAGATCAAAGGGGTCAGGACTCTTTGTCACTGGAATCGGCGCGACTTGTCGAGAACAAAGAGTCCTGACCGTCCTGACCCTTTTGATTTGACCCGTGCAAAATCGAAGGTGCGTTGAACACCCCTGAGTTCGAAAGGTATGCGATCGTCGTGGTTCGCTCCGCGAACCAACGTCTTTTCTTCGTCAGGGAAATCAAAGGGGCAGGACTCGTTGATGTTGAAAGTGACGTGGATTGCTTGTTATGGTTGAGAATGACAACAAAGAGTCCTGACCGTCCTGACCCATTTGATTTCCTCCAAGTTCTACTGTGTCGCTCCAGATGGCCAGAAACCCATTGCAGGAGAGTTGGGGCCAAACGAGTTCACGATCGCCCAGACGGGCGACATACCTGACGGATGCGGTGGCACAACTTCGGGTGTGCTCGCACATTCGACGACGCAACCACTTTGGTGGAATCGAACGGCCGCGGATGGAGACCCGGGCCAAAGATTGTTCTCTCTGAGTTGGAACTGTTGTTGTGGAGAACGCAATTGGGCAAATTCGAACCCAAGGCCGTAGAGGCCGCCTCAATCACCGCGGGCTTTTAAGGAGAGACTTTTGCAACCCAAAACCCACTCGTTTACATTACTCGGATATCTCGTGACATTTGTCTATCTCACGATAGCGCCGATAGGTGCATGCGGAGACACTCCAGAGAGCACCACGTCGACTACTGAGAAGTTGCGGCAACGCTTCATATCCGAGACGGATGGAGCGGCAAAAGGCAAGGTGGCCATAATCCTGTTTCAAGGAGCTGCGCCGCAAGTAGTTAATCAAATGACCTGCGATGACAATGATGGCCTGGCACTAACTGCGGCTTGGCATCGGGTTACTGCACAGGTAGGAGCACGCTTTCAAGGCACGGATCGAGGCGCATCTCTTCTTCCCATACCGCGCGAGATCGCTCAAGAATTCGTTGGATTCACCGAGGGCCGTCTGCGAATCATCGTACCCGACTCGTGGCTAAAGTGCGTTATGGACATGCGATTTAATCGGCAATCCGACATACTTCTGCCGGTACAACTGTACGCGCCTGGGAATGAGGATGCACAGGGAATAAAATCGTTGTTTACGGGGCGCACGTCACAGCCTCGTGTTGTCGTAAAGAGCGCCGCGACACCGATTGTGATTTCTGTTTCCGGTGGCGCGGCTTATGAGGGTGTCGACGGTATCATAGAAATGCCTGCCGAGGCTAGTGATGCTAGCGGCGCGTTAAGAGTCGTCAGGCCAGAGAGTGTGTCATGTATTTGCACTCAGGAACGTGGGATTGTTGCCATCCAGGATAAGTTTTCGCCGGGTGGGTATTGCTACTGCATCTCAACTCGTAGGCCGCTTGGGGGGCAACCGTTGCTCTATTGGAAACGGCGGATGGATGCTCTCTGGTGTGGGGAGTCGAAAGGAGCGACACAGTGGTTTACTGAAATGCGAATTCGTGGTCCAAACGTTTATTTGTTTCATTGCTCAGACATATCTTTTGGGGTCGAGGGGATTGCAATTGCAACTGGCGATCGTGTGTTTTCGTTCAATGCGAAGCTTGGGACGCGAGCAATTGGATCAGGGGGTAGTTCTCAAGAATGATGCAGTCGTGAGGGAGGTCGGTAGTGTATTTACGATCCAATAACTTCAATCGGATGGCCTCATTATGGACACGGAGCCGGGCGTGTGAGGGTCTGCCTGGATTACGTTCGGCAAGTAGAGCTACTTCGGCAGCCGACTGTCACGCCCAAAGTAAGAACCGTATGGGGTAGTTCCTGACGTACGGATCTGTGCACGTTGACGGGGAGTTAGACAGTTGCATAGTACTTGTGAAACCGACGAACAAGACTGTACTTCCGACAGTTGCGAAGTTGGAGCATCGGGCAACTGCTACTGGACCGGACTCAGAGCCGGAACACCGACGGCTCGCCGTCCGGCCCCAAGTCGCGCGGGTTGTCAGGTGTACGTGCAACAGGATGGGAAGCAACGTTTCACGAACTTGCTTCATTACCTCACGCCAGAACTGTTGTGAGCGAGTTTCTTCGATCTGAAGAAACAAGCCGCACCCGGTCTGGATGGGCAGATGTGGCAGGACGACTCGGAGTATTTTTAGCGTCGGATCGATGATCTGCACGAACGAATCGATCGAGGAGGTGATCTCGCCACTCCTTGCGAACGTGTTTCTGCGTTATGTCTAGCTCGTGGCCAGGCGAAAACTTGCAAACGCTGAAGTTATTAACGTGCGCGACGCCGACGATCTTGTCATCGAGTTTCGCGAGGAGTCTGATGACCGGCGCTGTTTGGAGGTTTTGAAGGAGCGGTTGGCGAAGTTTTGTGAGAGCCCGCCGGAGACCTTCAGCTTTCTCAGGGGCTGGTACCAATACTACGCGGTTCCGGGCAACTACCCACGCCTTCAGCGATTCCGCGACCAGATGCAGGAAATCCGATCTCGTCCGAATCCCAAATTTGTTTGCTGGACGCAAGACGACATTCGTGCTTTTCGTTTGCGTTCCAAGAAGATCTCGCGCCTGATTGTCAGCACTTTACACTTGACGAGGAATCCATGCAAATTGAATGCACCTTCTCGGCTCCAATGTTCCGCGATGCTCCCGACGATTTCATTCGGCATCTCGATCTAACCATCTTTGACTACGATTCCGATGATGATCGCTTTGTTTTGGGGAAAATCGCTGGAGATTTGCTGCCTGTCGCGGACGTGATGGAAGTCTATTCGATCCTCTTCGAAAGCGGGTTTGAATTCAGGCCGGAACTCCACATTGAACCGTCGGTCGACGCTGTCTTGTTTATCTGGAAAAGCTTCCTGCATCCCAAACTTGACCCATACCGGCAAAGTGTCTTTGAAACTGTGGGCAAGATGTTTACTTGTTCTGTTGTCGCCATGTGGAACTACGCCACTACGCTGACGGAGCAGGAACTGGCCGATTTGGGATTTCGGAAAATTGCAGACAGCAAGCTCATCTATCGCGACATGTCGATGGTTGCAGAACATTCACGGAATTTCCCTAAGGGTACCGAAGTTCCCACGGAACTGGAGTTCACCAAGGATGATGAACTGTGGATAAAGCAAAGATGGGACAATTCCGATTGGCACCACGTCGATCGCGAGCAGTACGGCGATCTGGGGCAGGAGCCTGGACAAGAAAACCAGGCGACGTAACCGTCTTTCTGGATTTCGTGTCAACGAAACTTGGCAACAAAATGGTAACAACATTGGCCATGCCAGCCCAATGTGAGTACAATGTGATTCGAGGCAGCCAGTGATGTAAATGGCTGGAATAATCAGCAGTTAAGTATCACGCCAACGTGATTGCCATGTTACCGGGAACAAGTATCAGGTAGGTTGAGGGCCTAGTGCCAGCAATGGAGTGCAGGTTCGAGACCTGTCTTGGGCAATCTTGCAAACCCCTGTTTTCTAGCCGCTCGCCATCACGGTCCGCTTCGGCGGGGCAGACATCAATGCATGGAATTTCTGCCATGCTTTTTTCTGGTTGCGTCCGAGGTTGCACCGCTTGCGGTCAATCTGAGCGAACCTTGCTTGGCAGTCTTCCCGCCACCGCCGCTCGGGCATCTTCGGCATCCCTTTGCCTTTCGACGAGTGATTGGAAAAACACCTGACGTGCCGAGAGGCATGTCCCTTGGCCAGGCTGACTCCTGTTCGCGGGGAATTTTTGCTTTTGAATCGTACCACCGAGAACGTGAATTGCCTTCAGTCTAGTATCCCGGGAGGTTTCGAACCTCAAGATTCGGGAGTACGTGGGATCGCGAACAGCAGAGTCACATTACGTCGAACCCAAAACGCTGCGGTGTAAGTGTTTGTGATATTACACTGCTTGGATTATCATCGGCATTGTCGTATCACCGACTGTGCCGACGACAATCAATTTGATGAAACCATCGACTTGTATCATTTTGGGGGTTATTGGCATGGTAAATCGCCGCTGACGGGTCCCCGAATCAACGGCAGCGAACGATGGTCACAAACAAATGGAGGCATTTGCCACCTGCCGACTCACCATTGGGATGAATTCCCGAAAGGATGTGGCAACGGTCGATGCCAAGCCGATCAGAAGTGTCGAAGTATGGCTGCAACCTGATAACTCGCAGCAAACGTTTGGGCTGGGAGTCCTGAAACTGTCACCCGAGTTCTATGAGACGGTGGCTCAGCGCGCGGTCCCACTCGACTATCGAGCACTTTCTGCCCTGACACACTTTGCTCTCGAACTCGACATCTACACGTGGCCAGCTCACCGACTCTGCCGGATTAAGCAAGTCGTGCCGCTGCAAGTTCTTGGAGTTTGGCTTTGCGTTCGCTCTCCGATCAAACAGTCACGTACTTTCCCGTGTGTGTGAAGAACAGCCCCGCTTCGACGACAGACTGACCAACGACTTTTTCCCACGCCTTCACGTACGCCCCGATCTGCGGTTTGTAGTAGGCGACCAATGCGGGGATGTCGCTTTCCTTAACACGCTCGGACTTGTAATCCACAATCACCCAACCGTTAGTTTCTCGAAAGACCAGGTCGATCACGCCACGGCGCACGGTTGGCAAACCATCTGGCACATCTGATGCCGGAACCAACATGGCAAGCGAAACTTCCGCCATGCACCGCTGCGAACGCTGCGCCCGTTGCCACAAGTCTGACGCGGTGACTTGCTCGACGGTTGCGACGACATTGTCCACCAGGCTGATAGGCAGTTCCTCGTTCTCCAACGCAGAAAGGGCCAGGCCGTGCAAATCTGCCGTTGGTTGCTTAATTGCCGCTTCCAGCAGTGTGTGCAGGACTTCGCCCCACTCCGCGCCACCTTTTTCTGCTCCATGTGGTTTGGGGCCACCAGTGATTGCCGACTCTTTGATGGCTTGCACGGCGTAGGTGGGCTGGCTGATCGACTGCCAGCGTTGCTCGATGGCGTCAATCTCAGCTTTCCACTCAACGGGATCAATGGTGACTTCGCCGCACGCATTCTGCGTGATTGATCCCGGATCTGTAAACTGATTGGCCGACTGCAAATAGCCTTCGAATAGTTGCCAGGGGTTCTTCGCGTTGGCATTTCCGTCGCGCTGTGAAATGACCAGTTTCACGCCCGCACGGGTTGCCGCCACGTAAAGTAACCGTTTAGTCTCCGCATCCAGAAAGCGTTGCTCTTCCGCAGCCAACTGGTCCCACCCTGGAGGACTCGCGAGCACGGGCGGTCGTCCCCACTGACTGCGTTTGAGGCCGTAAATCGGCAAGTAGCCGCGCGGCACACCGCCGGAACGTTCGATGTGTACGCTAACGTCGTGATCCGACTCACCTGACGGGTCGACAAGAAACACGAAGGGAGCTTCCAGTCCCTTGCATTGATGAAGATTCATCACGCGTACCGGCATCTCAGCAGGCGGGTGTACTGGAACGCCATCATGTACCTCACTTTGATCTACGATCCGGGCGACCGCCTCGACGAAGTCTCCGATGGTGCGCGTCCCATCAACACCGCGGAGCAATTCGATCGCCTTGAGCAGGCTTCCAGCGTGGGCGTCACCTTCCTCAGCGGCACAGGCGCGGGCGATCAAACCCAAGTCAGCGGCGATCCGTTCAATCGCTGATGTGGCCGGCATGCGATTGAGCCACCGGGAATAGGATTGCAGCCGCTCAAACGCGTCTTTCAGGATTTCTGCATCATCTGCCGTTAGCCCAGCAGGAATCACCGCGTGATACGAGAACCGACCGCCGAGCCGGTGGAATTCATACAGCGCCGTATCGGAGATGCCGAACAATTCGCTACGCAAAACCGCCACCAAAGCGATCGGATCATCGCTATGTGCGATGGCGGTCAGACAGGTGTGCAGCAGGTCCAGTTCGGGGACTTCGTTGAGAACACGGCCGCCCGTGACGGAGTGGGGGATTCCGTATAGCTGGAGTTTCCTCGCGTAGATTGTTAATTGTGCCTTTCCGCGCGTGACGATCAAAAAGTCGCCTGGCCGGGCGTGCTCGGGCACGCCATGCTGAACTTCTTTTTCCGTGCGGGGTACGGGCCATTTCTCGTCGATGGCCCGGCGAATTGTGCGAGCAATCAGGTCTGCCTCGTGCTGGGCAACGAGATCTTTGCGATTGAGCGCAGCCGGGGCGAGAAGTTTCTCGACCGCTGATTCTTGTTCCGTGCCATCTGGGCGGCCGACATCCAGGGGACGGTTGGCCGGGCTGTAATCATCCGTTTTCGCGGGAAAGACGTCGTTGAAGCAGCCGTTGACCCAGTCGACAACAGGCTTGATGCTGCGGAAGTTGGCTGTGAGCGGAACAACATCTCCACCCACGTCTTCCACGATCTTGCGGACCTTGTTGTAGGTGAGAATGTCGGCGCGCCGGAAACGGTAGATGCTCTGTTTGGGATCGCCAACCACGAACAGGGAGCCGGGAACAGGCCGGCATTTCTGCCAGTCCGCTTCTTCAGGGTCGTCTGCCGTCAGCAATAGCATCACCTCGGCCTGAATCGGGTCCGTGTCTTGGAACTCATCGACCAGCAGGTGGGTGAATCGTTCTTGAAAATAACGGCGGACCTCGGGTTTGTCTCGTAATAGCTTGACGGAGAGCAGCAGCAGATCCTGAAAGTTGAGACCGTTTCGTTCTCGTCGCAGGCGTTGATACACGTCGAGCGCCGGCCGAATGGTCCGCATCACAGGCTCGTAACGATGTTCACGCCAGGCGAGCAGGAGCGGATCGGCGTACCGCTGCACGAAGTCATTCCACCGGTCGCGTTCGGCCAGTGCCTGGTCACGCTTGCCTGGCC
>Ga0194055_10000137_pt1 | contig 54323 bp, 33 predicted proteins | sample SepL449m_MetaG_FD_155482 | JGI IMG/M metagenome (GOLD analysis project Ga0194055, IMG submission 155482) | Anoxic zone freshwater microbial communities from boreal shield lake in IISD Experimental Lakes Area, Ontario, Canada - Sep2016-L442-9m | ecosystem: Environmental > Aquatic > Freshwater >... | reverse complement strand
CTACTAAGATGGCTTAATGCCTCGTTTGCTTCGGGCTGAGGCGACAAAATCTAAAATTTCGAAAACCCTTCTGAATGTTCGGAAGGGTTTTTTCTTTGGATGCTTCGGCTCTCGGGACCTGTGTTCATCCATAAAACCCATTGAAACAATCCAACCGTTATGAAAACAGGTCTTGGACGACACGGCCATGCACATCCGTCAGTCGGAAATCGCGACCTGCAAAGCGATACGTTAATCGCTCATGATCGATCCCCAACGCATGCAGAATGGTCGCATGAAGATCGTGCATGTGGACCTTGTCGGAGATTGCTTGTTGTCCAAAATCGTCAGTTGAGCCGTGTGCAAACCCCGGTTTCATTCCCCCGCCTGCGAGCCACATTGTAAAGCCGCCTGGGTTATGATCGCGGCCGGTTCCATTCTTTTCGGCGTACGGTTGTCTTCCAAATTCGGATCCCCACCAAACCAACGTGTCTTCGAGCAACCCGCGCTGGGCGAGGTCCGTTAACAAGCCAGCGATGGGGCGATCCACTGCGGCCGCATGGTCGGCATGTTTCGGTAAACCTGAATGTTGGTCCCATGCAGGATTTGCGGAGTCGTCTCCATAATTGACTTGAATGAATCGCACTCCGGCTTCGCACAACCGCCGGGCCAGCAAGCAACGTTTTCCGTACGTTTCCGTTTTTTTGTCATCCAATCCATAGAGTTGACGCATGCCCTCGGTCTCACCGGAAAAGTCGAACAGATTGGGGGCCGATGTCTGCATGCGGGCCGCTAGCTCGTAGGATGCGATGAGGGACTCTAGCTCATCCGAGCCAGTAAAGTTCGCTTCACGCAAGTTCGAACCACCTTCGATGCGTCCGGCGGATTGGAGTTGTCGCAGTTGCAAGTTGTTCAAAGCGTTTTGGTGTTTCCATCGCTCGGATGGGTCTGGTGCTGCCGCGAGTTGAGCACCATCAATATAGTCCATTCGGAGATTGGATTCGTTGGCGCTTCCCACGGGAGTGCCTTGGTACCTAGCGGGCAAGAATGCCGCACCGTAGTTTCTTGGCCCCCCATTGCCGATTGAGGGCGCAATGGAAATGAATCCGGGAAGGTTTTCGTTCTCGCTGCCTAATCCATAAATGGTCCACGAACCGATGGAGGGACGAATGAAATTCAATGTGCCGGTATGTAGAAAGATCGTTGCAGGACCATGCGCAACCCCATCGGTGTGCATACTGTGGATAAACGTCAATTTGTCGACGTGCTCACCGATCTTGGGAAACAAATCGGAGACCCAACGGCCACATTCCCCGTACTTCTTGAAGGTCCAAGGGGATTTCATCACACGCTGCTGTGAGCCCAACTGGCGAGTGTTTGCAAACTCGCGAGCATCATCGAACGAGATCAATTGCCCATCTTTTTCATCGAGCAGAGGTTTCCTGTCGAACGAGTCGACTTGGCTCACTCCTCCCTGCATGAACAAGAAGATCACTCGCTTCGCCCGGGCGAGATGATGCAGTCCGTTCGAAGAAGACAGTGTGCCAGTTCCGGGCCCATTTGCATGAACCGGTGGGCGAATCAGCTCAGAGAATGCCAATGCTCCGAACCCGCAAGCCGATTGGGCCAAGAACGAGCGACGAGGGTTCATGGTGCGATCCTTATTGATGACTGGTTGCGGCAACGGGATTGGAATCGTGTAGAAAAGCCAATGCGACTTGAGTTCAAATACAGAGTATCGTCAGGGGCAGTATCGAAAATCGATGGAAGCCATCAATTGATGGACGAGTTCCGTGAGGTTGGTCGATTGAAGGGTCCCATTTGCCCACAGCAGCTCCGATTCGGAAGGATCGCGACCGAGAACCGTTCGAAACGTAAGGATCACTTGGGACGGCGAAGCGATTGGTTCTTTCTGCAGGACGCGGCTGGCGGCATGGGAGGCTCGATCGCGGATCCATTCGCTGTTCATGATCGCAAGGGCTTGCGTCGCTACGGTGCTGCGATTTCTGCTGGAAATCGAAAAGCTGGGGTTTGCACCGTCGAATTCTCGAATGAGTTCTGGCAGTGTGTTGCGAAACCATGGCAGGTAGATGCTCCGCAAACCCGCCTCATGTTGGTAGCGATAATCCTCTTTCGAGCCGCGTCGAATGTTCGAATCGTAGCGGGCACCGAGGCTTAGTTCGCCGCTGGCTTGCAGCAATGAATCTCGGAACGATTCCGCGTCCAGCCTTCGCATCCCCCCGCGGGCAAACGCTTTGTTTTCGGGATCCATCGTGAATGACTCGTTCGATGCGTTAGAACTTCGTCGATAAGCATCGGACGTGACTATGGTTCGAACTAGCCATTTGATGGACCAGCCGTGGGCGATGAATTCAGAGGTCAGGTAGTCGAGCAATTCCGGTTGCGAAGGAGCGTCTCCTGTCGTGCCAAAATTATCGATCGTACGAACCAGTCCGTCCCCCATAAGCCATGACCAGATTCGGTTGACGATAACCCGGGCGGTCAGAGGATTGTTCGGATCGACGAGCCATTGTGCTAATTCCAAACGACCATTGGCATCTGCCGCGATTCGATATCGGCTGGCCAGTTCAGGATCGTGTCGATCGATGACGCTAAGAAATCCTCGCGGTACGATTGCTCCCAAACGATGCACGCTGCCACGAACATGAATCGCAATGTCGGCTGGTTTTTCGGATGCCCGCAGTGTTTGCACCATCGGGCGTTCATCGAGCAATTCCTGGGTGGCTGACAGTGCCGATTCCCACTGCTTGAGCTGATGCAACCGACCGCTTTCTTCACTCTCGTCCGTGGCATCGACAGAGGCATCCAAGGACGACGGTTTATCTCTGCGAGGGGGAAGGCCATCCGGCAAGAATTGAACGGCGTCTACAATTACGTATCCATCGGCTTCTTCGTTGCTGACAATGACAAAGGCTTGGCCATCTTTCTCGACACGAATTTTCCCGAGCGATTGCCACAACCCATCGTCCTCGGCGGGACGGCGTTGATTGACGAGTACCGTTTTGTCTCCGTCGGCGCTCGATATGCGAACCAATGTTTTGCTGGAACGATTCTCCCCGTGTGCGTAAGCAATACGGACCGTGTAACTGCCCGGTTGGAGTCCTAGCGGTTCAAACGTTGCGGATTTAGATCCCCGATCCTGGTTTTTGTCATGGAGGTAATCGGCATCGATATATTCTGCCACCGAGGAAGAAGATTGCCAATCGCCGACAATGCGTGCAGTGCGGTTGTCGATTACGACACCATGAAAATCCGAGGATGGGATCACTAAGCTTCCTTTGGGCTTGTTTCCGATTACTTTTCTGAGGGCACCGATCTCGCGTTGCAATTCCTTACTCGCCCTGCCAGCTAATTCGTAGATCGCTTGTTGGTCCTCAGAGACGGGGAGGGGCATCCGTACCCATTTGGACACATTTTCATGATCCATCGCAACGGAGGATTTGAAGATCCCGGCAAGTGCATAGTAGTCGCTGGTCGGAATCGGATCGAATTTGTGATCATGGCATCGAGCACACGAAAGTGTTTGCGCTAAGAATGCTTTTGATACTGTATCCAGCTGCTCGTCGATCGCATCCATTTCTAGTTGTTGCTTGTCCTGTTCCTCGTAGTTGAGATCCCCGATCGCGAGTGCGGTGGTGGCTACCCAACGCCGCGCTGCGACTTGAGGGTCGTCGTCGTACAAAAGGTCTCCTGCGATCTGCTCGAGGATCATTTGGTCAAACGGAGCATCGGCATTAAAATTGTCGATCAAATAATTGCGGTATCTCCACACATCGGGCAGGATAAATCCGCGGAGGGTCAGCGATTCCGCGTACCGAACCACATCCATCCATTTTCGGGCGAAGCGTTCACCGAATCGAGGCGAAGCGAGAATCGCGTCAACCCACTGCTCGCGGAGCTCGATATCTCCATCTCCGCCATTGTTCGAGGAATCAGGTCCTTCCGACACCGTTTGCGGTGCGGTTTTGGCGAACTGTTGATCCAAGGCCATCAACTGCTCATAGGTCGGATTGAATCCATGCAAGTCCATTGAAAGCCTGCGTGCCCAAACACGATCGCTCACGAGCGAACTAGGTCGGAGCGACAAAGAGGATTGATGTGTTTCCAAGAACGCATCGATGGGATTGTGGCGTGAGGACGTTGCCGGTGGTACGGGATGCGCAATCGGACGATAGGCCCAATGATTCAGGGCATTTTCAACGGATAGCGCTTCACTAGTATGCGTCGTCAACATCTCCGTACGAAAGGAATCGGGCGCAGGCGTTCCATCTTGAATCCACGTACGAAAGATACCGATTTGTGATTCGCTCAGCTTTCCTCCAGGGGGCATTTGAAGGTCAGGCTTGCGGTACTCGATGGCTTGGAGGAGTGGACTTTTCAGAGGTGAGTCACGATCGATGGCCGGTCCTGAATCGCCTCCACGGAGAATGCCTTCGAGGGAATCGATCGTTAGTCCGCCATCAGGATTGCCCTCATGCGATGCATGGCATTCGAAACACTTCTCGATCAACAGGGGGCGAACGCTGGATTCGAAAAAATGCAATTGCTCAGGGGTGGGAGGGATCGAGGTCGTCGGATTTCGGTCGCTTGGAATCGAAACAGAAGGCTCGTTTTGGGCCATCGTGACCGTCGGATCAAGCCACAGGAAGCACAGGATCGCAAACCTACAGATCCGCATAAGAACCTTGTCGCAGCGGAAATCGCTCAGCCGTTCAGGCCGCAGGTTCAGTGCCGTATGCCAGTCATGGATCGAAAGAGTGTAAGACTTTGCAATCATATACATTGTCCGAAGGGTGGTTCGTCGCAACGACCTAACAGCTTCATTATGCCCGATCGCAATGGCGAACGCACGGAAGAATCCCATCCTTTCATCCCGCGAGGCGCTTTGAAGAAGCGCAAGGGATCTCGCCGATTCTTTTCGGTTGCATGGGCCCTATGCTTGCTCCGAGATTGTCGAGAGTCGACAATGCAAAGGACGGTTCTGCTATGACATACAGTCCAAGCTCCTCTCTTGCTTGGGTTCGGAGCGGGCAAGCGTTCCGCGATTTCGAGAATCGTTTCCACATTGGTCCGTCCTGCGAGCAAAGAATACGAAGGAGTCTTCTTGTCCGTGCTAAACATCGTTTCGAACCCGTGGAAAAAGCTACCAATGTGGGCGGTATCGCTCATCGCGTTGGGTGTGTTGGGATATTGGGCTATGGCTCAACCTCCCGGAGGGCGCAGGTTTCGAAGTCGCGATTGGCAGAGTGCCGGCCGCCAAGGAGTCCCAAGTTGGGAACTTGATAAGAAGTTCGCCAAGGACTCATTTACCTTCGTCCGCATCAAATACGATTCGTCCGGTTATCGCCGAGGGGGAGGCTGGGCAACCGATTTCCGAGATAGCGAATTGAATTTTTCGCTTCGGCTGCAGCAACTGACCACCATGAAGGTCAACCCGGAGCCCATCGTATTGGAATTGAGCGATCCAAAGCTGTTTGAATACCCGTTCATTTACATCATTGAACCGGGTGATTTGATGTTCCACGAAGAAGAAGTGTCTGCCCTTCGTCGATACTGTTTGAATGGCGGATTCCTAATGGTGGATGATTTCTGGGGAGACGAGGAGTACGAGAATTTTTATCGAGAGATCAAGAGGGTATTTCCGGATCGTGAACCCGAGGAAGTCCCTTTGGAACACGAGATTTTTCACTGTGTCTATGATCTGAAGGAGAAGCCGCAATTGCCCTCGATCCATACTGCTTGGTCCGGACGACAATCCGGGATGACTTGGGAACCGAGGTACGGATCGGACACGAGCATCCCTCACTATCGCGCGATCAAGGACGATGCAGGGCGGATCATGGTTTTCATTTGCCACAACACCGATCTTGGTGACGGATGGGAGCGAGAAGGAGAAGACCCTTGGTACTTCGAGGAGTTTTCCGTGAAGAAAGCATATCCTCTCGGGATAAACATCGTGACGTATGCGATGACCCATTGAATTGATCCGAGTCATTCGCTGTGGGCAATGGAAGGCTGCGAGGGTAAACCGAATCGCAGTCCAATCAGCATGGACTTCGCAACGCTAATCAACGAAGAAAGAAATCAGCCTTGAGTACCACGAACGCCAACTTGGAAGAAGACGCAGACGTTTTTGAAAGGATCCAGATCGGAAAGACCAAGATGGAGGCCGAATTGGCCAAGGCCATTGTGGGTCAAAAGGATGTGATCGAACAACTGCTGATCTGCTTGTTCTCCGGCACCCACTGCTTGATCACCGGAGCCCCGGGACTAGCGAAAACTTTGTTGGTGCGCAGTGTTGCTCAAGTCTTCCATCTTGACTTCAGTCGCGTCCAATTTACGCCTGATCTCATGCCTGCCGACATCACGGGGACCGAAATCCTGTCGGATGGGGAAGGAGGGCGAGCGCTGAAATTCGTAAAGGGACCTGTATTTGCCAATGTTATTTTGGCGGATGAAATCAATCGCACACCTCCGAAAACGCAATCGGCATTGTTGGAAGCGATGCAGGAGCATCAAGTGACAGCGGCTGGAAAACGCTATGCGCTCCCCAAACCATTTTTCGTCTTAGCGACTCAAAACCCGATCGAAATGGAGGGGACATATCCATTGCCCGAGGCGCAGCTTGATCGATTCATGTTCAATGTGTTGATCGACTACCTACCCTTTGAAGATGAATTGCAAGTCGTATTGGATACGACGAGCAAGTCTCCTGAACCGATTGTCGCGCTCTTTAGTGGGGAGGACATTCTGCAATTTCAGCAGCTTGTTCGACGAATGCCGATTGCGAGAGACGTCGCCAGCTACGCTGTCAAACTGGTGACTTCAACGCGGGCGGGGCGGGAGGAAGCATTGCCGTTCATCAATCAATGGGTGACATGGGGAGCCGGATTGCGAGCCGCTCAGATGCTGGTTCTAGGTGCGAAGGCTCGAGCCCTTCTGAATGGCAACTCCCATGTCCGAATCGACGATATCCGTGCATTGGCTCCCCCCGTACTTCGCCATCGTATCCTGCTGTCCTATAAAGCCGAAGCCGACGGAGTTACCGTAGAGAAGTGCATCGAACGACTGCTTCAAGAGGTTCGAGGATAATGCCAAGCTTGACCTCGCGCGCGGAACCCCACGAGTCCCAGGGGACGGATACACATCGTTGGATCGACCTAAAGACTTTGATGGCGATTCAGGATCTACAGTGGCGAGCCAAGACAGTGGTTGACGGATTTCAAACGGGACTTCACCGCAGTCCTCTCCATGGCTTCTCGGTTGAGTTCAGTGAGTACCGACCATTTTCGATGGGAGACGATCCTCGCAATATCGACTGGAAACTTTACGCACGTTCGGATCGTTACTACATCAAAAAATTTGAGGATGAAACCAATCGGCGTTGCTACCTCGTGGTCGATCAAAGTAGGTCCATGAATTACGGGTCCGTGGGTTATTCAAAGTTGGACTATGCCAGAACCCTGTCCGCAACTATCGCTTTCCAATTGATCCGTCAAAGGGATGCTGTCGGGTTGATTACATTTGACGCTGTTGTGGCCGATCTATTGACTGCCAGGTATCGCACTGGGCAATTGAAGAGAATCCTGAGCATGCTGGAGCGTCCCACGAGCGGAGAGGCTACCGACCTCGTATCTCCTTTGCGGCAAGTCTCCGATCTCGTCCGACATCGAAGCCTCGTCACCATCGTTTCCGATTTCTTGGTGTCTCCTGAAGAGTTGCAAACTCCCTTAGCCTTTCTCAGAGCACGCAAGCATGAAGTGGTATTAATGCGAGTTCTCGATCCGAGAGAAATCGATTTCCAACATCCTAACCCGGTGATGGTTCGCGATTTGGAATCTGGACAAGAACGATTCGTCGATCCCACTTTGGTGAGAGAATCTTATCGCAAGCGATTCGAAGAGCATGAGGCACGATTGAAGGCGATTGCGGAACCGCTAGGTATCGCTGTTGTGCAATTGCCGACGGATTATCCATTGGAATTGGCACTCCACGAGTTCCTCTCGCAGCGAGAACGAGGGCTCACCACGCGTCAGGCTGTTGGCGACCGCTACGGGACAGGTGCCCACTCAGGTGGCACCCCAGGCCAAGGAGGTTCCCGAGGATGAACTTTTTGGCACCTTTGTATGCGCTAGGAGCGTTGGCTATTCTCGGGCCCATTGTGTTGCATTTGGTCCGCAAACGACCGAGCGAAGTACTGGATTTTAGCTCATTGATGTTCTTGGATGCGGCTCCCCCGAAACTGACCAGCCGCAGTCACATCGAACAGTGGTTGCTACTCGCATGTCGCACCCTGCTGATCGGCTCGATCGCGTTTGCCTTCGCTAGACCCTATCTGAATAGCGCTATCCAGCATGCCGCAAGTTCCCGTCGTGGTGTGCATCGATTGCTCCTGATCGATACCAGCGCCAGCATGCAGCGTCCAGGTATTCGGGATTCGGTCGGTGATGTGACAAGAAAGTGGATCGATGAAGCCAGTGCAGGCGATACCCTCGCGGTTTACAGTTTTTCGAATCAACTGGTCTCTCATTTGTCCGTTAGGGATTCGCTGAACGTCCCAATCGGGGGCCGATCCCCGACGGCCCTTGCAGCCGTCGAAAAGGTTGCGCCGGATTGGGGCATAGGAAACGTTGGACAGGCTCTAGCATCCAGCCTGGACGCACTGCAAATCGATTACGCCAATGGCGAGCGAAATGAAGAGATGGAAATTGCTCTGGTCACGGATTTGGCAACGGGGAACAGTTTGGACGGAATGGTCGGGATCGAATGGCCTTCCCATGCGCGCCTGAGGGTGCTGGCAGTCAAGCCAACAACTTTGGGAAATGCATATGCCACGTTGTTACCGACAGAGCAGGACGTCGAAAGTACGAATTCGGATCGAGAACCCGATGGAGGCCTGGTAAGAAGCAATCCAGTACAGCAGGGAGCCAAGGGCTCTTGGCGTGTTCGGGTGACGAATGAAGCGGGTGGTAGCCATGAAGTTTTTACTCTGCAATGGTTGGATGCAAAGGGAATTCCCATCGAAGGTTCTGCGGTTCCATGCCGAGTTCCATTGGGGACGAGCACGGTGGTTCGATTGCAGGAGCCACCTAGCGGAGCAACAGCCTACGAGCTGTTTGGGGATGCTACCGTATTCGATAACCGGAGGTTCTTTGTTCCACCCGCCCAGCGGTCGATGTCGGTAGCGTGTGTCGAAGCGGACATAGCAGATCCAGAGAATTCGCTGCGGTTCTTTGCCGAACACGTACCGCTGGATGAGGAGACGCTCCATGTCGATTGGTTGCATTGGAAGCCGGGCTCGCCGGGATCAAAGGAAAGCCTTCCGTCGCCGATCGAGGCTGCGAAAATCCCATTGGTCTTAGTGGGGCATGAACTCACAGACGAGGAGGTCGTCGCTCTGAAATTGTATTTGACGTCGGGTGGAAATGTGCTCGATGTTTGGGATCGATCGGCTGAGGAAACGGATGCTTCCGGAAAGAAGTGGGGGCTCCGATACGCGGAGAGATTACAAGCATGGACTGGATTTGATGCAGCGACGGTTACCGAATCCAAAGTGGATCAGTACCGATTACTCGCTTCGGTCGATTTAAAGAGCCCCCTCTTTGCACCTTTTGCGGATGCAAAGTTCAATGATTTCAGCAAGATTCGTTTTTGGAAACATCGCCAAGTATCCCTCCGTCAGGAAGAGCCTTGGACGATCTCGGCTCGTTTCGATTCGGGAAGTCCTGCGATTTTCTCAACAACCGTCGGATCTGGGACATTGACCATTTTGGCGGCAGGCTGGCAGCCGAATGAAAGCCAATTGGCACTATCGAGCAAGTTTGTACCGATGTTGAGCCAATGGTTTGCATTGGCACTACCCAAAACGAACGAGGGTGTCGTTTGGGAATCGGGTGAACGCTTCGATGATTCTCGGTTCGAAAAGATGCTCATTCCCGGAACTTCGATCGCCCGCGACTTAGATCTACCACAGGCAGGTTGGAAATTGAGTGTCCCAGGGATATACAGCGGCACGCTCTCGAATGGGACATCCCAATCGCTGGCGATCAATGTTCCGTTGGCGGAGAGCAAGACGCAAGTCATCGACTTGGAAGAGTTTTCGAGATAGGGGTGCGCATGGAGACTGCAGCCAAACGCCCGGAGTCCGAACAGGTCCTTAGGCAGCTACAGGCCACGGAACTCGAATCGCGGCAAGGGGGTTGGTGGTGGCTGTTGGTTGCTGCACTCGCCTTCGTAGCGATCGAGTCATTGCTCTGCGTTAAGCAATCGCTTATCGGGACGAATGCCAAATGAATAATCAAGGAAATCAACCGCAGAAGGAATTGAGATCGTGAGTCGTGCAAATGCGATCATTGATGGATTGATTGGAAACGTCCGTGCGCGATTGAGGTCGTACCGGCTGGCCTGGTCCCTCGTGTTGTTTTGGATCCTGGCAGGTGTTCTGCTGGTTCAAGGCTTGTTGCCGAGTTTGTCCGGGAGTTGGGATAACCATGAATCCAAGACGTATGCATGGGTCCTTTTGGCAGGGATAGGTGGGCTGCTCTGGTTTGCGTCAAGACTCTCGCATCGCGACTCCTATGAAATTGCTAAACGAGTGGAGGCGAAGTATCCGTCGCTGGAGCAGCGGCTCTTGACGACGCTGGAGCCGCGTGGGAATACATCCTCAGAATACCTGCAACAGAAGTTGATTCGAGAAAACGCGAGCCATGCCAATCGGCATGGAGACTGGTTAGAAACACTTCCAGCGTGGAAATTGCGAAGTGCCTGGGGATTGCAAACCGCGGCAATGGTCGGGGTCATCGGTTGGGGGATCTTCGGTAGCGAAGATCTTCTTCATACTCCGTTTGGAGAAACGCCAGCGATAGCTTCGAGTTCGGAAGGAATGACGATCGAACCTGGCAATATCGAGCTTGAGCGGGGAAGCGACTTGTTGGTTACAGCGCGATTCGGAAATCGAATTCCGGAGTCTGCCCAATTGATCGTTATTTCCGAATCGGGGGAGCAATCGACGCTGGAGATGACGCGTGCACTATCGGATTCACTGTTCGGTGCTGCGGCGCGGCGGATCGAACGATCTTTCCAATACTCAATTCAATACGATGGCCAAGAGAGCGAACGATTTTCGGTCAATGTCTATGAGCATCCAACGTTAACGAGAAGCGACGCGACCATCACCCCCCCTGAATACGCGAATCAAGAGGTTCGAACTGTCGAAGACACTCGAAAGGTTACCGTGGTAGAAGGTTCTAACGTCAAATGGTCTTGTCGATTGAATAAGGAAGTATCTGTCGCAGAATTGGTCGATGAAGCTGGCGTCGTGACGCATCTCAAGCAAAACGCCGAGGATTCGTTGGTATATGAAACGGATTTCGATTTGGATCAATCGCAGCGATGGAAACTGCGTTTGATGGATCGCGAATTGCGAGCTTCCAAGTTGAACGAGGAACTCACTGTACGGGTGTTGGAGAATAAAGTGCCCGATGTCAAGCTAGCAGGACCGATGGATCAAAATGTATCCCCAATTCAAGAAGTGATGATCTCGGCTAAAGTGCAAGACGACTTTGGTTTGATGCGGACCGGTGTTTCCTATTCGCTAGGTAGCGACGAACCACAAGAGATCGTGCTTCAGGATTGGTTGCATCGAGCAGGGGAAGGCAACAAGGGAGAATCGCAAACAACGTTCAACGAGAAGTCCGTCGTTCGAAAGGTCGACGTCACGCACATCCTCGATTTGGAATCGATGCACGCGGAAGCCGACCAACTTTTGTCCTATCATTTTTGGACAGAAGATCTCGATCGCGATGGTTCCGTCCGACGCATTGACGGCGAGATGTACTTCGCTGAGATTCGCCCATTTGAGGAACTTTTTCGCCAAGGGGATTCCAACGCATCGGACCCAAACGCGTCGCAACAACAGCCGTCCGGTTCCTCTCCTGCGGCCCAACAAGCGGAGGAGCTTGGCGAGGTCCAAAAGAAAATTGTCGCGGCTACGTGGAACGTCCTTCGATCGATCGGGAAAGCCTCCGATGCCTCGCTCGGCGAGAATCGCGATGTGTTGATCGAATCGCAAAGTAGTGCGCTCGAGCAATCGCAATCTCTCCAGGAAAAGATCCAAGATCAAAAATCAAAAGAACTTCTCCGTGAATTGCAGCAAGATATGGAAGACGCCCTTCAGCAACTGCGTTCGATCGACAAAGCCACTCTAGCTGGCATCCCACTCCGTGATGCGCTTAAAGAAGAGAGGAATGCGTATGAAGGATTGCTCAAGCTCCGTGCTCGTGAGCACAACATTGTTCAGCAGGAACAGCAGCAGTCGCAGAGTCAATCGCAATCGGCTAGTCAACGCAATCGTCAGCAGCAGATCGACCAATTAAAGCTCGATAACGATGAACAACGTTTTGAACGAGAGTCGCGGCCGGAAGAGAGAGAGCCAGAGACGGAACGGGAAATGCGCCAAGTGATGAACCGACTGGATGAATTGGCTCGTCGGCAAAAGGATCTCAACGAGACCCTTCGGGAACTAGATGTGGCAATTCAGGCGGTGAAAGACCCCGAAGAGAAAAAGAAGCTTGAGGAAGAACTGAAGCGATTACGGGATGAACAGCAAGAAATGCTTCGGGACGCCGACGAGTTATTGGATCGGATGAATCAAGAGCGGAATCGAGATTCCATGGAGGAGTCCCGGCAGCAAATGGAGCGAGCCCGCGAACAGATGCAGCAGTCTGCACAGTCTCTCTCGCGTTCGGAGACGTCGCCAGCCATCGCCTCCGGTGCCAAAGCGCAACAATCGATGGAGGAAACGCGTGAAGAGCTCCGTCAGCAGTCGTCCGAAGGGTTGCGGAAGTCGATGAATGATTTGATCGATCGAACAAGTGATCTGGAAAAGCGTCAAAGCGAGCTGGACCGACAATTGCGTGAGGAAGAGAATGGAAGTGAATCGAATCCTTTGGGTGAAAATCCATCGGCACTAAGATCGGCGTCGGAGCTTGCTGATGCGAAGGGAAATGGGGACGCGTGGAAGAATCAACGGGAACAGCTCAATCAAGCGCTCGAAAAGATTCAGGAAACCATCTCGGAATCCGAGTCGAGTGAACCATTGTTGGCGGACGAATTGTACGAGACCTTCCGCAAGGCGAAACAGGCTGGGATCGATCAACGTTTGGAGCAAATTCCAAAGATGCTAGATCGAGGCTTGGATAGCCCGGCGCGCGAAGCCTCCGGCGAAGCCCTCGAAGCCATTCGGGATTTGAAGGAGCAAATCAAGGGGTCCGCAGCCAGTGTTTTAGGTAGCGAGGAAGAATCGCTACGACGAGCATTGCGCGAGTTAGATCAAGCTCGGGATTGGCTGGCCAGCGAACAAAGAGCAAAGGATCCCAACGGAGTGGCGGAGGAGAACTCGACCAGGCCATCGAGCAAACCCAACGAGCGTTGGGAATCGAATCGCGATCGGCCTGAAAATGGAGATTCGGAAGGCTCTGCAGAGTCTGTGTCGGAAACGGAACAAGAAAAGAACAGCGGTCGATCGACGCGTTCGACGCAATCGTCCCCTGCAACGGCTAACAATCCAGATGGTTCATCTGAAGAAACTCTGACGCGCGATGACAAAGACCGCGAGCAGGGGGCAAAGAGGGATTCTCGCAATCCGAATCCTCGTTCTGGAAAGGATGGGCGAGGCTCTGCCGAGTCCGGTGACCCAATTCCTGACCTATCATCCGAGAATCGAGACGTACAAGGAACTGACGGGTCTCCAACGGGAGCGGGACAACGAGGCCAGCCGCCAAACCAGGAGGAACCAAGTCCCAATGGGCAAGGCTCGAATCCCAATCGGAAGGGAAATGGCGCGACGGGTTCGAGTGGTGGAGCGCTGCTTGAACGCATCGCCGGCGAAAGGGAGTTTGTTGCACCTCTTACGGGTGAAGACTTCTCTCGCTGGACCGACGCGATTCGCGATGTGGAGGAGTTGGTTCGCGATCCCGATTTGCGTGCGGAGGCAGCACGCATTCGCGAGGCCGCGCGTGAAATTCGGATTGAATACAAACGCCATTCCAAAGATCCAGAGTGGCCCATCGTGCGGCGCTTGATCGCGGAGCCATTGGATCAACTGCGAGAACGCATATCCGAAGAATTGATTCGCAAATCGGCCAAGCAAAATGAGATCGTACCTATTGATCGTGATCCCGTTCCCAATCAATTTCAAAATCGATTGGATCGCTACTACGAGCGTTTAGGAAGCGGAAGGGCTCGTTGATGGATTGGCTCCCAAAATTTTCATTTGTCCATATCCCGTGGATTCCATATGCGGTTGCTGCGTTTGGGGTTCTGTTCGTGTTATCGCTCCTCTCCTATCGCGGCAGTCCCCTAACCATTTGGAAGCGAGTTTTTGGGATTGCTGCCCGAATGTTGGGGATAGGGCTGTTACTATTTTGCATTTTGGAGCCGATGGCCAGCTTAGAGCGGCCCAAGCCCCAGGCAAATAGTGTCGCCATTTTGGTCGATAACAGCCGTTCGCTGCAGGCGCTCGCTCACTCTTCGGCTTTAGGAGTGGAATCGCAATCCCCTGAATCCTCCCCGCTTCTACCGTGGCTGGTGGACGACGCCGATTGGTTGCTCGATTTGTCAAAGGATTTTCGAGTTCGCAAGTACATCTTTGATCAAAGTCTTGCCCCGGTTGAGAGTCTTACGAGTCGGACTGGGACCGGGAATGCTTCGTCTCTCTACTACGCGCTGCGCAACATAGAAGAACGCTATCGAGGAGAGTCGCTGGCAGCCATTATTGTGGTTAGTGATGGACATGCGACGGATGCACCCGAGAGAGCAATCAATACTGCGAACGCGTTGAAATTGCCCACACCCATCTTCCCTGTTCAGATGGATATGACCGATCGAGCCGACGACCTGCGTTTGGATCATGTCGGTGTTCGCGTAAGCGAATTCGAAACGGCACCCACCACCATTCAGGCAACCCTCTCACATCGAGGATTGGAGGGAGAGGAAGCAATCGTAGAGTTGCGTGATCATGCTGGCGGGTTGGTGAAGCAGGAGTCCATGAAGCTTTCTGCGGGCGCGAAACCGCAGGGCGTGACCTTTCGTTTTCGACCGGAAGCATCAGGGATTACGGACTATGCCATCCACGCCAGGCTGGCCAGTGAACCGAATGCGGCCGAGGGAGAGTCTGTCTATCCGACGGCATCGCGAAAGCCTCGTGAACTGACCTATGGAAACAATCATAGGATCGTGTCCGTGGATCGAGGGATCGGCCCGTATCGCGTTCTCTACATTGCCGGGCGAGCCAATTGGGAGTTTAAGTTTCTGCGACGTGCATTGGATGAAGATGCTGAGATCAAGCTGACATCGCTGATTCGAATTGCAAGAAAGCAGCCGAAATTTAGTTTTCGAAATTCCCAGCTGGAAAGTACGAACCCTCTTTTCCGTGGCTTTGAAGATGTTTCGGAGGAGGAAAAAGAACAGTACAACGAACCGGTATTTGCGCGATTGGGGGTCGCGGATTCATCCGAGTTGAAAAAAGGGTTTCCGAAGGATTCCGAGGAACTCTACGCGTATTCGGCAGTGATCCTGGATGACATCGAACCCGATTTTTTTACCTTGGATCAACAACAGATGTTGCGCCAGTTTGTTTCGGTCCGCGGGGGATCGCTGCTTGCTTTGGGCGGCCAGGAGAGTATGCGAGGCAAGACGTTTCGCGATTCGATCTTGGGACAGCTTCTTCCTGTGTACGGGGATACTGTTCCACCCGACATGGTCACACCTCAGGGGGTCGATGAAATCCGCGTACCGCCTGTGCGTTTTCTATTGTCCCGTGAGGGATGGCTGCAACCGTGGTTGCGTTTGTTCGAGAGAGAAAGCGAAGAGAAATCGCGATTGCAAGAGATGCCACCATTTCAAGTCTGGAATCGCACTTCCCAGTTCAAGCCGGGAACACGTGTTTTGGTCGAAGGAATGCTAGAAGATGAAGAAAATGTTCCGTTGCTCTTAATGCAGCGGTTTGGACGAGGATCTTCCGCAGCTTTCATGATTGGAGATTTTTGGCGTTGGGGGTTGATACATGACGGTCCTGAGGCGAGCCCGATCTATCAGGCTTGGAGACAAATGGTTCGCGCGCTTATTGCCGATGTTCCCAAGCAGCATGTGGCAAGGATTGAAGTATCTCCTGCTTCCCCGCGCATTGCACGCATCAAGATCGAAGTAAGAGGGCAGGATTTTCAGGTCATCGACAATGCAGTTGTCGATCTAACGATAACGGATCCATCGGGGGAAACAGTCCGATCCATTGCGGTGCCATCGGCATCGCGGGCTGGAGAATATGAATGCGAAATGGTCATGACAGAAACGGGGTTTTATCGGGCTACAGCGGCGATCCGTTCCAGCGATGGTAGCGATCTCGGGGACGTGGTTGCAGGGTGCGTTTACGAACCTGAAGTGGCTGAAATGGCAGAAATTGGATTGGATAGAGAGAGGTTGAAGGCATTGGCTCAAGGGTCCGGGGGGAGGTTGCTGACTCCCTCGGAATTGGGGCGATTAGCAGAAGTCCTACCTCCTGACAAAGTGCCAGTCACCGAGATGCAAACGTTTCCGCTGTGGCATCAGCCTTGGATTGTGATGACAGCCCTGATCAGCCTGATCCTGGAATGGAGATTGAGGAGACGCAATGGTTTGGCGTGAAATTCGATCTGGAGTAGCATCCGGAGTATTTAGGTCCTGTACCGAGGAAGCCGTAAAGCGTCGTCACTGCAGAGGCATTCTACATGCTCTAGCAATCGCGGTTGGAGGGCTCGGGATTGCAGGGTTTGGGGGTTGCAAATGCGCGGTGGGACAGGATGCGTTTCCCCTCAGTGATCCAGGTTACGCGGCATTGCAAATGGATGATCCGATGACGACACCATTTCTTGCAGCGCGACGTTTTTGTCTGGTAGTAGGTGCTGCCGGTGAGTCCGAGTACGGCGAGCAATTCCTGGCCTGGGCGAAACCCTGGCAGCTGATGGAACGCGAAAAGAGTACCGTCACAACGATCGGTATCGAATCCTCTGAATCGGGGCGCACGATTACCAATGCCATCGAGGAGGGCGGGGCTATCGCGACCGATAAGGAGCGTCTCTTAAAATGGGTTGCGGAGGCATCCGATGCCAACGAGCAAAATTGGTTGATCTTGATCGGGCATGGTACGCATGACGGCAAGAGTACGAAGTTCAACTTGAACGGTCCTGATATTGCAGCGGAGGAATTGGCGCGGTCATTGGATGGGATGCCAGGACCATGGATTCTGGTTGTTTGTTCGGCATCGAGCGGCCCGTTCATTTCAAAAATAAGTGGACCGGGCCGGATCGTTGTGACGGCGACGAAGAGTGGGTCGGAGCAGAACTTTTCACGCTTCGGGAAGTACTTCTCCGAGGCCATTAGCGATCCTACTGGGGACTTGGATCACGATCACGCGGTTTCGGTGCTTGAGGTATTTCTGGCGGCGAGTGACCGCGTTGCGAAGTATTACTCAGATCAGGGTTTGCTGGCGACCGAACAAGCCTTGTTGGATGATAATGGGGATGGCAAGGGAACGCCGGCTTCGTTCTATCGTGGAGTGCGGGCTGTCAAATCGCCTGCGGGGGGCGCACTCTTAGATGGTGCATTGGCGAGAAAAACCATCCTGTGGGACGAGCATTCAAAGCCTCATCTCACCCCGGAAATCCGCGAAGAAATAGAGCAATTGGAAAGAGGAGTGGAATCGTTGAGAAGCAATAAAGCGGAAATGGACGAAGTCGAGTACTATCGTGAGTTGGAACGCATTTTTCGCAGGCTGGCCGAGCTTCAGCAAACCAAGTCCCTGGGACTTTAGATGCGATGGGTCTCCAGGGCTTGGTTCGGCGAGCGATGCAACATAAATCGTTACGATGCAAATGAAAGCCGAATCGATGGTTCGGAACGATCCATTCCACTAGGCCGTTTCGGGGACAGGAATCGCATAATTGCCCGAGGGTGTAGGCAATGTCAAGTTTCCAAATGCAAACGTGTCAAGCAGCCGTTCCAGGCGTTCTTTGCATCGATCCAAATTGCGATAGTGTCGGAATCGCGAAAGTTTGCTGATGCGATCAATTTTGGGCTGACCAGGATCGATTTCCCAAGGATGAATGTAGAAGTGGATCGATCGGCCGCTGGTTTCGATTTGCTTTAGCGCCCATCGAGTAAACCACCATGGGAATATTCGGAAGTAACCGCCTCCACCGACCGGGATGCGGATCGGTCCTTTGGGCAACACCGATACCGGGTGTTCATTGATCGCGAACTCTCCGGCGGACACGCGATAAGAATCGATCGGCGAATCAGGGATGCCGTAACGATCGTGCCGAACGGGGACGATGCTACTGTCGTGTTCGATGCCATGAAGGAGGAGTTTTTCGATTGCCCAAGGGTTTTTCTTCGTAATCGAGAAACTAGGGGCGCGAAAGTGCTTGATCGGCTTGCCCGTAATGTTGCTCAGCGCGTTGCTTGCCAAACCCATATCGATGTCAAAGGCCATCGGACCTTGTTCGTACAGCAAGCGATGCCAATAGGTATGAGATCCGATCACGTGTCCCGATTGATCGATGCGACGCACTAGGTCAGGGAATTGGTCTGCAATCCACCCGAGAACGTAACAGAAGGACTTTACGCCGCGATGATCAAGCATATCGAGCATCTCATGGGTGCTCTTTTCAACGCGTGATTCCCAGTCCCCCCAACTGTCACGAGAAACAAAGGGATCAAAGGAAGAGACCTGAAAATAGTCTTCGACGTCGATGCTGAAGTAATGGCGGCGGGTAGTAGATGAATCTGTCATTGATGGATGGTGGGGAGGGATCGAACCGCTGTGGGAACCATTCAGCCTAACACGGACTGATTCGGTCCGATATGACGATGCGTCGCTTGGGAAGTGACATGATGGATCCTTCCAATAACGAAGAATTGCACGCCATGATGAACCGTGATGTGGCGGGGAGAAACTATAGCCTTTTTACGAGCACGATCGCGAACGAGAGAGGCGGAAAAGTTGTTTGAAAAACGAAACAGGCCCGGGATCCGGGCCTGTTTCGTTGGGTTTGCAATCGCTGCTGCTGGCGGTCTTAATTCTTGCTGCACGCGATCAAGTCGGGGGTGAGCGCGTCAACGCGAGGATCTTCACTCGCTTCGGCATTTTCCCAATAGGGTGCATAGATCACAGAGAATCGGGACCCTTCTGGGACCATGGTCAAACCTGCCAGCCGTGTTGCCTTCTCACCTGGTACGCCAATCAATCGGAGGGCCGTACACGCAATCATCTTGAGATCGGCGGCGAAGGAGGCCTGCACCACGTATTCGAGATCGAGAGTTTGCTTCTTTAACACAGACTCTGTACCGGAATCGGGTGGCAAATTGATCTGAGCAAAGCCGGTGATGCCCGGACGAACGGTGAGTCGCGATCGGTAGTAGGGTACTACCTCAACCAATTTTTCTATAAATGCCGGTCGTTCCGGACGAGGACCGCAGAAGGACATATCGCCACGGATAACATTGACGATCTGTGGTAATTCGTCCAAATGCAGTTTGCGTAGCCACTTGCCGACGGGTGTTACACGCGGATCGTTATCTCCCATGCACCACTGAGCGCCGCGAGCTTCCGCATCGCTGTACATGCTGCGCAACTTGTACATTTTGAAGGATCGGCCACCGCGACCAGATCGTTCCTGTGCATAAATGCCAGGACCATGACTCGTCGCGCGAACGAGGAGAATCAGGAACGCAGTCATGAGCAGGGCTGGGCCAGCCAATACCAGAGCGACTGGAACTTCCCAAAACCTTTTGAGTTCGTGGTAGGGGGGAATCTCCAAGGACTTCAATAAACCTTGGGGAACCGAACGAGGAGCGTTGCTAGGTCGTTTTGCGATCGGCTCAGCAATCACTGCAGGACCCGTGTTGGATACGGAGCTGCGGTAAGATTGGTCGCTTTGGGTGGACTCATCAAAGCGACGATCAAATCCGACGTCGGATGGAAGGACGGCGGATTCTACGGACGAAAAGTCTGCCATTGTCATTACCTTGTTGCGAGACAAGTTTGGGACATGAAAACGAGTGAATAGGAGTGGTTGCTCCTGGGCGTCACTCGCGGGCCATTATCGCAATCCAATGAGAACGACGCAACGGTTCGGCTCGTGAATTTACTGCAAAGAGCGATAGTTTTGTCCCGAGTCCAATATCGGCTGTTTCCCTTGGTTTTTCCCCCTTCTTTTGCGGTTGGTTCGGTCAATCCGAAGAAATGGATGATTCAGTATTCGGTCCTTGAGACCAGGATTCCGCCCCCTTACTTTTGAGGCTAGGGGGGTTCATGTTGCCTTAGAATGGGGTCAGGGTTGCGTTATGGAACAAGAGCTGTTTTTGGCGAAATAACCTCCCTCGGTTTCAAAACGCGTTGAATAATATTTTGAGATTTTTCCTCCGGACGTCACAATTTCGGCGGGTGGCTTGCTGAGTCGGGTAAAGTTTTTCGTGTCAGAATGGTCGTTTTTCCCAATTTCCTGGATGGGTGTGCGTTTTCGATGGCAACTGCAAACGAAACCGTTGCGGCGACGGCGACGAAAACGACAACCGCTACGGTGTCGGATGGGCTGTCCCTGCCGGTAGTTCCGCCGCTGGATTGGCGGTCAGCTGAAATTCATTTAGAAGTTGCGTTCGATGGTCGTGTCCGCACCTTTCGAATTCATGGTGCATTTGCCAGGATGGGATCGGGCGATCGATGCGAGATCCGAATCCCCAACTTAGGCTCCCCTGTATCGGCCTATATTCAAGTCGGGAACGGTTACTTGGCAGTGATCGAAGTCTCTTCGTCGGTCGAGCTTCCAAGATGTGAGATCCAATATCTCCTCCCGGGGGGATCCGTTTGGCTGTTGCCGAATGCTCGACTGACCCTGGAATCCTTACGATTGGATCAGGTCGCACCCGAGTCCTTTTCTTGGGAATCGTATGACATGGAAGATCTCCGTGTTCTTCCCAATACTTTGGCGCTAGAGTCGGTGACTTCCAAATCGGAGAGACGGGAACGAGACAACCATTTTCGGCTGACTTCTGCTCTGTCCGTTTTGGGGACGCATCCAGCGTGCCATTTGCAGCTCAAGCACCGCAGCGTGGCACCTTTTCAGTGTGTGATCTATCGTGGCGAGCACGTCGGCCAACCTGTTCGAGTTGTCGATCTACATGCTCCTTCTCCAACGCAGGTGGGAAGCCGGATCGCAAACGGCGACATCTTGAACGTCGGTTCGCGTCTTGTTTGCGGCAAACTGGTCTTCACTGCTAGACGCATGCTTTATGGCTCTCCCAACGCCTTCATGTCTTCCCTTCCCGGCATGGAGAACCTGAGAAACCGAGCCACGGATGATGGCATGCTTCAACCGGAGATCGTCTTGCAGGATGGGTTGCCAGCGATAGAAACGCCATCAACTCCCAACATTCCAGGACAATCATCCGAAAAAACATCGATGCCCTCGGCAGCCAGTTTCAACGCAGCGGCAGCGGTCTCTCACGAAGGTGGAATGGTGGAGGCGACGTTTGCGTTTACGAAGGGTTCGCGGCCTAGCGGTGTTGGCTCTAGCGATGTCGGACGAACACATGTTGGAACGTCCATTCACAGTGAACTCCGGCCCGATTCTCTGCCTTCCGAAGACGTTGCGAACAACCAACTGGTGATCACGCTCCCCAGCGTCTGGGAAGAAAATATGGAACGTAATCAAGCCGAGATGTTGACGTCGATCCAAGCCATGGTGAGCCGCATGGACGCGATGGAACAGTCTCTCGTTGCGATCCCAAAGTTGTTGGATCGTTTGCCTAAATTACTCCAAGATTCGCTAGCAGACTCGTCCAATCGTTCCAATGACCGAGTGCTCGAAGCGATCCATGAAATCAAAAGGATTGCGAAGGGGATCCCCAATGCTTCCAACAAAGAAAACGATGGGACTTCCCTATCTCCGCAGCATAAACCCGCCGAAAAAATCGCAGCGGTGCCGCAGCCAGTCCCTAAGTCTTGGGGAGGCAAAAAACGGGCTTCACAAACCGGGCACGATGAGAATGGTTTAGCGAACGATGGACACAGAACGAGCGAGTCCAAAGAAGTTAGTCGTGCGAACGACGTGTTGAAAATTCCCCGTCCCGATCGGCCCTCGACAATCTCCCATGCGGCGGATGTAGTCACTCGTAAACCCTTGGGTTCTGTCGCCCGCTCACAAAGCGAGATCAATCCTAATATCGATTCTAAGGATAAGCGGCTGGCTGCGAGCGACTCGCCAGGCGAAACGCTCCTGCTGGGTTCACTTGTTCGATTGAGACAGAAAAAGGAAGATTCCTCCCAATTTCGCTTTTGGTTCATCATGGCGATCGCAGCTTTTTTGCTGATGATTTTTTTGCCCATGGCCTGGATGCTCATACCAGAAGGTTGGCGAAACCTCTTATGGGATACCTTGACGCCCTGGAGCAACCAAGGCGATTGAACGCAAGCAGATGACCTCAGTGGTCTGCAGAGTTGCCTTCCTGCAATTCGCGAATCAACGGGGAATTCCGCGTAGGAATCGCGTCCGTCAGAGTGCATTTGGCGCGTCGGCTCCGCGGTGCCCCATGCGAACACCGCCGCACGGACCTTTTCAACGAGTTATACACACGTGGCTTGCGGGCCATTCCTGTTAGGATTGAGCTGCCAATCTTGCCTAAGTGTTGTTTCGGGTTGGAGATGCATCCGAATTCTCGGAAGTTCTCGGTTCGACGGTTGGAAGAGCCCGTTCCTTCTTGTAGTCTCTCCTCGCCTTTCGACCGCAGGGCGACTACCGAAACCCAAAGGAATGCGAACGTTCGGATAACTGTTCTCAGCGCAGGGTCGCGTCGCCGATTGATTAGCGGATCTCAATGATTCAGGACTCCATTTGCCATGAGGAACCATGAAAGCATCGCAGCATACTAACGGAGACGTTGTGGAAAGGGATCTGGATGAGATCGCCCCACCCCTCATTGGCTCCGAAGGATCCGAAGGGACAAGCGCCGACGAGGGAAGTTTGGTGTTGGATCCCCAATCCATGGAATGGTCACGGCCTTTTGTAGGGCGATGGCAACAGCTAATCAGTCAGACCAATTGGGAAAAAGGAAAGATCATTCACGAGTGGCGCTCGGCATTGGTAACGCAATCCTCGTCGGTCACGGCTTACAGTGACGAGTCGTGGGCGAAGCAAGTCGGTGCCGTCACCAGCCAGCATGTCGGACGGCTGCGCCGAGTGTATGAACGTTTTGGATCTAGCTGTGAAAGTTATCCCAGATTGTTCTGGAGTCACTTTCTCGCGGCCATCGATTGGGACGACGCAGAATTATGGTTGGAGGGAGCGGCGCAGAGCCATTGGAGCGTTTCGCAGATGCGCCGTACGCGCAATGAAGCCATGGGGCAGGATCCCGATGCATCGGAACGCGAAGTTTTGATTGATTCTGAATTGGACGACGGCTTTGTGGCGTTGTCCGAAGATGACGGAGCGATTCACGTCGACACCATGGACGAGGGTTCTACCCAGGACGGATCGGATCGATCGACGTCGGGGCCGTTGAACGAAGGGCCCGATTTTGGCGAAGAAGGGCAGGGCGATGGGAGCGGATTCGACTCCGATCCTGCTTCCAGCAGATCGCAATCCGAAATCGATGGTCTCGGGATTGAATCGGGATCGTTGAACAATCCGTTTGCGGGACTAGGGGAGATGCCCCCCGACGTATCCGATGCTTTGGAGCAGTTCAAGCTATGCATCATTCGCCATCGAGCCAATCATTGGACTGATATTTCCCAGACGCAGTTGCTTTCCGCTCTTGAGGCGTTACGACATTTCGCGAACCGATAGCCTATATTATGCCAAAGGCGATTTTGCCCCCTGGGTCCTGGGTGAACTCGAATGTCTATTGAGAATGGGGAACCGTTCGGGCGAAAACATAAGGTTGGGGTGCCCGTACCGACTCACCGGTCTGTAACGAACGGTGCCGAACAGGTAGAATCATGGGTGTTTGGTGATAGGGAAAGGTCGAGCTCCAAGTCGACCATTTTCCCTACAGCCGATTGAGCCAAGCTATTTCACCGGTTTCCCCTTTTCGCGAAGAGATAGGTTCCAGCGAGAGCTCATTGCCCAGCTATCGAATCGTTCGCGCCGGCGCACGGTCCTCAGCATGGTGACAAGCCCCTTTGGAAAAATCTCGTTGCTTCGCTCCTTGGGGGCCAGCGAACGATGCAGGACTCCACTTGAACCAGTCATCTCGGCCTAGGCCTTCATCACAGTTCGTGTCAACACCCTAGATCTTCTTTATCCATACGCGGCCTGAGGGCGAGGAATCCTGACGGAATGAACGAAGAAACCCTGCAACGGATTTATCGCACCTACGGCATTGAGAATTGGTCGTCAGGGTACTTCGGTGTGAATTCGTCAGGCAACATGGTCGCCCATCCTGGCGTGAACGATCCGCGCTGGGTGGACCTCAAGGCTGTCGTCGATCATTTGATCCGAGACAAGAAGCTGCAGTTGCCGATTCTGCTCCGCTTCCCGCAGATCTTGACCAATCAACTACGCCTTCTTTCGACGGCCTATCGCGATTCCATCGAACAATACGGCTACCGGGCAAAGCATTTCCCGGTATTTCCAATGAAAGTCAATCCGCGCCGCGAAGTGGTCGAAGAGTTTCTCAAAGAGACGGGCAAATACCTCGTGGGGCTCGAATGCGGCTCGAAGGCCGAGCTCTATGCGGCAATCGCGCAAGAGCAAACCCCCGAATCGTTGCTCATCTGCAACGGCTTCAAAGACGAATCTTTCTGCCGATTGGCTTTGTTGGCCGTCCAATCGGGAAAGCGTGTCGTCATCGTTATTGAGAAGCTCAACGAGCTTCGAATTCTTCTTCGCGTTTGCAAGGAGATCGGCGTGTTTCCTTGGATCGGATTGCGAGCCAAGCTTTACACGCGGGGTTCGGGCAAGTGGGCGAGTTCGGGGGGGGACTCTGCAAAATTCGGACTGACGACTTCCGAATTGTTGCAATGCATCCGGCTGCTTAAGGAAGAGGGGAAGGATCAGTTTCTTCGCCTATTGCACTTCCACATCGGTAGTCAAATCACCGATATCAAACGTGTCAAGAACGCGATGAAGGAGGCGGCTCGCGTTTATGCCAAAATCCACCAATGGGGTTTGCCCGTGGATTACCTCGATATCGGAGGTGGACTAGGGGTGGACTACGATGGATCGAAGACCCGCACCGAATCCTCGATGAACTACACCGTGCAGGAATTCGCAAACGACGTTGTTTACACGGTCCAGGCAGTCTGCGATGAGGAGGGCGTGCCCCACCCCAATCTCGTCACGGAAAGTGGCCGGATGATGACGGCCTATCACACCGTTCTCGTGGTATCGATTCGCGAAGAAATCGAAACATTCGCTGACGATGAGCCTGAGGTCACGATCGATGAAGATGATCCACAAGTCATCACCGAGATGAAGTGGCTGCTAGACGATTTGAATGGCAAGAACTACTTTGAGTTCTACCACGACGCGCTTGAACACAAAGATGAATTGCACACGCAGTTCAATCTCGGTTTGATCTCGCTCGAGGATCGAGCCAAAGGAGAAGTCCTGTATTGGGAAATCTGTGCACGGGCTCTTCGCGAATCAGAACAAACGCGCAATCCGAACGAAGAGTTCGAAGATGTAAAGCGCATTCTGGCTGCCAAGTACCTATGTAATTTTTCTTTGTTCCGATCCGCCCCGGATTCATGGGCTATCGGTCAACTCTTTCCCATCGTACCGTTGCATAGGCTGAATGAACCGAAGATCGATTTTGCAACGTTGGTAGACGTCACGTGCGATTCGGATGGCAAGATCGACAAGTTCGTCGATGTGCGTGATGTAAAAGAAACCTTGGAACTGCCGGAGTGGCGCGAGAATGAAGACTACTTTCTCGGGATCTTTCTCGTAGGTGCCTACCAAGAAGTCATGGGTTCGTACCATAACCTCTTCGGATTGCCCAACGAAGCCCAGATCTTTATTGAGTCCGATGGGAGATTCCATGTTTCGAAAATAATTCAGGGGAGCAAGATCCAGGATATGGTGACATTTGCTCGCTACGAAGTCGGGAATTTGCAGGATCAATTCGGTCGCCGGGTACGGTCGCAAGTCAGTGGTGGTCATCTCAGTGAACAACAAGCGAGCGAATTGACCAAGCGATACGAATCTGCCGCGCTCTGGACGACCTACCTCGACTGACCATTCGAAGCTGCGTTCTTTGTCGTCCGATGGAATCGGAATCGTCGCTTTGGATCGAGCATGCACCGATCTGCCAGGCAACTCCCGGAAAGGAAATCGAAAGGACTCTCCGCATGGCCCGCAATGAACAACTGATCCGTCAACACAAAATCATCCAAGTGCTCGAACGGCGTCGTTACGGTGCGACTCTCGAAGATCTCCGAGATACAGTGGTCGATGAGTTGGGTTTGGGTAGTTTGCACGTAAGAAGCATCCGTCGAGATATCGAAGCGCTCCAAGCCGCTGGTATGCCGATCATCACAGAGGAGACGCAAAGCGGAAAAATCTGGAAGATGAGCCGTTCGGATACCGGGCTGCATCGTTTGACAATTACCGCGAGCGAACTTATCTCCCTATCGATGGGTCGCGATCTGTTGATCCCTTTGGTGGGTACCCAGTTCTGGCAAGGCATCGAAGCGTTCTGGAATAAAGTTCGCGAGCAATTGCCTCCCGGAGTTTGGGAACATTACGAGCGCTATCGTCGCACTTTACGCATCCTCGGTGTTGTTCCGAAGACCTACGAGAAGCAGCAGGGGATGCTCAAGACCTTCAATCGGGCAATCCAAGAACATCGACGTTTGGACGTCGAATACGAAGCCAGCGGCAGTCCGGCTAGGCAACGATTGCTGGAGCCGTATGGCTTGGCAATCTTTCAGTCCAGTATCTATCTCGTCGCGGTCGAAAGTGCCCAACATCTGGATCTCGAACCGCAGGAGAGATTGCGACACTGGAAACTGGATCGCTTTCAAAAGGCGACTGCTCTGGACGATTGGTTCAAGCCGGATGAAGAGATCGATCTGGATAGTCATTTGGGGCGAAGCGTCGGTATCTTCAGTGGGGACCGCCCGACGGTTTATCGCATCCGACTGAATTCCAAGGCAGCCCGATGGGTTCAAGAGGAACCATGGCATGCAGAGCAACAGTTGGAGATCTGTTCCGATGGGTCCAGTATCCTTTCGGTTCCTGCGTACCATCCCTTGGAAGTGATTCCTCAAGTGCTGAGATTAGGTTCGGCCGCCGAATTGCTAGAGCCCGCTTCTGCCCGAACGATTCTCGCAGAGCAGATCGAAGAAATGGCCGCCCTCTATGCGTCTCCCAAAAAAGCAAATGCTCGAGCGAACGCGCGCTGGGGGAAATGATGTTGTCGATCCAGCGTATCCATTGCTGCCATAGGAGACGGCCTACGCTCTCGAAGAGAGGAACGAACAGTTATCTCAAAAGCGACTGGTATTCTGATCCTGTGTTTGAATCGAAGAATAGTCCTTCCAAGAGTCGTTGATCAAGCTTTCAATAGTTTGGTCGATGAATTGCAATCGTTGAGAAATGCTATTCGCCAATCGGGATGGAAGTAGCCCCAGCGAATCAAACCAACCAGGATGGACCATCCCTAGCGCTGCATGAGAGACTTCTTGGCTCAGCGATTGGAACGGAATCGCAGACGGCTGATACTGGTCGAGCCAATGTCGGTTGCCTGCCAGAAAGAGAGACCAAATCACGGGTGCGTCATTCCCCAGTCGACGATAGCCATATTCGGTGGCGTATTCGGCGACTCGTTCCATGCTGTGAGCGTATTCCTGCGCCGTGGCCATGTCGGAAAAGAATCCGAGGAGCATGTCGGTCCATTGTTCCAAGTAAACCCGAAGACGATTGATACGATTAGCCCACTCCATGCGGAGGTCCAAACCCTCCAACGCTAACTTAAGGCATCGATGGCGAAAGGCTAGATGAGAACAAAATACGTTGTGCATGATCGCGCAACTCTCGCCGTCAATCTCGCGTGTTTCCAATCGCATGGCGACCGCGACCGTAATCCGCGTCAGCGGTTCCGATAGCAACACCTCTTCGATAAGTCCAACCAGTTGACTCCAGGCTTCGTCCCGTCGACTGCGAACTGGGGATTGAACCCGAGGCAGATGTTCGCGCAGTAGACCGTTCCATGCATCGAATCTAAGCCGATTGCTCGACCAGTAGGCGTGCACGGCAGAAACTTCGAACGGTTGCTGAGATTCTGCAAACATCGCACCGTGGTATCCCCACATTCCGGCAGATTCGACGAGCCAACGAGGGTGCATATGCGGTCTCAACCGATTCGAGAAAAGAACAACCCACTCCACAATCTTTGGAGGGAATTGATTTCTCAACGGTGCGAACCGGAACTCGGCGAACTTTGATCCGATGAATTTCTCCGATTCGCTACGACCCCTACAGTCGGATAGAGAGAATGCGGCCAGGAGCCAGGATGATGCTGCCATTGGATCCCTGCGGGGATGGATCGTTGGCAACGGCATATTCGTTACGACCGAGCGCATTTCGATATCTGGAAGAGTCTATGCAACAGAAATCGATGGACAGGGAGCATCCGTTTGGTAGTATTCCACGTCACTTCGATAGTTCGAAAGGAAGCTTCATCATGAGATTACCGATTGTCTTTGCGATCGGCCTGACGGTTTCGATTTTTTCCGGAACTGCTTCTGCTAAGCAATACGTCCGCAACGTCCAAGGTAGAGAAGTGGTGGTTCACACCAGTCCAATCCCTGTGGTCTTGCATCGGCTGGTACCACCGCAACATGGTCGCCATGTTACCCAGCGAGAACTGCAAACCGGCCGTGTTCCGCAGCCGAGCCGCTACGGAACCATGGGTCGCTAAAGGTAGTTCGATAGGTGGGCTGAACTCGATTTGCAGGTTTTGCCCAAACCCACCGATCACTCGAGAACAGCCCCCTTGGGAAAGCGGTCGATTACGGAGCCAGTTTAGCCGTCGACCCTTCGGTATCGACGCGAATACGGATCGGTCGATCGCCGATGAGGTCACGATTGACGCCGACAAAAATCCACGATTCCCCATCGGCAAATGGGATAGCAGGAGAGCTTCCATCTACCGGAATCGGTTTTCCACCTGCCCAGATCGAGATGGCACCTTTCGGGATATCCCCCAAGTCCAGACGCAGCGAACCTCCTTTGGCAACGTTCAATTTACTGCGCAGAAACGTGTAGTTGGGCATCGTCGCATGGGGACGATAGGTGGGCAAACCGCGCGTCGGTATTTCACCAGACACCAATGCGGGGTGTGCTTGCCAAACGAAATTGGAGGGATCGCCGACGATGGAATCAAGGCTGGTTCTGTTGAAGAGGACAAATGCCTTTTCCGTCCACGCTAGAGTATCCCAACTCCGGATCGAACCATCGGGCTTCACGAGCATGGATCCATCGATCTTTCCAAGTTCCGTAATGAACCGGAGAAGGTCAATGGCTTCGGCTTCCGTTAAAGAATCGAGAAGGCCATCCGGCATCAAGGAGCGAGAATCCTTGATGTCCGCGATATTGGACTTGGCAATCGAAACTTCCTTCCCGTCAGCGAGTCGGAGTACGACGTCATCGTCGGATTCTCGGACCGGAATACCTGCTAGGATTTCTTCGTCGTCCGTGCGCACCAATTTGGCGTTGTAGCCTTCTTTGACCTTTGCGGCAGGGTTCAGAAGAGCTTCGAGCAAATAGTCCGCGGGGGCCTGCGCTCCGATGCTTGAGAGATCAGGGCCGACCAGTCCACCGACGCCACCGATGCGATGGCACTGAATGCACTGCAGTTCCGACCGACGGTAGATCCATTCGCCATTCGAAGCGTCCCCTTGGGTTTTAGCAAGGTCCAGCCATCGATTGCGAACTTCTTCGTTCAGCAACCATCGATTCTCTTGCAGTTTGCCAGCCGAATCGATCGCACCTAATAGGTCGGCACTCGCATTCATTTTTCGGACTGCCGACTTCAACTGTCGGGCTGCGGCTGGATCGATGGATTTGCCACCAAGAGCATGGGTCAGGTGGGCCAGTCCATCTTTTCGGGAAAGTAGATTTGCAGCCAATGCGGAGAGTGGTTCTGCGCGGGCAGGATCCGAAACAAGTCGTTCGACGAGCGATTGGGCAGACCGAGGCAAGTCGATATCGGCTTGGTTCTCGATAGCAGCAATCGCCACATCGACATTGCTGTCTGTGATGAGCGTTTGAAGCAATGCTTTCGCAGCATCGTCGCCATAGTTGGAGACAGAGCGCAGGGCGGCTTGACGAATGGCCGAAGAATGGGTTGGATCCACGGCGACTTGTTCGAGCCAGCTTCGAGCGTCCTTCACGCGCCAGGGTCCCAAAGACCTCAAGGAGCTCCATGCAGGATTGTCCCCGGGTAGTGGTTTGCCGTCGCGATCGGCAGCGACGGCCAATTTTGCCAATTCGAGCAGCTTTATTTGGGTCGTTTCTGGGAGTGCGAGAACTTCCTTGCGTCGCAGGCTCGAGTCCAATATCGACTGCAGAATTTGTGTTCGACTACTCTCGTTGGCGAGTGGAATTGGATCCTTTGCGAACAATCGCTCCACCAAGCGGGCCTGCTGTGAACCGTTACCTAGTTCAGCGACGAGTCGACCCAAGTCGGGCTTGGCAGCCAGTGCTGCGTCTGCATCGCCGGTTTTCTTCTCATCGAGCATGCTCAGGATAGCATCGATGGTGGAGGGATCTTCGACCGCTCTCAGTGCAAACGCGATCGACGCTGGATCGTTCTGAAATCGGAACTTGCCGGTTCGAAACTCGGGCAGCCAGGTCGGTGCCAAATCGCGCAGCGTTTGCCAAAGAGCAAAATCGAGGAATCGGTCCATCGGGTGCTTGAGGATATCCGTGGCAGCATTGGCAGCATCGCTGGTTGGGAGTTCCGAGAGCAGGCGAACGGCTTCGAGCCGAACGCGAGGATGCGGATCGTTCGCCAATTTGCGTCCGAGAGCGGACCACTGAGCCAGTTGCGATGCATCGAGTTTTCCGAATTGGGACGTGCGAACCCATCGGATTTGATTTGCGACTTGATGGGCGTAGGCTGCGCGCAATCGTCCATCCTCTGCGGTTGCCAATACAGATTGCAATCGAGCATCAAAGATTCCAAGGCCTTCAAGGACCCACGCCAGTTCTAGCTGTTCGAGGCCGCGATTACGGTCCGCGGCAACTTTTAATAGATGGGCTTCGATGATGGATCGTGCGTCGGACTGTCCAACAGATGCTCGAATGGCTTGGCCCGCGAACAATCGGACCAAATCCGAATCATCGGACAGCCGATCCAAATTCTTTTGAATCGGATCCTTCGAGGTGATGGATTGGTTTTCTGTTGGCCCAGCATCGCGATGGGTTAACCGCCAGATGCGGCCGTGCGTTCGATCGCGGCGCGGATCGCGGAAGTCGACTTCGCCGTGCTGGATAATCGGGTTGTACCAATCCGCAATGTAGAGAGCGCCATCGAGGCCTTGCTTGGCATCGATTGGACGGAACGCAACGTGGGGTGTCTTAATCAATTCGGCTTGTTGAACCGATTCGTAGCCCGACTGGTCGTCGGTGACTTTGAAGCGGCAGACGCGATGAGCGCGAAAGTCATTGGTGACCATCGATCCCCGAATCGATTCGGGCCAATGATTGCCCGATAGGATTTCCAGACTGCAATGCTTTGGACTACCCGGGTTAAGGCCGGTCATCAAGCGTTTGGCACCAACCGCTGTGACGAAGACGCTTCCAGGGAAGGCATAGTTAATGCCTTCTCCGTAGGCTCCATCCGTAGCGAACATCTGTCCGAATCGATCGAAGTGAACGCCCCATGGATTGACGAAACCGCGAACGACAACCTCGAGCCGCTTGGTCGGTGGATGGAATCGCCAAATCCCGCCTCCGTTGAGTCTCTGAACACCCCACGGCGTCTCGATGTGGGAGTGGATGTAGATGGACTGGTTCATGTAGATCCAGCCATCATGTCCCCAACGCAGGGAATGGAGCAAATGGTGCGTATCCTCGGTTCCAAACCCCGATAGAACGATCTGGGTTTCATCCGCCACAAGATCTCCGTCGGTATCCTTCAAGTACAGCAGTTGATCGCTGTTCACGACATAGGCGCTGGCATTCGGCCCATCGTTGGCTGGTAGGACACCGGTTGGGATCAGCAATCCGTCGGCGAAGACGATCGTTCGATCGGCTTGGCCATCCTTATTGGAGTCTTCCAAGATGAGGATCTTGTCATTGGATGGTTCCCCGGGCTTGATTTGGGGATAGGTTTCGCTGGAGGCGACCCACAGTCGGCCATGATTATCCCAGTTCATGTGGATCGGCTTGGCCAACAAAGGGTCGCCAGCAAACAGCTCGACATTCCAACCTTCGTCCACTTGAAACGTCGCGCGTTCCTGTTCTGAATTAGGGATAGGAATGTCGGTCAATTCGCGCTGAGCGAAAGCGAAGGATATCGGTTGGGAAAGCAAGGCAAAGGACGCGAGGAGTTTCCACATGCGTCCAAAGAGTTCCAATGGATTCATCGTCATCGGTAAATCTCGAAGGAGGGATTGAAGTTCGACTGGAGGGAGGGGATAAGGAGACAATCGGAAAGTGATTGCAAGTGAGTGTTGCACGCATGGCGCGTCCATTTTCATCGACACATGGATTCATCCGGACGATCAACACTCATACCAATCCAATCCGGTGCATTTCGGTTCCGGATCTTTCGTCGGATGCGACCTGCCCGGAAGCCATGTGCGTCTCGATCGTCGCAACCATTGTACCTAACCCAATTTTGCGAATGAGGTATAATCGGGCAGGCCTGATGTTTTTTTCTTTGGCCAGGCGCTGCACTGCGGACGCCAACCCCACGCGAGCTTTATCTATGTCAAACCCGTACTATTGCGGATTCGATCTTGGTGGAACCAAGATGCTGTGCATCCTGCTCGATTCGCAATTTAAGATCATCGCACGCAAGCGTCGCAAGACAAAGGGGATGGAGGGAGCTCAAGCGGGACTGGTCCGCATCATCGATCTGATTCGAGAGACCATTGCAGACGAAAACTTACCACTCGAAGATTTGAAAGCCATCGGCATCGGTGTCCCTGGGCCGGTCGATATGGAAAAGGGAATCGTGCACATTGCGGTGAATCTCAAGTGGAAGAATGTTCCGCTTGGGGAACTGCTCGAAGATGCGTTCTTGCGGTCGGTCTCGGTACTCAATGATGTGGATGCCGGGGTTTACGGCGAATATTGCCTCGGCGCGGCGGTCGGTGCGCATAGCGCCGTGGGTATCTTTCCCGGAACGGGAATTGGGGGCGGGTTTGTTTACAACGGACAAATCTTGAGAGGAAAAGCGCACACTGGGATGGAGATAGGCCACACTCGGATCGCGTCGACCGATCATACCAGTGGAACGCGCATGACGGGGACGCTGGAAAGCGAAGCCAGTCGGCTAGCGATTGCCGCCAATTGTGCCAAGCTCGCATACCGTGGCGAAGCCCCAACGCTGGCCAAAATAACTGGCACGGATTTGAGTGAAATCCGTAGCAAGGCATTGGCCGCTGCCGTCAAAGGAGGGGATGAACAGGTCGAAGCCGTGATCCGCAAAGCCGCGCATGCGGTTGGGTTTTCGGTCGTGAACTTGATCCATCTTCTGACACCGGAAGTGATCGTGCTTGGTGGGGGATTGGTAGAGGCGTTGAGCAGTATCTACCTAGAGGAAGTCAAGAAAACGGTCGAAGACAATGTGCTGGAATGCTATGCCGATACGTTCAAGATCAATATCGCCGAGTTAGGCGATGATGCGGGGGCGATCGGTGCGGGCATTTGGGCCGCACAGCATGCAAAGAGTTACGTTCCTGAAAAAATTTCTGAGAGTTGATCCATGAATCAGAAGCACCGCGACGCGTGCGATCCATCGCCACGAACAATGACAGGTCGACGCGAATGGATCGCACAATGTGTTTTGGCCAGTGGTGCTGTCGCTACGTTGAGTCAGGCGAATCTGCTCGCTTCTTCCCTCGAAACAACGACGCAAGAAGATGGTAGTGCCTCGAAAGCGATCACTGCCGAAATGGTTCGGGCCGCTTCCTGGCTCTCGCGAGTCCCCCTCGACGACGCGCAATGCGAACAAATCACCAAGGGCCTCAACGCCAAAGCAAAGTCGATCGAAGCCCTTCGGTCGACGCCGATCGACGAAAATACCGCGATGGCAATGACCTTCATGCCTTGGTATTTCGTCGAAGGTGCTGGCAATCTCTCCTCGCACGAAGCTGAAAGCGTCAGTAGCGATCCTTCCAAAGAACAAGGGAACTGGCGTACACAGGATATCCAGCTTCCTTCGTACCAAGCCCCAGAGGACGCGGCGTTTTGGTCGGTGCGGCAATTGGCGGTTGGTTTGCGGCGGAAACTATTCAGCAGTGTGCAACTAACTCAGATGTATTTGGATCGTTTGAAAAAGTACGATCCAGTCCTTCATTGCGTCGTCAACTATCACGGGCGTGCGCTGGACGAAGCGAGGATTGCGGACGAGGAGTTGAGCCAAGGCAAGGATCGGGGAATCCTGCATGGCATTCCCTGGGGAGCCAAGGACATTATCTCGATCCCGGGCATGCCGACGACTTGGGGTGCGATCGATTACAAGGATACGGTTCGGGAATCGCTGGCGACGGTTGCTAAGCGGATGAAGGAGGCAGGCGCTATTCTGCTCGCCAAGCTTTCGGTGGGTACATTGGCATGGGGGGACAAATGGTTCGCGGAGACAACGCGTAATCCTTGGGATACGAGCAAGGGGAGTTCGGGATCTTCGGCGGGAAGTGCTTCGGCCACCGTCGCGGGCCTGTGTGGTTTCGCTATTGGATCCGAAACACTGGGGAGCATTGTTTCACCGACGCGCGTTTGCTGCACGTCGGGTTTGCGGCCGACTTTTGGTCGGGTTAGTCGGTTTGGTTGTATGACTTTGGGTTGGTCGATGGACAAGATTGGTCCGATCGCGAGGCACGTCGAAGATTGCGCATGGATTTTCGAAGCCATGATTGGCGTGGATGGGCTCGATGCTTCAGTGGTAGATCGCCCCTTTTCATGGCCCGTCGAAAAATTGGATCTAACGAAACTCCGCGTCGGCGTGCCAAAGAACCTACGTCGATCCGAGGGATTGATCTCTGAGTTGTTTCGCGCCGCCGGGGCGACTATGGTCGAGATAGACTTCCCGGCCGATCCCCGCATCAATGCGATGTCGGATGCCATTTCCGTCGAGGCCGCCACGATGCACGGGGATCTCTTTGAGAAGATCGAGAAGGATTCGCAAGTCGGGGAATGGGGCCCCTCGTTTCGTGAAGCCCAATTCTGCTCGGCCATCGACTATGTTCAGGCCATGCGTGCACGGGTCGATCTCGTTCGGAAGACCGAAACCGTATTGCGAGGTGTCGACGTATTGATCGGGGATGGGAATCTGACGCGAATGAATTTGACGGGTCATCCCAGCCTTGTTGTTTCTTTTGGCACGAACGAAGAGCAGTCTCGGCCGAACACGGTGGTTCTCACGTCCAAGTTCTTTGCGGAGTCGGAGTTGTTGCAATCGGGGATTTGGATCCAGGAGCAACTACCACCCCTGCCTTCCGAGCCACCGATCTCAACACCTGAGGCAGAAAAAACAGAGTGAATCTTCCTTGTCTGCAGGGGCAATACAGGCATAGCCGACAATGTTCGATTTTCCTTGCTATGAGCCTGAGGCGCTAGCCGATTTTTGTACATCAAATGAACTCGGCTAGCGTCGCTAGATGCTGCGCTATTTTGGCATCTCTCGTACTCGTACTCAATGAAATGGTACTCGTACTCGATGCGGTTTCGTCGAGTACGAGTACGAGTACTGCTAGCGCGGAGTACGAGTACGAAAAACCCTGGAAAATCGGGAATTGAAACTACGAGACACACAAATCGCGCAACTTCAAAACGAGCGACTCAGGCTCACTTTGGGTGGCCGTTTCAAGATAGCCTGGCGGATGGCTAGCATTGCAGTTCAGTCGCGTGCCGTGCAACCTTCTGAGCTTTCCATCGCCAGTTTCCCTGGCTTGACTCGCCTCCCCAGATTTTGCTACATCTCCAGAGTGGCATAGGGTGGCGTATTCCTATGCCGTAATTCGCAGAACGCTGGATTTGATAGGCGCGGCCACACTCGACTGGCAGCGTTTGGGGAAGCGAGGTACATGGATGTTCATCTCCGTTGTGATCCCTGTTTTTAACGAATATGAAGTGCTCCCTCATCTATTTGCGGCACTGCCTCCCGTATTGGAAAAATTGGGAGATGACTACGAAATTCTGCTGGTCAACGATGGAAGTCAGGATGGATCGGTCGATTGGATCCGTGACCGTGCCTCGCGAGACCATCGCATAAAACTGATCAGCTTCAGTCGAAATTTTGGGCAACAAGCCGCAATGACCGCGGGGCTTGACGCTGCTTCCGGTGATGTCGCGGTTGTCATGGATTCGGATTTGCAAGACCCTCCTGAGTTGCTCGAACAGATGTTGGAAAAGATCAACGAAGGCTATGACGTTGTTTCGTGTCAGCGAGCATCCAGAGCGGGTGAAACCCTGTTTAAGAAAGTCACAGCGACCGCCTTTTATGAATTGATGCGACGTGGAATTGATCGTCGCATTCCACCGGAAGTTGGCGATTTTCGAATGTACAGTCGGAATGCGGTTCAGGCCCTGTGCAGTTTTCGAGAACAGCATCGATTTATGCGAGGTTTGGTAGCTTGGCTCGGTCTTAAAGAAGCGGTGATTCCATTTCACCGTCCACCTCGTGTGGCGGGTGAAACCAAGTACCCTGTTTCCAAATTGTTTCGATTGGCTTGGACGGCGATCTCCTCTTCTTCGGCTCTGCCTTTGAAGTTCTGCACCTACGCAGGCATAGCAATGTTGGCGGGGAGTTTGCTGACAGGTTTATTGTCGGCGGTCGCAGGTCTTGGTCTTGGAAATGGTGCGGCGGTCTCCTATGGCTGGATTGGGTTTCAGCTCTTTTTGACAGGAATTCAATTAAGTGCCGTCGGATTGCTAGGAGATTATGTCGGTCGTATCTACGAAGAATCGAAACAGCGTCCTCTGTATATCGTGAACGAAACATGCAATTTGGGACGCGGGATGGCATCTACGAGATCGGTTTGGCTTCATGCGGACAGCGACACCGAAGCATCCGATATGCACGAGAGCGCGCCGTACGTGATTGCAATGCCCGGCCGTGTTCCTGTCGCGCGCGGCTTAAATCCTGGCGAGCATTCTGCAGCAGCGCCTTGGAAGCGACGCGCTGGTTGAGTTGCTGCGACGACAGTCTGGAAGACTATCCCACGCGCGAGCAGTCACGGCTAATGAGTTGGTGTAAATTGATTCGTGCGCCGTCCGAACGCAATGGATAATTAACAGGGAAGTGGTCAAGGGAAGCACATGGAAGTATCCACCGAGGGACGCATCGGGCTGTCCTCTTCAGTCAATGCCAATCGCAATCCATCACCATTGCCACGTGGACGCACGGGGCGCGAAGATTCGTTGCGTGATATGACCTGGATCGTGTTGGCGTCCTTGATCGTGTTTGTGCTCGGGTTGGGAAACAGCCGGTTTTGGGATCAGGACGAGGGGTACTATGCTTCGGTTGCATACGAGATGTACGAGCGTGGCGACTGGATTGTGCCGACCTTCAATCAGGAATTGTTTGCTCACAAGCCACCGATGATGTATTGGGGGATGATGGCTGGCTTCTACGCATTTGGTCCCTCGGAATTTTCGGCACGGTTATTCTCGGCCCTTCTGGGGATTGGGAGCGCACTCCTGACGTACTGGTTGGGGAGGCGAATGTTTGATGCGGTGGCAGGGCTTATCGCGGCCCTTGCACTGGTTTCCTGTTTGATGTTTTCCATTGCAGCTAGATCGGCCACGGCCGACGCGTATTTGACCTTCTTTGTACTTGTTGCGATCTGTGTTTGGGCACGGGACGCGATTCGCCCTGCAGGGACGCTCTTGGAGGGCGAGCGATCACCGGACGAGGCGAACCCGCATGCATTGGGAGTCCGAACGCAAACGTGGTGCTGCGTTTACTTGGCCATCGGCATGGCGGTGATGAGCAAAGGACCGATTGGTTTTGCCTTCCCAGTCACTATCCTGGGTATCGTCCACTGGTTAGCACCTTATCTAGAAGGACGTTCCGCGTCGAATGAAGGATATCGCAGCTCGTTTGGAGGGTTGCTCCAGCAATTGCGACCGATGGTCGTTCTGCAATCCATTCTGGCCTTGAGGCCCCTCATGGGCGTGGCCATGGTTTCGGCAGTCTGCGCTCCGTGGTTCTGGACCATGCAATCGGTGACCAACGGGGCATTCTTGAGCGAGTTTTTAGGGGTCCATCATTTGCATCGTTTTTCGCAACCGATGGATAATCATGGTGGTCCGATTTACTACTACGTCATCGCCTGCCTCGTCGGGCTGTATCCGTGGACTGCGTTTTTGATTCCAACGGGCTGGGCATGGATGCGTCAAGATTTATGGCGTGGAGCGTCGAGGGCTGCGCTCTTGGTTACGGCGTGGGGTATTCTGTATTTGTTTATCTTTTCGCTGGCGCGAACCAAGCTTCCCAGTTATGTCATCCCGGCCTATCCAGCCTTTGCATTGATTGTCGGCTATTACGTCTCCTCCTGGCGGTCCTATCAGTTGCCCGTCGAGCGGGCTTGGCAGTTGGTAGGGTGGTTTTGCATGTTACTCGTTGGCGTGGTCTTGTTGGTCATGCCATGGGTGCTTACGTGGCAAACAGCGAGTGGGACATGGATGGACTATTTGCAGCTTGATCCGAAGTTACTCGTCACAATGCGCTGGGTATCCGTTCTTGGGATCCCATTGGTGGTCGGAGGCTTTGCTGGAGGGTGGTTGCGAGGACATAATCGTATTCGCTACGCAACAACGTGTTATGCAGCAACAGCGGTCACGATGATGGTTTTGTTCTGGCAAGTGGTCGTTCCGATCGCGGACCAGCATCAAACTCCACAGGATGTCGCGCTGTGGTTGCGCTCGGCTAACGGGCAGGGTCGCACTCACCCCGTTGCGGTCCTTGGTTATTTTCGACCCAGTATGGTTTACTACTCGGGCGGGACCGTTCGGTTTTGTGCATCCCCTGAGGAATTGGTGCAGGAGGCAAACCACGGGAACGAATCGATCTTGGTGATGAGCGATACTGCGTTTGAGTCGCTCCATGAGCAACTGCCTTCGGAATACCGCATCGTCGAACGCTACCCAAGTTTTCCGAGACGTGGAAACATGCTGATTCTCAGCCCGGGCTCGCTCGTTCGTTAGTTGGTCACCTCAGCATGATTGAAAAACGATTCCCGTTGCGATAAACTCGCGCATCGCGATTGCAGTGTTGTTATGCTCAGGCCGCCGAATAACCCGTGTGACCCTTAGTGCCATGAATATCGTTGGTACTCAACGGCCGGGCGATCGAAATTGTTGGTGCGCTGCAGGTCGAGTCATGTAAATAATTTTGGCATCGTCACAAGGCAACAGCGATGGCGTTCTCGGATTTCTTTCGCCGTAAGAAAAAAACTCCGGTCAAAGGTTTTGGGCAACAATGGAAAAACCCACCCGCGGAAGCAACGCGGCATTGTTTTGTTCTGTGCGGATCGGCCGAACCGGGGGACTTGCATGGAGCATCACAAGCTGTGTCTGAAATTTTTGGACCTGACGTGACGTGCGATGCTCCCGATGGCCGTTGCATCGTGATTATGCGAGGAGAGCAAATGATTGGCGTTCTTGCTCATATGCCTGCCCCGATTCCCCAAGAGGAAGCTGAGCATCATGCGGACGGCAATTTTCTATGGCCGGAAGGGAAGGAGATTGCCAGCCAGCATCGATCGCATGTGATTGTGACGACGATGGGAGGCGAAGAGGAACCACCTGTCGATGCCGCATTGACACTGACGCGTCTCGCGTTGGTGGGACTTCGGCTATTCGATGGTATGGGGGTTTATTGGGGCAACGCGTCGGTCAGCAATTCCCGCGAAGCGTTTGAGAATTTTTGCGATGGAATGTCGGAGGATAGTTTGCCGGTGCCGGTGTGGTTGCGATTTCAGTTGGTGAAAGCCGACGAGGAAGAGTTCGGCATTTATACTTTGGGAATGCAACAGTTCGGATTGATGGATATCGAAGTCGATCAATCATCGATGGAGATCGGAGATTTGTTTTCGTTTGTGTCGAACATAGCTCATTACTTGATCAAGAACGGACCAGTGATTGGGGACGGCAATACGGTAGGAGGGAATGAGGAGGAGAAGATTGTCGTGCGGCATCGACCGAGCATGGTCGACGGGAATCGCCGAGTTTATAAGATCTTGATGGAATAAGGCTCGATCAGAGGTCGCAATAGGCTCTCGGCTTGGAAGCATTGCAAAAGTATTGCGATTGAGATAGTCTTTCGGACCCAAGCGGGTGTAACTCAGTGGCTAGAGTGTTAGCTTCCCAAGCTGAAAGTCGAGGGTTCGAATCCCTTCACCCGCTCTCGCGATTGGGGCAAATTTCTATGCCATCGCTATCGTGAATCCGGCCCGAGTCCTAGGCCGTTGGCCTAGGCTGTTATCGTATTGGGCCTTTGGCCATGCGCAGCGTTTCACAATCATTACGTAGTCCAATGTTCGGAAATTGGAACGAACAGAAAACTTTATTACTTTGGGGACGGATAGAAGATGTGGAAGCAGAAATCGCTGTTGAGTTTGTTCGTCGCTAGCGCTATGGGAGGAGTCGTTGCCCAGGCGCAGGACAAACGGGTCGTTCCTGCTCCTGCGAAGAGTGCCAACATCGATGGAGTTCTGACCGATGGTCTTCTAGGCAAATGGATTGCCGAGTATTCGGCGGATGGTTCCACTCTGAATCGCCGTTTTCGTATGCCTGGCGATCCGATTGGAGCTCAATTTCGAGATCGGCATTACGCCGGTTGGTTGGAGAGATTAGAGTCGGCCGAATTCGAACGGCTGGGGCTCGATGATCGCATCGACTGGATCGCGCTCAAGGCCGAAGTTCTTCACGATCAACAGGAGATGTTGCGACTGCGGAGCAGACAGGAATTCGCGGAGCAGTTGGTCCCGTATGCCGATCTGGCGTTGCAGGTGGGAGCAACGCGCGAACATGGTGCAACCCTTCCGGCGGAAGAAGTTGCTGGTCTGCTGGACCGCATTGCCTCGGAAGCCAATCGATTGGCGCGCAAGCCGTCCGACGCACTCGGGAGTGACGGTGACGACAAAACGGGGAAGAAGTCAGAGGTCCCGTCGATCGATCCGGTGCTAGCGTTGGAAGCCGCCGATTTGATCGATGCGTTGTCCCGTACGCTAGAGAGCACAAACCGGTTTCTTGACGGATATGATCCAGCCTACAGTTGGTGGGCCGCCAAACCGTATGAGGCGGCCCGTGCGGCACTGGCATCCCATCGAAAAGCACTTCGCGAAAAATCGGCGGGGATCAGCGAAGGGGATAACGACAAGATTGTCGGCGTGCCGATCGGCGAAGAGGGTTTGCGTGAGCACTTGCGGCATGCCTGGATCGTGTATTCACCTGAGGAACTCATTCGTATCGGTGAACAGGAGATGGCTTGGTGCGACAGAGAGTTTGCTAAAGCTGCAACCGAAATGGGATTGGAGGGTGATTGGAAGAAGGCCTTGGAACAAGTGAAGTCACTGCATGTCGAGCCGGGGGATCAACCTAAGCTGATACGAGAGCTGGCCTGGGAAGCCATTCGGTTCCTTGAGGGCAATGACCTAGTGACCGTGCCCGATTTGGCCAAGCACGGTTGGCGCATCGAAATGATGAGCCCGGAGCAACAACGGATGAACCCTTACTTCCTTGGGGGTGAAAGCATCATCGTCGCGTTCCCTACGAGTGGCATGCAGCATTCGGAAAAGCTCATGAGCCTTCGGAGCAACAACATCCATTTCTGCCGAGCGACGGTACATCATGAGTTGATTCCAGGTCATCATCTGCAGTACTTTTCCAATGCTCGATTTCGCACCTATCGCGATGCATTTCGAACCCCGTTTTGGACCGAAGGTTGGGCTCTCTATTGGGAAATGCTTCTTTGGGATTTGAAGTTTGCTCAGTCGCCTGAGGATCGTGTAGGAATGTTGTTCTGGCGACGACATCGCGCAGCGCGGATCCTGTTTTCATTGAACTACCAAACAGGACGGTGGACAGCCGAGCAATGCGTTCAGTACTTGGTGGATCGTGTCGGACATGAGCCGAGCGCTGCGGCCGCGGAAGTCCGGCGCTCTTTCATGGGGAATTACGGGCCTTTGTATCAAGCCGCATACTTACTAGGGGGACTGCAGATTCGCAAGTTGCACGAAGAGTTGGTGCAAACGGGCAAGATGACCAATCGCGATTTTCATGACGCAATCTTGCATGAGAATCATCTTCCGATCGAGTTGTTGCGATACAAGCTCACGGGCGTAGCGCCATCGAAGGATTCGGTTCCCAGTTGGAAGTTCTATAACTTCGAGAAGTAAGCGTTAGATAGGCTGCCGGTATGTGTGGGTGCTATGTTATGCGATGGCTTATTCGTCTACCTCGAAGGCGGGTTGGGGCAATGCGCCCACGATGGATTGGATTGCCTCGCGGGATAAACCGTCCCGTTTGACACCCCAGCCTCGGTAGATAGGCAGACCTTGTTTGCGAGCCAGGATTTCACGTCTGGAGCGAAACTGTGGTCCGCTAGGCCATTCTCCTTCGACCGGGTGCCAATCGAACAGTGGACGTATGGCCGCGTTGATGTACTCCCAGTACGACTGGCGGTCGGTTTGGAGGATGATTTGACCGCCAGTAGTGAGCCGATCATGGACCAGTGCGATGAAATCGGGGGTCAGCATGCGGAGATTGGCTTCGTGAGGATCGGCGTACGGTTGCGGGTGATAGATATGGATTTCGGCGATCGTGTTGGGAGCAAAATAGTCGTGGAGGATACGCCATCCATCGCTTACCGCGAATCTTGTATTGCCCAGTCCGCGTTGATTGGCACGGCGGGTTCCGTATCGGATTACGGCAGGGAGAAAGTCGACGGCGAGATGATTGCACTCGGGGCGTTCGACGGCCGACGCGATGGTGTAGCGACCATTGCCACATCCTATGTCGAGCACGATGGGTGCGGAACGACCAAATATCTTGGTCCAATCGGCGGGATGCGTTTCAGGTAAACGTTTCAATGCCGTGGTTGCCCATAGAGATTTTTCAAGAATCGGGCCCGCGATGGGGACGCCGAACTCGTATTCGAATTGGCCGGGCTGTAGGACAGGAGCCGAATTTCCTCGAAACCTAGGTCGCTTCATGGTTGCCTTCCATCGCCAACTGTTGGCGGTAACGGGATCCGATCTCCACGTAGTGTTTCCAACCACGATCAATCATCCAGGCTTCGCGTTCTGAGCCTTCGCGGACGACTTTGGCGGGTATCCCCATCACCAAGGAGTTGGGTGGGATGATTTTTCCTTCGGTGACAAGGGCTCCGGCTGCGATGACCGATCCCTTGCCTATCACGGCTCCATTGAGAATGGTCGCGCGGAGGCCGATCAAACAGTCCGATTCGACTGTCGCGCCATGCACGATGGCACCGTGACCGATGGTGACCCTATCTCCGATGATACATGGGATACCGGGGTCCGCATGGATGCAAACCAAATCCTGAACATTAGAGCACTCACCGATCTCGATGCGATCAGCATCTCCACGTACGACGGCACCAAACAAGACCGTACTGGATTTTCCAATCCGCACATTCCCTCGGACTGTTGCCGTTGGGGCGATGAAACAGTCTTCGCCAACCAATTCGGTACGAAATGATAAATCGACGTTTTCTTCCACAGTGATCTCCATCCGATGCATGGCTTGCAGCTTGTAATGCGACTGTCACGGAAATGGGCCAGAGCCAAATCGATTGTGAGAGCGTTCTTTCACGAGCGTTCGACGATTCTAAGCATGTTTGCAAAGATCGTTGAGTAACACAAACCAAAATTCTATGGGGTAATGCTGCAAGCTGCTGGCTGTTCGTATGGGGCTTTGTATCAGCCGCATTGCGTTAGCACCCGGTTTTCGTTGCACATGACGTGAAACCGGACGCTAACGCGTTTCGGCTGGTGGAGGAGGCGGATGGAGGAGTTCGTGAAGCTTGGCAAATAGCACGCGTCGCACCTTTCGCATAGCGGATTGTAGCGACCATACCGATCGCTTCAGCCAATCGTAATGCATGGATCGTGCTCATTCTTAGGTTGACCGGAAGAACCAGCAGCGATTTTGTCCCGGATTTCGAGAAGAGTCCAATCCCTTTCATCCGTTGAGGAAGAATTGGAAGAGCTTGTCACCGTTTGCCGAGTGATGGCTGATTCTCCGGTTTCAATGATTGGTCCGAGCTATGTCCGACCCAGTGCGCGAATCACGAAATAAGAGGTCCCTTCGATGGGATTTGGTCGGAGTCTGCATGTTTAGCCTAGCGGCGATCGTATGGGTTTCGCTTTTAACGCACGATCCGGCAGACGACTTGACCAAAGTTTTCGGTGCGTCAACCGCATCCGGATCGACGGCCTCCGGACATGAAGCATGGTACAACCCAACCGCATACCCACCCAACGTGAAACCCAAGAATGCTTGCGGAATCATTGGCGCGATTATCAGCCAAGCCCTTTTTCAGACGGTGGGGATTGGGGCCTACATGCTGGCGCTATTGTTGCCTTTGGCGGGGGTTGTCTGTTTGCGTCAGCAACCCTGGGCTTCTCCCCTTGGTCGCAGTATCGGTTGGACGATGGTCTTCGCTGCCCTTTGCGCCATGCCAGACCGATTCGGATGGCATGCAAGCCTACCTGTCCCGATCGGAGGAGGTGGATACTTAGGCAAACTCATGAACCTATGGATGGATCACAATCTTGCCCACGCGGGGGGAACGATTTTGGTGCTCTGTTTGTTCATTGTGGGTTTGTTGCTGAGCACCGAATATGCGGTGCTGCGATATTTGGGATACGCATGGGCTGGGGGGAGAGTCGCCGCGCGCAAGATTCCATTGCCTCGCATCTCTTGGCCAGGGAAAGATAAAGAAATCTCTGGTACTTTTGCGTCCACCCGATCGGGTATGCCGGCTTCAGTGACCATGCGATCGGACCTGGATTCGGTCCCTTTCGAAGCGATGGCGAATACTGCTGCGGTTGCGAATGGGAATCGGCAACCATTGAATGGACAATCGGTCCAGCAGTCTGACGCTCTTCTCGCTGCGACAACGTCTGTGGCTTTGAGCAACGCGAAAACTGTCGGTGATGCAACGGTCGAAGGGGAGGCAGACGCGGGGCATGGACCATCGATTCGAATCGGACGTCGAACGACAGCCTCTGTTTCGACTGCAGATCTTGGGGGCTTGTCCAAAACCGTGGGACGGACGGACTTGGTTACTCCTAAAGCCAAACCGTTGAGCCAAACCGCCGCCGCAATGAGCATGCCACAGGCGGATGAAGGCGTTGAGGAATCGGAATGGATTGAGCGGGACGAGAGCGAATCAACAGATGACGAAGTCAGCGATGAGGACTGGGAGAACGAAGAGTCCGCGACATCCGATGAGGACGATGCAAACACACCCGATGATGAAGATGTCGAAGACGACGAGGATGTGGACGGTGATGAAGAAGAGGAGGACCCAGCACCTGTGGTTTCCTCAAAAGCTAACGAGAAGGGGGGGCGAATTACCGCGGCTCGTGGAGCTAAGGAAAATGGTCCTCGCGTGAAGAATTCGAAGAACCGTTCCGAAACGGATCGGGAGCAAGAAAAGCAGGAACTGTATAGCGAGTTAAACGATACCAAATTGCCAGTCGGGGCCGAGGAATATGTTCTGCCCGGACTGGACCTTCTTACCGAAGGGGATGATTTCTCGTACGACGAGCAAACCGAGGAAGTCAAACGCAAAGCACGGATACTTGAGCAAACCTTTGGCAACTTTGGATTCAATATTCGGGTCGTCGAAATCGAAACCGGTCCGGTGATCGCTCAGTATGAGATTGAGCTGGAAGCGGGATTGCGCCTGTCGAAGATCACTGGATTGGCAGAGGATTTGGCGATTGCATTACGTGTTCCGAGCGTTCGTATCGTCGCGCCGATTCCAGGCAAGAATACGGTCGGTATCGAAGTTCCGAACGAACGGCGCCAGGTCGTTCGGATGCGTGAAGTGATCGAAGAAGGGGCCGCCGCTGTTCGCAAGATGAAGATCCCTCTCTTTCTTGGAAAAGACGTCTCTGGCAAACCATTGGCAGCGGATTTGGCGAGTCTTCCTCACTTGCTCATCGCCGGTCGGACAGGAACGGGCAAAAGCGTTTGTTTGAACTCGATCATCTGCTCGATACTCATGGCACGAAGACCCGATGAAGTTCGGATGTTGATGATCGATCCGAAGATGGTCGAACTGAGCGGCTATGGGCGATTGCCCCACTTGATGCATCCGGTCGTCACCGACATGCGAAAAGCCGAAGCCATTCTGGCCTGGGCGGTGGACAAGATGGAAGAGCGATACGCTTTGCTGGCCAGGGCCGGTGTACGTCATATCACTAGTTACAACCAACTCGGTCGCGAAGAGCTGCATGATCGATTGAGACCCGAAAACGACGATGAAGCGGAATTGATTCCCGACCACCTGCCATTCATCGTGATTGTTGCCGACGAAATGGCGGACCTGATGATGACCGCTGGCAAAGAAGTCGAAGCCCACATCATTCGTCTGGCACAGAAAAGCCGTGCGGTTGGAATTCACTTGATCCTGGCGACGCAAAAGCCGACCGTCGACGTAATCACCGGATTGATCAAAAGCAACTTGCCCGCTCGTATCAGCTTCCAAGTCGCGAGCCGCACCGATAGCCGCGTGGTACTCGATGAGAACGGCGCCGATAAATTGTTAGGCAATGGCGATATGCTCTTCCTTTGGCCGGGGACAAGCACCTTGCTCCGCGGTCAAGGTACCTACGTGAGTGACGATGAAATCAATGCGGTTGTCGATCATTGCAGCACTGGCGAACAGAATTTTGTTCAGGAGTTGGTACAGCTCAAGGTCAACCAAGACGAAGAGCAAGCGGTGAAACCGGGAGCCCTGAAGAAACGGGATGAACTGTACGAGGCGGCCGTCGACGTTGTCGTCCGCGAGGGTCGAGGTAGTTGTTCGTTGTTGCAACGAGCCTTGGGTATTGGCTATGGAAGAGCAGCACGGCTGATCGACTTTATGGCTGAGGATGGCATTGTCGGGCAGTACAATGGTTCACAAGCACGCGAGGTTGTGATCAGCCTTGCGGATTGGGATGCGATGCGCTCGCCTGCCGAAGAAGCCCCAGCCAAAGCGAGGTCGAACAAGATTCGCCGCGAGGATGGATGGGACGAACCACCCAAGGTCAAAAAGCAGGTTCGGAATACCAAACGTCAGGTTCACGACGATTCAGAATACGATTCGCTCGTAAGAACTCCCGATGAGAATGAGAGCGAAGAGGGCTTCTGGGACGACGAGTGACAGGGACCATTCGAGTTTGGTCTTCATGATCGCTTAAGGTTGCTTCATGTATCGTTTCGCTCTGATGCTCATTGGCTAACCTCCCTTCACCACGTTTTCTAAAGTTTATCGCGTGCGAGTTCTTGTTGTTGAAGATGAACCCGATCTGCTGAACTCGCTAACAGAGGCGTTGCGAGAAGAAGGCTATGCGGTCGATACAAGCCTGCGCGGTGACGAAGGATTGCACAAAGCGATCTCATGGGATTACGACGCGATTGTGTTGGATTGGATGCTCCCCGGGCTCGATGGGATTCAATTCATTGAGAAGTTGCGCAGAAAGAAGACGACCCCCGTCTTGTTGTTGACGGCCCGCGATACGGTGAGCGATCGCGTTGTCGGGCTCGATGCTGGGGCGGATGATTACTTGATCAAGCCTTGTAGTCTGCGCGAACTAGTTGCAAGGTTGCGTGCATTGATTCGAAGGACCACTGGGCATGCTTCAAGTCGCATCGAGTTGGGCTCGGTGATTTTGGATACATCCAAACGGCTGGTGGAAGTGGACGGAAATGATGTGCCACTGACGCCGAGAGAATATGCGTTATTGGAGATGCTGGCACTGCATCGAGGCAGGCTAGTGACGAGGACGATGATCTACGATCACCTGTTTGATGAAGACGATGATTCCCTTTCGAATATCGTCGATGTGCATGTCTCGCATTTACGAAAAAAATTGGGTAAGGATCTTATCGAGACTCGGCGCGGCCAAGGATACATCATCCATGACTAACCTGGGAGCAAAGGGTTGGCTGCGATGGGGACAAGGCCCGAGTTCGTTGCGCTTGCGAATCCTGGCGTGGTATTCGCTCATCGTAATGCTTTCGTTGTTGCTGATCAGCGCGTTGGTGATGTGGGAGGCATCCCGTTCGTTATGGATGGATGTCGACAATGATTTGTTGGCAGGAGCGAAACTCATCGATGGAGCGATTCGACGATTGCCACCTGAAGTGTTAGGGACGTTCTCACCCGATGCAGGCTTGCGCGGTGAGCCCATTCATCGTCCTCCCCGTCCTGGCGGCCCCCGAGGCGATCGAGGACAGCGAAGTGGTAGGCCTCGCCCATTCAATCCACGCAATGAGGGACCGCTCCCAGGGGGTGGAGTGGATGGCGCGATGGGTACGCCCCGTTCGAATGCGTGGTTTCAACCGAGCTTGGATACGCAGGAAGTAGGAGACAACACGTCCACCGACAATTTGGCTTCCCCGCGTGAAACATTCGAAGAATCGGTGGATTGGTCATTGCTGGAACGCATCGCGCCCATCCGGTTGAGCCTCCAGGACGCGCAAGCCTACAGTTTGGTCTGGGGCAGCGATGGTTCACTCCTTCATCAGAGCCGATTGCCCGAAGAATTTCCCATGGTGGAGGTAGGAGAATGGACGAAGACATCCTTTGCGGGACGAAGTGATCGCGTCGTCCGGCAGATGCGAGGCCATTTTCGAGAGTTGTTCTTCAAAGGGCCGAACGAATCTGTCATCTGTGTCGGTATGAATACAACCCGCGAACTTGATCGGCTGTGGAGATACAGCATGTTCCTGCTCCTCTCCGGGCTTTCCGTGTTTGGAATTGCTCTGCTTGGGGGCAATTGGTGCCTGCGCCGCACGTTAGAACCGATGCGAAAGATGCAGGCGGCGAGCGAAGCCATCGGGACCGCGCAGTTGGACCAACGATTTGATGTGCGAGCCATGGATCGAGAGGTTGCGGATGTAGCATCTGCGATCAATACCATGCTCGATCGCCTGCAGCAGGGGTTCGAACAACAGAAGCAATTCACGGCGGATGCGTCGCACGAATTGCGGACACCTCTCGCGATCCTGTTGTCGAGCACGGAATTGGCGTTGAGTCGGGAACGGTCCGCTGAATCCTACAAAAAAGAGCTTGAGAAGTGCAATCGAGCAGCCCATCGCATGCATGGACTGGTCGAAAGTTTGTTGACTTTGTCTCGACTGGAAGCACCATTCGATAGCGGGTCGATGCCGCCCTTACGGTTCGATACGATTTGTCGCGATCAATTGGAATACCTAGCGGAACTAGCACAGCATCGGAATGTAACACTCCGGTCTGAGATCGACAGTTGCACAGTCCATGGAGACGCGGTTATGTTGGAGCGGTTGGTCTCCAATCTGTTAGTGAACGCGATTCATTACAACCAACCCGGGGGATGGGTCCAATTGACGTTGCGAATGTGCGAACCCACGCCCGGGCAAATCAATCCTCTGGTGCGTTTGACTGTGCAGGACAGCGGTATAGGAATCCCGAAGGATGAACTTCCTAATCTCTTCAAACGATTCTATCGTGTCGATAAGGCGCGCTCACGATCCAGCGAGGGTCTTAATGGGAGCTGTGGTAGCGGTCTAGGTCTGGCGATTTGCGATGCGATTGTGAAGTGTCACGGAGGGCGCATTGATGCAGAATCGGTCGAATCGGCAGGAAGTACGTTTACGGTAGAGTTACCGACTTCGACGGCTAAATAAACGAAATAAGGGAGATCGACTTGGGTCGTATGCCCGCACAAATTCTTGCGGTTGATATCTTTGGATAGAACGCAATCTCGATGAACAGCGTGCTGGAGAAGTGACTTGCGGCAGCGTATAATTTTTCTCTGACGATCTACCGCATCCCGTTGACTTCGTTACGACTAGTGGTTTGACGTAGACGAACATGGCCTGACAAACAAAGCCGACAGAAATCGTTTCTCGTTTCCATGAGCCTGAGGCGCTAGCCGATTTTTTGTACGTCGAAAGAACTCGGCTAGCGCCTCAGGCTCACTTTTGCCAGATGAGCCCTGACAGGATCAACGGGTGGAGAAAAAGTGATGCCTACAAAAGCTCCGCTGAGAACTTGGACCCGCCGTCAGTTTGTCCAGTTCGGTAGCGCTGGGTCGCTATCGCTCGGTGGGTTGTGGCGAGCGAATCTGCTTGCCGAAGAGCAAGGGACACCGATCCAGCCCGCGATTCGGGCATGCATCTTCGTCTTCTACTATGGTGGTCCAAGCCATCTGGATACCTATGATCTGAAGCCGAATGCCCCCAGTAGCGTTCGAGGGGAATTCAATCCTATTTCTACGACGGTGCCTGGCCTGCAGATCTGTGAGCACATGCCGCACATGGCCAAGCAGATGCATCACTGCGCGCTCATTCGAAGCATGCATCACTCCAATCGCTTGCACGATTCCGCATCGATCGAAACACATACAGGGCGTCAAGCATCCCAGGGAGATCGCGAGGAGTTCGCTCCCATTCCCCAGTTCTTTCCTTGTCATGGTGCGGTCGTCCACTATTTGCAGCGTGAACGGCAACGCGTCGTAGCTCACGCCGCTCTCCCGTTCGTCTTCCACAACGTTGTGGATGTACCCTGCCAAGGGGGTGGATTTCTCGGTACCGAGTTCGATTCCTTTCGAATCACCGTGGATGCGGAACAGCAAAGCTACGCGGCGCAGGAATTGATATTGCGCGACGATCTGCCCATGAACCGAATGCGAGGCCGTTCGGATTTACTCCATGGTCTGAAGCAATCGCAGGGTACAGCGTTCCAATCGGGTGAGAGTCTGACGAAGTATTACGAGCGAGCATTGAGTTTGTTGGACTCAGATACGATCCGGACAGCGCTGGATGTGTCGAAGGAGTCGGCAGTAACGCGTGAGCGATATGGTGTCTACCCGAATCAAACGACGGAAAGCGGTATTGGGGCGACCAACGGACACGCACGGCACATGCGAGGACAGAATTTGCTAGTCGCACGCCGACTCGTTGAAGCGGGAGTCCCATTTGTCAACGTATTCGATTTTCGCCAGCAAGGGCAAAACTGGGATAGTCATGCACAGAACTTTTCGCAGCACAAAGAGATCCTACTGCCGGCCGCCGATCAAGGACTCGCGGCGCTGATCAGTGATCTCGACGAACGAGGGTTGCTCGACTCGACATTGATCGTCGCAACGGGGGAATTCGGCAGGACGCCGCAGATCAATAAAGACGGTGGGCGGGATCATTGGCCCGACTGCTACTCGGTTCTGCTAGCTGGAGGAGGCGTTCAAGGTGGGGCGATTTTCGGTGCCAGCGATGCGATCGGAGCCTATCCGGCGATCGATCCCGTGACGCCGGGTGATCTTGCGGCGACTATTTTTTGGCGATTTGGATTGGACCCATCGCAACACATTAATGATCGCACATCCCGTCCATGGCAGATCGCCAGTGGCAAACCGATCCATGCGCTGTTTTAAGCCCACGGTGAATTTCAGCGATCGTTGATGGACGCATGACGTTTCTATTTAGTCGTATGGCGGGGGATAGGGTGACTCATCGTGTCTCCCCTGCTGACCAATGAAGATTGAGTAAGAACCACTGACCGCGACGTTAAAATCGCAAGGATGGATTGAATACCAATTCCCGGACGGTGCTTTGCCTCAGAAACCGACCGCGATGCATTTTGTCAATTCGTCCAAGCCGGTATATTGAGGACCGAATTCCTACCGCGAATGCAGTCACGTAGCGAGTCCCAAAATGCCTTCGCCGATTTCGATCCTCAGCACGCAGAACCCGATTGTGAAACGGGCGATGAAACTGCACCGAATGAGCGAAAGAGACAGTCGCGGTGAGTTCTTGTTCGAGGGGACGCACCCGCTCCAGGAAGCCGTCGAAGCAGCATGGGCTCTACGAGCTGTTTACTTTACGCAAAATTGGTTCGATCGCAACCGCGCTCTGGCTCAGAGAGTAGAAGCCATCAGTGTCAACTACCTCGTTAGCGATGAGATACTGGATAAACTTTCTACGACCCAAACACCCGATGGAGTGGTTGCGGTCGCGTCCAGCCAACCGACATCTGAGATCCCAAGTGACTATCGACTCGGGATCGCGGTTGACGCTTTGCAAGACCCTGGAAATCTGGGTTCATTGCTGCGAAGTTGTGTGGCGTGCGGAGCGGATGCTTTGTTTGTTGGTTCGGGATCGGTTGCCGTGCATCATCCCAAAGTGATACGATCGACGGCCGGACAATGGTTTCGGCGACCACCCGTCTCGGTAGACTTAGGAACGATGATCCCCTCGGCCAAAGAAAACGGGATTCGTGTTCTGGCCGCCGTAGCGGGAGGTGAACCGATCTGGGATGTCGATTTCCAGCGACCGAGCCTGGTCCTGCTGGGTAATGAAGGAGCAGGTCTCCGGCCGGAATGGATCGATCAAGCCGATCAGCGGATTGGGGTGCCGATGGCCTTCGGCGTGGAATCGCTCAATGTGGCGATGACCGGTTCAATGATTCTTTATGAAGCGATGCGGCAACGAATCCAAGGGTCAAGCCGGTCCTAACCAAGAAAGAAGTGTGATGAGTCGGATTTCGTTAGAATGGAAGAAACATTGCCACATTTTAGGCAAATTGTTCCTCGTGGCTTGGCTGATGCTGACCGTTTCGCCAGCCAACGACGCGGCTGGACAAGGCCCAACGAATAATTCCCATCCCGAGTGGATGGAAGCGTGGTATCAACTTAAAGGGGATGTCCGAAATGCGTTGCGCCCATTAAGGCAACCCGGATTCTCGATGACGTTCTTGAAGGATGGTCACGAGCATCCTAACGCCTTTCGCTGGGAGGATATGCCACCTCGCATCGTATTGATTCTTGGTGGTTTGCAATCGCAATCCGAGGCAACCATCCAGTTTGCAACCGCGTTAAAGGAATGTTCGGGTGCGCGTTCCGAATGTGCGTATGCTGTCTACAACTACCCCAATGACGGACCCATCGAAGAATCGGGGGAGTCGTTGAGGTTGTTGTTGAAACAACTATCGGAAAAGGCTCCCAATGCACGTGTTTCCATTGTTGCCCATTCGATGGGGGCATTGGTGGCTCGCTCGGCGTTGGAGTTGTCAAGCGACGAGCAGCCATCCCAAGTTTCGAATGTCGATCGATTGATCATGGTTTGCCCTCCTAATCATGGATCGGTATTAGCGCAATATGCTGACCCGTTGGAACTGACGGAACTGCTGGATCGATTTCTGAAGGAGGGTTTTCGGATCGAAACGTTGCTCGATGTTCTGGTTCATGATGGGATGGGTGAAGCATGCGAAGACCTTGTTCCAGGCTCGCCACTGTTGCTCCGACTGGAATCGGCCAAGCGAACGCCGGGTGTTCGCTATTCGATCGCTTTCGGAACAGAAGGTCCCATCGATCCGGCCCATCAGTTGCTTTCGTCGTTGGTGCTCGAACAAGTACGCCCGCAGGTCGCCAATCAGCCGAAGGACTTGCAATGGTTGTTCGCACGGGGCGAGGAGCTACTGCATTGCGATGAATTGACACGGGGGAGGGGAGATGGAGCGGTATCCTGCCGCTCGGCGAAACTTCAAGGGGCGCATGAAAAAGCGGGCTTTCGAATTCACCATCTGCAGTGGCTGGAACGCGAACATCCGGAAGTGCAGCGATTGATGGCTTGGATTGCGAAGAGGGCTGTGGCTTCCGCCGGGCCGTGATTGGCCTTTTTTCAGTGGATATCGGCCGCGTGTGGGATAGTCTTCCAGACGGTCATTTGTCGCTCCTATTGAATCAGAGCCGCGAGCGTTACGGCTTGTTGATTTAATCGGTTACTTTTTTGGGGGGATTGCGCTATAACAGAAGAGTGCAAGGAGCCCCTTCTATGTCAGACTTCGCCGATGCGCCGTTGATTCGTGATCAACTGGTTCTATTTTCA
>Ga0194055_10000136_pt1 | contig 54417 bp, 43 predicted proteins | sample SepL449m_MetaG_FD_155482 | JGI IMG/M metagenome (GOLD analysis project Ga0194055, IMG submission 155482) | Anoxic zone freshwater microbial communities from boreal shield lake in IISD Experimental Lakes Area, Ontario, Canada - Sep2016-L442-9m | ecosystem: Environmental > Aquatic > Freshwater >... | reverse complement strand
GTTGCCTCACGCTGGGCCTTACACCAATGCCTAGCTGATACTAAGCTTTGCCAAGTTATCAACAACCATCTCTTTGGAGTATTGCCCTCTAGTTTGGTGATTCTATTGCTATTTATCCTAAGCTTCAGACAAGATTGCTCTGCTATAGTTCGAAAGTTGGCCATTGCGGCGATGGCTTTATTAGTTACACAGATTTGCTTGGGAGTTGCTACTATGCGTTTGCATCTTCAGGTAGAGCCTCTGACTGTTGCCCATCACACTGTGGCAGCTTTGTTATTGTCAGTTTTGGTTGCCTTCAGCATCCTGGCTCATCGTAATGCCTATGAGGTAAAACTATGATCGATACACCATTTATCAGATTAAATCAAAATTTATTAGAGGTTTGCAAAAGCTACTATCAATTAACCAAGCCACGTATTATTCCTTTGCTTTTGATCACCACAGCGGCCTCTATGTGGATAGCCTCAGATGGTCAAGTTGATCCAATCAAGCTTCTATTAACCCTTGTCGGTGGAACTTTAGCTGCAGCCTCTGCCCAGACTCTCAATTGTATCTATGACAGGGATATTGACTACACCATGGAGCGTACCAGAAGCAGGCCAATTCCCTCTGGTAGGGTGCAGCCTCTGCATGCTCTTATTTTTGCTTTGGTTTTGGGTTTAGCTTCTTTTTCAATTCTCACTCTGTGGGTAAATCTTCTGAGCGCTTTGCTCTCAATGACTGGCATTATTTTCTACATGCTGATCTACACTCATCTGCTCAAACGCAATACTACTCAAAATATTGTCATTGGTGGGGCTGCAGGATCTATTCCCCCGTTAGTTGGCTGGGCAGCTGTGACAGGCGATCTTTCTAGCGCTGCTTGGTTGTTGTTTTTGTTTATCTTTCTCTGGACACCTCCGCATTTTTGGTCTCTAGCTTTGATGCTCAAAGATGACTATGCTCAAGTCCATGTTCCTATGCTGCCGGTAGTTGCAGGTGAGCAAAAAACTGTCCAGGGAATATGGTTCTACACTCTTTTGGTAGTACCATTGAGCTTTGCTTTTATCTATCCTTTGGGAGTTTTAGGTCCAGTTTATGGTTTCTTTGCTCTTACTTTAGGTTATTTGTTTATTAAGAAGGCATGGCAGCTCAAACAATTTCCCACAGATAGAACATTAGCCAAGTCTCTTTTTAAGTTTTCGATCTTTTATGTCATGCTCATGTGCACCGGTATGGTTATAGATTCTCTGCCAATGGTTAGATCTTTAGTTGCCATTTGTGAGCAAGGATTGAAATCTATGGTCTAAGTGTGGCTCAATCGAATTAGCTAGTTCATCTAGCATTATTTCTCTCAGGTCCGAGTAATCAGGGACATCTGTTTCAAGAGCAACAAGTCCCTTTTTTTTCCTAAGAATATTTAGCCATTGTCTGCGCCAAGTACCATTTTCAAATATTCCATGTAGATAGGTACCCCAAACATTGAGCTGATGGTTTACTATCCCAAGACTTTCATCTTCAAATAACTTAAGAAAATCTCCGGTAGAATATTCACTGATTCCTTGATGTATTTCATAGCCAGTTACTTTTTGGGCAATCGGCAAAAATTTCGAGATTACCTGTCTTTGTTTAGTTATTTTTTCTTGAGTGAAAGTTGTGCTCATTGGTAATAAGCCAAGTCCCTCTTGGTTCAATATATTACCTTGGGCCAATTGGGGATCTTTTAGTTGCTGACCGAGCATTTGAAACCCAGCGCAGACTCCCAAAATTGTCCCACCATTGGCTAAATATTGCTCAAGTTGTTTAGCCATACCACTTTTATATAGCTCATCGAGATCTGCGCCAGTTGTCTTACTGCCAGGTAAAATCACCGCATCAGGCATTCCCAAATTCTGGTTGAGAGAAACATATTTTAAAGAAACCGTAGATTCAGCTTCTAAAGGATCAAAGTCAGTAAAATTGGCAATTCTTGGCAATTTGATTACAGAAATATTAATTTCTGCTTGCGATTTGCGAGAAGTTCTCTCTAACAAATCTAGTGAATCTTCTGCTGGTATGGCTAAATTTAACCAAGGAATGACTCCCAATACCGGAACTTGGGTATATTCCTCAAGCCAAAGCACCCCAGAATCTAGCAAAGATTTATCCCCTCTAAATTTATTGATGATAATTCCCTTAATTAATTCTCTTTCATCTGGATCTAGTAACTGCAATGTTCCTACAACATGAGCAAAAGAGCCACCTCGATCGATATCAACTACCAAAATTGTTGGCGCTTGGAGATATTTAGCAACCCTCATGTTAGTGAGATCTCGATGTTTCAGGTTGACCTCCGCTGGAGATCCGGCTCCTTCACAGACTAGCCAGTCGTATTCCTTAATTAGAGAGTCTATGGCCGAGGTGATAGTTTGCCACCCTCTGTTGAAATAATCCTGATAGTAATTTGCTGCTGTGGTTTGGCCGACTATCTGTCCATTAAAGATAACCTGCGAAGTCATATCACCTTGAGGTTTAAGCAAGATGGGATTCATACTAACTTGCGGCGTTGTTTTAGCTGCCCAGGCTTGGATAGCTTGCGCGTAACCCATCTCGCCACCTGTTTGGGTAACATAGGCATTAAGGGCCATATTCTGTCCCTTAAAAGGAGTGACTCTATGGCCGCGGCGAGCTAAGATTCGACAAATTGCAGCAGTAATCAGGGTTTTACCAGCACTAGAGGTAGTCCCGACTATCATTAAAGAAGGCATTGTGTTAATTTAACCTAAAAATCAGGCAAGCAAGAAGTAATGACCATCTCATCTGCTAATTGGAAATCATATCAATTTCTATCACGCTTTTATCGTCTTTCCCTAGTCAGTATGCTATCAAACATGATGGTCCCTCTAGCGGGCTTGGTAGATACTGCCTTTTTGGGGCATTTAGCTGATATAAAGCATTTGGCAGGAGTGATCCTCGCTTCGATTCTCTTTGACTATCTCTATCGAGTTCTCAAATTTCTGCGCTCAAGTACTAATGCTATTACTGCCGCAGCCAAGGGACTCGAAGATGATCGGGCGATTTTGGTAGCCGGAATCCAAAGTGCCTTAATTGCTCTAATAATTGGTTTGTTGATCCTAGCAATTCAATATCCCTTGCAAAAAATAGGTTTTGCTTTGCTCAGTGGAACTCCTGAGGTGGAGATTTCTGGAGCTGAATATTTCTCTGGCAGGATTTGGGGCGCCCCGGCAGTACTATTGAATTTTGTCTTGTTTGGTTGGTTTCTAGGTCGAGAGATGAATAGCATCGTGCTTTTGATCTCCTTGATTGGGAATCTATCCAATGTATTTCTAGATTATCTGATGATTGTACGGTGGGGCTGGGCCAGTTATGGAGCAGGGATTGCTACTGCCTTGAGCCAGTATTTAGCTCTTTTTATTGGACTAATTGCTGTGGCTATGACAATTAATTGGTCTTTTCTGCCGGGGGCACTTGCCCAAATAAGAGAAAAAGGCAGCTTCAAAGATACATTGGCTCTTAAGACTAATATTTTAATTCGTTTTGTTGTTCTGATTTCTACCTATGCCCTTTTTACCAACGTCAGTTCGCTCTTTGGTACTAACACATTAGCTCAAAATGGAGTGATGCTCCAGATTGCCTTGCTGAGCCAATTTACAGTCAATGGCGTCGGGCTGACTACCCAGACTTTAGCTAGCAATTTCAAAAGTAAAGGCAATAAAGAGCAGCTATTACCTCTTTTGGTTGTCTCCACTGTCACTAGTTTGGTGATTTCTCTACTGATTGCGCTGGCTTGTTTTCTTTTTCCAGATCAGATCTTTGGACTTTTGAGCGATCATGCTGAAATCAACGAAAATATTACTAAGGTATCTTTCTGGTTGTTGCCATTGTTAGAAGTCACAGCCGTTGCCTTTATGCTGGATGGTTATTTTACTGGACTTAAAGAAGGTAATGTCTTGCGCAACGCCGTACTATATGCTTTTTTTCTAGGTTATTTGCCCTTTTTGGCAATTGCTCTGTATCTGCATAGTAACAATTGGCTCTGGTTTTCTCTAGTCAGCTATATGGCAACTTTGGTAATTTATCTAGGTGTAAGGGTCCCTAAAACCTTGGAGTGAGCCTAATGAGTGGTCTGTATTTTTAGACTGAATGAGTACCTGCAAATTACCCAAGCCAACTGGATCGATCAATTGGTGCAAGGCGTCTCTTTTTTTAAGTAAATCCGAGACTTTATAACAACCCGAGGAGAGCTCATTGAGTCTATCGCCCAAACCGAGAGACATTAGAAATAAAGCCTGTTTAGTTACTCCGACTAATTCTAAACCTAGTTCAGCTCCCCAGCGCTCTAGAGCTGTAAAATTGACCGAGGCGGTGATATCTTGCTTCCCTAGATAGAGGTAGGGATCGCTGTGGCGCTTTTGTTTGTAATAACATTGCAAAGTGCCCGCGTTTCGCTGAATATGATAATAGCGCCTGGCATCATAGCCATAGTCAATGGTTATTAAATAACCAGTTTCGAGTTTCTGGGCAATATTTTCTAGCCATAGTTTAGCTTGTAAATTAACTTCACTGCGATAGCCATCTGGATAAGAAAGTATATCGATATCCAGCATTTGAAAATATGATAGTAATTCGTCAGTTGAGGGTTTTTCCAGAGACTCTTGGAATTTTCCCTGCTGATAGTTGACATATACTTCCTTTAATTGACCAGATTCAATTACTATCTGATGAACTGGAAAAGCATCAACCAACTCGTTACTAAAAAAGCAGCCAGTCAATTTAGGCAATTGTGACCAATCAGACCAAATAATCGGCACTGATTCTAAAAGATGAGAATTTATATAATGTTGTTGTTTTGCAAGTAATTGAGGCGAGATTTCCAGAATGTAATAGCTAATTGTTTGGTAAAATTCCGGCTGCTTACGAGATAGATAGTTGAGAATATCTACAGCTAGCTGACCTGAGCCTGCTCCCATTTCTACTAAAGCAAAATGACTTCTAGAGCCTAGCTTTTGCCAACATTCAAAAAGCTGAAGAGCCAAAAGCTCCCCAAAATCAGCTCCCAAAGAGACTGAAGTGAAAAAATCACCCCTTTTGCCTATGCTGATATCTCCTGAAGTATAGTAACCATATTCAAGGTCATAGAGGGCATGATCCATATATTCAGCAAAGGTCAATTTGCCAGAGTCTAGGAACAAGTCAGTCAAACCAACCTATCTGTTCATCGGTGAGCTCTGTTGAGGTTGCCGGCATCACCACCAAATGATAATTGTGATTGGGAGTACCTACTGGCACGAGGAATTTCTTTTGTTCCTCTTTGCTCTGTTGTAGTGATTGGGTCAAATCTTTGACCTGTTGAAGAGATTGAGAAAGATCTTGCATCGTTACTTGTTGTTGCTTTATCTGTTGTTCAAGTAAAAGGACTCTTTGTTTTTCTTCTTCTAATTCCAACTTGAGACTGGTTACCTCTTGTTGCTGTTGAAGATGTTCAACTTTTTCTTTTTCTTCTTCTAATTCCAACTTAAGACTGGTTACCTCTTGTTGGTGTTGAAGATGTTCAACTTTTTCTTTTTCCTGCTCTAGTTCGGATTTAAGGTTTAAAATTTCTTGATTTTCGTCTACTTTTTGAGCTGCTGTGGTTTTTTGTCTAGTTGTTGTTTTCTCAGGCGCCGGATCTTGCATACCTTCACGCAATATACTAGATAGATTTTTTCTTGTAGTCATAATTTTAACCAGTCTCTTTTCAATTCTTCCACCACACGGCGGTAATCTGTCTCGGCTTCTTTGGCTTGTTTTCCTTTGAGCTGGGTGATACTCAAACCTTCTAAGACTGCTTTTTCATAGGACTTATAAAGTCGAATAAAAGCATGACAGGTAGCTATGTCCAATTCCAGCAACGTATTTTGAGCTTCGATTGCTTCTTTGATACTACGTGGATCTACTTTAGTGAGAACAACTCTATAGGACTTTTGGCGTGGCAGAACAAAAGATCTTACTGTCTCAATTAAGGCAATCAGATCCATTGGAGCCGGGGCACTAGGCAAAATCAAATAATCGGCATTAATAATTGCCGCATCTAGATTTCCAGTAGCAGGAGGAGTATCTACCACTATCCAGTCATAACCTTTGATTTTTTTGACTCTTGCTAGAGAATTGGGATCGGATTCTTGTTCTACTTTAAATCCCATTTTCCCCGAATCTCTGTTGGACCACCAAGTAGCTGAGCCCTGTGGATCAGCATCCAACAAAAGTACCTTATCTTTCTCAGCCAAAATTGAGGCAACACTAACGGAGGTGGTGGTTTTACCGACCCCTCCTTTTCCATTGACCACTGCGATGATCTTTGCTGAAGCTTCCGGCAAAGAACCTTACTCCTAAAATCTCACTTCATCCTAAATATACCATGTGCTAAGCTAGTCCTTAATTTTGTGGAACAGATTGTATGAGAATGGGTAAATTTTTTAAAAATGCTGCACTCTCTTTAGTGATTTTAGTGACCATCACTGGTGGAAGAGCCGAAGCTCAGCGCTGCCAAGATAGCTACATATTTAGAGCCGAAAGAGGCAATCTGGAGTTTGGTAGGGGACGCGGTTGGCATACCTGCTCTGGTTATAGCTTTGTTCTCCAAGATGATGGAATTTTAGCTCTGTATAACAGAAAAGGACATGCAATCTGGTCGATTGAATCCTACCGTCGAGGCGATACAATTGCCTTTCAACAAGATGGAAATGTTGTACTGTATAGAAGAGGTAGACCAGTCTGGGAAACTGGAACCAGTGGACATAGGGGATCCAACTTTGCTATGCAGGGAGATGGCAACCTGGTCGTCTACTCTAGACATGGTAGGGTACTTTGGTCTTCTGGCACCGAGGGAAAGTAAAGCGCAATTTCTCGCTCTACAATAGAATTTGTAAAGAATCTTTACGCAGTAGTAGGAAATATGCGACAAATAGTGGTGATCACTGGGTTTGAATCTTTCAACGTTGGTTTGTATCAACAGGCTGCCCTATTGGCATCTTCACAATGCCGTGAATTAGAGGTGATTACCTTCAGTGATCGCAGCATCAGCGCCGAGCCCGAGGTGGTTGAGGCTGCCCTTCTAGAGGCTGATGTATTTTTTGCCAGCTTGATCTTTGATTATGATCAGGTGCTTTGGCTCAAAGAGAGAGTCAAGGATATTCCGATTCGGCTGGTTTTTGAATCTGCCTTGGAGTTGATGAGTTTGACTAGGTTAGGCCGCTTTGCTATTGGGGATAAACCCCAGGGCATGCCCAAACCAATTCAGTTCATCTTGAGCAAATTTAGCAATAACAAAGAAGAGGATAAATTAGCAGGCTATCTCAGCTTTTTAAAAGTAGGTCCTAAACTTCTCAAATATATTCCAGGGCAAAAAGTACAAGATCTGCGCAACTGGTTGATTATCTACGGCTATTGGAATGCAGGTGGAAGCGAAAATTTTGCCTCCATGTGCTGGACTATTGCCCAGAAATATTTATCACTCAATGTGTCCAAAGAAATACCACTAGCGATAGAAACTCCTAATCTGGGGCTTTTACATCCAGAATATTCCGGTTATTTCACGTGCGCTAAAGATTATTTGCAATGGTATCGCACTATCTACAAGCCAGGTGATACCAATCCTGTAGTGGGCTTGCTTCTCTATCGCAAGCATGTAATTACCAATCAACCCTATATTGCTCAATTAATCAAACATTTTGAACAAGAAGCGATCACCCCACTACCTATATTCCTCAATGGGGTAGAGTCTCATATAGCAGTCAGAGATTTAATGACAACTGAATATGAGCTAACCCAGCGGCAAAATGGCAACAGAGAAATTGCCTCACTATCTCCCGATGCAGTCACTGTTGAAGCAATTGTCTCTACCATAGGCTTTCCCCTAGTAGGAGGACCTGCAGGCTCAATGGAGGCAGGACGCCAAGTTGAAGTAGCCAAAAGGATTCTGCAAGCTAAAAATGTGCCCTATTTGGTAGCTGCGCCATTACTGATTCAAGATATTCACTCTTGGACCAGAAAAGGTATTGGCGGGCTGCAAAGTGTAGTGCTCTATTCTCTGCCAGAACTCGATGGGGCTATTGATACTATAGCCCTCGGTGGTTTGGTAGGAGATAATATTTATCTAATTCCAGAAAGAGTAAAGCGTCTAACCGGAAGATTGCATAGCTGGATCAATCTTCATCGCAAAAAAGCTCATGAGCGAAAAATTGCCATTATTCTCTACAATTATCCTCCCGGCTATGGCGCAGCTGGCACAGCAGCTCTTCTTAATGTACCTGATAGCTTAATTAATTTTCTCAATGCACTAGAAAAAGCTGGTTACGATGTAGGAGATATACCTCTAGATGGGCAAGAATTAATCAAACAGGTTAAACAAAGTGATGAAGAATTTTCCCCAAATAGGGTCAATGTCCGCACTCTAGAAAAATGGTTGGGCTATTTACATACCAGTCGAATTGAAAAACAATGGAAATCATTGAGCGCAACTGGCCTAAAAACCTATGGAGAAGATTTTTCACTAGGTGGAGTAAGTTTGGGTAATATTTGGATCTCTGTGCAGCCTCCTTTGGGAATAGCCGGAGATCCCATGCGCTTGATGTTTGAAAAAGATCTCACACCTCATCCTCAATATGCTGCTTTCTACAATTGGCTCCAAAAAGAGTTCAAGGCTGATGCAATTGTCCATTTTGGTATGCATGGGACTGTAGAATGGCTTCCCGGTTCACCTTTAGGCAATACTGGCTATAGCTGGTCCGATCTTTTATTAGGCAATCTCCCCAATCTCTATATCTATGCTGCTAACAACCCTTCTGAATCTATTTTGGCTAAAAGAAGAGGTTATGGAGTCTTGATCTCGCACAATGTACCACCTTATGCTCGAGCTGGACTTTACAAAGAGTTGATGAGCCTGCGTGAGATTATGGCTGAATATCGCCAAGATAGGGAAAAAAATGCAGCTTTAATTGAGATAATCATTCAGAAAATAATTGATTTAGGCTTAGAGCGTGATTGTCCTTTTGACGGGGGAAATATACCTTTTACTCTAGATAACTCTCGTCTATTTAGTAAAAGTTTACTGAATAATTATTTCGACCGGGTCTATGACTATTTAGCAATAGTGGAAAATAGATTATTTTCTAGCGGCTTACATACTCTAGGAGAAGTACCTTCAGCTGAATCTATTGAGGCTTATCTAAATGCTTATTTCGATCACAAACTACCGCAACAGATAATACAAGATATTTCCCAAATATCAAATTTAGACACTAGTTTCTATCATGAGCAATATCAGGCTCTAATCACAGAAGCTTTGCAAATCAAAAAGCTCCTCGAGCGTACTGATGAGGAGATGAAGAATCTATTGAGGGGATTAAATGGCGAGTATATAGCGCCTGCTCCTGGCGGAGATCTCCTCAGAGATGGAGCTGGAGTGCTGCCAACTGGGCGCAATATTCATTCGTTGGATCCCTATCGCATGCCCTCAGAAGGTGCCTACCAAAGGGGACGGCAGATAGCCCGCCAATTACTAGAGCAGCATCTGCAAGAATTTGACAAATATCCTGAAACTGTTGCTGTGATGCTCTGGGGACTTGATGCTATCAAAACCCGTGGTGAATCTCTAGGTATTATTCTGGAATTAGTAGGAGCTCAACCAATCAAAGAAGGTACAGGCCGGATCGTCAGGTATGAGCTCAGAGATCTAGAAGAAGTTGGACATCCCCGCATCGATGTGCTGGTAAATCTTTCGGGTATTTTTAGAGACACTTTTGTAAATATTTTAGAATTGCTAGATGATCTTTTTATCAGAGCTGCTCAAGCCAATGAAGACCAAAATGAGAACTATATCCGCAAACATAGCCTTTCTCTAGAGCAAGAGGGGGTTGAAAACAGTACTGCTCGGTTATTTTCTAACCCAGCTGGTGATTTTGGCTCTCTGGTAAATGATCAAGTAGTAGAGGGCAATTGGACAGAGCAATCTGAGCTATCTGATACCTGGCAAAGACGCAACAGTTTTAGCTATGGCAGGAATGATAAAGGTACAAACAGACCACAAGTCCTCAATCAACTACTTAAAACTAGCGAGAGGATCATCCAACAAATTGACTCAGTGGAATATGGCTTAAGTGATATCCAGGAGTATTATGCTAATACTGGCGCTCTAAAATTAGCAGCCGAAAAAAATAGTGGCAAGAAAGTTACAGCCAGTTTTGTTGAAAGTTTTTCACAAGATAATACCCCACGTAAACTAGAAGATATTTTAAGACTGGAATATCGAACCAAACTGCTCAATCCTAAATGGGCTCAGGCAATGGTTGAGCAAGGCTCTGGCGGGGTTTATGAAGTATCACAGCGCATGACGGCTCTAATTGGCTGGGCAGGTACTACGGATTTTGCAGAGGATTGGGTTTATGACCAGGCGGCTGAGACCTATGCTCTAGATCCGGTAATGGCCGAAAAACTCAAACAGTCCAATCCTGAAGCTTTTCGTAATATTGTAGGGAGAATGCTAGAAGCCAATGGACGTGGTTTTTGGCAGGCTGACCAGGACAAACTCCAACGTTTACAGGAACTTTATACTCAAACTGATGAGGTTCTCGAGGGGGTCACTTAAATCCTTTTCTATGGCAGAATTAGGAATCAAGCCAATAAAACAAATTCATGACGAACAAACAATCTACAGTAATTATAGTTGCCTTGGAAAGTGAATTCAGCTCTAAAGCATTATCATCATCATCTTCTAAGTTACCTATAATCTATTCGGGCATGGGGAAAATAAATGCGGCTTTGGCTGTATTCGAAGCTTTTCAGCAATATCAGCCTGAGCTGATTATCAATTACGGTACTGCTGGTAAAATTAACCCCAAGTTATCAGGACTAGTAGAAATTAAAAAAACCATCCAACGCGATATGATCACTGATTCTATGGCACCAAGGGGAATCGTACCATTTTCCAAAAATCCTAATGAATTTTATTCAAAATCTGGTCAATATACATGCGGTACTGGTGATAGCTTTGTTGAGACTAAGGATGATTGGCTGATAGATAATCAGGTTGATCTAGTTGATATGGAACTTTTCTCCATTGCTGCTGTAGCTTATTCATTTGGAATTGAATGGACAAGTTTCAAATTTATATCAGATGATGCCAATAATGATAATTCTGTAAAACAATGGCAAAATGAGGAGAACCTAGGAGAACAACTTTTTCTTGATAAGCTCAAAGAGCTTGAGTTGATTGCTTAAAATCTTAAAACTAGTCTCTATATATATCGAATGATTAACTCTCTTGTCACTGTTCCCTCTGGTATTTTGCAGATACCGAATTCTGTTTTGGACCCTCTGCATTTTTCTTTGATAGTACCTACTTATAACGAAAGTGGAAACATTGAAAGAATTATCAAAATACTTACAGGTATTTTAGATCAACAGTTTCCGGATAACTATGAGTTAATCATTGTCGATGATGATAGCAAGGATTTGACTTGGCAAATTGCCTATTCCCTGATGCCTGAATACCCGCATCTAAGGGTCATGCGTCGCACTGAAGAAAAGGGACTCTCAACAGCAGTAATCAGAGGATGGCAAGCGGCCAATGGAGATATTTTAGGAGTAATAGATGGAGACTTACAACATCCACCTGAAGTATTAGTTAATTTACTATTGGAGATTTCTCAAGGAGCTGATCTAGCTGTAGCTAGCCGTCATGTCGAAGGTGGAGGGGTTAGTGATTGGAGCCTGGCTAGAAGAATTCTCTCTCGCGGAGCACAAATGCTTGGTCTGGTAATTCTGCCTAGGGTAATAGGAAGGGTTTCAGATCCTATGAGTGGTTATTTTATGGTCAGGCGAAGTTCAATAGCTCAAAAAACATTAAATCCCCTCGGCTATAAAATTCTCATTGAAGTATTAGGAAGGGGAGATATTGAAACCATAGCAGAGGTCGGCTACACCTTCCAAGAAAGGCAACAAGGAGAAAGTAAAGTAACTTGGAGACAATATCAGGAATATATTTTTCATCTGCTGCGCTTAAGATTTTCTACAGGACGGCTTGGTCGTATTGGAAGAAAAATTGATTTTCCTTTTGGCCGGTTCGTCAGTTTTGCCCTAGTTGGACTGAGCGGAGTTGTCGTTGACATGGGCATTTTGTATCTGTTGCACGGGGTTGCTCATCTGGGGTTGACTAGAAGTGCTGTATTAGCAGGCGAGCTTGCTATTATCAATAATTTTCTTTGGAATGATCTTTGGACTTTTGGAGATATCTCTAGAGCCCAAAGAAGTCCAAGTCAAATTTTCAAGAGGTTTTCTAAATTTAATATAATCTGCTTGATGGGTTTAATTATCAAGGTATTAATATTAAACTTCTTTTTTAATTTTTTTCATTTAAATGCCTACTTAGCAAACTTTCTTGCAATTTTAATAGTGACAGTTTGGAACTTTTGGCTTAATCTTAAATTAAGCTGGCGTGTTACGCAAATTAATAAATAATATTATCTAAAGACATGAATGCGACCCCAAAGTGGATTAAGTATATTTCAATAGCCATCCTGGTTTTAGGATTGATTTTGAGATTTCATAATTTAGATCTGCATCCTTATTGGAATGATGAGACCTATACATCTGTTCAGATGTATGGACATGATTATAATACAAAAGAATTTAAAAGCAAAATTCACAATAGAATTATCACCGCTCAAGATCTAAGGGAGTATCTATATCCAAGTCCTACAGCTAGTACTGTTGATACTGTAGCCTTAATCGCGAAAAAAGAACCTCAACTATCCCCTCTATATTTCATCCTAGATCGTTTTTGGGTATCGACCTTTGGCAATTCTATAGCTATTATCAGAAGTTTTTCAGCGGTGGTTGGCGTGCTTGTGGCCCTTGCTTTCTACTGGTTGTCCATGGAGCTATTTCACTCTAAGACTACTGCCTGGATTACAGTTGCTTTAGTTGCAGTATCTCCTTTTCATTTAATCTATTCTCAAGAGGCCAGACCGCCTATGCTCTGGATTCTCACTATATTACTTTCTCATATCGCTCTTTTAAGAGCGCTCCGCCAGCCTAAAGCCGGCAACTGGATACTTTATAGCTTGTCTATTGTTTTGAGTCTTTATAGTTATCTTTTTTCCTTGCTTGTTTTAGCTGGACATGTTCTATTTGTTTTAATTTATGAGAGATTTCGCTTTAGTAAAAAGGTAATTAGTTTTTTAGTATCTACCCTAGCTGCTTTGATTTGTTTTTCACCTTGGTTATTAATTTTTTCTTCAAATGTAAATAAGGCTTACCAATGGGAATATGGACCAATTTATAAAATGCCATTTTGGTATCTATCCCGTTGGCTTCACAATCTGGGTATAGTTTTTGCTGATTTTAATATTGGACAAATATCACCAAAGGTTGCCCAAATATCTTATTCTTTACTGCTATTGTTAATATTATTTATAGTTATTCTTGCCTGGCGATTTTTCTATCGCAATGGAGATAAACTCACTCATGTCTTTTTAACTAGTGCCATTATTATTCCACTGCTACCTTTATTTTTTAAAGATCTAATTGTAGGCGGTGGTGTGACCCAAGTAATTAGATATCTATCACCTTGTTGGATCGCAATTGAGCTGATTGTTGCCTATTGGCTAGGCAATCAAATTGAATCAGCGAAGTTTCCAAAGCTAGCTTGGCAGAGTTTGCTGGTTTTATTGTTATTGTTAGGCCTTAGCTCTGATATTTTAATGACTAGTTCAGAGCTTTGGTGGAACAAGCTAGATGCTAATTTTTTCAGGCAATATGCCGATCAAGTGATTGCTAAAGCTAAAAATCCTCTGATAGTAAATGATGATTCCTATATACCTGCAGCAGTGTCATTGAGTACTTCGGTAGATCCTAAAGTCAGATTTTTACTCTTTAGTGAAGATGCCGAGATACGTATACCAAATGGTGAATCTGAAGTATTTCTCTTTAGACCTTCGAAAAAGCTAGTCAAAAAATTTCAAAAGAATTACAAACTAGAGCATGTTCCTCTTAAAGATGCCTATCCAGGAGGCGGAATCACTTCGGAGCACTTCTATCGTGTGATAACAAATTAATTTAATTATCTATTTTTCTAGCCAGATTAGATCTCCTTGCTGAATTTCGCCTGGTTGTAAAATTGAACTGCGGATACCGGCAATCACATTATTATACTTAGCGGTAGTACGAAGAATATCCAAATCGTTAGGCAGATCACCCTGGGCTAAAGTTGTCACCACACAGCGAGGACATAAAGTATCGATTTTTAACTGCACCGTCTCCCCGATTGTTAAAACCCCTCCAAGCCAATCATTTTCTATAAAATCAACTTCATCTGAGGCAGGTTCAATCACTATATTAGGACGGAATCTTTGAAGTTGGAATTGCCCTTTGGGGAAAAGTTCTTGTAACTTATTTAAAGTTGCTGTAGTAATCGCATGGACCGAACATGAATCAAAAAAAGTACCGTTTGGTAAGTATATTTGAGTGGTAGTATCTTGCTGAGCGGTTCCTTCAACTTTGGGCCAATACTGATCTATATTGGCATTGTGGGGAGATTGAGAGATAAGTTCTACTTCTGTTGCTAAAAAATCTGAGAGAATTTCCTTGAGTCGGGGGTTATTACTATCAAGACAACTTCCATCGGGTAGGAAAATTTCTACAGTAGGTATATCTGATTTAAAAGTTGTTTCTTTTAAGCTGGAGCGACAATCTAGTAACTTTGCCCATTTTTGGGGATATTTTACACTTGCAATTTTGCCGCTTGAAAGATCTAATAAGGCGTGAGCTCTATCTCCTAGTAATCCTTTGGCTGTAACTATTGTGCGTTCAATCTGCTCACCCAACATTGACTTAACTGGATAACGCCACAAAGAAGCGATTGAACCTACTGCTACCTTACTCATAACTATTTTTAATTTAGATGGACTTTTATACTAACAAGTTAACTCCCAATAAATAGTATCAGAACTTACTAAATATAAGTTAAAATATTCTCATTTAGAGCACATTTGTTGTTGTTTAAGACTTCGATCCATGTTTAATATATTTGACTTTGAAAAGGATTTTGCCCAAACCTTGCATTGTATTCCTATGCAGGTTAGATTGAAACTTGATACTTGTTGCATCAAACTCAAATTAGAACATTGGAATGCTTTATCTAATGAGCAAAAACAACAACTTATGCTATTAGATTGCGAAAATCTAGAGCAAATAAAGCACTATCGGGAATTTTTAATTAATCTAGTTAGACAAGTAACTGGCAAAGAACTCAAGGATATTTCCTTGGATCCTAACCCTCCTTGGCGGCAAACCCAACAATTGCCTCTTGAGATTAGCCAAAGACTTGTTCAAGAAAACTTGGAATTATCAATTGAAAAATGGTCAAAGTTAACTAATTTACAGCGTTTTGCTCTAAGTAAACTAACTGAGAGTAAGAATTTCTTGCCAGCTTGCAAAGAATTTGGCCTATGCTGAGCGCATTGATTCTCTCAGGTGGAGAAAGCTCACGGATGGGAACAGATAAAGCCTTGCTCAAGTTAGGAGAAAAAGTACTAATAGAGAAAATTGTCAATATAGCAATGAGCGTTGCCCAGCAGGTCTATGTCCTTTCACCATGGCCAGAGCGTTATCAGTCAGTTTTACCTTCAAGTTGCCAATTGCTTCTGGAAGTTAAATCCAATGATCTATCGCATGGACCTTTGATTGCCTTTGCCCAGGCTTTACCTCAAATTGAAAGTGAATGGATTCTTTTACTAGCTTGTGATCTACCCAATTTAAGCTCAGAAGTTTTAGGGCATGGCTATAGCAGTTTACCCACTAAGGCAATAGCTTATCTTGCTGAAAGTGATTTTGGTTGGGAGCCGCTTTGTGGGTTTTATCGCAAAACTTGTTATGAATCACTTCTTAATTATCTGCATACAGGAGGAAAATCCTTCCAGGGTTGGTTAAATTCCATCACCTGTAGAAAAATGGAAATCACTGATAGATCTATTCTATTTAACTGTAATAGCCCTGATGATCTCCATGGTATTATGAAATTTTAAGGCATAATGAAAATTTTAATCACTGGTGCAACTGGCTTTGTTGGTTCGCATGTAACAAAACTGATAGTTAATCAAGGGCATGAAGTCCATGCTATCATTCGAGAAAAAGCCAATACTTGGCGAATTGACGATATTATTAGTTCAATTCATATATTTCACGCTGATCTAAGTAATGAATTTGGAAAAGTTGAAGAATATTTGAACCACTTAAAACCAGAAATATGTATTCATTTAGCTTGGTATACGGAACCCCAAAATTATCTCAATGCTAAAGAAAACTTATATTCGCTTCAAGCAAGTATAAATCTACTGATGCACTTGGCAAAAATAGAATGTAGGAGATTTATAGGCGTTGGGTCTTTTTTTGAGTACGATTTCACTTTAGGTTATTATCCTGAATCGAGCAGGCTTAAAGCAGAAAGTTTGTATGCTGCTACAAAAATAGCGTTTTCTACCATTTTGAGTCAATTTAGCACTACTTCTAATATGGAAATAGTGTGGGCCCGTTTATTTTGCCAATATGGTCCAATGGAAGATGAGAGACGTTTAGTTGCAGGCACTATAGTTTCATTGCTAAAAAATGAGCTAATGAAAACAACTAAAGGCGAACAAATTAGAGACTTTCTTCATGTTGAAGATACTGCTTCTGCGCTCTGGTCAGTAGCCTGTAGCAATCTTACCGGAGAAGTTAATATAGGTTCTGGCTATCCAATTACAATTAAAGAAATATTAAATCAAATTAGTGATTTAATGGAAAAATACAACTTAATTGACATGGGAGCTCTTCCCTATCGAGTAACAGAGAGCATGTTCATATGCTCTGACAATCGTTTGCTAAAAGAACAAACTAATTGGCAACAAAAGTATACTTTAAGAGCTGGATTGGAACATACTATAAATTGGTATACTAAAAAATATTTTAAAGAAAACTAAGTACAATGACAAAAAAACTCATCAGTATAGTAACACCTGTTTACAACGAAGAAGGTAATATACAAGCTATTTATAGTGCAATAAAAGAGATTTTTACAAGAATTGATAAATATGACTATGAGCATATTTTTGCAGATAACAATTCACAAGATCAAACTCTATCTATACTTAAAGAAATTGCTCAACAAGATCGCAATGTAAAAATAATAGCCAATTCTAGAAACTTCGGATTTGTTAGATCTTCATATTACGCGCTGCTTCAAGGTCGAGGAGATGCAGTTTCTCTGATTTTTGCTGACCTACAAGATCCGCCAGAGCTTCTAGTGGATTTTCTTCAAAAATGGGAAGAGGGTTATCAAGTTATCAAAGGAGTTAAAATATCCAGTCAAGAAAATTCTTTTGTCTATGCTGTTAGAAGATTTTATTATTCTTTAGTTAGTTATTTATCAGAAGATGTAGATTTAACTTCTAACTTTACTGGCTTTGGATTGTATGACCAAAAAGTATTAGAAGCATTAAGATCAATCGATGATCCATATCCCTACTTGAAAGGACTTATTTCGGAAGTTGGTTTCAAAGATACAATAATAAGTTATAGACAAGCTGTTCGCAAAAAAGGAAAAAGTAGTTTCAATTTTTATCGAATGTATGATTTGGCAATGTTAGGAATAACTACTTATTCTAATTTTCCTTTAAGAATAGCAACCATGGCTGGATTTAGCCTATCAATATTGAGCTTCTTAATTGGTGCTATTACTTTAATACTTAAATTACTATACTGGAATCTATTCCCCATAGGTATTGCAGCAATAATAATTGGACTTTTCTTCTTTTCGTCTGTCCAGCTCTTCTTTATTGGGCTTTTAGGAGAATATATTGGACTTATCAATCGGCGAAGCTTGAAGCGTCCTCTTATTATAGAAAGAGAAAGAATAAATTTTTAATACAGTCAAATTCATTTGTAATATTTAGCAAAGATAAACAAATTAATTCTATTCAGGGAAAAATGACTGAAGAGGTTTTAATCAAAGCCCAAGAAAAATTTGATAATGATCTATCTCTTTCTGAAGAAAAACTATTTCGAGAATTTGGCACTGTTCAAACAGTAAAATTCTCCAAAGAGAATAGAATTTTAAGAGCTGATAGGCTCAGTTGGTTATGCAGAGAATCAGAGTTCTGGAAACTTTGCCTACCTCATGGTATTGACATTGAAGGAGCAAGAATAAGAGACTCATTAGATCTGAGGTTTGCCAAAATAGAAGTCCCCCTGCGCTTTTCAAATTGCCACTTTACTAAAGCTTTACTTCTCAAACAAGCTGAACTTAAGGAACTTGATCTAAGTGGTAGCCAAATTTCATCTAGTGATGAAGTTAATTTACCTGGAAATCCTCCAGAACCTACATCTATCTTGGCATCAGAAATTAAGGTTGTGGGATCTATATACCTATCTAACGGTTTTGAAGCAAACGGCTGTGTAAATCTCCAGAGCGCAGAGATTGGTGGGAGTCTAATGTGCACTAAAAAATCAACTCTTATTCAAAAGAATAGTTGGGCAGGTTATGCTTTACTGGCTGCAAATATAAACGTTAAGGGTAATGTAAATCTTTCAGAAGGTTTTACGGCTGTTGGTGAAGTCAGCCTCTTTGGTGCAGAGATTGGGGGAAATTTGCAATGTATTAAAAAATCAACATTTAATAATTCAGATCGTAATGCTTTACAGGCTGTAAAGATAAATGTTAAAGGTAGTGTACATCTAGAAGATGATTTTGAAGCCAATGGTCGCGTTAATTTCCAAAACGCTGAGATTGAAGGATATTTACAATGTATTAATGCAAAATTTAATAATCCAACAGGTTATGCTTTGCAGGCTCAAAGTATAAATGTTAAACGTGGTGTATTACTACAGAAAGAATTTTATGCTACTGGAAAAGTGAGTTTTGTTGGTGCTGAAATTGGGGGAAACCTAGAATGTATTACTGCAACATTTAATAATCCAAATGGTTATGCTTTGCAGGCTACAGGTATAAATGTTAAAGGTTCTGTTCTTCTGGGTAACTTTACAGCCAATGGTTGCGTTAATCTCTGTGGCGCTGAAAGTGGAACGTTGTACATTAATAATAAAAATAAACTAACAGATAAATTTACTCTAGATCTTCAATTTGCTAGAGTTCAGACCCTTGATTTTTACAAAAATAGTTTTCCTAATCAGGGTAATTTATATATTAATGGCTTAGTTTATGAAGCTTTAGGGACTGGTTCACTCAATACATACAACGCCAAAGAACTTTTAGAGTGGTTAGAACTTCAGCCAGATGAAAACTTTTCTTTTCAACCCTACAATCAATTAGCTAAGGTTCTGCAATCTTCTGGAAAGGAAAATATTGCAACTCAAATACTAATTGCTAAAGAAGATCGTAGATATGATATTATTGAAAATCCTTTGGAAAAACTCTGGGGAGAAATTTTAAGAATAACTATTGCCTATGGATATCGTCCTTGGCTAGCATTTATTTGGGCATTAATAATAGTTGGAAATGGATTGTTTGCTTTTAAATATGGTTTTGAGCACAATTCAATTCTTCCTACTGATAAAGATTGTATTAACATTAATAGTACTGATAAAATTGATATTGGTAAATGTAAGAATTATCCCAAATTTAATCCACTTGTTTACTCTGTAGATGTTTTTCTACCCATAATAGATTTGCGCTTAAAAAATGCTTGGTTACCCAAGGCCGATGATGCTTATGGTGAAAGTTTAAGATATTATTTTTGGTTTCAAACCTTAGCTGGTTGGGGATTAACTACCATATGGGTAGCAGGATTTACTGGATTAGTGCGCAATAATAACAAGTAATTGCTTCTAAAATTCCTATGAGCAAAAATCCAAAACCCGATTCCAAGCCCACCAAGGATCTTCATCTGGATTTTTTTGGTTGAGATAGCCAACATGTCCGCCATATTCACTCAAAAGAAGTGTTATTTGGGGATTGTCTGCAGCATGGGTTTGTAAATCAGAAATAATACTCGGATCAAAGAGCGGATCATCTGCTGCGTAAATAATTAAAGTTGGTAGTGTGAGCTCAGGTAAAATATTCAGTGTATTAGTAGCATTGTAATACTCACTTGCACTTTGAAAACCCAGCTTGGAAATTACAAGTTCTTGATCAAAGCTGCGAATATCTTTAATCTTTTCAATTACTTCTATGTTTAAAGATTGAGGATGTTTTTGAGCAAGGTTTCTAGCAATCTGTTTAAGTTCTTTGGTGATCGACTTTTCAATCCACCTGCCAGTAATACTTTGTCCCAAATAGGTTAAAGAGCGCTCTGAATCAAGACTAGGACAGATTACCGCTCCACCTGCTATTTCTTTGGTATTACTTATTTGGGCTGCTCTTAAACCCCAAAGAGCCAATTGACCACCTAGAGAATAGCCAGTCAACCAAAATGGAACAGGGCAGCCCAGATTTTGAGCGGTTTTGGCAATGGCGATAAAATCATCCCCCTCATAAATTCCATCTGAGGTTAAAGTAGCTGATAGTTCGGCACTTTTGCCATGACCTCGCCAATCAAAGAGCACTACCGCAAAACCCTCTTCATAGGCCTTGAGGGCTAAAATCTTCAACATAGTTTGGTTTTCTAGGCTACCTGTAATTCCATAAGTACCAATAATAGTAGCTTTTGGATTTTCCGGAATAGCAACTTTAACCACCAGAGGAACTTTTTGTGCGCCTAATACTATATGCTCTTGGTAATTCAACTCTTTAATTTTGAGTCGTCCCATTTTCCAACTGACATACCAAGTCATTAGCAATCCATTTTTCAGCCAAAATGGTGGTTTAAATGGGGTATTCATATGATTTTGTTTACCAGCATAAGAGCTAAAACTTATTTAAGTATTTGAAAATCTCCTGGTTTCCAGCTTTTATTGAGATAGGTTTCGGTAGGGCCGTAGAGCCGCAACACTGCAAAATAACCTTTACCTTCTGGAGTAGCTAGCCAATTAGCCTGTTTGCCTATTGGAGCAGTAGGACCAAAATAGAGATCGGTGCTGCCATCGCTGTTTTGTATAGGTTTATTGCGTGAACCAAGGGAGGGAAAACTTTGTCCATTTTCTAAACCAGAGGCATTAGCAGCATCATAAAGGGTAACCGACCAGAAATTAGCAGCAGGGATATTTGCTGGTAGATGTAACATATAGCTGTTAGAGCCTACTAGGGATTTATCTTGGCTATCGGTAAAAGAGATCATATAAGCTGCTCCCTTGCCTGGTATTTTAGAAATCATTCCAGGACTGACTGCATAATAGTTGGTAAAAAACCAGATTCGGGCATCTAGATCTCTATAACCTCCAGCTACATTAGTCCAGGATAAATCCAAGGTAGTACTTGGACTAGGTGGGGTGATATTATCTAGAGGATTAATCCATCTGCGATCTGCATAGATTTTAAGAGAACTATCTTTGAGCACTTCCTGAAAACCAATCACCCTGCTCATCTTGTAAGCTGTTTTAGAAGCTTGATCTAGTATTTCTCTAGTATGAGGATCAAGTTTGAAAGGTTGACCCTTGACAATGCCTATTGAAGCGAGCATACCAAGCCAATCGGGATCACCTAAGTGATTATCCTCTCTATCTATCAGTAACTTAAGCTGATCAAAGACAGTTCCATTACTAATTGGAAGCATATTAACTGGGACATTAGAGGCGTTGGGAAATTGCATTGGTTTGCCTTGTCCATTGAGCGGATAAATTTTGGTTTGCTCAAGTAAAGCTACAGAGGGTTTGAGATTGGCTGGATCGCTATAAAAACCACGTAGAAATATAAAGACATTGTTGGTCCCACTGCGATAGACATAGTAGCCTTGAGGGACTACTCCTTGATAATTTGGGGGCAATAGAAGAAATTTACCTCCCTTGCCTGCATCAGGACCTGCCAAGCCAACATCACCAGCAAACTTTCCACCATCTACTGGAATTGGCCTTTGCCAGTAATCTAGCAAAATCCCTTGTAGATTAGGTGGCGCCTCTAAGACCAATGGACCTTCTTTGCCCAGATCAACATAGTTCATAGCATAAAGAACATCTGAGTTGGGGGTAGTTACAAGAGTTTTAGCATTGAGTCGATCTTTCCAAATCGGCAAAATATTGTAACCAGAGCCAAAAGCCTTCTCTGAACCAACCTGCATACCCAAGGTATTAATCAGAGGTATTGCCCAAAGATATACTTGGGTTGCTCTTTGAAAGAGAAGCTCATCTCGGAGGCTTTGGGTTGTTTGGGCAGTAGGTCTATTTTGTACAAAGGGGAGATTGGAGAGTTGCTGATAGTGATTTTCTTGAGCTAGAGATGCACTAGATACTCCAAAAATACTAAATAGTAAACTGGCAAGAATTTTGCTTTGGTGTTTAATTTTCATAAATTTTGCTATAGATACAAAAGTCAATTTTAATCTTTATTAGGATCAAAATTGACTTAATTTTTTAGCCAAGAAATCAAAAATCTACTTTAGCGGCTAGAAGAGTGAGATCCTTTGATTTAGGCATTCTTTTTGTGGAGGCCATATATACTTTTGGGGCTAAATGGCCACCAATTATTGTAACTATATTTTTTGATTGTTTGGTAATTAGCTATCGGAGCAAAAGTTATCATATAGTCATCTTTATCTACAAACCACCAGCTCTGTTTAGGTTTTTTAGGATTGGGTTGATAATTATTACTGTAAGTGTCTTTACTATCAAAGAGATACAGACCATTAAATTCATATCCTCCATCTATAAGATGTGGTGATATATTCTGAACTTTCGTTAAATCATTTAAAGCTTGCCACCTTATTCTGTTCCAGCCTAGATAGTCATGTGTAGTTGAAATACTGAATATTCCAAAAGTCAGAAATGTTGTTAAAAGTATAGGGACAATTCGATTATTTAAAAAAGATGATTGAGTAATATCAGGTTCATTTATTATTATCAATATTAGTGACAAAGGTATCAAAAATAAAAGATAACGGTCAAAAAAGCCAATCATTGCCAAAGGGGAAAAGTAAATTACTATTGAAATTATGATAAAGATTTTCAACCATTTAGGACTAGTTGATTCATGACTTCTTGTTTTTTGAAATATTGATTTAATAGTAGTGGCTAGATAATAAGATAAAATTAAACCACCAATTATTCCTATAATTGTTAATATTATCCAGATAAAATGCATGGATGTTGAAATTGAAGGGTTGTTGATATTCAAAATCGCGGTATCATGAAGGGTTAAAGGACCAAGCCCATAATTTGCTATAATATTTCCTTGTAAGGGCATTATTGCTGGAGATTTTATAAATCTAACAACGGTCAAAATCAAAAAGGTTAAAGCTGAGTACTTTAACAATTTCTTTTCTGATAAAGTGAATGATTTAATTCTTTTAAGAAATATGGGAATCAGCAAGGGTGATAAAAATAACCCTATATACATTAATGCATCAACTGTACCAGTATTCAAATTGTAAATTATAGATTTAAGTTTTCCATCAAGTAATTGTTGCTTTAACACACCTATTTGAAAATTGAAACTTACTGATGATCTGTCAGTAAAATAGAGAAATTTTTGATAAATTAAATTTATACCAATAGCTACTAAAATTTGTGTTATTGCGAAGATTATATTTGATTTTTTTAGACCCTTTTTGGATAAATAAGCAATAGCAAAAGCCAAATTAATCATTATTCCAAATTGGCGGATGAGTATACTTAGATAAGATAGTAGAAGTCCAAAAGTAATGTCTCTTTGACGATCATATTTAAGACCTCTTATCAAAAAGAAGAATGACATACTTGCTATTGCAAAAAAAGGAACATCTGTCATGTAGGTATTAGAAAGCGCGAAATATATAGGATTTAAGGCTATTAAAAATGCGCCTATAAGAGAAATAGCTTGATTTGCTCTTAATTGCCTTAAAATTCCATAAATCGTCAAGACTCCTACCAAGCCTAAAACCAGGGTAGATATTCGCAAAATAGAAAATGAAAAGCCAAATGGTAAACAAAATAAAGCTCCCCAGAATCCCTGAGCCATAAAATTCGCAGCTGAATTACCTCCACTCAGGGTAAAACCACCCTTTTCGAAGATAGATTGAGTCGCCTTGGCATAAACCCAGTCATCATTAAGAGGAAATTCTCCTGTAGGATTGACCAGAATCGCCATGATAAACCAAGCAATAACAATAATTGCTATGTTGATTTTTTCCCTTTGAGCAAACTTATCACCCTTTTTTAATATAAATGAATTGTTTTTCATGATATTTAATTTTTATAATTATTGCTTTAACAACAATAGCTGATTTTTGATCTTAATGAAGATCAAAATCAGCTATTGTATTTTATTTATCCAAGAAATCAAAATCTAGCGGCTAGAAGAGAGACCAGCTTGTAATTTCTCCAACACTTGCTCAAGAGAGAAACTAGCAGGTTTTTGGCGAGGAGGATAGTCTACAAATGTTGCCAAAAACTGCCCTGCTATGTTTTGAGCAGGAACTGCTAAAAAGGCATGATCTAGCAGCCAATCCCAGTAGGTGTTAGAGGTTATATCAGCTCTTTCATAGGGATCGGTGAGCAGATTGAACATTTTTGGTACTCGCAAGGGCGTAAAAGGTTCAGCCCAAATTTGCATAGTGCCAGTGCAGCGCTGTTCCATGAAAACCAATTTCCAATTGTCATAGCGCATGGCAGTGAGATCCCCATCATCTGAGAAGTAGAAAAACTCCTTACGCGGACTCTTATCGGTTTTACCGCTCCAATAGTCCAGCATGTTGTAACCATCTAGATGGATTTTAAAGGTTTTATTGCCGACAACATGACCTGTGAGCAGTTTTTGTTTAATATCAGGCTCTCCAGCTGCGGCCAAGACCGTTGGTAACCAATCTAGATGACTGACTATGCCATTACAGATTTGGCTAGGGGCAATTTTACCCGGCCAGCGAACCATAGCCGGAACTCGATATGCTCCTTCCCAGTTAGTGTTTTTCTCACCACGAAATGGAGTCATACCGGCATCGGGCCAAGAGTTCATATGTGGACCATTGTCAGTACTATACATGATGATCGTATCATCAGCAATACCTAGCTCATCTACCAAGCTCAATATATCTCCGACTTGCTTGTCATGATCGATCATCGTGTCATGGTATTCACTTTGCCAACGGCCCGCCTGCCCCTTGCTTTCGGGTTTACAATGGGTGCGAAAATGCATATGACTGGTGTTGAACCAGACGAAAAAGGGCTCATCAGCTTGTTTGGCATCTGTGATAAAGCGCTTAGCTTCTACAAGAAACTCATCATCGATAGTTTCCATCCTTTTTTTAGTAAGCGGACCTGTATTTTCAATGCGCTGAGAACCATTACCATCAGCCCAACAATGCAAGACCCCCCGTGGGCCATATTTGCGGCGAAATTCAGGAAACTCTTCAGGATCGGGATAATCTGGTAATTCTGGTTCTTCTTCAGCATTGAGATGATAGAGATTGCCAAAAAACTCATCAAACCCATGCATAGTAGGTAAATGTTCATCGCGATCACCAAAATGGTTTTTACCAAATTGGCCTGTACGATAACCCAATGGTTTTAGCAATTCAGCTATAGTAGGATCTTCTGCTTTAAAGCCTGATTCCGCCCCAGGTAAACCAACCTTACTTAGACCAGTTCTAAAAACACTCTGTCCAGTAATAAAAGCAGCACGCCCAGCTGTACAACTCTGCTCAGCGTAATAATGATTAAACCGCATTCCTTCATTGGCAATGCGATCAATGTTTGGGGTGGTATAACCCATAAGGCCACCACTGTAGCAGCTCAGATTACTTTGTCCAATATCATCTCCCCAAATAATTAATATATTTGGTTTGTTATTTGGCATAACAACAGCTCTCCTGTTTTAAAATAAACTAGATATTCCATCTTGCAAACCCCGAGAATAAATACCCTATGATTTCTCAATCAGGCACTTCTAAAGAACTCATTCCAGTAGATATCTTAACAGATCGCCACTTTATTGCTTGGTTAGAAGCACAGGGAATCAGTCTAGTTTTTTCGACCTATCAAAGTTCGCGCTTGATGTTCATAGGAGTAGATGCCCAAGGTAATCTTTCCGGTTTTGAAAGAGTTTTTGACCGAGCAATGGGAATCTATGCCACTACTGAAAGAATTTATCTCAGTACAAGATATCAAATATGGCAATTAGATAATGTGCTCTCAGATGGTGAACTATACCAAGGTTATGACAAGCTCTATATACCTAGAAAAAGCCATATCACCGGAGATATAGATACACATGATTTGGTAGTAGAAAAAGATAGTAACAGGATAGTTTTTGTTAGTACCAAGCTGAATATATTAGCAACACTCAGTGAAAAGCATAGCTGTATCCCTCTTTGGAAGCCTTCGTTTATTTCTTCGATTGTTGGCGAGGATCGCTGCCACCTCAATGGTTTAGCGCTAGTAGATGGAAAAGCCCGCTATGTAACTCTCTGCGCCCAATCAGATATAGTAGATGGCTGGCGAGATCATCGAAACAATGGCGGTTGTGTGATTGATATTCAAAGCAATGAAGTCATCACAACCGGCTTATCCATGCCACATTCACCCAGATATTATCAAGGTAAGTTGTGGTTATTAAATGCAGGTACAGGCCATTTTGGCTATATTGACCCTAGCAATGGAACTTTTGAGCCAATCACTTTTTGTCCCGGCTTTTTGCGTGGACTAGCATTCTGGGGAGACTATGCCATCGTTGGAATATCTAAAGCCAGAGGAAAAGATAGCAGCTTTAAAGGTTTACCACTAGAGCAAAATCTAGCCCAAAAAGATACAGAACCACGCTGCGGGTTTTTAGTGATTGATTTGTGTACTGGTTCAATCAAGCATTGGATCAGATTAGAAGGTGAAGTAGAAGAGCTCTATGATGTTCAGGTATTGCCTGGAGTTAAGCGTCCGCAAGCAATTGGTCTTTACAGTGATACTGAGATTAGTCAGTATATTACTTTAGAATCATTTTCTCCTGAGATAAAAATCTCTTGCTCATCATCATTGAGCCTAAATGGAATTAATGTTGCCGGTTTTCTAACTGGTCATGGAGGAATAACACAAGCACCTAGAGGCTATGTTGAATCAATTAAAGCGGCAGGAAAACAAGTCGCGCTTTTAGATCTTGCTGTCCAAGCTTATAATAGTGCAAATCCCTATCCTATAAATTTGTTGTGTTTTAATGCTCATTATTTTCAATTTTTTCTACAAAAAATAGGCATTGATTATTTTAAAAATAAATATAATATAGGAGTTTGGGCTTGGGAATTACCAAATTTTCCTGAGCAATGGCAAGAATATTTTAATTATTATAATGAGATTTGGGTTGGCAGTAGTTTTATGGCCAAATCCATCTCACAAAAATCTCCAATTCCAGTTATCACAATACCCCATGTGGTAGAGACAAACCTGCAAAAAACATATTCTAAAAATGATTTTGGAATATCAAATAATGAATTTGTTTTTCTGTTTATTTTTGATTTTACAAGTATTTTTGAGAGAAAAAATCCCATGGCATTAGTTGAAGCATTTAAGATGGCTTTTAAACTAGATGAGCCTGTTCGTTTAATTTTAAAATCCATATTTGCCGAAGAGGATTTAGAAAACTTTAATATTTTAAAAGAATCACTATCTGGATCTAAAATCACACTGATTGATGAATATTTTTCCAAGGATAATGTAAATGGCTTAATAAGTATATCTGATTGCTACGTATCTTTACATCGCTCTGAAGGCTTCGGTTTAACCTTAGCTGAGGCTATGTATTTAGAAAAACCAGTAATTGCTACAGGTTGGTCTGGGAACATGGACTTTATGAACGAAAATAACAGCTATTTAGTTGATTATCAGTTAACTAAACTCAAAAAAGACTATGGAGTTTATAAAAAAGGAGAAATCTGGGCCCAGCCAGATATCACTCATGCTGCAAAATTGATGCGCTATGTCTATGAAAACCCTCAACAGACAAAAATCAAAGCAAAACGTGCTGCTCTAGATATCCGTTCAACCAATTCTCTCCAAACGATTACTAAAACTATCCAAGAGAGATTAAATAGTATTGATAAACAAAATTCAACTATTCAATCAAATCCCAACAGTCAAATTGAACAGCTTTACCAACAAGCTTATAAGCTCCAAAATGAGCTAAAAATTGATGAATCGATCAGTCTTTATCACCAAATACTAACTCAAAATCCTCAATATGCCCCTGCTTGGTACCAGCTCGGTGTCATTGCCGATAATCTTGGCAATAAAAATGAAGCAATTGTCGCCTATAAAAAAGCCATAGAAATTGATCCAAATTATGCTCAAGCTTATAATAATTTAGGAATTATTTATATTGGTAATAAAGAAATAGAACAGGCTATTGTTTGTTTCCAACAGGCTATTACAAGTAAACCAGATCATGCTTTTGCCTATAACAATCTAGGTTTAGCTTACCAAATGAAAGAGAGATATATTGAAGCTGCCAATAGATTTAAGCAAGCTTTGAGTATCAATCCTGAATATACTGAAGCCTATCATAACCTGGCAAATGCCTTAAAATTTCAAAAGCAATATACTCAAGCAATAGTAAATTTAGAGACTGCTCTCAAACTAAACCCGAATCACATTAAATCTTATCTGGCTTTAGCCGAATGTTATGAACAAAATAATCAAGAAGATAAGGCAGTTGAAATTACTAAATTTGGATTGCTCAAAGATCCTACTAATTTAGATTTAAACCTATCTTTAATATTTCAATTAAATAATAATCTAGGAAATACCCAACAAGCTAAACAAGCTTTAGAAAATGCAATAATAAACATTCCAAATAGCTTGGAATTACAATTCGAACGAGCTAGACTTTTTCCTATAATCTTTCAAGATAGCCAAGAGATTTTAGACTATCGATCCCAATTTAATCAAGTACTAGATGATTTTAGTAAAAATCTCTCCCTAGATAATGAGCAAAAAAGAAAAGCATATGAAAAAGTAATCGCTCTAAGAAGTAACTTTTTTCTGGCTTATCAAGGTTTAGATGATTTAGAACTCCAAATCAAATATGGTGAACTAGTTACTTGGATTATGTCAGCCAATTATCCGCAGTGGAGTAAAAAAATCACAGCCAGTAAACTTAAAAAAGGAGAAAAACTCAAAGTAGGTTATATCTCCTTTTATGTTTATGCTCATTCAGTGACTCAATTTTCCCTAGGCTGGTTGAAATATCACAATAGAGATGATTTTGAAATCTATGGTTATCATGCAGATTCAGATGAAGATTTCATCACTGAGGAATTTAAGAAATATTGTGATGTATTTCATAAAATACCTAGAGATTTAGAAGCCATGGCCCAACAGATCGCTAAAGATGATCTACATATTTTAGTTTATCTGGATCTAGGCATGACTCCAATTACAATGCAATTAGCTGGATTGAGGCTAGCGCCAATTCAATGTATGTCTTGGGGACACCCGATGACCTCAGGTTTACCAACTGTAGATTACTTTTTATCTAACCAGTTGATGGAACCTGAAAATGCGCAGCAATATTACCGAGAAAAATTAGTTCGTTTACCTGGCTTAGGCATGGTTCCAAACAAGGCAAATCTAGTTTTAGAAACTGTTTTAAATAAATCGGATTTTAATCTACCAGATAATAAATTAATTTATCTCTGTTCACAGTCACTTTGGAAATACTTACCGCAATATGATTATATTTGGCCAGAGATTGCTCAAAAAGTAGATAATAGCTTGTTTGTTTTCTTTAGGCATATGTCTAAAGGTATAACCCTTAAATTCCAAGAAAGAATAGCCAAAGCATTTACCCAATATGGTCTAGATTGGCAGCAATATTGTTATTTTTCAGATAGATTGGACTATCATAAATTTCTGCGAATAAACGAACTATCTGATGTATTTTTAGATAGTTTTGTCTGGTCTGGTGGAATTTCTAGTATCCATGCAATTGCCTCTAGTTTACCTGTAGTTACCTGCCCTGGAGAATTTATGCGTGGCAGACAAGCAATGGCTTTGTTAAAGAAGCTAAATATTGAGCAAACAATAGCTAAAAATCCTGCAGAATATATTGATATAGCAGTAGATTTAGCACTTAATAAGCAATTTCGCCAACAGATCAAAGAGCATATTAAAAACAACGAGCATCTGATTTATGAAGATAGATCTATTACTCAAGGTCTAACTAAAGCCTATCAAACCATGTGGGACGCTTATATCAAAAATAAACCAACTGAGACAATAAATTTGTGATAATAAAGCTCTCATTAAAGCCCTATTATCTTGCGCGATGCCCTCAAAATTAGATTCTGCTCCGCCCTTGCTATAGCTTTGTGAGTTTTGAATAATGCCCATGGCTCTACTGAAATAGAACTGATACCCCATTGGACTAGACAATCTAGTAAATCGGGGTATTCTAAAGTAGCTTGTCCGCATATTGAACAGGGTAAGCCCGATTGTTGAGAATTCTCGATTATGGTTTGAATAACTTGTTTGAGAGCTTTGGGACATTGTCCCTTAGAAGAAGTAGGAAAATCGCGATCATATCCTAACAACAACTGCATCAAGTCATTGGTTCCAATGGCAAAACCCTCTGCTCCAGCTTCGATATAATCTGACAAAAGCAAAACAGCAGAAGGCACCTCAACTGTTACCCATACTTTAGAAAGGGGATGTTCTTTTAATCCCTTTTTTATTATCTCCCTTTGACAAAATTTAAACTCATCGAGAGTTCTAACAAAGGGCAAGAGAATATTGAAACTTTTGTTATGTAGATTTTGCACTGCTAAAAGTGCTTCTAGTTGTATATCCAAAACAGTAGGATCTTCGAGATAGCCAGCAGTTCCCCTCATAGGTGAGAGTATTTGATCTCCTTGTTGATCTAAAAGGCGATAGGAAATAGGTTTCTCTCCAAATAAGATTACAAAACCATTAATAAAATCAATCAGTTTATCTTTTAACTCCCTTTGATTCCATTGATTGGCAGGGCGTTCTAGCCAACATTGTGCAAAAAAACTCTCACTTCTTAACAAGCCAACCCCATCTAGAATGGGTAATAATTTATCTGCCTCTGCTAAAACAGGCTGGCTCAGATTAACCATCAGCTCAGTAGAAATGATGGTATTTGAATCAATTGCTATCTCTGGTGAGGTTTTGAAGCTCTGGAAATTTCTAATTGGACCTACTAGAGAATATAGCTCTCCTTTATCTCCATCTAAAAATACTGATTCTCCTGATTTGAGTAAACTGGTTGCCTCTGCTATACCTACTACAGATGGGATTCCTAATTCTCTAGCTACAATAGCACCATGACTGGTGGTATTTCCTATCTCAGTAACTAAACCGGCAGCATTTTTAAGTAGCGACAAATGAATGGGCAGCACCTGTTTTAGCACTAAAATTCTTTTATCTTGGCTTTTGGTGTAAGCTTCACTCGCTTGTGAGATTATTTCTATTGGAGCAATGACTTGGCCAGGGCTAACCCCTTTGCCTTTGAAACGACGTTGGATAGCTCTTACGGATTGATTTACTTGTGGACTTGCTCCTGTAAAGTAAAATTGCTCACTTTCTAAAATTGTCCAGTCTAAATATCCACTGTAGTTCTTTTGTTGATTGAGCCTTTTTAGTTGGCTAATTAGATTTTTTGGTAAATTATAATCACTCAAATTTTTTTGCTCGTGAGAAAGTTCACAGGTAGATAAGTCTCCGGCAATAATCTGATAGGCTAAATTTTGATTATTTTGGCCGGCTGTAGGGGATATATTTTCTGTTGCCAAATCTACTAAATGAAGAGTGCCACTTAGCCCTCCAATTTGAAAACCATGACCAAGACCATAGATTGTTTGAATTTGGGCAGATTGGTTTTCTAACAAAACTCTACCTGAAACAAGGGTTGAACTTATAGGCTGAACTAATATGGCAAAGCCAATTTGCTCTAGATCTATACCACGCTTGAGCCAGTAAAATATACTCCTAGCACTAAAAAGTTTAGACCAAATTTTTTTTAAGCCATTTATAATTTCTGGAAGACTTGATAGTACGACTGTTGAAGATAAAAGTCCTTTGGTGTTAATATTAACTGCCAAAGAAGGTCGCAAAATGAGATTATCACTTTGCAATTTGAGAAGATTTTGGCTGATAATCTCACTTAAGCCAAATTGCAATTCTGATTGAACAATCAGCTTTTGAGAACGTTGGGAAAATTCTTGTAAGGCGTAGGGATCAGCAAGAAGATAGCGATCATTGGCTTTAAAATTCAGCTCTAGTTCCTTAAAGACCTGCTTGGCTATTGCTGAGCTGATAACAAAACCATCAACAACAGGATAGTTCTCCTGTAAGAGTAACCTCAACTGATGGGCTTTCTCTCCTACAAAGTGGCGATCTATATCACCTGGTTCGGACAACCAATAGGCTGATTTCACACTTTTTTGTTGTTTATTTTTAAACTAATTGATATTTGATGTAATTTTTTATCGATATCATACTTATAATAAAAGGGTATAAACAGATAATTGTCATTCAATAGGAAAGTCAATATGAACTTCAGTGAGTCTTCAGCTCCTATTTCAGATCGAGAGCTAGAAATCATTGAGTTGGTTGCCAAAGGGCTCACTAATTTGCAAATAGCCGAACAACTAGAAATCAGCAAGCGCACTGTAGATAATCATATCAGTAATATTCTAGAGAAAACAAAGACTGATAATAGAGTTGCTTTAGTTCGTTGGGCGATCAACAGAGGTAAAGTATGTCTTGATGAAATCAACTGTTGCACGCTACCTGATTTTAAATCTTCTAATTTTAACTAGGGTTATCCCTTTTTTGCTCCTACTGTTAGTTGGCTGCAGCTCAAATCAATCCTTATTGATTCCTCCTTTACCTTTTAATTCTGCCCTAAATACCCCCAGCAATGAGGAGCTACCAAGACTTTCCTATGATGGACATTATTTGGTTTTTGCCTCAGATCGCCAGGGTAAACGTGGGGTATGGCTTTATGATTTAAAAGAGCGTCAGATGGTTCCCTTAATAGGACTAAACAGACCCAATAGTCGTCAGGATGAACCAGATGTCAGTTCCGATGGCCGTTATATAGTATTTCTATCTGAGCAGTTTGGTAAAACTGACATCATAATTTATGATCGTGAGAATCAAAAAGAAGAAAACCTGACTGCTAATTTAGCCTTTCCTGTCAAAAATCCAACTATAAGTGGTAATGGCCGCTTTATTGCTTACCAGATTAATCGAGCAGGGCAATGGGATCTAGTTGTCGTGGATCGTGGTCACAATTAGCTTTTATGCTCAATTGCATATTGTCTGAACCTTTCAAGATCCCCAAGTAGACTAGAATCGACTATTTTTCTCAAAAAAGGACCATCTATGATCTTTTTCAAAATGCCAGGAACGGCATAGGAAACGCTTAAGCGAACTATGCAGGTTTCTCCGGAGCGATCATAGAAGCGAATAGCTCCGCGATTGGGCAAACCATCTACTGATTCCCATTGAATTATTTGATGTGGAACTAACTTGACAATGCGAGAATTCCAGCTAAATTCCAGTCCATTACTAGCTAATTTCCAGCGAGATAAGTTTGGATCTTCTGGGTTTAGCTCTACTGATTCAATCCACTTCATCCACAGTGGCATCAGCTCTAAGTCTGACCAGAGGTTCCAAGCCAATTCTACAGGTACTGCTACTTCTACTTCTACGCTATGCTCCAACCAGTCTGACATTAGTATTCCTTCAGGGTTACCTGCTTCAAAATTTCTTGAGCGGCTTGTCTACCTGAGAGGGTAGCTCCTTCCATACTATCAATATAGTCTTGTTGTGTGTAACTTCCTGCTAGAAAAAAGTTAGCAATTGGTGTCTTTTGGGCTGGGCGATAGGGATCCATATTGGGCGCTTCTCTATAGAGGGATTGGGCTAATTTGACTACACTATACCAAGTCATTTTCAGCTCTTTAGAAGAGGGAAATAGTTCATGTACTTGTTTGAGAACGTGCTGGGCAATATCCTCATTCTTGGCTTTGATAAAAGGATCTCCTGGAGTTAGAACCAATTGCAAAAGAGAACCTTCGGTAGTACGGTAGTAATCAGCTGGACTAGTCAGAGCTAAATCAGCAAAGCAGGAAAAGTCAGCATCTGCAGTATAGAGAAGATTATCAATGCCAGAGGGATTATTAATCTGTTGAACTTTGGCTTGATCTTGGAGTTCTGTTACCCATCCGTTAAAACGCAATTGGACTGTAACGACAGGAACTGCATCTAATTTATAGATATTTTCAAACTGTTCCCATTTTCTCCAATTTGCAGGCAGCACCTTCTGCACTCCTGGCACATCACAGGCGCAGACATAGTGATCTGCTACAACTGTCCGCTCTTGATCCCCTTGGGCAATCAACAGCCCAGAAACTTTGGTATTTGAGTTGTCTTCTTGATAAAGGATTTCTTTAACGAAGCTTCTGGTATGGATTTTGGCTCCTTTGGCATCCAGATATCTCAAAATGGGCTGATGGAGGTATTCATCTGGTGAGCCTTCTAACATTCTGAGCACTGATGCTTCAGTTCGACTTGCAAAAAGTTGAAAGATTGTGAGCATGCAGCGAGCTGACATATGCTCTGTATCAATAAAACCTAGAGCGTAGGCGATCGGATTCCACATCTTTTTGAGACTGCCATTATTACCACCATGGCTTCTAAACCAATCGGCAAAGCTGATTCGATCAAGGGCGCGTATAGTCTTCATCGCACCTTCAAAATCAATTAAGCCTCTGACAATTGGGCTGGTACCTAGGGCTAAGGAATTGGCGATTTTATCGACACTTGAGAGCTGTGAAGTAGTAAAAAAAGCCTTTAATCCATTAAAGGGAGCGCCGGTGATAAAACGAAAGTCTAATTGACCAAGGCGTCCATTTTTGTTAACAAAAGTGTGGGTATGTTCTTTGAGTCTCAGATTGTCTATTGCTCCGACCTTTTTCATCAGCTCAAAGAGATTGTAGTAGCAGCCGAAAAAAACATGTAGGCCCATTTCAACATGGTTTCCATCTGCATCTACCCAACTGCCGACTTTCCCGCCTATAAAATTTCTAGATTCAAATATCTCAACATCACAACCAGCATCTACTAACTCTATAGCTGTTGCAAGACCTGCTAGTCCAGCTCCAATGATGGCAACCCGCATTCAGTTCTTCTCGCTTAATATTTCCTTACAATTCTAACTTAATTTTGCTATCGCACGGAAGAATGACTTACTTGATAGATGCTATAGCAGTTGCGTCCATTGGCTTTAGCTTGGTAAAGTGCTTTATCTGCTCTATTGATCAGACATTGTGGCGTAGCCTCTGGGGATGGAATAATACTTGCTAGTCCAAAGCTCAAAGTCAGTCTATCTGAGACTGAACTGCTCTCATGAGTGATATTAATCAAGTAAATTTTCTGACGGATATTTTCAATCAGTTCTATGATTTGCTCTTGATTAATACCAGAAATTACAATGCCAAATTCTTCTCCTCCATAGCGAGCAACAAGATCTGTAAAGAGCTCAACTTGAGAGCGAATTACCTCGGCTACTAGAATTAAAACCTCATCCCCAGCTAGATGTCCATAGTGGTCGTTGTACTGTTTAAAGTAGTCAATATCACAGAGAATCAAAAACAGAGGCATACAATTTAAAGAAAGTTGCTCCCATTGTTTTTGCATTAATTGCTCAAATCCACGACGGTTGGCAATCTGGGTTAAAAAATCAGTAGTGGCTAGTTTTTCCAGGGCTAAAGCCTGGTATTTGAGCTGATTGTTCAGATTGACTATCTCGATTTCAGCTTCTTTGCGTTTTTTGATTTCTTCTTCTAAGGCTTGATTTTTAGCAAGAAGTTGACGTTTTTGAGCTTGAATAGTTAATTGGGTTTTGACCCTGAGCAAAACTTCTTTTTCTTGAAATGGCTTAATTATGTAATCTATTGCACCCAATTCAAAAGCCTTAATTTTATTCTCCATTTGATCTAGAGCTGTAATAAAGATCACAGGAATATCCGCAGTTATCCCAGAAGATTTGAACTCTTTGCATACCTCAAAACCACTCATTTTAGGCATGTTAATATCCAAAAGAATAAGATCTGGTGGTTCTAATTGAGCGTATTGTAGAGCCATCATTCCGCTAGTAGTGCGTTTAATCCTATGCCCCTCTATTTCCAACAAACTAGCTAAAAGTTGAAGGTTTTCTAAGGTGTCATCAATTAATAAAATACTAGCAGGTGAATTAGGCATTCTGTATTGTCTATAAATAGATTTCTATAATTTCCAAAATTTCTTCAAATTGAAAATTTTTTAATAGCTTGCTCAATATTTCGGTAGGTTTAGAGTTCTCCTTTGGTATAAGAGAAATTAGCTTTTGTATTTGTTGTTCGTCTAAAAGAATTGCTGCTTCTTTTATTTGTCTGAGTAAATCTTTATCTAGGGTCTCTAATCCTTCTTTTTCAAGTTTATTAGTTCTGCTAAAGTATGGATTATGTATTTTATCGCTCTCGTATGTATATTCTAAGTCAAGATGGCTGGCCATTCTCTCAAAGATAATTTGCTTGGAGAATGGTTTTGTCACATAGTCATCAAAGCCGGCTTCTAGGGTAAATGACTGATTTTCTATAAAAGCATTAGCGCTCAGGGCAATAATTTTGGTTTTATCTCCCTGGGGAGAGTTTCTAATTTTGCCAGTGGTCTCATAACCATCCATAATGGGAATTTGAATATCCATCCAGATTAGATCTGGTTGCCAATTTTTCCAAATTTCTAGAGCTTCAATTCCATTTTGAGCTGATTTTACCTGTAGTCCTATTGCTCCTATTAACTCTAGCAAAAGTTGGGAAATTTCCAGATTATCCTCAACCACTAAAATTCTACTGGGGATCTGATTTGGTGCTAATCCAATTACTTCTTGAGCTGTTTGGGATAGTTGAATATTCTCAGCCGGCATAATCTCTAAAGTGCAACAGAAGGTAGAGCCAACTCCAAGAGTGCTTTCTAAGGTAATATCCCCACCTAATAGGCGAGCAAATTGTCTACTGATAGCTAGACCTAAGCCCGTACCTTCATTGTAGCTGCGTCCTTGTTCTGCTTGTTCAAAAGCTTGGAAAACTGATTCAAGATCTCCAGAGGCAATTCCTGTACCAGTATCAATAACTTCTATTTCTAAAAATTTTTGTTGTTTGTATTTTACCCTTACCAAAACATAACCTTTAGAGGTGAATTTGACCGCGTTACCGATTAAATTGAGAAGAATTTGGCGCAGTTTAGCTTGATCAGTTTTGATATATTGTGGAACTAAGGAATCCACCTCTAGCTTGAGCTCTATACCATTGCTTCTGGTGCGAGGAATAAATATACTTTGCACTAAATCAAAAAGCTGGTAAAGATCAAAAGAACTTAATCCGATGGAGATCTTTTCTGCCTCAATTTGAGACATACTCAATACATCATTGATCAAAGAAAGAAGATGCTCTCCACTGCGATTGACAATATCGATATATTGACGTGTTGAGTCAGAAAGATTTTTATCTCGATTAATAATTAACTGACCAAAGCCAATAATGGCAGTTAGTGGAGTGCGCAGCTCATGTGTCATCTTAGCTAGAAACTGACTTTTGGCAGCATTAGCAATCTCGGCTGTTTCTTTGGCTTTTTGAAGTTCTTCTTCAATATGTTTTTTATCGGTAATATTATTGATAGTCCCTACCATTCTATAGGGTTTTTTCTCTTGGTTTAATAGACATTTTCCCTTGGCTTCGATCCAGAGATAATATTTTTCTCTATGTTGCATTCGGTGAATATGTTGATAAATTTCACTATTTCCAGATAAATGATTATTAATTGCCTTTTCAGTATCCAGGCGATCTTCTACATGGATATTGTCAAGATAAGTGTTCAAAGTGAAACTCAGGTGATCATTTTCGCAATAGCCTAAAATTTCCAACCAAACAGGAGAGTAATAAACTATATCTGTGGTCAAATCCCAGTCCCAAATCCCATCATTGGTTCCAGAGACTGCTAAATTGTAGCGCTGCTCACTATCTTCAAGTTGTTTGGTGTTTTTTTGAATCCTTTGGGCCATTCTGTCAAAAGCCTTGGCAATATTGCCCACCTCATCATTGCCCAAGATACCGGTTCTTATAGATAAATCTCCTTCAGCTAGTTTATTGCTGGCATTTACCAGACGAGCAACCCTTCTAGTTAAAGCCAGCTCAAAAAAGAACCAAAGCAAAAGACAGAATATTGTCAAAATTGTACTAAAAGCAAGGGATTTATAGAGCGCATCTAGATATGCCTGACGCTTAGTTGCCGTCATATCATATTGCAGATAGAGAATACCAACTCTAGAAGGATTTAGCTCACCTGGCAGGGCCGCTAAGAGTACCGGGAATATGGCTATTATTTTTTTTCTGTCTTTGGTAAAAAAAATATTGGCAGCTTTGTTTGCACGAATAGTCTTAAATTTGCTGAGATAATTAGCAGCTGACGTTTTTTGTATAGGCTGATTTCTCAATTGATAGTTACTTGCAAGAAAAACCTGGTTATTGTGATCAAAAAGCAATACCAAATCGAGATAGGGATCACTAGCTAATTGAGAGATCAAAATCTCTGCTTCTTCTTTATCATTGCGACGAAAAAGATAATCTAAAACCCCTGCAGTTCTACTGTATCCTTCTACATAGTCTTCTGTGACATGTTCAGTTCTTTGATAGGATTCAGCAATTTCCTTGCGAAAAGAAAAAAAACCTAACAAGCCACCAAACAAAATCAAGATAGTAGGTATAGAAAACCTTAAAGGAAAGAGCAGGCGCTGCATAGAAATCAAATCTTGCTATTTTTAATAAAGCGCGTATCTAGGATAGAAGCAGGATCAATAGGCTCAGCAATGATTTTGTTTTTTACCATAACTGCAATTAATTTTTTCATACCCTTAATTAAAGAGGGGTTGCTTTGATCCAACAAACTCAAGTTTTCTTTTAGATTCGGTTGGGTCATACCTTGGAAAGAATTAAGAATTTGCTCCGGGGTAACTTGAGTGCGAGGCGCAATCATCGCTGCAGCTACCTTAGGATTGGACTTAAAGTACTCCAGAGCGCGAAATCTACCATCAATTAAATCTTGAATGGTTTGTGGGGAATTGTTAATTGCCTTTTGACTGACAACTATCGTATCAACTATCTCGCCGGGGATTTGACTACTGTCAAAGAGCAATCTGGCTCCTTGTTCAAGCAATTTAACTCTAGGCCGGCCAAAGGTTACTACTGCATCTACTTTGCCTTCTTTATAAGCGCGCTCATGCTCATTTAACTCTAGAGAAACTATCTGGATATCTTTAGGGGTCATTCCATTTTTTTCCAACGCTCTGGCGATAAAAAAGGCTCCCAAGGCCGTTGCTTCAACTCCAACTTTTTTGCCTTTTAGATCCTTAATACTCTTAATCTCAGGCTTTCCTAAGATTACATCGCCTCCATTAGAGATATCGACAATCGCAATGATTTTAAGGTCTTTTTGGGTTTGGGCTAAGGCAATGGCTTGATCGATAGATAGTCCAGCTCCTTCAATATTGCCATTGCGATAGGCTCTAACTTCCTCTGTCCCTGAAGGAAGTTCTATAATTTTTATAGGTTTATCCTTGTAATATCCCAGAGAGCGAGCAAGATAGAGAGTCTCATAGCCAGGCCAAAGATTAGTAGCAATACGCAAAGGTGAAGATGATGGAGGAGATTGTTGCAGACAGCCAGCAAGAACTAGAGCTAAACTGATGGGCGATATCCATTGTTTATTTGTCCGCAAAAACTTCATATTTATTCTCCTCAATCTCTCCTAACGTAGACCCTTTCTTTTTATTATTCCCACTTTTTAAAAAATATAACAATGAATAGCCCAAGCGCCCTAGAATACCTAGCCTCAAGGTTAACTAACCCCTGGGTTGTTGGCTATTGCGAAGATTCGTTCTACCAATCTACTTTGTACTATTTTAAAAAATATAATCTATCTCAAGGTCCAATTGTACTTTTTGGAGATATTGATCGCCTTGAGTATCTAGCACAATTGATTGCTGCCATATCGACTGATAGGCCAGTTTTTCTAACTGGCCCTAACTACAAATATTTGAACAATATCGATAGCGTAGACAAACTATCTTCTTGTATTATGATACCTACTGGGGGAAGCTCTGGTGAAGTAAGATTTGCTAAGCATACTTGGCAAAGTTTAGTTGCATCAGTTATGGGATTTAAGGAATACTTCGCCATTGAACAGGTAAACTCATTTTGTCTGTTGCCGCTTTATCATGTCAGTGGCTTGATGCAGGCACTTAGAACTCTCATTACTGGAGGTAAATTAATTATCTTTGACTATGCTGCTGTCAAATCTGAGCCTCCAGAACTTGATTTTTACAGTGACTATTTTATTTCTCTGGTCCCAACCCAGCTTAAATTCATGCTAGATCATTTTCCTCAATGGCTAGAGGGCTTTGGTACGGTTTTATTGGGCGGGGCTCCACCTTGGAATTCTCTTCTCCAATCTGCAAGAGTTGCCAATATCCAACTTGCTTTGACCTATGGGATGACCGAAACAGCCTCAATGGTTGCAGCATTGAGTCCCCAGGAATTTTTGCAAGGAAATTGCAGCAGCGGAAAAGTCCTGCCCCATTCTAAAATAACAATTGAAGAAAAAAGCGGCGAAATTGGCACTATAGTTATCGAATCTAGCGCGCTTTGTTTGGGTTATTATCCTGAGCATTTGGGACAATTTAAGTCTTTACAAACTGACGATCTGGGATATTTTGACCAAGCTGGTTATCTCAATATTGTGGGAAGAAAGAGCCAAAAGATTATCACTGGCGGTGAAAAACTCTATCCCAAAGAAGTAGAGGAGGCTCTGCTTAATACAGGATTGGTAAGTGATGTTGTAGTGATAGGTTATAGCGACTCTTATTGGGGAGAAATAGTAACTGCAATTTATACAGCAGAAAAAAAAGTTGAGCCTGAACAACTTAAAGAGATATTAAAATCGAATTTGGCTAGCTACAAAATTCCGAAAAAATGGCTTCAGGTAGAGGCAATTGCTCGCAATGCTCAAGGTAAGGTCAATATAAGGGAGATTGAGCAACTAGTTAAGGACAAAGCCTCTCTATGATCCATTGTTGATTAGAAAGTCGATAGCGCAAACGATCATGTAAACGAGAGGGGCGCCCTTGCCAAAACTCAAAAACATAAGGAATAACTCTAAAGCCTCCCCAATTTTCAGGACGCGGTATTGGCTGATTATTGAATTTTTCTTGGTAATTGGCAAAGCGTGATTCTAGTTCTTCACGAGAGGAAACCACCTGGCTTTGAGTTGAAGCCCAAGAACCTATCTGAGAATTGAGGGGACGGGAGCTAAAATAAGAGTCAGAGTCTTCAGCGCTAACTTTTTCTGCGGTCCCTTCAATACGAACTTGACGCTCTAGCTCGCCCCACCAAAAAACTAGAGCAACTTGAGGATGAGCTGCTATATTTTGCCCTTTGGCACTATCATAGTTGGTATGAAAAATTAAACCATTTTCACTAAAGCCTTTTAGCAAAACAATGCGAGCGTTTGGGCTGCCATTGCTATCGATAGTAGCTAGAGTCATAGCATTTGGTTCTAACAACTCGGCATTGAGGGCCTGCTCAAACCAGAGCGAAAATTGTTGAAAAGGGTCGCTAAGGGACTGGGCTTCAGTGAGCCCGGCGAGTTTATAATCTTGACGAAGATCAGCAAGTGGAAGATTCATAGTAGGTAAGAGCTAAAAGAATGCTAAGTACACCTGCACAAGAGGCAATCAACTTACTCATGGAACTAGCACAACAAGGGGCAATCGATCCTTGGAATGTGCAGGTGATTGATATTATAGATAGGTTTTTGGGTGAATTGGGACTTGATGCTGAGAACCCTGATATTTCCAGTCTATCTCAATCAGGCCAGGCTTTTGTCTGGGCATCTCACCTGGTCTGGCTAAAGGCTGATACTCTCCAACAAACTAGAGAAAGCGAAATCCCGGCCGATGAAGAAATCACAGAAGATTTTCTAGATATAGAGCAAAGCGCTAGCGGTAGTTTGGTTAAATTGGAAAGACATCTTAAAAGAAGAACATCTGTTGCCCCTCTGCGGAATCGTAAGGTATCACTGCAGGAGTTTATTGAGCAGTTGCAAAATATCTCACGCGAGATAGAAAAAAGTGAGCCAACAAATAGACCAAGTATTCGCAATCCCAGGCCCCATTCACGCAGGGAAGCCTTAAGATTGGTTACTGAACTGGCTCATCAGGAAAATCTTCTCGAAAATGCCAGTTTCTTGGAAGGTTTTTTACTGGAAAATAGATCTAATTTAAATCTGGAAAACCAATGGATTTCTCTAGATAATCTGCTCAAATATTACCCCAAACAAAATGACCGCTGTGGGGTATTTTGGGCACTTCTGCTGTTGAGTGCCCAGTCCAAAGTTGAATTGTATCAACTGGAGTTCTATGGAGATCTTCAAGTGCGCCTAATTTAAAATCTAAGCAGCTAGAGATTTGGATTTCTCTAATTTTTGCTCTTGCTCTAAAAACTCTGCTACTTGAGCTTCAATTTCGGTTTTGACGATTTCGCGATACTCAATAAAATGCTCTATTTGCGCGCAAACTGCAAGATAACTGCTCAGACCACCTCGGTTGTGATACCACATACTAAAAAGATTGGTCCAAAACTTCCAACGGGTTTTTCGCACTACCCCTTGTCTCCAGCAAATGATCAACAACGAGCGAAGAATCATAGGATTAAATGGTTTTTTAGCTCCTTTGCCCTTTTTGGGATAAGTGGCTTGGCCCAAAATTCGAAAATGTCGATAAGTCCGCTCAAGAAAACAAAGAGGATCATAGAGGCGGTAAAAAGCATCTACATATTCTCTAGCTATTTCTTCTAACGGGCGAGTGGGCACAAAGTTCATCAAAGTAGTCTGATTGATATTGGCCGATTTGCTGCGCAGTCTACCTTCTTTTTCCAATCGATGCCAAAGAGCGGTATCTGGTAAAGCTTGAAGCATACTAAATAGAGCAGTAGGAATGGAGGTCTGCTCGACAAAACGAATAATTCTTTCACCAGCTCCTGATTTTTCACCATCAAAACCAATGATAAAACCAGCCATTACCCGCAGTCCTGTTTTTGTGATGGTATGCACTGCCTCAGATAGTGAATCTCTTGTATTTTGAAACTTTTGGGTTAATTTTAAGCTGGATTCATCTGGTGTCTCGATTCCCAAAAATACTGCGCCAAAGTTACACTGCACCATTAAATCCATCAATTCCTGCTCTTTGGCAAGGTCAACTGAAGCTTCGGTTGCAAAGGAGAATGGATAATTATGCTCCTGCATCCAGGGTTTGAGCTCTTGGAGGAAGATCTTGACATTACGTTTGTTGCCAATAAAATTATCATCTACCATGAAGATGCTTCTTCTCCAACCTAGCTCATAAAGCCTGTCTAACTCGGCAATCAGCTGCTCTGGAGTTTTGGTGCGTGGCTTGCGCCCGTATAGTACAATGATGTCGCAGAATTCACATTGAAATGGACAGCCTCTAGAAAACTGTACTGACATCTCAGCGTAGTATTTAAACTCCAACAAATCAAACCTAGGTATTGGAGTAGTAGTAACATCTGGTCTTTCGCCACCAGCTCGAAAAATTCCTGTTGTTTCACCACGCTCTATTGCCTCAACAAAAAGGGGTAGGGTGATTTCTCCTTCATCTAGGATTAGGTAATCAGTCCCAATACTGGTTAGATCCCCGGGCAAGGCCGTTGCATAGGGCCCACCGACTGCTACTGCTTTACCACGAGATTTGGCTTCTTTGACTTGAGCAATTAGGTCTTCTTTTTGAACAATCATGCCTGAGAGAAGTACCAAATCTGCCCATTGCCACTCTTGCTCAGTGATTGGACGGACATTGAGATCAACTAGTTTGAATTCCCAATGTTGAGGTAGGATCGCGGCTACTGTTACTAATCCGAGCGGCGGTAGCATAGCCTTGATATCTAAAAGGGCCAAAGTTTTTTCAAAAGACCAATAGCTTTTGGGAAAGAGTGGATATAAGAGTAAGACCTTCATGTTTAATTTTGATCTTTTTAGTTAGCTTAGCTTATAATTTGCAAGACTAAGGAAAATTGTCATTTTTATTTGTCGGAATATTTTGTAGAGATATTGTTTGATGGGGACTGGCAATATCTATTTGGGATCTATTGAAAGACTCTATGACCCTCAAACGAAGCTCACGAGCTACAGTCTCCATTGAAGTCCAGGCTTGGTTTTCATCCAGATTCGCAAACTGATGCCCTCAGATGATAGATTTTCAATTCCTATTGTTTGCGGTGGCTCTAGAAGAGAGCTTTGCCATTGAGGGTCATTGTATATAGATTGAGCAGTTTCTTCCAAGATCATTAAAGCCCTTTCAACATCTGTTTCATGGGAAACTTGAATCTGGTAATCTACTCTTGACCAGTCCTTAGTTTGATTGCGTACTATACCAACAGAACCATTGGGAATAGTTACTAAATCTCCATTTGGGGCTCTAATTCTGGTAACAAAAAGATTGACATCTTCTACTAGTCCAGTATTTGAACCAATAGTCACTGTATCTCCAATTGCATAAGAATCATTCATCAGGTTAATTGCGCCAGAGAACATATCCTTGATGATGCTTTGAGATCCAAAAGAAATAGCAAAACCTAAAATACCAGCACCAGCTAAGACAGGTCCAACTGGTAAATTGAATGCCTGCAAGGATAAGATAATGCCAATAGCAACTAATAGTAAAGTTGAGATACCTCTTAAGGCAGATGCTAGAGTATTGATCCTAGAAATTTTTCGGGGAGAAAAGTTGTCGCTAAGGGACATTCCCTCAGTCCAGGTATTCAATGACCAGTCTATAATCAAGCCAATTATTTTGGTGGCAACTATAACCCCTGACCAGATCAACAATAAAGATACTGGCGTACCGGCAAGTTTGAGGCTGATCCATCTTGTTTCTGGAAAAAGAGAAAGTATCCAACTAATACCATGTAGCCAAATCAATATTAGTAAAATCAGCAGCAAACGTACGAATAAAAGAGCTGACTTAAACTGTTTATCTAGTATTACTCTATATTCTTCAGGGTCAAAAAAGCTTGCCGGTTTAGTAATAAAGCTATAGAGATTGTCGGGTATATGATGAAGTTTCCCAAAGCGAATCTTGTGAAAATAGGGCAAAAAAGTTAGATAGTTAATTATAAAATTAATCCAGCGAACAAAAGCATTAGTATTGTTTTGAGTGATTTTTTCTGAAGTATTTGAACGCAAGTATTCTTTGATTTGTTTTAATCTGTTTTTGATGATTTTGCGAAGCAATGAAATCAGAAAGCTTACAAATACCAAAATACCAACTATTAAGCCTCCTTCAAGTAACTGCTGCTGAAAATATTCAGGCTGGCGCTCTTGATAAGCCCTAATTAAAGCGTTTTTTAAAATTTTGCTAGAATCAGTACCTATTTGATCGGCAGATTCTCCATAAAGTTGAATGTCAGCTTGAGTAATCGTGCCGACAATCTGTTGCTTGATTTGCTTTTTATCAGAAGCTAGGATGACCGTTTCCCCGTTAAGTACAGAAGTGCTTATTTGTAAGGTGTTGGGATCAAATCCTCTTTTGATAATATCTCGAAGATTATTTTCAATACGTTTAATTCTTTGGTCTAATAGAGAGTCTTTCTCTTCCGCTTTATCTTGGCCAGTTGAAGCTGGAACGGCTACATAAAATAGTGGTCTACCATCAAGTGTGACAGGACCATAGAGTATATTGCCAATCTGTCTGGACATAGCAAGTTTATCTACCAACTCTCTGTGAGTAGAAAATAGATGAGGTACGGAAGTTACCTGTCCAAAGCTAGTATAAGCGCTAAATATGGTACAAAAAAGAGTTGATGTTATAACTAGTATAAATTTGGTTAGTGATTTTCTTAAAAGCATCAATAATTTAATGATTTTCGGCAGGCTAAAGTAGATAAGGTATTATACCTATTTCTGTGTCATTCACGCATATTGAGCGCCGTATGATGCCAATAAAGACTGTAAGCTTGGCAGAAATCTGCTAACTGGATAGCAACTTGATTCATTTTTTGATGTGAGCAGTCCGTACTAAAAGCTGGCAAAAACCAGACCCTTTTAACTTCACCAAGGATCTCATAAGCAATATTGTAGTTTTTTTGCTAGATGAAGGTGAGCTCAAGATTCTTATAATTAAGATAACTAGAAAAATTACAATAATTAACCTATACAATGTTTGACTCTCTCGCTGATAGATTAGAAGATGCCTGGAAAAAGCTCCGTGGTCAAGATAAAATTTCCAAAGCCAATATTCAAGAGGTTTTAACCGAGGTTCGCCGCGCCCTTTTGTCGGCAGATGTAAACCTAAATGTGGTTAAGAGTTTTATTGCCCAGGTAGAGGAAAAGGCACTTGGATCTGAGGTAATTTCGGGAGTTAACCCAGGACAGCAATTTATCAAAATTGTCTATGATGAGCTAGTTGCGGTGATGGGAGAGAGCAATATTCCCCTCAACCAAACTGACCAAGTCCCAACAGTTATCCTCATGGCGGGTCTGCAGGGAACTGGTAAAACCACCGCTACTGCAAAGCTTGCACTTTATTTACGCAAACAAAAACGCACTTGTTTAATGGTTGCTACCGATATCTACCGGCCTGCTGCTATTGACCAGTTGATCACTTTAGGTCAACAGATCGAAGTGCCAGTATTTGAATTGGGAACTAGCACTAATCCAGTGGAAATTGCCAGAGCAGGGTTAGCTAAAGCTAAGGAGATGGGAGTTGATACAGTAATTGTTGATACCGCCGGACGACTCCAGATTGATCCTGAGATGATGAATGAGTTAGCCAAGATCAAAAAAACAATACAGCCCAATGAAACCCTCTTGGTGGTTGATGCAATGACCGGGCAAGAGGCTGCCAACTTAACTAGAACTTTTGAAGAAGAAATTGGTATCACTGGCGCAATTTTGACCAAGTTAGATGGGGATACTAGAGGTGGGGCTGCACTCTCAGTTCGCCAAGTTTCTGGTAAACCCATCAAATTTGTTGGGGTTGGGGAAAAAGTAGAAGCCTTAGAACCATTTTATCCAGATCGTTTGGCTTCTAGAATTCTCAATATGGGCGATGTCTTAACCCTAGTGGAAAAGGCCCAAGAGGCTATTGACATAGGGGATGTTGAGAAAATGCAGGCCAAAATTATGACGGCCAAATTTGACTTTACCGATTTTCTCAAGCAGATGAAGCTCCTTAAAAATATGGGATCTCTTGGTGGTTTTATCAAGATGATTCCAGGTATGAATAAACTGAGCAATCTGGATCTAGAAAAGGGAGAAAAGGAGCTCAAACGTACCGAAGCAATGATTAACTCAATGACCTTAGAGGAACGGTCTAACCCAGATCTGCTGGCTAAATCCCCTAGCCGTCGTCGACGCATTGCTAAAGGCTCTGGTCAAAAAGAAGAAGATGTTACTAAGTTGATCACTAACTTTAGCCGAATGCGCTCGATGATGCAGCAGATGACTAGCGGTGGTATGCCCTCAATGGCTGGTGGACTTGGAAACATGTTTGGTGGCGGACAATCGGCTCCTGGTCCTGGTTTTAGAGGCTATACAGGTGGCTCACAACCCAAAAAAAGCAAACCAAAGAAAAAGAAAAAAGGCTTTGGAGATTTTTAGCTTCTAAAAAGTCGACTATAGAGATTAGCATGCTCCATACTGGCAAGACTCAATCCCCAACTGCAACTATAGGGTAGTTCTTTTGCAGTCAGAATATATTGGGCTTTATCAATAATATTTGGAGCAAGTGATAGTAGTATCTTTTGGGCTTCACTTTGTCCCAAGGGGATCAATTTGAGTCCTGCAGCAACTAGATTACTTACCCAGCTGTGAAGATAGCCTAGAATAGCATCTTCTACAGGGATCTGCCAGTAAGAAGCCAATGCGCTGTAAGTTATGGCAAAGTTAACTTCTTCTTGGTTTAGTTGTTCATTGAGTTGACTGGCAAGAGTTGGCTCAATGGTGCTAATTAAGCGTAGCAAAGAAAAGCCCATTTGGTGAGATTGTTCTTTTAGTTCTTGAGTTTCTCTAACGGCTGATAGCCAACTGTTCCAATAATCTAGCCTAGAAGAATCACTATAAAGTCTGCTTATTATCGCTACATCCAAGCCAATAGAGCCCCATTTGAGTTCAGCTCTTATCCAGCGCTCAAGAGTGACTGCATCAGTTATTTTTTCTTGGCTGACCAATGTTTCTATTGCCTCAGAATAACTATAGGCGCCTACTGGTAAACTGGGGCTAGCTAACTGCAGAAGATAAAGTAAAGTTGACATCTCGATGATTTCTACAAGTGTTTTGAACCTCAGTGCAAGAAAACGTTGTAGTTTCTTAAAAAGATTAGTTTAATAGCTAAGTAAAATTCCGATAAAAGCGGCAAGACCAATAGCAATCAAGCCAATAGCAACAATAACACTCAAGGATATATTGGGAGTGTAGGTATAGACCACACGTCTGATTCGCTTGAGTTCGGCTCTATGTTGAATGATAGCCATAAACAGAGCAAAAATACCCAGAGCAATAAAAGAAAGTCCCAAGATTCTAGAGAGCCTGATGGGATTTTGAAGCGACAGTGGAGCTTTAAGAGCACTTACAATACGATCTATACCAAAACCAAAACTAATTAAAGACAAACTGGTACGAATCCAGGCCATCAAGGTTCGCTCAGCTGCATCACGGTTTCTTTTTTTGGCTAACTCTACGGTTATCGCTCCTGAGCTTTGTTCTTTTTCTTCCATAACTATAAAGAGTCAAAGTAAATTTAACCAATCTGCAACAAAGAGAGATACCTCTTTGAGCAAATTTGGCGAATCGGCATCGAACCAGGTAATGCTGCTATCTGCTCTAAACCAGGTTCTTTGACGCTTGGCAAACTGATTGGTATGTAAAATAATATCATTTTGGGCATCTTCTAAACTGTTTTCTCCAGCTAGGTAGCGTTTGATTTCTCCATAGCCTAGAGTATTTAAAAGGGGCAAGTCGCTTCCGTACTTTTGGCTGATTTGTTTTACCTCCTCGACTAAACCAGCGCTGATCATGGATTGGGCACGCCTGTGTATTTTTTCCCTTAATCTATCTCTATCAGAATCTAGTCCTATCTGTAATATAGGATACTCTGGGTTGGATTGACCCTGCTGCTGTGAAATAGGACTGCCTGTAACATAGTATACTTCTAGCGCTCTTATGGTTCTGGTTTGGTCAGCAGGTGAGATTTTTTGGGCAGCTTGAGGATCTATTTGCTGGAGAAAATTATAAAGTTGCTTTTGTCCTAATGATTGCAACTGCTCTCTTAATTGATACTGCGGAGAAACTCTAGGAATTAGTAATTTTTTTACTATAGATTTAATATATAAACCAGTCCCTCCTACTAGTAACAAAGGAAAACTTGCGCTATTTTCGATGATTTGATTGGCAAGCTCTTGGTACTGAGCTAGGGTTAATATTTCTGTTGGCTCACAGATATCTAGCAGAAAATGAGGAACTTGCTGTAATTGACAATGATCTGGTTTAGCAGTTCCAATATCAAATTCACGATAAATCTGGCGAGAATCAGCGCTGATTATTGCTGTATTGAGCGTTTGGGCCAAATCTATTGCCAGTGTTGATTTGCCTACAGCAGTTGGCCCGCAGATGACAATCAGCGACTTGTTCATATCAAGCTAAATTAGTACGATACCAATCCACTGTTTCTTTTATTCCCTTGAATAGATCTGTTTGAGCCTTAAAGCCAAAAGATTGCCAAGCTCTTTGAGTATCTAAAGCTCGACGCGGTTGCCCATTGGGCTGTTCTTTTTGCCAGATAATCTGTCCTTGAAATTCCATAATTTCAGCTATCAAATTAGTTAAATCTTTAATGGATATTTCTAAGCCAGTTCCTATATTTACCGGCTCGGCAGAATCATAATTCTGAGTAGCCATGACAATTGCTTTAGCTACATCAGCTACATAGATAAATTCACGAGTTGGTGTACCATCACCCCAAACCTCAATTTTCTTTTCTTTATTAATTTGGGCTAGATGAATCTTGTGGATAAGGGCCGGAATAACATGGCTGCTGCGCGGATCAAAGTTATCTCCAGGACCGTAGAGATTAACAGGTAGTAAATAAATCCCGTTAAATCCATATTGTTGACGATACGATTGCAGTTGTACCAAAAGAGCTTTTTTGGCAATACCATAAGGAGCGTTAGTCTCTTCTGGATAACCATCCCAGAGATTTTCTTCTAAAAATGGTACTGGGGTGAATTTAGGATAGGCGCAGATAGTACCTACGCAGACAAATTTCTCTATACCAGAGCTATAAGCTGTATGGATTAGCTGCGTGCCCATAATCAAATTGTCATAAAATAACTCAGCGGGCTTTTCTCTATTGAGACCAATACCTCCGACATGAGCGGCTAAATGGATAACAATTGATTGATCTTGTACTGCCTTATAACAATTTTCAAGAATTCTAAGATCGCATTGTTTTGAGCGAGTTACTCGAATATTCTCGGGATTTACTCCAGATAGGATTAAATTTTCTACTACTTGTTTGCCAACAAATCCTGCTCCGCCGGTAACTAAAATTTTTTTATCTTTCAAATCCAACATTTTGCTCTGTTTTTCTCAAATTTATTGTAAGCCTATGTTATTGCGGGTAAAGGCAATTTCTTTGTTTTTGTTGTTATGATTGCTGGCAAAAGTTATACCCAAACTTTCGAGATCTTTTTCTACCATCAGATGAACTAGTTCTTCAAAAGAAATAGAAGGCTCCCAGCCCAATTTTGTCTTTGCTTTAGTAGGATCGCCAATTAAAAGATCTACTTCGGCTGGACGCAAGTAACGTTCATCAAAAACTACATAATCTTGCCAATTGAGATTGACATGTCCAAAGGCAATTGTAAGAAATTCCCTAACCGAATAAGTTTGACCGGTTGCAACAACGTAATCATCCGGCTGGCTCTGTTGCAGCATTAACCACATAGCCTTGACATAGTCCTTAGCGTAGCCCCAATCTCTTTGGGAATCAAGGTTGCCCATATAGAGTTTATTTTGGTTACCTTTGACAATATTGGCAACCGCTCGGGTGATTTTACGAGTGACAAAAGTCTCACCGCGGCGGGGTGATTCATGGTTAAAAAGAATACCATTGCAGGCGAATAAATTATAAGATTCCCTATAGTTTACGGTTTGCCAATGGGCATAGACCTTAGCGCAGGCATAGGGGCTACGTGGATAAAAAGGAGTAGTTTCTTTTTGTGGTATTTCCTGGACTAAACCAAACATCTCTGAAGATCCAGCTTGATAAAAACGAATTTGCTCTCCTGTTCTCTGCTGATAGTCGCGCAGTGATTCTAAAAGCCGCAAAGTACCTAATCCAACAGTATCAACAGTATATTCTGGTGAATCAAAACTAACTCTGACATGTGATTGTGCGCCAAGATTATAAATTTCATTTGGTTTAATTTGCTCAACCAACCGACCGATAACTGTTCCATCAGTAAGATCCCCGTAGTGCAAAAATAGTTTGGCGTCACTTTGATGAGGGTCTTGATAGATATGATCAATGCGGTCGGTGTTGAAGGTAGAAGCTCTGCGAATCATTCCATGAACCTCATAACCTTTCTCTAGAAGCAACTCACTCAAATAAGAACCATCTTGACCAGTAATTCCAGTGATTAAAGCTCGTTTACGATTTGCCATGGGCAATTCATCCTATCTCCAAATAAACAACAAATCTTATCATAGCGGCTTCTAATGCTGACTTTTTACAAAATCAATAGGCATTTTGACTTAAAACTCTTTTTTTTAAAATTTTAGATTTAATAGATCAATATGCTAGCTAAAATAGCTTTAAGTCTTGCCAATATTAAAATTATGAATAAAAAAACAACTAATTTTTATTACAGGGAATTAATAATACTGGGCCTGCTCAGTAGCTTATTAGTAGGATGTCAAGGAGCTAATCCTTTAACGGGATTTTTTGGTAAAAAGACTGAAACTATTTCACCGCTACCTATAAAAGTATCGGCTTTGGGTTATATCGAACCAGAAAGCAAAATTCGTAAAGTTTCTATATCCAGTTCACTTGCCGGAGATCGAATTGAGCAAATCACGGTCAAGGAAAATCAAAAGGTCACAAAAGGCCAGACTCTGGCTATTTTAAATAGCCATGGCACTTTAAAAGCAGCACTTGATGAAGCCAATCAAAATGTCAAAGTAGCCCAAAGTCAACTAGCTCAAGTCAAAGCTGGAGCAAAACAAGGAGAAATCAAAGCTCAAGAATTTAAAATTCAAGCTCTAGAGCGCCAGCGCAAAGCAGATCAACTCACCCAAGATCAGATTGTGGCCCGCTATAAAGCCAGTCAAATTGAGGCTAAAAACGAATCAGCCAAATATAATAATTTATACAAACAAGGCGCAGTTTCTGAATTAGAACGCAACCGCTATCGTACACGCTATACAACCGCCACAGCTGATCTGATGCAAGCTATTGAAAATCGCAATGGCAAATTAATGACCCTAGAGTCCCAAATCGAGGCCGAAAAAAATACCCTCAAACAGATCACCGAAGTAAGACCGGTGGATGTCACTAAAGCCCAAGCTGATCTGCAAAAGGCCATTGCCGCTAGAAACAGAGCCAAGCAGGAGTTTGCCTATGCCACAGTGAGCGCTCCCCAAAATGGCGAAATTCTCAAGATCATTGCCCATCCTGGCGATAAGGTAGGGGATCAAGGTCTGTTGGAAATGGCCGATACTTCCAGTATGGTAGTTAATTCGGAAGTCTACCAAACCGATATGCCCAAAATATTTATCGGTCAAAGGGTTACTATCACGGCTGATGGTTTTAATGGTAGCCTTCCTGGACATGTCTACCAGATCAATCGACTGGTTAAACAGCAGAGTGTTTTTAACGGCAAACCCGGTGAGAATTTGGATATGAGGGTTTTTGAGGTAAAAATTAAATTAGACCCCTCAATAGAGGAAAAATCAAAGTTTAAATATGCTTCTAATATGCAGGTCAATGTAGTATTTGAACCCAAAGAGGAGAAAAGTAATCCATGAAATTAAACAATCTTCTCAAACGCACTCCGGTTGCTTGGCTGCAGGTTACTAACAATCCTGCCAAGATGCTCATTGCCATAGCAGGAGTGAGCTTTTCCAATCTTTTGATGTTTTTTCAGCTTGGTTTGATCGATAGCCTTTATAACTCCCAGCGCAAGCCAATCAACAGCATGAACGCCGATCTAATAATGGTCAGCTCCAAATACAGTAATCTAGGCGCTCTGCAAGATTTCCAGCGTAGTCGGCTCTATCAGGTAATGGGAGTAGATGGGGTGGATTATGTATCACCAATGCGTATTGCCAGAGCTAATTGGATCAATCCTAAAACTCGCAACGGCTATGATATTTATGTATTTGGAGTTAATCTGGCCTATCCTTCGCTCAATTTTCCCGCGCTTATCCAGAATTCTGGACGCCTAAAAACCTTGCGCAGCGCCCTATTTGATCGCAATTCCAAAAAACAATATGGAGATATTGCCAAAGAGATGGACAAAAATGGTGGAGTACTTTTTACGGAAATCAGTGGCAAGCAGATCAAGGTTATTGATACTTTTTCTATGGGCTCTACCTTTTCTGCTGATGCCAACTTGATAACTAGTGAAGATACTTTACTTTACCTTCTACCTAAACTAGATAAAACTAAACTTCAAATTGGGTTGATCAAACTCAAACCAGGTGTATCTCCTTTGAGGGCTAAAGCCAGTATGCAGTCAATCTTGACTGAGGATATCATGGTGCTGACTAAAGATGAACTATCCCAGCTTGAATTGAAATATTGGCAGAAGAATTCCTCAGTAGGGTTTATCTTTTCTTTAGGAGTTTTGGTGGGCTTTGTGGTAGGTAGTATTATCGTCTATCAGATACTCTATGGGGATGTAATGAACTCTCTGCCTCAATACGCTACTTTAAAGGCTATGGGCTACAGTGATGCCTACGTGATTTCTATCGTGATCCAACAGTCAGCGATTTTTGCCCTGATTGGCTTTGTTCCAGGAGTGATACTATCAATGGGGCTCTACCATTTACTGGCCACAGTTACAAAATTGGCTATCTATATGACCGTAACTAGAGCTCTACAAATTCTCTTGTTGACTTTTATTATGTGCGTAGGCTCCGGTATTTTGGCTACCAGAAAACTGGTACAGCTCGATCCAGCCGATGTATTTTAAAACCAAATCCCAACTATGACTGAACCTATTATCAAAC
>Ga0194055_10000133_pt1 | contig 54785 bp, 60 predicted proteins | sample SepL449m_MetaG_FD_155482 | JGI IMG/M metagenome (GOLD analysis project Ga0194055, IMG submission 155482) | Anoxic zone freshwater microbial communities from boreal shield lake in IISD Experimental Lakes Area, Ontario, Canada - Sep2016-L442-9m | ecosystem: Environmental > Aquatic > Freshwater >... | reverse complement strand
CTATTGATGCTCACATCGGTGACATGCAGTGACGTGGTGAACGCAACATGCCATGAACTATTCATGTGTGGGTAATTCCAGGTGACCACATCGTTGAGTGTTTCTGGCACTAGTTCTGAGCTATTAAAAAGCCATTGCCAGGCAAGATCGGGAGAAAAGGAGATGTCGTCGGCTCGGCCTGCGACAAAAGCAAGTTGAAATTCGGCCATCATGTTGCTGTCGATTCCGTCGGAACCCAGTGCTACGCGGTTTTTCCATCGCGCGGGTCGAGCATAACCAACAGAGTTATTCATGTTTGAACGTGGGTTATGAACAATGGTTCCCGAAATGGGTTCTTGCAGATGGACGCCATGCACGATGAGCCATTGGTCATTTGCGTATGTTTGTAGTCGCTTCTCGGCGCCAATGTCGTCTGGACCTTCTGCAACGTGGATGTGTACTCCTGTGTTGAATTTGTTAGCAAGGCGCGAAGCAGCCTCGAGTGTTTCATCGGTACAAGTGAAAGATGCATGCACTCCGACCATTCCTGCTTTGCCGCTCGCGAGAAAACGCTCGGTTTCCGCTAAACCGATTTGTGCAGAACGGGTCATAGGGGAGGAAATATCTACCTTTTGTAATTGACCACTGTTGTTCCAGCGATCAGTGACCCCATAACAGGGAATCACGCGCACTCCAATATCGGTGCAGGCCGCATATATCACGTCTAGTGAGCCTTCGATGCAATGAGGAGACTCGTGATGGTCGATGATTGCGGTGGTACCCGACAAAAGTGCTTCAGCAGCACCGAGGGCAGCAGACCAATACAGCATGTCGTGGTCTAAAGCTGCATCTAGTTTCCACCAAATATTTTCCAAGACAGAAAGGAAATGATGGGGGGCAACCTTTGGAGCAGGCATGCCGCGAGCCAATGAGCTGTAGAGGTGATGATGTGCACACACAAGGCCTGTTGTGGTGAAGTTGTTAGTCATCATCACGAGCCTTTGGTTTCATTGGCAATGTGTTGCGCCATACTCCGTCAACGTTGCGCATCGCTTCTGCAACTGCTCCTGCGGTGGGTACAAGCCCTATTTCTCCGACACCCTTAATTCCGTAGGGTGAATTGGGCTGAGGAGACTCAACAAGAGTCACTTCAATCGGCGGAATATCTTTCGGACGTAAAATTCCGAGTGAACGCAAGGTGGTATTAGTGGGGAAGCCGGTCTCGGGGTCACTGGGGAACTGCTCTGAAAGCGCATAGCCAAGGCCCATATGTACACTGCCCTCAATTTGCCCCTCGCACAGCATGGGGTTGACGGCACGACCAACGTCGTGAGCAGCGATGACGCGCTCGATGGATCCTGTTTCGCGGTTCATCACAACCACTTGTGCGGCATACCCAAAAGTGGAGTGAATAATCGGGTTCTCTACTCCGGGTTCACCTAGTTTCGATGTCCAGTCAACCCGGTATTCGCCAACGTGATCAATATCAACGGCGCAGTTGGCTGCTCGCGCAGCTTCACATGCGGCCTTGACGGCACCAGCACCCATCAGAGTGCCACGAGAACCAGTTGTTTGTCCGAGGCCTAATTCGCGGGTGGTGTCGACAATGACCTTGATGCGTTGTGGATCAATACCTAGTTCTTCAACGGCAACTTGTAGAGCAACTGTGTGAATACCTTGACCCATTTCTGTCCAACCGTGTCGAACTTCAACGGTGCCGTTAGAACAAAAACGAACAACAGCTTTGGTAATTTCTTTGAAACCATTTCCTAGTCCTGAATTCTTGAGACCTAAACCCAGGCCGACTGCTTTTCCTTCAGCAATTGCAGCGTCGTAAGCGAATTGAACTTCATCGAGACACAGTTCGGCGCCAAGACATCCATCGTCCATGATCTGCCCGGGTCCCCACACCATGCCAGGCTTAATGACGTTACGTTTACGTATTTCCCAGCCGGAAATACCAACAGAATTGGCCAAGCGGTCGAGAATGCCTTCCATGGCAAATTGCGCTTGGTTTGCGCCGAATCCGCGAAATGCTCCACACACCGGATTGTTGGTACGTGCCGCAACAGCTTCAACATCGATGTTTGGCACGAAATAGGGGCCACTGGCATGCCCGGCCATGCGCTCGAGTACCTTCATGCCAACGCTCGCGTAAGCGCCGCTGTCGCCCAACGCGCGAACTCGTAAAGCGAGAAGTTTTCCGTCCTCGTCACAGCCTGCTTCGTAGTCCATCGTGATGGGGTGCCTTTTCGCGTGCATGCGGAAGCTTTCTTCGCGGCTCAATGTGCATTTGACGGGAACATTTAACAACCACGCAGCGAGTGCAGCATGAGCTTGGTTACTCATGTCTTCTTTACCGCCGAAGGCCCCGCCATTGGAAACAAGCTCAACAGTGACATCGTCTTGTGGAATGTTTAAGACGCTTGCGATGTCGTTGCGATCATCCCAGACACCTTGGCCTCCCGAGTACACATGCAGAGTTCGCTTTTCGCCACTGATTTGAGGGACAGCGAGAGAACTTTCAGGTTCAAGGAATGCGTGTTCTATGCGTTGTGTTGTGAAAGTTTCGCGTACAACGTATTTTGAATTTTTTAAATTATTCTCTGTATCGCCGCGGCTGTATGTGCTGGTGCTCAAAATGTTGTTCTTGGTATTCCACACTGCAATTTCATTTGATGCAATAGCAACAGCCGGATCGGTGATGGGTTGCAATATGTCGTATTCAACATCAATGAGTCCAGCTGCCAGGCGTGCTTCTTCGCGTGTTTCTGCAACAACTATTGCCAAGACATCACCGGCATAAGAGGTGAGCCCGTCTACTGGAATCATCACAGGCCAGTCTTTGTAGATGATGCCAACATAGGTTTCGCCAGGTATATCGCTAGCGGTAAATACAGAGCGAACGCCGGATGATGCACGAGCACGCGCTGTATTGATGCTTAAAACTTTCGCCCGTGAATGAGCCGTTAAATGTAGAGCAGCATGCAGCATTCCTGGAACGCGTATATCGTCGACGTATCCACGATCTCCAAGAGTGAGAGCTTCGCCTTCGTACTTCGGACCATTGCTGCCAACTCCTCCAGAGACAAGTGGCGGAGGAATTGTTCCTTGCGCAACGCTCACAATTGCATCGAGCACCTTGACATACCCAGTGCATCTACATAAGTGGGCACCGAGGTGACGCGCCATATCTTCTCGTTTGAGATCAGCACCCTTTTTATCTATTTGGGCTTTTGCACGTACAACAATTCCGGGAATGCAAAATCCACACTGCAAACCACCACACGCCGTAAATGCGTCTGCAAACGTATTTCTTTCTGTTTCGTCGATGCCTTCTAGGGTGACGATGTTCGCTTCGCGTACCTTTTCGACAGACTGTTGGCAACTCACGACGGCTTTCCCGTCAATGAGGACAGTGCAACAACCGCATTGGCCTGAAGGTGAGCAACCATCTTTTGCCGAGGTGACATTGAGCTCTTCACGTAAGGCCGATAACAGGTGGGGATGGCGCGAACTCACTGAAACCGAGACGCCGTTCACTGTCATTGGCACGCGCGTGTCTGACTGCCAATAGTCGGCGTCGGAGTGAGTGGTTGGTGAGATAGTCATGCTTGCCCCTTGTTGCTTTACATTTTGTCAAAGGATGAGGGAAAGCGGTAGTTCATTTCGTTTCGGGAGGATTAATCCTCGAAAATGACCCCTTTTTGGGCCGTTATTGAACCATAAACCTCTGGACGACGATATTTGTTGAAGTTGAAGAGGGTGTCTTTGTACCGGCTGCACCAATCGAGATCGCACCGAGCAACGACCAATTCGTCATCGGTGGTGTACGCCTGGGCAACGATTTGTCCGGAAGGGGCCACAATGCAGGTTTGGCCTAGAGAGTCAACGCCCTCTTCCGTACCGCCTTTGGCCACTCCAACGACCCAAGTGCCATTTTGGTAGGCACCCGACTGCATGACGAGTGAGTTGTGGAAGCCCTGCAGAATATCTTGACTTGGGTCGGGGACGTAGTGGATGGGCGTGTTGTAACCACACAGAATCATTTCCACACCTTTGAGACCCATGACTCGATAGGTCTCTGGCCAGCGTCTGTCGTTGCAGATCATCATTCCCATTCGGGCACCAAAAGCTTTCCAAACACCGAAACCTTCTGGGCCCGGTTCGAAGTAATAACGCTCAGCATGTTGGAAGGGGCGATCGGGTTCGTGATGCTCGTGTCCTGGTATGTGTACTTTGTGATACTTCGCCACAATTGAGCCATCTTTTTCCACCAAGACTTGCGTGTTGAATCTGTGGCCATCGGGTGTTAATTCCGCGTAACCAAGTGAAAACCCAATAGAAAGTTTTCGTGCCTCATCGAACAGCGGTTGAGTTTCAACAGATGGCATCGATTTCTCGTACCAATGATCTGCCTCGGTGATGTCTTCAACGAACCAACGCGGAAAAAACGTTGTGAGAGCTAATTCAGGGAAAACTACAAGATCGCAACCATGGTCTTTTGCCTGTCGCAAGAGAGCAATGAGGCGCTCAACGGCTGAAGTTCTGGTGTGTTCCTTTTGAATGGGTCCAAGTTGTGCGGCTCCCACTGTGATGATCCTGCTCATGAGAAAACAGTATCGGCTAATTCCAGCATCACGTGTAATAGGACGTTCGCTCCCGTAACGAGATCTTCCACTTCGGTATGTTCCGCCGGATTATGAGAAATCCCTAGATGGCTCGGCACAAAGATCATGGCCGACGGGCACACGCGTGCCAGCATTTGCGCATCGTGGCCGGCGCCCGAGGGGAGTCTGCGCACTCGCTTGCCCGAAGACAAACAATGGCGCTCAACGATTTCTATTACTCGCTCATCAAATTGAACGGGTTCGAAACGGGCCAAAGTTTTTTTGGAAATCGACACTCCTTCATCTTGTTCTAATTGGAAACAAAAGGTATCGAGTAAACGTTCTGCGTCGATCAGGCTGTCTTCATCGGTATTGCGCATGTCGAGGGTGAGAGTGGCTCGAGAGGGAATCACATTGATGAGGTTGGGGTGCAAGTCAATTTTCCCGACAGTACACACTTGGTCTTCTCCAAAACGTTCTGCGATCTCTCGTAAATACACAGTGAGCATTGCTGCTACGTAAGCAGGGTCATGACGAAGATTCATGGGTGTGGTGCCTGCATGATTGCTTTGACCTTGGATCGACACTTCTTGCCAGGAAATTCCTTGAACACCCGTTACTGCTCCGAGGCTGAATCCTTCTGCTTCCAATACTGGACCTTGTTCGATGTGGATCTCTACAAAAGCGTGCGGAACTTCACCCGGACAAGGAGTACTCCCTGCGTATCCAATTGCTAGTAATTCTTCGCCAACTTTTTTTCCATCAATTCCTACGATGTCGAGCGCAGTTTCAAGGTCGAGGCCGCCTGCATAAACGAGAGAACCGAGCATGTCGGGCGAAAAACGAGCTCCTTCTTCGTCTGTGAAAAAGGCAACTGACAGTGGGCGTGAGGGAACACTTCCCGACTCTTGGCACGTTTGAATTACTTCTAATCCGGCGATGACGCCAAAGTTGCCGTCGTATATGCCACCAGTACGTACAGTGTCGATATGCGAGCCGGTGAGAACAGGTTTGCCAGAACCTACGTTCCAGGTGCCAACGACATTGCCGATTGCGTCGATGGTGACGGTGAGATTCAGTTCTTTCATCCACGACACCACAAGATCGCGACCGATGCGATCTTCTGGTGTGAGTGCCAGGCGACAAGATCCGCCGTCGCCGGTACTGCCAATGTCTGCAAGAGCGGTGATGCGCTGCATCATGCGGTCGCCGTTAATAGCTAAGACTGTTGACTTCATCTCTATAGTGTTTCACATTTTCTCGAGCGACGAGGCTATGACAATAGGCATATCTACTAGTGTTTTTCGATGATCAATGATCTGTTTGCGGTACTCATTATTATCTGTGCCGCATCTTTTCTGCAATCCATTTCTGGTTTCGGGTTTTCGCTATTGGCGATGCCTCTGCTATCGGCAGTGGTTGATATTCGAGAAGCTGTGGTGATAGCAACAATCTGTGGGCTTTTTGCCAATGTGGTTCACCTCACGAAAGACCATCGCTTAGCAGAGCACGATATAGCTAAAAGAGTTTCACTCTCTGCAATACTCGGGATGCCTTTTGGGGTAGTAGTACTGACAGTGTTTAGCGCAACTCAGATGCGTGTTGCTATTAGTGCAGTGATCATCGTTTTGGTTCTTTTAATGATGAGCAATTTCACACTGAAAGTTGAGACTACAAAGACAGATGAATTGCTGGGTTTTATTTCCGGTGTACTTTCAACATCGGTTTCCACAAATGGCCCGCCTCTGGTGTTTCTGTTGCAGTCGAAGAAACTTGACCCGTGGAGGCTCCGGGCCACATTGGCTTACATATTCACCATCACGGGGAGTGCCTCTTTTGCGGTTCTCATGATTGCTGGCAAAGGCAGCATTGATGCTTTCACCTACGCCTTAATATCAATTCCCACAATGTACCTAGCAACACTTCTCGGGCGAAAAACAAGAGCCGTTGTTACTGAGAAAATTTATGAACGGCTCATGTACGTTTTGCTTTTGGCGACAGCAACAAGCATGGCCATCGCAGCTATCTTCTAATTCTCTACTCCACCAAACCATTGCATCCACGCCTCTTTGTTACGCGTGCGGTACACATAGTTCGCTTGGCGAACATGCTCCATCGGAGAACTCGATGGAGCAGAGTATTGGTGACCGGGGTAAACCACTGTTTGGTCGGGGAGTTGTGCCAGCCGTTGCAAACTCTCATACATGTCTTCTGCATTGCTTCCTGGAAGATCTGTGCGCCCACAACCGTCAAGAAACAGCGTGTCTCCAGAAACCAAACATCCGTTTGCGAGGAAGCACTGACTACCTGGAGTGTGTCCGGGAGTGTGGATGAATGTGACTTCAACATTGCCCACCTGAAGTGTGTCACCACCGCTGTGTTCTACAAGGTCTGTTCGCGACACACCTGTTGTTTTTAATACGAACTCAGATTCGTGGGCATTCACGTGGATGGGGATAGACGAATTCTCGAGAATTTTCGCGATGCCTTCTATACGGAGACCCATGATGGAGCCTCCTATATGATCGGCGTGATAGTGGGTTGCTAAAACACCAGTGATATTCATGCCATCTGTTTGAGCAGCGGCAAAAATGTCGTCAACAGCGTATGCAGGATCAATAACCACGCATTCACCAGTTTCTTTATCGCCTAATAAATAGACAAAGTTCACCATTTGTTGAGCGGCTTTATTGCCAACGGCAAAGTCTTTGCCGGAAAGTAGTTGCCGGAAATAGATATTGCTGGAATTCTGCATGTTCGCCACACTATGTCGTAATCTGCATCTATATGAACTCAGATGTAAGCCGTGTGGAAAAAGTTGATTCCCTAGAGCCCGGTCAACGTATCTTGTGCGGAAATCAGTGGGTTCGCGTGTCTGAACAGCTTGCCAAGGCATTTCAGCCAGGCGACTCGCTCATTGCCCTCCAAGAGATCGGAGAGCTGCTACATGTCACTGCTGCTGATCTGAAAACAGCACACGAAGCTGTTTCAGACGCGGCCATTGCCTTCATGGGTCTTTCACTAGTGAGTGACCAACAGATTTCGCTTTTCTATGAGAAGTTTGCTGAATTTCTCCAGAATGACGAGCTATTCCACCTCGTGAAAATTGCTAACGAGAAAGACATAGCTGCCGCTTTAGAGAAGAAGCGCTCGGTGACACGTTTGCAGATTGATGAAAAAATGCGAACCGATATGGTCGATGGTCTCTTAATGTGGTCACGTCTCAACCTTTCTCGAGAGCAAATACTGAACACTGTCCAACATGATGGTTGGAGTGTTGACGTTGTGCGTGCTCCACTCGGAGTGGTCGGTTTTGTTTTCGAAGGTCGCCCCAACGTATTTGCAGATGCAACTGGTGTTTTACGAACCGGAAATACCGTCGTATTTCGCATTGGAAGCGATGCATTAGGTACTGCTCGTGCTATTTCTCGGCACATGGTGGTTCCGGCACTCACAGCATCTGGGTTACCAGAGAAATCGGTGGTGCTCATCGATAGTCCTACGCATGGGGCCGGGTGGGCCTTATTTGCACACGAGGCATTATCTCTTGCTATTGCTCGAGGATCCGGAAATGCAGTGGCTCAGTTAGGAGCAGTAGCGCGTCAATCAGGAACTGCTGTGAGTTTGCATGGAACGGGCGGAGCATGGATGCTTCTGGGCAACTCGGCTCAAACTGGAGATATAGAGCCTCTTATTACACATTCTTTAGATCGTAAAGTATGCAATACGCTCAACGTAGTAGCTATGGCTAAAGATGTTTCTTCTCCGAACATTCAAGCTGTGCTCAATGGCATTTCAAATGCGGCAACGCAGAGAGGCACTCGAGCGCTCGTGCATGCCACTAATTCCTCAAAAAATCTTTTCGAGCGATGTGATGTTCCTGGAAATATCAATCTTATTTTTAGCGAAACGGTCGACTACTCGCACGAATATGAGTGGGAAAACGAGCCAGAACTCGCATTATTTTTTGGAGCCAATCTTCAAGAGTGCGTCGGTCTTTTCAATACGCAGAGTCCGCAGTTCATCGTGTCGTGCCTTTCTCGAAATCAAAATGATCATGATCTCGTTTGGCGAGAATGCAATGCTCCATTTGTGGGTTCCGGTTTTACACGTTGGGTTGATGGACAATATGCACTTAACCGCCCAGAACTTGGCCTCTCGAATTGGGAAGGTGGTCGTCTCTTGGCGCGTGGAGGGGTTCTTTCAGGAGATGGCGTTCATACTGTTCGACTACGAGCCCAGCAAGGCGACACTGCGGTTCATCGGTAATTATTCAACGATGTCGTGAAGTGGCAATTCCATATGTGAGAGAAAGGGAAGCACCAGTTCATAGTTTCCTTGCCAAGGATAAGCGAGCAGTTGTTTGTGCGACCTTCTACTTCCCGTCAGGCGAATGAACTCAAAGAGTGGATGCTTGAAGGAGCTGAGGTCAAGAGTGGCGACCACGTCTCCGGATCCGCACTGCCATTCTTTGTCATTTGCAACTAGTAAAAGTGAACCGATATTTGCTTGTGTAATATCGCCATCGAGAATGAACGCCGCAACGTTCATTGCAAGAAGTTGCGCATCGGTATCTTCAAGAACAGGATCCTTGCCTAGCGCATGATTCAGGTCGAATTCATGTACGAGAAGGTCGTAGGTGAGCGGCATGGCAAGACGCATATTGGCGCTAATTACTTCACTAAATGGAGTAAAGGCTTCGTTCCACTCTGCTGCTACTGCAGATGTAGACACGCTTTGACGTGAAACTACTTGTTGGTCAACCCAGTTCTGCGTATCGGCAGGGGGCGTTTCATTCTGAGATATTGCTTTGCAGAGACCAGTGACATGGCTCAGGAGTCCGTGCACATTCCAATCAGGACAACTCTGAATTTGTAGATGCGCATCATCGGATGCCATAGCGTTAATTGATTGAGTAAATCGCTCTTGTGAAGCTCGATAGGTGCCCACATGTTGCGCTGCAGTGAATTTTTTGGTGTTAGATCTCACTGTTCTGTACCTCTTGATTGTCGATGAGCCGAACCTGCGAGCCAAGTATTGCGCCGAGCACAACGAGTGGTTTGCATGTATCTCGAGAGGGTTTGAGAGTTTCTCGATCTGCAACATCGAAATAGTCGATCTGAAAATGCTTCATTGAGCGCAGTTCTTCAAGAGCATGTGCATAAGCATTATTGAGGCTGTTCGTATCTAAGAATCCCTTTGCAAAGGCACCGAGAATTTCATGGAATCGCGGAGCTTCTTGTCTCTCATCAGATGTGAGTTGAGCATTGCGGCTAGACAAAGCGAGCCCGTCAGCTTCCCGAATGGTTTCCATCGCGCATATATCGATGGGGAAATTGAGGTCTGCAACGAAGCGTCGAATAATCGCTAACTGCTGGTAATCCTTCTTGCCAAAAAAGGCGATGTCGGGTTGAACAATATTAAATAGCTTCACAACAACAGTAGCCATACCTGCAAAGTGTCCAGGTCGTGATGCACCTTCGAATAAAGATCCAAGCGATCCGGGGGTCACAGAGGTATCAAATGCCTCTGGATAGATGTCGGAAGTCTGGGGTAAGTAAACATAATTCACGTTGAGTTGACTGCAGATCTCGAGATCCTCTTCAACGGTGCGTGGATACTTCTCTAAATCAGCATCTGAATTGAATTGCATTGGATTGATAAAAATAGAAGCAACAGTGATGTCTGCTTTTGCCACTGAAGCCTTCAATAATTCTGAATGTCCTAAATGCAACGCACCCATCGTTGGGACAAAACCGATGGTCTGTGATGCAACCGTTGTTTGCGATCGAAGAGAGCGCAATTCATCGATGCTGCGTAAAATGAGCATATATCAGTGGAAAGAATGCTTATCGTCAGGCCACGAACCATTGCGTACGTCTTGAGCAAACTCTTGGAAAGCACGTGTTGCAAGCGATTTGAGATCGACGTATTTCTTTGTGAAGGTCAATTCACGTTCTGAGAGTCCGAGAATGTCGTGCATTACCAGAACTTGGCCATCGCAGAAAGCTCCAGCGCCAATACCGATGGTGGGAATAGAAATTTTCGCAGTGATTTCTTGGGCAAGTTCTGTGGGTATTCCTTCAAGAACTACTGCAAAAGCACCTGACTGCTCTACTGCATGAGCGTCGTCGAGGAGCCTTTGACGGCCACCAGCTTCCACTCCGTCGACGCGACCCTGCACTTTGTGACCACCCATTCGGTGCACACTTTGTGGAGTGAGCCCAATGTGTCCCATGACGGGAATGTCGGCTCGTGTAATAGCTTCAATTGTTCCTGCGACCGTAGTACCACCCTCGAGCTTGACGCATTGTGCACCGGCTTTCATGAGCACAACAGAACTCTCGATTCCCTGTGATGCATTTACTTGGTAACTGCCAAAGGGTAAGTCGCCAACGACGAGTGCTTTTGGCTGAGCACGACGCACAAGTGTTGTGTGATAAGCCATTTCTTGCAGGGTCACGGGAATGGTATTGCTGTGCCCTTGCATGACCGTGGCAACGGAATCTCCGACGAGAATTACATCAACTCCAGCTTCATCAACGATGCGCGCGAAAGTTGAGTCGTAAGCTGTGACCATAACTATCTTTTCCCCTTGAGACTTCATGATCTGAAGCATGGGGACAGTGACAGATTTGCGTGTAGGTGTTGTCATGGCTTTCCTTGAGAACTAGCGCTTGAACGCTACTGCCAGAGCGGCTTTTCAACTCTCCAGGGAACTGGATTTCCCCAAGTGTCTTGGAACGTAACCTCATGGGGCTGCTGGCGTTGTGCAACGCCCCACCTACCAGTGGGGTAGCCAAGAGTAATCATGGCCATGGGAACCCACACTCCGGGTTCTGGTGCGCCAAGCAATTCAAGTACTTGCTGGGTGTGGTTCTTGAAAAGCAAGGTGGTGAGAGATGTTCCGATGCCTTCGGCTGTTGCGGCTAACTGGAGGCTCCACAGGGCTGGATAGATCGAACTTTCACCGTTTGGTTTACCCCAAGCAAAAAGCAGGGTGGGAACGAGATGTAAATTGTCGGCGAGCCATTCAGCTGAAGCATTCGTCTTTTTCGCCTGGATGACTTCAGGGTCAGTAGGGTCACCATCTCTGATGAGATCCATCACTGCTTTATATTTGGTCGCATTCAGATCGGTGAGACCTTCGCGATACATCTTTTGAAGAGCTACGCGTTTGGCTGGGTCTGAGACGAGTAGAAAACGCCAACTTTGTGTGTTGCCACCTGAAGGTGCTCGAACAGCCGCATCAAGTAATTTTGCGAGAACTTCATCGGGTATGGGATCGGGCTTGACGCGACGCATTGCGCGAGTGGTGTACAAGGCTTGAGAAAGTTCCATACGCCAAGTTTAAGTGGTTACTGAGCAGTATTTCTTCCCCGAGCCATTTCAAATATTGCCTCGTTGCCCAATCGCCAACGCACAGTGAGCTCACAGCGTGCAATTTTCCAAGTTTTACCTTCTCGCACGAGATCATTGGTGTAATGACCACCAAGTTCGCACCAATTCATTTCACTTGCATGCCCGAGCAAAACCATGGTTTCTGGCGAAAACCAATGTTGTGCTCTGAGTTCTGTCACGCAGGTAGCGCTCTTTTTCTTCAGCTTAGTAATGACATGGTTTGTCATTTGGTGAGCGGTTGCATCAAAGTTGCCATTGAGTGACTGCACGTTATTGCGCCATTGTTGGGCGGTAAGCATGATAGCTGGCTTGCCGGAAAAGGATGAGAAGTCAAATACACATTCGTCTGCGAAACAAGTTTCGTACAGGTCCCATTGGCGATGGTCTATCCCCATTGCGTATTTGTAACTCACCTGAATGATGTCGTAACGAGCAGACAATTTTTGAGTTTTTTCATTCTTCATTTGTGCGTTGTCTTTCTTGTTCAAGCCAATTCAATGCGTTTCCAATGAGTTTGCGGTAATGGATATTGCCGAATGCAAGTGGTCCATCTCCAGGTTGCAGATAGACCACAGTGCTTTTCTCGTATTGATGTGTCCAAGCGACAAGATGCGATTCAGGTTTGTGCTGCCAATTGCCCTGGTCGGCTCGGCGTATAGCTGCGTAAGCTGAAGAGAATTCCGTCGTTTCTCTCGAGGCGCGAGTAGTGATGAGCGCAGTAACTTCCTTTTCGAAAACAGGACAGAGATAGGTTTCATCTGTTAGCTCGAAATGCTCGGGAAGCCCATTGCAGATCGGGTGCTCGGGGAGCACAACATCGAACATTTGACGCACAGGGTTCGCCCATCCGCTATCGGTGTATTCGAGCCCGCGCAGTTGCGCTGGCACATAATGAAAACGACCTTTGAGTAATTCTGCGAAAAAAGGCCAGGTGGGCCACGAGGCGATGGCATGATGCATAGCCAAAATTGGAACACCCAGCGCCACAATGTGTTCCCACGCTTGAACGATGTCTGATGAGGGATCTATGAGGTTTGGTTCGCTCCCGCGGTTGAATTGAATTCCGGGAAGGTCGTACAGAGCAAGTATGCGACCTTCGCGATGAAATTCTTGAATGCCCTGCGCTGTAAAGAGCGACGATGCTTCGGGCCATTCACAAATATCAGATTCAATACCATCGAGGCTCTTCAGCATTTCGTCAAAGGCATTTTCGTCATAGGGGTGACCCCCGACGATCCACGTAACAGCAATAGAACTCACGAAGAGAGCGTAACTCGTTCTATTGGGTAGATTTCACACGTGAGGAACTTACGAATGAACAACCTTCTGCATCAGTTGGTGCACTCATTACGTCAGCGCATGGTGCTGTATGGAGCAATCGGAGCTCATAATGCATCGGGAAAGAAGTTTGCTCACTTCGGAGAGCGCAGCGTCATATGTTTTCCGCAAACCACAATCTTCAACGAACAATACATTTCAATCGGAAATGACACGATGATTGGTGAGCACGTTGCGCTGTCAGCAGGAATGATTCCTGGGCAGCAGTGCGTTGTCACGCCTGTCGTCAGCATCGGAGACCGGTGTTTAATAGGACGCGGCAGCGGCATTGTGGGTCACTTTTCCATACTCATCGAAGACGATGTTTGGACCGGACATCATGTGTATATCACCGACCAAAATCATGGCTATGAAGATGTTGCACGTCCCATATCACAGCAAAGTCAACCAGAGCGTGCGGTGCGTATTGGCAAGGGAAGTTGGATCGGTCACGGCAGTGTTGTTCTTCCTGGGTCAAATATTGGAGAACACGTGGTTATTGGTGCTCAGTCTGTTGTGAGCGGAACCATTCCCGATTATTCGGTTGCGGTGGGATCTCCTGCACGTGTTATTAAAAAATATCGCGAAGGCGAAGGTTGGGTGGTTACACCGAAAGATCAATAGGCGGAATACAACTTGAGACCGCATTATCAGCGGCAAAGGTTGCGATTTTTTCGCTAATGGGAATTCCTTCAGTTACTGTTTCGGCAAATGGGCGGTTTATTCCGTTGCGCAATTCATCGGTATATGCGTATCTATCAGAAATATATATTCGATAATCAGAAATCCACAGTGGAATAAGTGCCTTGCCTTTGTTATCTGACACAGAGAGTGCAGCTAGCCCGTCGATTGCGTTTTCTAGAGACTTCGTTGCCTTGTCTATGAGGGCGGCTCTTTCTACTAATGCGTTCGGACCAGAATCTTTTACTTTTCGTAAGTCAATGAGAGCAGCGCGTTCTTTAATAGAGCTGGCACAAATACTTTCGGCATTCACTTTCCAAGTTTTATCACCTATTTTGTTGACCGATACTTTGCTCGCAAAAAACAACGCATAGATCCACATTGCTCCGATTAGTAGGCAAATAATAATGATGATGGGCTTATAGATACGGCGATTCACTGCAGGGGTTACTCCACTTACTTGTTGGACTTAGGTCGATAAAAGAGAGCAATATGTAAAACGGATCCGGTGATTGCTAGAACAGCACAAATCGCAACGGGGCGCATTCCACTATTAAATATTTTAAAAATATGATCGAGTGAATATTTCCCTGAACCAATAGTTGCTAGTGCTAACGACGTAACAATGATGAAGGCGCAGTATTCCCATCCTTGACCTTCATTGAATATAAAAAATCCTGATTTTCGATGTGAAACAATGATTGCAACAGCCATTGTTGCAATAAGGGCCGCGCAAGCAATTGGGGTGGCGAGCCCTAAAAGTATGAATACTCCGCTTGAGGTTTCTGTGAGCGATGCTGCAATGGCTTGCTTCTTGGGGTGCCGCATGCCAATAGAGGCAAACCATTGACCCGTACCATTGAGGCTCGCACTATTTTTCATCTTGTTGAAGCCGTGGAGAGTGATCATTGCGCCCAGTGCCAGGCGCAGAAGAACCGAACAGAGATCAATGGTCGTCATACAGCCACGTTAGAGGGTTTGATGCCCTCTCGCCAATGGAGTAATGCTTAAACTCGGTATATGTGGCGCAAGTGTTCAGTTGTCTTCGCTTCGTCGTTGCTCATTGCTTTCATAGCAGGTTGCAGTGCTGGCGCTATTCAGAAAAATTCGTTGTGTGAAAGGTCGAGCAGAGTCAACACAGCGAGCGAAAATATCGGAAATATGGGTAAAATATTCTCGTCTTCTAACGGACCGACTCTCAAATCTCAGTTACTTGATGATCTCAACGCACTGACGGTTTCTCAAGATGTTGCACCGTCTTCATTAGACGCTGATTTTGCCTACTTGGTGAGAATCAATCAAACTCTTTTCGATGAAATGTCGACTCTGTATTGGGATTCCACAGTGGCTGCAACCAATAGTTTAATAAGCCAAACACTCAGTGAATTTTCTTCTGTAACAACCACCAGACATCTTGCACGCGTGGCCGACTTTCTTTTGAAAAATTGTGGCTCCGACGTACCAACCAACTTTGCCCCGCCCGATAGCGCAATCGACACTGTCGCAACTTCCACTTCGCTTCTTGCCGCTGTGAATGATCGCATCAACCCCGATCCACCTGCTGCGAGCGAAAACATTGCTTTGGGTATCACGATTGCAGAATCTCTGGGAATTAAGGTAACTAATGAAGTCGCGCGCTGTCTTGGCGAAAAGGCGCAATCAAGTACTCAGATGCCGACCATCGGGAACAGTCTCGACCAATCGCTGATCGAGATATTTACGGCTTGCGGAATTGATATTTCCACAACAACTGTGAGTGGCTGATATTTAAGAGTTGGGGTCAACCAAAATTTTCACAGCGCTAGATGGATTGTCGGCTAAGGCCTCAATAGCAGCTGGCAATTCTTCGAGTGACACTGTTTTATCGTGCAGCGGATCTACGAGAATACGACCATCTGCAATGAGGTCCATAACATCAGAGAATTCATGGTGCATATAGCCAAGCGAGGAAACAACGATTGCTTCCTTGAGTAGCCAGGTATGCGGATTAATTGAGGCTGATCCGCTCGCTAGGCCAACGAGATTGACCACACCGCCACGGCGAATCATGTCGACGGCTGATTGGATGGTAGGCGCGATTCCGGCGCATTCGAAGATGAGGTCGGCACCCTTACTGGAGTAGCGCTCTTTTGCTTCTTCGGGCGTAATTGCCTCGTGTGCTCCAACCGCAAGAGCCTTTTCTCTGCGCAGCGCATTTGGTTCAATGGCAACCACGCGCCCAGCACCAGCGGCATTAGCTGCTTGCAAAGTGAGAAGACCAATAGGACCACAGCCCTGCACAACTACTTCTTGATCGGGACGCGGGAGAGACCGCATTACTGCATGGTAAGCAACAGTTGCGGGCTCCACAATTGATGCCTGTGAAGGCGTTAAGGCGCTGTTGGTTCTCACAAGTCGCATTGCATCGAGAGCGACGCGAGGTGCGAAACCACCGTGAGGTGGAGCAAGTGGGTCTCGACCGATCATTCCCAAAAATGCGTACATGCAGTAGTTGCTTTGGCCACCTAAACACTGCGGGCAACGACCACATGCCGGTGCTATTGCGCATACCACACGGTCGCCTTCGTGGATGTGGCTGATTTCCTTTGATACACCAGCTACAGTTCCCGAAAATTCGTGACCACAAATTGCAGGGTTGTACGGATCATGAGAGAGAAATCCATGTAGGTCGGTTCCACAGATGCCGCAACTATCGACGTGTACGACTGCTTTTCCTAATGAAACTTCTGGTTCGGGTACATCAACAATGGTGAATGTGCGATGACCTGTAACGAGACCAGCTTTCATGGTTTAGAACTTGATGCGCTTTGTGTATCCACCATCAACAGTTACGTTGCTGCCAGTGACCAAGCTTGCCGCAGGGGAAGCAAGGAATGCGACCACATTTGCAACTTCTTGAGGTTCTCCGAGTCGCTTAATGGGCATCTTTGCAACAGTTGCTTTGTAGAAATCTTCCATGTGAGTCTTGATGGTGTCCCAGTTACCGCCGTCGAAATAGACAGGACCTGGAGAAACGATGTTGACGCGAATGTTCTTGCCCGCTAATGACTGAGCCAAGTTGTTTGCGTATGCAGTCATTGCAGCCTTCATTGGTCCGAAACTTCCAGGTCCGGCAAATTCTTCCTGAGCTGCAATTGTTGACAAACACACGATGGATCCGCCGCCACCGGCTTCCATGATGGGAGCCAACACTTCTTGAGCGCGCACGAGCCCTAACACGTCGAGATCAAGGTTCTTGGTCCACTGCTCTTCGCCGCGGCCGGAGGCTCCTGACATGTTGTGAATGAAAATGTCGCATCCACCGAGTTGTTCACTGGCGGTGGTCAACCAAGCTTTGTATTCGTCGCCATTTGAGGCATCGATTCCTGCTCCGACAACTTTGGTGCCGTGTGCAGAGAGTGCCTTGACTGATTCACTAACGTCGCCACGTGCGCAAATTGCAATATCGGCGCCTTCTGTAGCCAGCAGAGTTGCGATCGCAAAACCTAATCCACGCTTGCCTCCGGTAACGATGGCCTTTTTTCCACGCAATCCAAGATCCATAATTTCCCCCAGTACTAGATGACTATGTACTCCAGCATAGGGTACGAGGATGAGTCGTAGCGAAGTCGCAATTGTTACAGGAGCTGGTTCAGGCATTGGAAGGGCGACGGCGGAGCTTTTTGCTTCTCGCGGTTACCAGGTGGTTGTCAATGACCTGTCGAGTGAGAGTCTGCAATGGGTCAATACGGCCCCTAATGCCAAGTCATTTCTCGCCCTTGCTGGCGACGTGTCATCTGCAGACCACAACGCGGCATTGGTGGAAGCGGCCGTCTCGCATTTCGGTGGCCTATCTGTATCGGTTTTAAACGCCGGGATGGTGGGAACACTGCCTTGGGATGACGGCGGAGCTGTTGAGAAATTCGAACGCATCATGGCGGTCAATGTCACAGGTGTGATGCTCGGCATTCGTTACGCCGCCGCAGTCATGAAAAAGGCAGGATCTGGAGCCATCTTGGCAACGGCATCAACATCAGGTCTGCGCGGTGACCCGGGTAATTACGCTTACAACGCATCCAAGGCTGCCGTATTTAACTTGGTACGAGCTGCCGCTGTTGATCTCGGTGTGTATGGAATTCGGGTCAACGGTGTTGCTCCTGGCCCTGTGGAAACCGGTATCACTGAACGACTCAAGAATCTTCCCGGGGCGATGGATGAGATGGCAAAGCGGATTCCGTTGCGACGCTGGGGTCAGCCAAATGAACTAGCCGAGGCTTTCTTTTTTCTCGCCTCACCAGCAGCCTCGTTTATTACCGGAACTACTTTGATGGTCGACGGTGGGCACTCAGCTCACGCCGCTCACTTCAACTTACGCGATAAAGAATAATTCAAGTAATTTATTGACACGATCAAAACAAGCAGGGGATATGGCAGACAAACTCATTACTAACTACGAAGACGTCACCGTTTATGGTCTCGACGCAGACACTGAAACTCTGATGCTGTCACAGCAAAAAGAATTAACCTTTTGCTGGACCACAAAAGATGGGTCTCCCATGGCCTCAATCTTGAGCTACTTCTATGCTGACGGTAAGTTTTGGATGACATCAGCTGCGCATCGCAAACGTGTTCCAGCAATCCGTCGAGATCCACGTGTTGCTCTCGTCATCACATCAACAGGTATGGAGATGGGCGGAAGCCGCACGGTTACCTACAAGGGAACCGCTCGTGTACTTGACGATGTCGATACGAAGAAGTGGTTCTACCGAGCTCTTGCAGAAAGACTGTATGAAAAGTTCGGCGAAAATCGTGTGAAGGAATTCGCCATGATGCTCGACTCACCTGATCGCATCGTTATTGAAGTGACACCAGGTTTACGAGTTGGCTACGACGGCCAGAAGATGGGTGCAGCAACCACAAAGTCTCGTGAAGCAGGAATTCTTAAGGTTGACTAAATTTGAAGAATTTGCATCGCCTCGTCGCGGGTGATGTTGTAATCAGCTTTTCCGCTCGGACTTCTATAGACAGTATCGACAAAAATAATATGTCGAGGACATTTATATGCAGCAAGTGCTTTTCGCATTCCGGCAAGAAGTTCCTCTGAAGTGATAGTGGAGCCAGGACTGCGCGACACAACCGCCGTGACGGCGTTGCCAAATCGATCATCGGGAACCCCCACAACAGTGCAGTCTGCAATGCCCGCAATGGAACGCGCAACAACTTCGACTTCTTCAGGGTAAATCTTCTCTCCACCGCTATTAATGCACACCGAACCGCGACCTAGTAGCTGCATCACCCCATTCGTATCAATCAGGGCATAGTCGCCTGGAATCGTGTAGCGCACTCCGTTGATGACGCGGAATGTTTGCGACGACTTTGCATCATCTCTGTAGTAGCCCTGAGGCATCGGACCTGATACTCCAAGTACACCTGGAACAGAACTCCCACGAGGAAGCGGTTCCCAGGTTTCATCGTTGAAAGTCGTTGCGTTAGGAGGCGCGATGAACACAGCGGTAGCGATGGGGTCCTCATTAGGAGCCGTCATCGCAATGCCGAAAGGTCCTCCTTCGCTTGCGCCAAGCATGTCGATGATGGTGGCATGAGGCATAAATTTTTGAAGTAGTGATTTTTGATCGCCTGAAAACGTTGCTCCAGATGACGTGATGCGAATGATGCTGTCGAGTACTGGTAGGGGTGAGCCTTGCTCTTGGAGCGATTGCAAATAGCGAGTGATTGGTTTGGAAAAGGCATCGCCAACAATAGACAGTTGCGTGACAGAGTATTTTTCAGACAACTCAATGAGTTCTCTCGGATCAAACTTGCGGGAGTTGAGGAGAATGACTTTCCCACCAAGTACAAAACTCGACATTGCAAGAAATAGAGCTACCCCATGCATGAGTGGAGCAGCACAAAGATTTGTTGGGCTTTTCCCGTCGGCAGCAAGCTGAGCGGCAGTGTGTCCAACTTGTTGCACCGTGGTGGGAATGGGAAGCCCCAAAGCGAGGTATCCCGAATATGCAAGAGCGCCAAAAAGATCAACGTGCCTCCACATCACTCCTTTCGGCATACCCGTAGTTCCCCCGGTGTAAAGAAACAATAAATCTTCACCTGAGCGCTCAATTCGCTCAGCCGGAACCGCACGTGTAAGAACCGATTCATAGATGAGATGGTCGTCCTCTGGCTCAAAATGGGAGCCAACATCATTCACGCACACGAGAGTTTTTAACGTTGGAACGAGATCTTTTAACCCAACAACTCTCTCGGCAAGAGAAGCGTGATACACGAGCATCTCTGATTCAGAATTTTTGAGAATATATGCGATTTCGTTTTGCAGGTAGCGGTAGTTGATGTTGACAGGCGTTGCCCGAAGTTTAAAAAGGGCATAGATCGATTCAAGATAAGCGGCATCATTAAAGAGAAGTTGTGCGACTTTTGAGCCACTACCTACTCCATGCTGAGAAAATACAGAAGCGAGTTGTGCTGATCGTTCATCAAGTTCGCCCCACTTAATTTCAGATGCGCCGAGCACCACTGCAATATCATTGGGTCGTTCATCGGCGAGTGCTTCCCATAGTGTTGCCCAGTTCACGCTGAGTTCATTTGCAGTTTCCGACATTCGTACATACTTGCACTTAGATCGCGTGCACTTCTACGCCTAGAGTAGAGAGATGCGCATCACCCTCATCCGCCACGGAGAACCTGAATGGGTGAAAAATGGACTCAACGTCGATAACCCACCCTTAACCCTCAAAGGGCAGGAGCAAGCAGAATTTGTTGCTACCCATCTTGCCGACACACACTTTGACCAGATCTATGTCAGTCCACTGTTGCGTGCGCAACAGACCGCAGCGCCACTCCTGCGTCAAAATGGACGCACGAGTGTTACAACCGACTGGTTGCAAGAAATCAGAAACCCCATTTGGCACGGAACTCCCGTAGAGAAAGCAGTAGAGGCATACAAAGAAGAACGCTCTCGCCCCAGTAAAGAACGGTGGGGCGGCCTCAGCGGCGGGGAAGCAGTTTCCGACTTCGTGCAGCGTATTAATAATGACTGTGCGCAGTTCCTTCTCGACCAAAACTATAAAAAAGCGAGTATCGACCTCCCGGTGTGGTCACATGGAAAAACACTCGACAAACACGTAGCATTTGTCGCTCACGCTGGTACTAATTCTGTCGTCATTTGTCATCTGCTCGGATTAGAACCAACACCCTGGGAATGGGAACGTTTCGTGTTGGGTCATGCCTCAATTTCAGAGGTTGAACCACTGGCGTTATCAGATGGTGTCACGTTTTCTTTAACGCGACTTTCTGGTGTTGAACACCTACCGAAAAGCCATCGAACGGTCTAATTAATAAGGGCCATATAGCCAAGGTCTACCATTGTCAGATGTCATCGATAGATAGAGCAATAGATCCAGAAGCACTCAAGCTTTTCTCCTTCAACATCTTTTCGCAGCTCTCTGGTGCGGTTACTGCTGGAATGATTCATATTGGCGATCAATTAGGTCTGTATAGAACTTTGGCCGAATCAGACGGAATGACGAGTAGCGAAATTGCCGAGTCAGGAAACCTCTCTGAACGATGGGTCAGAGAGTGGTGCGCCAATCAAGTTGCGGCACGCATCGTTGTAGCCGAATTCTCATATGAACGTCATAAAGGTGAAGGAAATATCGACAGAAATACAAGATACAAACTGACGCCAGAGGCAGTAGCTGTATTGGCAAATGAGGAACATCCAGCGTTTGGAATGGGAATGTTTCATCGTCTGCCAGCCACGTTCGACAGGTTGAAAGACCTCCCAGAATCATTTCGTACTGGTTTAGGTTTCGATTACGACGCGCATGGCGTTGAAGGCGCTATTGGAATTGAGAGATCATTTGAGCCGTGGAGCAATGCATTTCTCGTCAATCTCGTACTGCCAGCACTTGCTGGAATGATTGAGAAGCTTCAAGATGGAATCACCGTGGTTGACGTTGGGTGTGGTGCAGGTTCGGCTGTTCTCTTGATGGCTCAGCACTTTCCCAAAAGTACATTCATGGGTATTGATATTTCAGAACATGCACTCTCGCGAGCATCAGAAAAGCTTGTTGTATCAGGACTCACAAATGTCAGTTTTATGAATGCCAAAACCACGAGCTTGCCGAAGAATTCAACAGTCGATTTCGTCACAACCTTCGACTGCATCCACGACATGACTCATCCGCAGAAGATGATTAAAGATATTCATGAGATGTTGAAATCTGACGGTACTTGGCTTCTTGTCGACATAAAGGCTGGCAATACCCTTGCAGATAATGTGAGCAAAAACCCTATGGCCGCATTGATGTATGGAATAAGTGTTCTTTCCTGTATGGCTTCTGCTTTGTCGGATCACAATGGAGAAGGACTTGGAACACTAGGTTTCCCTTCGCAATTAGCTGAGGAATTTGCTCAAGACGCTGGGTTTACAACCTTTCGTCAATTAGACATTCCTCATTCCGTTAATGCTTTCTATGAGATTCAAAAATAATTACTTCTTCTTGCATGCATCCACAGCTTTCACAACAGGGTACGGATTCACGGCAGCGCCACCTTTAGGGTGAACTTCGAAGTGAAGGTGAGGTGTAGTGGTGTCTCCAGTTGACCCAACGAATCCAATTACCTGCCCAACCTTTACAGCGGAACCGAGTGCGATTCCAGGAGCAATGGAATCGAGGTGGGCGTAGAAGAAATACGTTCCATCTGCTTGCGTGAGGCGCAAACCATTTCCTGACAGTGCGCTTGTGGCGGCACTATATGTTTTTGCGATCACTCCATCACTGACGGCGAGAATTGGTGTTCCACGATTTGCGATAATGTCGACGCCTTCGTGCTTACGCACTTCGCCTCGTGGGTCTTGCCAAGTATCGATGAAGTAGCACGCAGGTTGTACGGGAAATACTGCAATCGATACTTCTAATACTGGGCGGGGAAGAAGGCCAAGTTCAACTGCGGTATCAACATCAACGACGCCAGTAGCAGTGATGTTCTTTGTCTTTTGAAATGCTGTGATGGAGTTCTTTGTTCCGCTACCGAACATGCCATCAGCGCCACCTTTCACTTCAATGCCAGCCAAAAGGAGGGCATTTTGCAAAGCCACTACCATTTCACCCTTGGCGCCAAAAACAGGAAGAGTTTCTGGTGTGAATGTAAAAGGAGCAGGAACTGCAACTACTGCAGGTGTTGGAGCAGGCGCGGGAGCGGCAATAGGAGCAGGAGCAGCAACGGGGGCAGGCACTGGAACTGCAGTTAAGAGTCCAAGAACCTTGGCAGTTTTACGATCAAGGTTTCCGGTTGCCTTCAAGCCCACAACTTTTTGAAAGGAGCGAAGCGTTGCGCGTGTGCGTGGGCTAAAAGTACCGTCGACACCGCCTACAAGTGTGAATCCATTCTTCAATAATGCAGTCTGCATCGACTTAACGTTTTCGCTGACTTCACCAAACTTTGGTAATTGAACACTTTGAGCCTGGACGGGTGCGGCAGGTGCAGTTGCAGCAGATGCACCAGATGCGCCTAGAGCCGAAATGGCGATGGTGGCGACTAATCCAATTGATGCTGTCTTGATTGCTGAGGTGAGAGAAATGCGCATGAGTTGCTCCTTGTGTGATCCACAAGAAACAACGGCACCCCTGAAGGGAACTTGAGTAAATTCTCACTTAAAATATTTATATAACTACTCAGAGTAGTAATATGATGAACTTCAACACTTTCTGTAGGGATGATCTCACTCTGGGAACAAAAAAAGAGGCCCACCTCAGGTGAGCCTCTTTTGAGATTTAGCGAATAAAGGGTTTAGTTGCGTTCAATGATCTCCAAAATACGCTCGGAAAAGAGCCATTCACCATCGATCTTGACGTATTGATCGAGATATTTGGCGAGGAGGTCGCCTTTCTCGCCATCGGTGCGTTCGTAGCGCTCACGGACAACAACATGACCCGTACCAATTCCCTGAACTTCGTCAATGTTGAGAGAAAAATGCTCAGCTGTCTGAATGGTCCAATTAAACGCCCCCATAGCTGTGGTCCAGAGATCAACGATGGCCTTTTTACCATGCACTTCTCGGCCCATGCCGAGATTCCAATGTGCATCGGTCGACCAAGTGGCTCCCCAGATGTTGGCGTCACGACGAATGACTCCATCACAGTACTGATCAACGAGTCTGCGAATAGATATTTCCGTTTCGATAGATAATTTGGTCATGTCGTATCTACTTTCTTGTTCAAGAACTTGTATCAAGGGAAATAGTAGTGACTTTGTTCTTGTCACGGTTTGTCAGAGATTTGCTGTAGGGGTCTAACGTGGTTTGATGGCAACCACTCAGAACATCTCTTTTGATCAATTGTTGAATGAGTCAGGTCGCTTTGGCCGCAATGCGTACATTGCGTCGGTTTCGTCATCTGCCGTTCCTTTTGTTTCGCCAGTGACTTTTTCTTGGTTCGGTGAAGATCTCTTAACCTTTCTCGCGAGCAATGAACAAAAGGTGAAAAATTGCCGCCTGAACCCAGAGGTGAACATTCACTTTCCCGTTTCAGAAGCAAACAATTGGGACAGCTTTGCATTGTGGGGTCGTGCGCAGGTCATCTCCGACACTCCAGGCAGAGAACATCTATGGAACAAAATGGGCTACGACTGCAACTTGTTTGAACCAGGAGGTCCGAGTGCTGATTCACATGTCTTCATGCAAATACGTCTGCACAAGGGTCTCATTTTGCGCCGATACGGAATAGATGGACGAGAGGTGTGGAGACGTGAACCGTAAAATTTCGACGCGCGCATATGAAAAATTGTGTCTTGCTTCGTATGTTTCACTCTTTGTCATTGTCGTTACGGGCGGGCTCGTTCGTCTCACCGGATCAGGACTCGGATGCAGCGACTGGCCCCGCTGTTCATCAGAGCGATTTATTGACGTTTCCTCCGTTCACGGCGCCATTGAGCAAATCAATCGATTATTTACTGGCGTAGTTGCTGCTTTGGTCATTGCCGCTGTTTTGGGTTCGCTGTTTCTGGTGGAGAAAAAACGAATTTTGACGAGACTTTCGCTTGGGTTGGTGGGGGGAGTTCTTGCCCAAATTCTTCTTGGGGCCATTGTGGTATTAACCGGCCTCAATCCTTTTGCAAACATGGGTCATTTTTTGCTTTCCATGGTGCTCATTGCGAATGCAGTAGTTCTTTATCGTCATGCTCGCTTTGAGAGCAATCCTGTTGTGCAGTGTTCTCCACAAGAACGAAAATACATATTATTCATTGGGGTCTTATTCGCCTGCTCTGTAATCTCGGGAACAGTTGTTACGGCCACTGGGCCACACGCTGGTGACGAGAATGCAGTTCGATTCGGTTTCGCCATCGCCTCAGTTGCGCGTATCCACAGTGGATTAGTTCTGCTGTCGTTGCTTGCACTCGCAGTTCTCTTACTCAAAATGCGTCGTCACGTTTCAGCTCGAGAATTCATTGAACAACGACTCGCAGCATTCCTGGGTGTAGGACTATTGCAAGCGCTGGTGGGTTACGTTCAGTATTTCAACGGCATTCCAGTAGTACTTGTTGCCACGCACCTCTTCGGAGCGGCGCTCATCTGGTCATTAGCGGTAGACACCATCACGGTTTCGGGAATCGGCTTATTGCGTCCCAAAAACCATTCATTGTCTCGTTGATGATTTGAGCTACCGGTTTCACCGAAGTAATTCGGCCTGCAACTTGACCAGTAAGAGCAATGGACGACTCCATATCGCCTCCAAAATACAGATCTGTCATATTGGCAAAATTTTCGAGTCCAACATGATCCTCATGTTCAAGGAGCGTCGTTTTTTCGGTGCGTAAAGCCCGTAACGCTGGTCGTGAAAAACGATTGAGAAAGACCGTGTCTGTTTCCTTGGCATTGATGATGGCCTGTTTCCAATTCTCATGAACAGGACTTTCCAAAGCAGAGACCATCCTTGTGCCCATTTGTACGCCTTCTGCACCCAACGCAAAGGCAGCAGCCATCGATTTGCCATCGGTGATTCCACCAGCCGCTATAACTGGTATTTCAACATGCTCGCACACCAAGGGAAGCAGAACCATTGTCGCTACGTCTTTCGGGTTTTTAAAGCCTCCGCCTTCTCCGCCTTCAACCACCAAACCATCAACACCAGCATCTTGAGCCTTCAACGCAGCAGAGAGAGTGGGAACGACATGGAATACCTTGAGTCCTGCCGCTTTCAATTGTTTCGTGTATTTGGTTGGATCACCGGCAGAAGTGGTGACCATCCGAACACCTTGCTCAACAACAAAATCGGCAATCGACTCATCGCGAACAAAAAGCTGTGCGATATTGACGCCAAAAGGAAGTGTTGTGAGTTCCTTCATCAGCGTGATCTCTTTACGTACAGCAACAAGATCTCCTGAGGAAGTTTCAATGATGCCGAGTGCACCGGCATTTGAGACCGCAGAGGCAAGTGCTGATCGCGCAATGTACCCCATTGGCGCTTGCACAATGGGATAGGGGATATTGAGGAGTTCAGTGATCCGATTATGGATGCGAGGTGGCTTGTTTTGGTCCATCTGCATATATTTGCACATTTTGCTTCGGCTAACTTATGTGTATGGCACTTTCCGAAACACCTCAAGAAGTTCTCTATGAAGTTGCAGACCATATTGCAACCATCACCCTCAATGCGCCAGAGAGGATGAACACTATTTCCAGTGCGATGCTCGACCAGATGTCTGAATCATTTCTCCGTGCGGAAAAAGATAGCGATGTTCGTTGTGTCATTTTGACTGGCTCAGGAAGAGCGTTCTGTGCTGGCCTCGACCTTGCGTCACAAATGTCTGGCCCGAAAGACGCTCTCGGGGGTTTAGGCAACATAGGTGCAGGCGCAGGGGAGTTTGATCTGCGTAATGCACCACCTGTGGTGTTGCACAATATGGATACACCCACTATTTGTGCGCTTAACGGTGGTGCGGCTGGCTATGGGCTCGATATGGCCTTTGGTTGCGACATCCGTATCGCGAGCACCACGGCAAAATTGAATCCAGGCTTTGCAAAGCGGGGAATTGTTCCTGAAAGTGGTGGTACGTGGCTGCTCCCCAGAATGATTGGATACGCAAAAGCCGCGGAAATTTCATTTACTGGAAAGACGCTGACTGCAGATGAAGCGTTATCGCTCGGAATTGTGAATCATGTTGTTGCTCCCGAACAATTGCTCGCGTTTGCTCGTTCAATGGCCGTCGATATCGCCAGTAATGCCCCATTGGCAGTAAGAGCAATTAAACGCATGATGCGCGCCGCCGAGACAGAGACCTTCGAACAGAACATTCATCACGTCTTTCTACAACTTTTGCCGCTTTTCAAAACTAAAGACTTCCAAGAGGGCGTTGCTGCATTTATGGAAAAGAGAGAGCCCGATTTCATTGGGCGATGACGTGGCTTGGGCAGAGAACCTGCTCCAACTGCGCCAACCGTATGCCCGCAGAGACATTGAGGCTTCTCAGCGTGCGCTGATGAAAACTTCTCATCCTGATGTTGGAGGCTCTCATTCGGCTTTCCTTGAAGTAACGCGCGCAGCACAAATCCTTTATGAAGGCAAGGCGACACAGAAGCAAATATCCGACGCTTCATATGACGTCTCAAAAAGCGATCACCCCTCATTCACCATTGATGTGTTGCCAGTTGACGCTTATGAGTACATCTACGTTGCAGCAAACGTATTAGGTCAGTTAGCCGAGGAAGATCCTCCGTACTCGTTGCAAGTTTTACTGAATGAACCGCAGCACTGCTGGTGTTCGATTTCCATCGTTCCCGAAGCGGGCGGATCAATAGTCAGTATCGCTGTGCACAATGCAGACGATAGTCAGCAGCGAGCTTTCAATTTAGAAGCAATACGAGATGCTTGGGTCAACACCATCAACGAGGTGCAGCTGCCTTAAACAGGCGATCCCGAATGGCCACGCCAATATCGGTTGAAGGAGGAAGTAACACAAGTATCTCTTGAGGATGTAGCGAATCTGCGGAGCGCAATAACGCATACAACTCTCGGGCATATATTTCCCTATTACTCGACCCTAAAATCGTCGCCACTTGAATTCCGTTAGCGATACGCGTTTTCTCATAAGTCTTCAGATCGCTGAGATTTTCAAATAGTTTCACCTCAGCGCTTGGCGAGTAATGAGAAATCTGCATGCCTGGGGCGCGTGAATCACCTGTTACTTGATCTGATACGACCACTCCAATGGCTGCTAATACGTCATTGAGGTTTTTTAAAGTAATTGCTCCCTGGCGCAAGACAACCGGGGGAGTTACTGAACAATCAACAATGGTCGACTCGATTCCTACGCCACATGGCCCACCGTCGAGTATCGCATCGATGCGATCACCCAAATCACCGCTGACATGTTGAGAGGTAGTGGGGCTGACCGACCCATAAAGATTTGCAGACGGCGCAGCAATGGCTCCAGAGCCAACGTCAGAAAAGTATGCCAGTACCTTTTGAAATAATGTGTGAGATGGCACACGCAAGGCAACTGTTTCGCGTCCTCCAGTAATTTCATCAATGACTCTATTTGAACGTTTTACAAGGAGGGTTAAGGGTCCCGGCCAAAAAGTTGATCCGAGTATTTCCGCAACATTGTTAAAGTCACTGGAGAATTTGCGGGCGTCTTCAATATTTGCCACGTGAATAATGAGCGGATGACCGGTAGGTCTTTTTTTAGCTTCGAACACCCGACGCACTGCCTGTGGGTTAGTGGCATCGGCCCCTAATCCGTAAACCGTTTCAGAGGGGAGTGCAACGAGGCCACCATTTTGTAAAATCTGCACGCATTGTGCAACGTCTTTTGGATTGTCGAACAGTTGCAGACATTGAGGTGATTGATTTTTCACTGAAAATTTTCTTCTAGCCACTGCACCAAAGCATCGATGAAACTAAATGAGTTTGGCGTCGCGAAGTGATCTGTTCGTGGCAGTACTTTGAGAGTGGAAGAAGGAAGTGAAGATGCAAGTTTCTCTGAGGGGAATGCAAAATCTTTGTCTCCAATAGCTACCAACGAAGGCTGAACCAAAGTAGAAAGGCCCGAAGACGTAATTTCTTCAGACGGTGGCCGTCGCAGTAGCGCGGCTAACGCAGCAGGATCATTTCCCTCACGATTCCCGTATTGACCAAATAGCCGAGCAACATTGTCACTTGGATCGGCTCGTCCCTCTAATCCTGAAAGGATCCTTTCGGTCTCTTCAGGGCGATGAGGCTCAAAAACGCCGTCACCTATTCCGGCAAAACAAAGACCAGTAAATCGCTTTGGTGAGCGGATAGCTGCACGTGCCAACGTAAGTGCCCCCAACGAAAAACCCACCGCGATGATGGGCTCCTGTGGCAATTTCGTGAGGAGGTAACCCGTGAGATCTGCATATGCAAGAGGTTCGTGAGGTTTCTCCGCAGTACCGTGACCAAGAAGGTCAATACCCATCACGTGGAAGCCAGAATCAGCCAATATGTCGGTGACACCAGGTTCCTGCCACGTGCTTGCAAAAGATCCGCCCCATCCATGGATGAGAACCACTGTTTTCTGACTCATATAGGCATATCCTAAGACAAGTGCGTTTTTTAAGCGAGCTTCCCGCCCATGACCTGACCTATAACGATGTGTTTATGGTCCCAAGTAGGTCAGATGTCCCCAGCAGATTCAATGTAGATCTGACGACCCCCGATGCCATTGGCACAACCATTCCGGTTGTTGTTGCCAATATGACAGCTGTAGCTGGCAGGCGGATGGCGGAAACAATTGCCCGCCGTGGAGGCCTCGCTGTGATGCCGCAAGATATTCCCCTCGACATCATTGAATCGGTTACGCGCTTTGTTAAAAGTTGCGACGCCGTGTTTGAAACTCCCATCACACTTGCGCCCACCGACACGGTTGGCAACGCATTGAGCCTCATTCACAAGCGGGCACACGGTGCAATTATTGTGGTGGACGAATCAAATAAACCAATCGGTATTTTTACGGAACACGATGCAGTTGGCTTCGATCGATTCACTCAAGTTCAACATGTAATGAATAGGGACATCATTTCGCTCAATGAGAAAATGTCTCCCGAAGAAGCGTTCAACTTTCTCACCGATCACCGTCTTTCATTTGCCCCTGTAGTAGACCAAAGCGGCGCGCTGAAAGGTTGCATGACCCGCAAGGGCGCACTGCGCAGCACCATATATAAGCCCGCACTAAATGCAGACGGAAAATTCATTGTTTCAGTGGCCGTTGGCATCAATGGTGACGTTGCATCGCGGGCAAGAAGTTTGCACAACATGGGCGTTGATGTTTTAGTTATCGATACTGCGCACGGACACCAGTCACGAATGATTTCAACAATTGAATCCGTCCGCAAAGCTGTTCCGCGCGCAACTCTTGTTGCAGGAAATGTTGTGACCCCACAAGCTACGCGCGATCTCATCTCTGCTGGTGTAGACATAGTAAAAGTTGGTGTCGGACCAGGTGCTATGTGCACGACTCGCATGATGACCGGAGTGGGGCGCCCCCAGTTCAGTGCGGTCTTAGAATGTGCTGAGGCAGCTCGGGCGCTCGGCAAACACATCTGGGCAGACGGTGGTGTTCGCTATCCGCGTGACGTCGCCCTTGCTCTTGCAGGTGGAGCAGCAAGCGTGATGTTTGGTTCATGGCTCGCCGGTACTTACGAATCGGCGGCCGATACCTTGCGCGACACAGAAGGTCGCTTGTACAAGGAAAGTTTCGGCATGGCATCGAATCGCGCGGTGCGCAACCGCACCAGTACCGAGACACCTCTAGAGCGTGCACGCAAAGAGCTCTTTGAAGAGGGAATCAGCACCTCTCGCATGTACCTCGATACAGAGCGTCCGGGCGTGGAAGACATCGTCGATCAAATCGTTGCTGGTGTGCGTTCTGCGTGTACCTATGCCGGTGCTTCCAATATCAACGAATTCCATGAACGAGCTGTGGTGGGTATTCAAAGTGCAGCAGGGTACGACGAAGGACGACCTCAAGGAACCACCTGGTAAGCAAATGACCAAACGTCTACGCATAGTGGCGATAGATGGCCCAGCGGGGGCTGGAAAGTCAACGATCTCTCAAGCCTTAGCCGTGGCACTGAAGATTCCCTATCTCGATACTGGGGCTATGTATCGAATGGTCACTTATGCTGCGCTGCGCGACGGCGTAGACCTGCAAGACGAAACTGCAGTGGCGAAAATTGCCAAGCAAATAACAGTTGTTATGTCATCAGGTCGATTTTTTGTCGACGAAGTAGATGTAACCGACGTTATTCGTGGCCCTCAGGTAACACAAGCGGTGAGTATCGTTGCGGCACTCAGCGCGGTGCGTAATGAATTGCGAACTGCACAGCGCACTTGGGTTGCTGAATCCGGGGGAGGTGTTGTGGAAGGTCGGGATATTGGAACAGTAGTTTTCCCCGACGCAACCTTAAAAGTTTTCCTCACTGCTTCTCCCGCAGTGCGTGCGCAACGTCGTGTAGCTCAGTCGGGTGGAGACGTTATGGAAATTGAAGAACAAATACGTAAGAGAGATCATCTTGACTCCACGCGAGCAGATAGTCCTTTACGCGAATCTGATGATTCTCTCTACATAGATACGACAAACCTGAGCATTGATCATGTTGTGAAGCAAATAGAGTCTTCTGTGATGGTGATTGAAGGAAAAACAAATGAGTGAAGTCGAAAGTTTTTTAGCAGGAGAGAGCCTAGGCAGCAGAGCTTTTTATCGTTTTGCAAGAATCATCATCAATTTGCTGTGCCGCATTTTTTGGCGCGTACGCGTAACTGGTCGAGAAAATATTCCACTCACAGGAGCGTTTGTTTTGGCTCCAGTGCATAGGTCGAACATCGACACGATGCTCGCTTGCACCGTCACTCCACGGCGAATGCGTTACATGGGAAAAGATTCCCTATGGAAAAATGCATTCACAGGCTGGCTACTTTCTGCCTTAGGAGGATTTCCGGTTACTCGCGGCACTGCAGACCGTGAAGCGCTACGTCGTTGCGTATATGTACTCCAGAGCGGGCAACCATTGGTGATGTTCCCAGAAGGCGAACGGAAATCGGGAGCAGTTGTAGAGAAACTTTTCGACGGAGCCGTCTATGTGGCTATCAAGGCAAATGTTCCCATCATCCCAGTCGGCATAGGTGGTTCAGAGTCAGCAATGCCAAAAGGTTCAAAAATGATGAGGCCCGCACGTTGCGCAATGGTCATAGGTAAACCCATACTCGTTGACCGTGGCGATGGAGGGCGTACCGCTCGATCATCGGTCAAAACGATTTCTGAAGAATTACAGATCTCCCTGCAGGGGGTTTTTGATGCGGCTCAGAAGTCTGTAGATCCGAGAATGGTGAAGAGATCCACTAAATAATTTGGGTCCTTTATTCCACACATTTCACGCACCGAGTGCATTGACAGTTGTGGTACTCCTACATCGATGGTGTCTATACCCAGCCGAGTAGCGCTCACGGGGCCAATAGTGCTGCCACAAGGCATTGCATTGTTTGCCGCAAAAGTTTGTAACGGGATCTTTGCGCTTCGTGCAGCCTCTACAACGCGAGAAGCGATGTGTCCGTTAGTCGCATAGCGTTGGTTGGCATTTCGTTTGATAACAGGGCCCAAGTTCACCATGGGCGCATGCTGATGATCGTGCTTTTCGGGGTAGTTCGGGTGAATGGCATGAGCGTTGTCGGCAGACACCATGGCGGATTTTTTTGCTAACGAAGCAAAGGTTGTCGGGCTTTTACGCTCGAGCAACAGTTCCTCAAGCACATGTTCAAGTAGGGGTCCTGCTGCTCCGTTGATACTTTCAGATCCAACTTCCTCGTGGTCAAAAAGCGCAACGAGAATGGGTTTTTGTGGTTCCGCGTTTTCGATGAGGCTTTTCACTGCAGCCCAACACGACACCTGATTGTCGAGACGACCCGAGACAAGTAATTCGCCAGATGACCCGAGTATTGCAGATTTCTGTGTATCGAACAATTGGAGATCGAACCCAGTTAGCGGGGCGGAATGCCCTGCGCTGCTTTTTTCAATGATCCAGTCAATGAAGTTGACGTTGGTATCCGTTCCCCAGATTGGTTTCATGTGATTTTGCCGATGGAGAAGCAATCCTTTTTCTGAAATCTCGCGATCAAGATGGATTGCTAATTGAGGGATGCAAGCAATGGGGGTATCGATACTCACGAGTTCGCTCGTTCCGTTCGCAAAATGAAGACGACCAGCAATACCAAGATCTCTGTCGAGCCATGAATTCAGAAGCACTCCTCCGTAGATCTCAATATTTAGTTGTGCCCAGCCCAAAGTCGCTGATGAACCGTTGGGCTTGAGATGAAGACCTGGAGAATCGCTGTGTGCGCCGTAGATGAGCAGACCATTGCCGAAATCTATGTCATTGGGCCAGTGCCATGCGATTAAAGCTCCACCTCGGGTAACCACCCCTTTGTCATGGGCAAAGTGTGTGGGATCTGCCTCACGGTAGTTCTGTAATGCGTATCCTGCTTTGACGAGTTCTCGCGAAGAGCTTTTCACCACATGAAACGATGTAGGACACTCATCGAGAAATTCCTGCAGTGAGATCATTATTTATCCCTTTTGGACCAGACCCATTGGTAATCCAGTTCCACGGAGATGGGAAGTTTCATTGATGGTGACAATGGACCTTTCACCGCTACGAGCAGCAGCTACACGATGGATGGAGGTGTAGTTGGGGTAGAAGAAACCTTGAACGTAGTTGGTGAGTCCGAGTATGTGTGTGAGATAGGCATTAATCACTCCACCGTGGCACACGATGGCGATGCGGTGACCTGAATGTTTATCGATCAATTTTTCGATAGCACCAATTGTCCGCTTATTGAAATCATCAACAGATTCTTCGTGAACATTCCACTCGCCCTTGAGCATGGCTTGCCAGCGGGGGTCGTTGGCGGCTTTGAGTTCTTCCACGGGAACGTATTCATTCGAGTTGCGATCCCATTCGGCAACATCGTCGATGAGAGTCACTCCTACTTTTTGCAAAGCGGCGAGGGGAGCTGCAGTTTGTTGCGCACGACGCAACGGACTTGCATACACTGCATCGATCTTTTCAGATGCGAGGTACTTTCCCAGATGTTCTGCTTGCAATAGGCCTTCAGGCGCTAATTCTGGGTCGGCAATTCCTTCCGTGAGTTCGCGGCGGACGGGAAGAGCGTGACGAATAATGAGAAGTTCCATGAGGTCTCTACGTTATTACACAAAGACCTATTCCACGAAGGCGAATGCTTATTTTGTGATTTTTTGGGTATCGATGAATCGAGGGATGGCGATATCTTGCCCGAAAAAAGTACAGGTAACCGATGTAACCCCAGTATTTCCTTGCACCTCTCGTGAAATCTTTTGAGCGCAATCGTTCAAAGACGCGCGCTGGGAATAGGCCACTCCACCAATCACAGCCAAGATGACAGTGAATATGATTTTTGTAACAACTGAACTAATGAATTTCAATATGAGCAACAACAAGACCACACATACGGCAATTGCTATGAGAGAACCATTTTTAGCTTGATCTACAGTGAGTGAACTGGTGATGCTTTGGAAGTCCATAGGTGAACCTTAGCGTTGGTTCATATTGTGGATGAGGACACCTATGGGGCCGCCATACGGTAACTTTTGCATATGGCTAATGTCTCGCTCACTCAAAGTGGTCCACCTGAAACTATTTTGCCAGTTGATCCGCCACAAATATTGCAGTTAATTAATGAGATCTCGGCTTCCCAAAGCATTGATCGAAATAAGTTGTTACAACTAGTTTCTTTGGCGCCGCGATCACCAAGTGTTTGGGCTTTGTATGGGCAAAATGGCGTAGATTCGCTAGAGCGCTACACCGCGTACCGCGTGGGTTACCACCGTGGGCTCGATCTTTTGCGTGCAAATGGATGGCGCGGGTCTGGATTCGTTCGCTGGCAACATGTCAGCAATCAGGGCTTTCTGCTCTGCCTTTGGGGGCTCCATGTGAATGCTGAACTGATTGGCGAATTCGATGAAGCAGAGCGCTGCCGATTGTTTTTATTGCAATTAGATCCTTCTGGCGTCCCGCTCAATATCCAGACTCAACCTCAAGATCACAAAATCTAGGTTCTTAAGGCACCAATATGAGTTCGTTGTGGGCCATATTGAATGGCGGTCAAAGCAGTCGGTTCGGCTCTCCAAAGTATTTAGCGCTGAGCAACGGTGAATCGTTCTTCAATCTTGCTGCGAAAAGAACAAGTGATGCGAGCAATGACGAAGACCGCATAGTTCTGAGTGGGGGGCCCATTGTCGATTCTCCTTTTGATGTGGTTGAAGATAGTGCAAAGTACGCTGGTCCACTTGCGGGCCTGCACGCGCTCTTACAGGTAGCAATAAAAGCTCAGAATGATATTTTGTTCATTCAGCCCATCGATATGCCGGTGCTTCAGTCTCGTCATCTGCGTCTATTGCGCGACCGGGTAGTCCATAGCAAAGGAATCGTTGTAGCAGAGTCGCAATTGTCGAAAGATCGACATTGGGTTTTGGCAGCAGTGCATTGCTCTCATTATGAAGAAGTCGTCATTCATATTGAAAAAGAAACATACAGATCTATGAAGAATCTATGGTCTGCCTGCGCATGCGAGTTCCTTGCTTTTCCCGATGAATTTCTCGTAAACGTCAACTACCCAGAGCAAGTGAGCTGAAGTAGTGATGTCGTCTCGTATTGAGGTGACTATCATTTGACTATGGCAATAGAAGAAATTTCAGTAGACGAATTACAGGGACTGTTACCCAACATTGTTCTCATTGACGTCCGCGAGACGGACGAATACATCTCTGGGCATGTTCCTGGTGCAATTTCCATCCCACTGTCGACGGTACAAAATAACGTTGAACCCTTTCTTGCGCAGAAGCCAACCTATGTCATTTGCCTAGGTGGTGGACGTAGTTATCGAGCATGTGAATTTGCTGAACAGAGTGGCGCAGTGTGCATCAATGTCGCAGGTGGCACAGGAGCTTGGATTCAGTCAGGCTTCGATGTCGTACTCGGCGAATTGCCAAACCTATAAATGAGTACTGCTTATTGTTGGGTAGATGACAACCCATCTGTTTCAGAAGTTGCAAATCTTCTACGGACTGTTCCGAACTACGCCATTGATACAGAATTTCACCGCGAGAAAACATATTTCCCACAGTTGGCCCTCATACAGATTCGCGTCGCAGACGAAACTTTTCTTCTCGATGCTCCAAAACTTTCTGCTTCTGCGCTCGCTGATCTTTTTAATAACAATGCGCTAGCGATACTCCATGCTGCACAGCAAGATCTAGAGGTTCTCTTTCTCGCCTGTGGAGCGAAACCAGAAGTCATCTTCGATACACAAATTGCCGCCGGATTCATAGGGTATTCCACGCCGTCTTTGGCCTCATTGGTGCAGCGCGAGTTAAATATCTCACTTCCCAAAGGCGACCGTTTGACTGATTGGCTACGTCGTCCACTCACGAGCGATCAATGCTCGTATGCTGCGAGTGATGTTGAGCATCTTCATGAATTACACAGGGTCATCAGCAGACAATTAGACCAACTCCAGCGTGAATCTTGGGCGCAAGATGCATGTGCGGAATTAGCTAAGCGTCCAACTCAACCCATCGACCCGTCCATGGCCTGGCTTCGGATGAAAGACGCGCGAACTCTCAAACCAAAGTCTCGGGGAGTCGCACAATCAGTTGCCCAATGGAGAGAAGAACGTGCACAAAAGCTCGATATTCCCATTCGTCAAGTTCTGCCAGATTTGGCTCTTTTAGGAATATCACAAAAAGCCCCACAAAACCACGATGAACTATCACAGTGCAGAGGAGTGGATGGTAGGCATCTCAAAGGCGTCATTGCCACCGAAATACTGGCAGCAGTAAATACGGGTCGTGAGGTGACAGCAGAATTCCCGGTCAATGACGTTGAAGATTTCGATCGCGACCTGCGGCCTGCAGCTACATTAATTTCGGCTTGGATCAGCGAAGTTGCGGGAAAAACGAACATAGAAACAGCCCTATTAGCGACCCGGTCAGACATTATTGATTACTTACGTGGCAATAGTCACGCCCGCCTGCGTTCGGGTTGGAGAGCCGAAATCATTGGTACTGATCTCGACGACTTACGAGCAGGCACTGCGGGTATTTCCTTTGATGGAAAAGGGGGATTACGCCTCGTACGGGCTGCCCCAGGTGAGAACTTGAGCCAATAACAGCATTCTGATCCTTGCCTGCGATACAATATAAAACTGTTGTGTCCAATGCGGTGATTTCACCGTTCGTTAGGTCGGAGCCCTCTCGTGAAAAAGGGTCGTCATCGTCGCTTCGAAGAAGCGCGTAAATTAAAGCAAGCTGGGCCTAGTGCCGCAGATCTCGGTTTCAGTGAACAAACATCTCGCACAAAGAGCGAAGATGATGAATACGCTGCAATTGCGGAGAAATATGGAGTTCGGTTCGACGACGAAGAAGAAGACGAAGACGACGAACGCTCCGAATTTTAGATCTGCTTTTCACGACTACCCAATGTTTTCAGTCAGTTTTTGCTGCTGTCCCCGTTCACCCCTTACTGATTGTTGATCATTATGACCCCACGTAGAAATATTGCCCTCGTAGCCCACGTTGACCACGGTAAGACCACTCTCGTCGATGCCTTGCTTCGCACTACGGGAACATTTGCTGCCCACCAAGCATTGGTGGAACGCGTGATGGACTCTGACGATCAAGAGCGTGAGCGTGGAATCACCATTTTGGCCAAAGCTGCCCAAATCACCTACAAGGGAACGTGCATCAACTTGGTAGATACCCCAGGTCACGCCGACTTTGGTGGGGAAGTGGAACGTGCTCTCCACATTGTTGACGGCATTGTTTTGCTCGTCGACGCAGCCGAAGGTCCACTGCCTCAAACACGCTATGTATTGTCAAAAGCTATGGAAGCCCATCTTCCTGCAATTGTTGTGCTCAACAAGGTTGACCGCCAAGATGCCCGGACAGCGGAAGTGCTTGAAGAGGTTGAACAACTCTTTCTTGACCTTGCCAAGACCGACGAACAACTCGCTTTCCAAGTGATCAGCGCTGTTGCGCGCGAAGGAAGAGCGATGGTAGGTGTAGGAATGCCTGCAGCTGATGCAGACCTTTCTGCCTTACTCGACTGCATGTTGACGCTCCCCGCACCATCAAGCGATCCTGATGGCATCTTGCAAGCACTTGTTACCAACCTCGATGCTTCCGAATATCTTGGTCGCCTCGCTATTGGTCGCGTGTATTCCGGAACCTTGAAAAAAGGTGAGACCGTTGCGGTCATGCAAAAGCCAAACGAAGATGGCACAGAGAATGTCATTCGTCGTCGTCTTACTCAGCTGTACGCATTTGACGGCATTGGCCGTCGTGAAGTTGACACTGTCGAAGCAGGAGACCTTTTCGTCGTATCCGGTATTCCAGAAGTTCAAGTGGGCGACACCATTTGTACCATCGATCAGCAAGTCCCATTGCCTCGACTTAGCGTCGATGAGCCAGTCATTCGTATGAGTTTTGGAGTGAACACTTCTCCGTTGGCCGGCCGCGAAGGCAAATACCTCACCAGTCGCCACCTCAGAGAACGTCTTGAACGCGAAATTCTCGGAAACGTGTCTATTCGCCTCACCGATACTGGCTCTCCAGAAATTATTGAAGTTGCTGGTCGCGGTGAATTGCAACTATCTGTTCTCATTGAAAACATGCGTCGCGAAGGTTACGAACTACAAGTAAGTCGTCCTCAAGTAGTGACACGCGAAGTAGACGGCAAACGGCAAGAACCTTTGGAAAATGGCGCATGCGACGTACCCGATGAATATGTGGGTGTCGTCACGCAAACCTTGGCACCACGCAAAGGCAAAGTTACCGATATCCACCCAGGTGATGTTGGTCGTACCATCATTAGCTTCGAAGCGCCTTCACGTGGACTCATCGGTTTCCGTTCTGAACTCATTACCCAAACGCGCGGAACAGCTCTCATTCATATGAACCACGCTGGTTGGACTCCATGGGTGGGCGAACTGCCACAGCGACTTGGTGGGGCAATGATTGGTGACCGCATGGGCAAAGTGACTGCTTATGCGCTCGACAATCTTCAAACCCGCGGCACGCTATTTGTGGAGCCCGGTACCGAAATCTATGAAGGCATGGTTGTTGGAGAAAATGCACGCAACGATGAAATGGTTGTGAATGCCGTGCGCGAGAAAGAAAAGAACAACATTCGCACACATAGCCACGACGACGGTGTGAAACTTGCAGCGCCTACCTTGCATAGCTTGGAAACTGCTATTGAATGGATTGCTGACGATGAATTGGTTGAAGTAACGCCAAAATCAATTCGTATTCGCAAGCGTGGGCTGTCGATCGAAGAGCGCAAACGCGCTTTTAAGAAATAGTTTTTATTTCTTAGGTCGTTGAGTTAAGACAACTGGATGACCAACAGCAGTTTTTGTGCGCTTCTCTAATTCAGTTGCCATCAGTGCGTACACTTTTTCACCAACCATCTCGGTGATTTCGTCTTTGAGATACTTATAAACAGGCTTGTCGCCTACGAATGCGAGACGGTCGTCGTTGCACCACCAATGAAACTCGTGTCCACCTTCACCCCAGTCGCGACGTTTCCATTCACGAATGAAAGTGACAACGTGACCATCTTCGTCGGTGGTGTCTTGAGAGCGCATCGGCACCTGCCAACACACGTCGGGCTTCCAGTCCATGGGTCGTTCGCCAGCTTCGGTTGCGCCAATATGCAACGCACACCCCACGCCACCTTCGAAGCCAGGGCGATTAAGAAAAATACAAGCGCCATCGACCACTTTTGTGGTGACTGTTCCGCTCTTGTCGGTTTTATGCCAACCCTTCTCATCGGCCCTTGCCTTGAACTGCCAGTTTTTTGCAGTGAGGCGCTTTGACGACTTCTTTACAGTTTTGAGATCATCAGCATCGATGAAATGTGCTCCGAAACTGCAGCAACCTTGCATCAATTCAGGTGTGGCTTCTTCGTGGATGCCTTGGCAGCCTTGGCCGTATATGCACATCCAGTTCGAGAGCATGTACGACACATCGAACATGTAAGTGCGCTCTTCTTCAGGGTCTTCGAAACTTACCCATTCATGGAGATCTTCAGGTATAGACACAGTTAGAGACATTACAGATGATTCGTCTGAACTAACGAATTACATCATGAACTTTAGGTGGAGCGTTGACTACTGTAAGGAAATGTCAGGGGCCGTTCATATCAACACCGCCGAGCTTTTCCTTGCAGGTCAAGATGGTTCAAACATGATGGGGAGCCCCCTTGGCGTGTGTTACCCCACAACAACAGCCGAGGTACAAGACGCTGTGCGCTGGGCAAGATCAAAAGGTGTTCCCTTTATAGCCAGGGGAGCAGGTACAGGGTTGGCCGGGGGTGCAATACCCGAAGATGGCTCGTTAGTCATTTGCCTCACCAAAATGAACAAGATTCGCAGCATCGACGCCAATCGCCGTACGGCATGGGTCGAACCTGGTGTATTGAATGCCGACCTCTCTCGTCAGACGTCGCGAGAGGGTTTACATTTTGCTCCAGACCCTTCAAGCCAACAAAGTTGCACCATTGGTGGAAATGTTGCGAACAATTCTGGAGGACCTCATTGCCTGTCGGAAGGTGTCACTTCAGCCCACATACTCTCGCTGGAAGTAGTACTTCCCTCTGGAGAAACTTGTACTTTCGATGCCGAAACTTCTCTCTTCGACCTGCGAGGGGCTTTTATCGGTAGTGAAGGAATGTTCGGAATTGCAACGGCCATTGAAGTACGTCTCATTCAAAATCCACCACATGTTGCAACAATGGTTGTCGGGTTTGCGTCGGTTCACGACGGAGCACTTGCCGTCAGTGCCATTATCGCCCACGGCATTATTCCCAGTGCCTTAGAGATGATGGACGCTCCCATCACTCGGGCAGTTGAGGAATACGTACACGCGGGTTTTCCTCTTGATGCCGCAGCAACGCTGATCGTTGAAATTGATGGTCTTGAGTACTCGGTCATAGATGGTTCGCGTCAAATAAGGGAAATAGTTTCGCTCTTTGGTGCAACAAGTTTTCAAGTCGCAGAAACTGCTGTGGAGCGAGCCCGTATTTGGAAAGGTCGTAAAACAGCTTTCGGGGCTATTGCTCGCATTCAACCCAACTACTACCTACATGACACTGTGGTTCCACGCAAGAAGTTAGCTGAAGTTCTTTCGCAAGTAACATCAATTGCAACGCAAGAGCAACTGCAGGTGATGAATGTATTCCATGCTGGCGACGGCAATTTACACCCCATTTTAATGTTCGATAAGAGGGTCGCAGGAGTAATGGATCGAGTACATCGGGCCGGAGCTGAAATCGTTCGAGTCTCTTTAGAGGCAGGTGGGGTACTTTCAGGTGAACACGGTATTGGTCTCGAGAAGCGTGACTTCATGCGTTGGATGTTTACTGAAAACGACCTTCTCTTTCAGCAAAAGTTGCGTTCGGCTTTTGATCCTGACGGCATATCAAACCCACATAAGGTTTTGCCGCGTGGCTCTGGTTGTACAGATACAGCATCAATTCCACCCGGAAGTTGGATTTAAATGTTCAAACAAGCAGTAAATTTTGGAGGAGCTGTTGAAGACTTGCAAACGAAAATAGCCAGCAGTGACTCCATCAACATTGTTGGAACCAATAGTACAGGCGTTGCTAGTAACGAAAATGAAGATGAGGAACTGAAAGCTCCGGCGGGAATCATCTCTTACGAACCCGATGAACTCATGATTTCTGTCTTCGCAGGAACAGAAATTCGTGAAGTTAATGTTGAATTACAAGCAGCACAACAGCGCATAGTCATTCCCGACTGGGGAACCATCGGCGGAGCCGTTGCAACGCGACGCAACGGTCTACGCGAGACGCATCACCAGACGCTTCCCAATAATGTTCTGCGATGCACTGTGATTGCTGCCGACGGAAGTTTGTATCAGGCTGGAGGTCAGGTTGTTAAAAATGTCTCAGGCTTCGACCTTGTCAAGCTTTTAGTGGGCAGCTGGGGGTTATTGGGGTTAATTGTTGAAGTCACCATGCGAACTGAACCACTACCGCAAGTTTCCCAATGGGTGAAATCTGCTCATCCCCAGGCGCGAGAGCAAGCAAGCAAGCTCTACCGACCCGCAGTTGAAACGCTAATTGAAGGAGTGACATACCTCTTGCTAGAAGGGCATCAAAATGACGTGGAACAACAGATATCGCTCCTGAAAGGATTTGTGCTGTGTGAAATGCCCAGCCTTGGTCACCAATATCAATATCAAAATTTGAATTTTCTGTCTCAAGAACCAGTGCGCTCCATCGAACGGGGTATTCGCAAACAATTTGACCCCACAAATAAGTTCAACAAAAAGATTGCCGCACAGAGGAATCTTCTTACATGAGCATTTCATCTTCGCACTTCCAGTTTGTCAACGAAGAAGATCTCAACACTTGTGTGAACTGCGGGTTATGTTTGCCGCATTGCCCTACATACAGGGTCACTGGTGAAGATATTTATAGCCCGCGCGGGAGAATTAACCTCATTCGCAGTGTAAAACATGGCGATATCGAGTTGACCAAAGAAGTAGTGAACTCATTAGATACCTGTATCCAATGTATGGGTTGCGAACCGGCGTGTCCGTCTGGCGTCCAGTATCACAACATTATTTCGCCAGTGAAAACTGAAATACATCAGCGAAGAAATTGGCGAGATATTCCCTTGCGATTTGGTTTATATGTTGTGACTCACCTGCCGTTACTGCGCTTGCTCACTCGTATTATTTCTGTATTTCAAGTTCTGAAGGCAGTTCCCAAGAGACTTCAAATTCCCCGAATTCCTTTCCGCAGACAACAGTTACTTAACGACCCTCATTTATCCCGAGAAAAAGAAGTTATGTTATTTACTGGATGCGTCATGGATGCGTGGTATCGAAATGTGCACGAAGACACCATCACATTGCTCAATGCACTTGGTTACTCGGTCGTAATCTCTGGCGATGAATACGGTTGTTGTGGAGCGCTGCACGAGCATGCTGGTTTCACCAAGACCGCGGAAAAAATTCAAGGCAATATTCCGCGTTCTGCAGACAAAGCAACAATTATTGTTAACTCTGCTGGATGTTCGGCTTCGTTAAAGAAAACTATGAAAGATTCTCATGAGATTCTAGATATCAATGAATTTCTGCACAGACATATATCTGATTTACGTAAATTGTTGATACATCGAAAGGAAAAAGTCATTATTCAAGAGCCATGTCACTTGCGTCATGTTCAAGGCATATCTCTCGAAGTGACAGAGTTGCTTGGAATCGCATTCGATGTAGTGCAGTTGGATGACGACGGTTTGTGCTGTGGGGCAGGAGGTTCGTTCAGCTTCAGCCAACCAAAGATGGCCAATGCCGTGCGGGGTCGGAAAATCGCAGAAATCACAAGGGCAGTAGAGTCGACCTCGCCCGATTCTGCGAGGTACGTTGCATCAGCAAATCCTGGTTGTTTATCATTCCTCTCTTCAAGTGCGATCAATATAGAAATTCAACATCCCGTCACCCTTTTAAAGCAATCGCTTCGTTTACAACACGTCATCGGAGGTCTTCAGTGAGTAAATTTCGAGAAACATGCGATGAGGTCATTTCCCAGTTAGAGGCAATCACCGAAAACCTCAGCGATCTTTCACAATCATTGCTACTCGATGCCCTAGATGGTCAAACCGAAGCGATTCAGTTTGAGAAACGTGTTCAAAAGGCCAGAGGACAGATATCTAAAACCATCCGTCTGCTTCACAACGAAGAGATCGGATAATAACTATTCAAGCGGTTGATTAATCGTCGAAGATCTCCGTATTCAACTTTAGTGAACTCAAATTTGATGCGTGGCAAGCGGGGATGGTCGTTATCTCTTTGCTCAATTTTATGGGTTTCGGCACGTTCAATTGCGCCAGATGTACACAAGTAACCGAACTCTTCATTAATCGCTCTTAACTCATCATCAGTGATTGGATTTTGAAGGCGAATGATGAGCGATTTACCGATGTATCGCAACGAATGGTAATTGGTGTAAAAACTACGTATTTCATGCACTGCTTCGTGAATATCATTGGTGATGAAAAATAGCGACGTGTCGGCACCAGATACCAATTCCCGCGAGACCAATTCGTTTTGTATGAATGCATTAACTTGCTTCCAATAGGTATCGCCAGGCGCGTCGAGAAAAACGATAGGAACGGGCATACTTTTGCCTGTTTGCACCAAAGTCAGTAATTCGAAGGTCTCGTCGAGGGTGCCAAACCCGCCAGGCAAGCAGATGAAAGCTTGAGACTCCTTGACGAGCATGAGTTTGCGAGTAAAGAAATAACGCATGCTGACATGCTTAGAGTCATGAGCGATGAGGGAATTAGCTTCATTCTCCATAGGCAAACGAATAGATACACCAATGCTCTTTTCTGCTCCCGCACCTTTCATTCCTGCTTCCATAATTCCTGGGCCAGCACCCGTCACGACCATCCATTCGTGTTGAGCAAGTTCGGCGGCCACTTCTACGGTGTGTGCGTAGAGCGGTTCAGTATCGCGCACCCTGGCACTACCAAAAATTGTCACTTTCTTTTGGTTTGCATACGGCGCAAACACCGAAAACGCAGCGCGCATCTCTTGGATTGTTGTCTTAAGGATTTTTGCATCGAGCCCATTAGGTCGATCTAAAACAAAGTGCAATGAATCATTAATGATTTCCTCGAGGAAGGTGTGAGATTTTTGTGGCTCTAAGAATGGATGGAGTTCTGCAAGCAACTTTTGGCATAACGCTTCAATACTGTTTCTATCTGCTTCATCGAGCATGAATATTCTCGATTTTTGACTTCAATGCCTCGAGAAGAACATCAAAACTCTGCTCAAAAGCGCGAACTCCATCGGCTTCTAATTTCTCGGCCATTGCTTGAATATTAATGCCAGTTGATAAAAGTTCATTCCACAACGCCGGAGCCTCGGATAATTTGGCCTCAAGAGATTGACTCGCGGAGCCGTGATCATAAAATGCCATCATTGTTTCTTCTGGAATGGTGTTTACTGTGCTTCGACCAATGAGTTCATCTACGTAGAGAGTGTCTTTATACAGCGGATTTTTCGGTGAAGTGCTGGCCCATAGAGGACGTTGTAAATGAGCACCCATTTTTTCTAGTTTCTTCCACCGATCTGATTGCTGAACATGCAAGAGGTGATGATAAGCCATTTGCGCCTGCAATATGGCTACTTTCCCTGAAAATTTACCGCTGATATTAGGGCCTAATGCGGAGAGATCTGCGTCGACAGAAGCATCAACTCGGCTGATAAAAAAGGAAGCAACCCCCACAACATGTTTCACTTTCTCAGGCGAGCGCTGTGCAAGCTTTTCCAAACCACAAACGTACGCCTCAAGCACTTCCATGTAACGCTGCAAACTAAATATAAGAGTGACATTGATATTGAAACCTTGTGAAACCAAAGTTTCTATCGCTATTAATCCGTTCTTGGTAGCTGGGATCTTAATGAGGACGTTTGGAGCAGCTAGTCGATTGCGTAGTTGTATGGCTGCCTGCACAGTTGCTGCTTCGTCATACGAGAGATGTGGATCAACCTCTACGCTTACATGACCATCTTGGCCATTGCTCTTCTGATAGAGATCTGAAAATACAGCTGCAGCATCTGCTATATCTTTGAGAACTAGTTCCCAGTAAGTTGCGGCAACTGACAGCTGGAGAGTTGCTAATTGCGATAGCTGTTCGTCGTAGTCAGATGAGTCTTGAATAGCTTTTTGAAAAATAGTTGGATTCGACGTCAAACCTCTGACCCCAAGTTCTACGTATCGCGCTAACTGCCCAGTTGTGATGTAATTACGGCGCAAATTATCGAGCCATGGGCTTTGTCCGTATTTTTCATAGAGATCTACAAGACGTGACGTGGAGTTTTCGGCCATACCTATGAATGTAGTTGAATTGCGCGTTCAGCAACGTTGCTTGCTGAGATACCAAAATATTCAAGAGCTTGTGCACCTGGAGCGCTTGTTCCGAAGCTTTCAATGCTCACAACGTCGTCAACATATTTTTCCCACCCGAAAGACACGCCTGCCTCAACTCCGAGAATGGGGATGTTGTGGGGAAGTACCTGAGCCTTGAATTCTGCAGGTTGGGAATCAAAGAGAGAGAAACACGGTGCTGATACCACATTGGCCGAAATACCTTGACTTGCCAATATGTCGGCTGCTTCTAAGCAAACAGATACTTCGCTTCCCGTTCCCATCAAAACGAGGTCGGGTTCTTCTACTGATCGGATCATCGCTGCACCTGTTCTCACGGCTGAGCCATCGCTCACGACGGGAAGGTTTTGGCGACTCAAGATGAGCGCCGTCGGTCCATCGAAGGCAAGAGCCTGCATCCATGCTGCAGCGGTCTCGTTGCCGTCGCAGGGACGAATCACTTGAAGACCAGGAATGATGCGCAATGACGCCAGTTGTTCCACTGGTTGGTGTGTGGGCCCGTCTTCGCCAACTCCTACCGAGTCGTGGCTAAAGATGAAAACCACCTTGGCCTTACTTAAAGCCGCTAGGCGAAGTGATGGTCGCATGTAGTCGGCGAACACGAAAAATGTACCTACAACAGGTAACACCATTCCGTGCAGAGCCATACCGTTGGCAATTGAACCCATGGCATGCTCTCTAATTCCGTAATACACTTGTCTACCCGCTGGGCTAGAAGCGCTGAAGGCATTCTCGCCAGTGAGCTTTGCTCCCGTATTGCCGGTGAGGTCTGCTGCACCGGAAAGTAATTGCGGCAATACCTTTGATGCTTCTTCAAGAACTTTTTGAATTGCAACACGCGTAGCGGGGGACTCACTCGCGCCAAAGATCGGCAATACTGACGACATGTTTTGAACAATGTTCTCCGCGGAATAATTTGCCAAATCGACAGTCTTTTTCCCCGCGATATTCTGCCAATTAAGGTAGTTTTCGTTGACGCGCTGAATTGCATGTTGACGTTGTTGCGCAACCACTTCTACCGGTGCCCAAAATGGTTCATTGGGCATGCCGATTACTTCTTTTGTTCTGGCAATGTGTTCTTCAGTAAATGGGTTTCCGTGAGCAGCGTGTTTATCTGTGAAGTCAGGAGACGGGAATCCGATTTTTGTTGGCAAAATAATTAACGTTGGCTGGCCTACATGAGCGCGGGCTTGCCTGAGAACTTTCTCCAAAGAGTCACAATCTTGAGAAATATCTCCACATTCAATAACGTTCCAGTGATACGAGCGAAAGCGCGCCGCAACGTCGTCGGAACATGTGAGATCTAACGCGCCGTCGATTGTGATTTTATTGTCATCGAATACCGCTACGAGATGGTCAAGCTTCAAATGGCCTGCGAGCGATGCTGCTTCATGACTAATGCCTTCCATTAGGCATCCATCGCCAACCACTACGTACGTATGATGCTCAATCAGATCACTACCTAGTTGTGAGCGTAAGTGCGATTCAGCAATTGCCATACCCACGGCATTAGCAAAGCCCTGACCGAGCGGACCCGTCGTGACTTCCACTCCCGCGGTATGCCCAACTTCTGGGTGTCCGGGAGTCAGCGAACCGAGTTGTCTAAATAGTTTGATATCTCCGAGTTCCAAGCCATAGCCATTAAGGAAGAGGTTTGCATATTGCAAAATTGACGCGTGACCATTCGACAAGATAAAGCGATCGCGGTTGAGCCACGCTGGGTCGGCCGGATTGTGGTTCATCACACGTGAATACAAGACGTGAGCGAGTGGAGCGAGAGTCATTGCGGTTCCTTGATGACCGCTTTTCGCATAAAAAGGTGCATCCATCGCAAAACCGCGAATGATGGCAATTGCATTTGCATCAAACGATGCTGTATCGAGGGAGCCGACTAAAGGTGCTGATGTCACAATGAAAGACTAATCGGCAACAGGGGGGAGGAGCGTTAACGGCACGATGTGCCACGCATCTTGACCTATTCGGCAATGCGCAAAAATCTGACAATATTCAGAAAATTCCAGTTCAGCACGTACCAGGCGATACGTGAACTTTCCTGGGTCGACACGAAATGGGCTCACATTGCGCGCTATTTGTTCGCTATCGACAGAGATACCTTTGCGGAAAATGACCTCAAAGATGCCTTCGCCTTTTTCTGTCGGTTCGCAAAATATGAGCGCCACAAAATGAGGCGTCAGCGTAAGCGGCAGATCACCCGTAGCGACGGTCGAGAAAAAAGCCCCTGTCATATCGATACGAGTGGCTGGCCCCGGTACTTGGCGAATTTCAAAATTGTCCATGAAGAGGCTGGAAACGAGATGCATTGAAGAAAATCTACTCAAGCTCCGCCTTGTGAGCACAGTTGATTGTTGCGAAAGAACTAATCTTTCGCTATGAGTACTTTGTCAGAATTCGCCAGTAAAGAAATCCTTGCGCGACATGGACTCCCAATATTGCAAGAAAGAGTAGTCGCCAGCAGTTCTGAGGTCAGTGGAGTGCTGGAACAGATGACCTTGCCCGTCGTAGCGAAACTTTGTGGTCCTTCCATTGCCCACAAGACCGAGCGTGGCCTCGTCAAGTTAAACCTCCAGACCAAAGACGATGTGTGTAAGGCGGTCGATGATTTACTCGCTGCGGCAGTGCCAGCCGATGGTGTCGTGGAAGTGCTCATCGCTCCCATGGTGAAAAGCAGCCGTGAGTTCATCGCGGGTGTAGTGCGAGATGCCCAATTTGGCTCCAATGTGATGCTTGGGGTGGGAGGTGTACTGGCAGAAGCCATCGCAGACGTGGTCTTTCGCCCTGTACCTCTGAGCTCACACGATGCTCATGAAATGGTGGCAGAACTACGATCACAGAAATTGCTCGGTGAGTTCAGAGGAGAGCCAGCAGTTTCCGTTCAAGCGCTGGTGAGCGTGCTGCTAGCGCTCTCAAAGGTAAGTGTTGATCGGTCTGATATTGCCTCTATCGACCTCAACCCCCTCCTCGTCACGAGTTCTGGTGAAGTTGTAGCCGTCGATGCGCTCATTGAGATTGAGGATGCCTTTACCACGCCGTCCAATCACAATATTGCCTCGTCGGTTTTAGACGATGAACATTTCCGAGCACTTTTTGAACCCAAAGGCGTAGTGGTAACTGGCGCCTCAAGCCATCCGGGGAAATTTGGATTCGTCTCCGTTCATAATATTTTGGCAAGCGGCTATGCCGGTGCAGTTTTTGGAACAAACTTATCGAAAGAAGAGGTTTTGGGAATCCAAACAGTTGCCAGTTTGGATGACGTTCCCCAAGACGCTGCTGATCTTGTGTTCGTCTGTACGCCAAGTAGTGCAAACCCTGAAATTTTACGTGCATGTGCTCGTCGCGGCATCAAGGCAGCATTCCTTACATCCGCTGGTTATGGAGAAGCAGGCGATGAAGGTATCCGCATGGAGAAAGAACTCATCTCATTGGCGAATGAACTTGGCATTTTGCTTGCTGGCCCCAACGGCCAAGGCGTGGTCAGCACACCATCGCAGTTGTGCGCTCAAATAGTTGCCCCATACCCGCCTCGCGGTCGCATCGGTGTCGCGAGCCAGAGCGGAAACTTTGTTTCGAGCTTTTTAAATTACTCGCGCCAAAGCGGAGTAGGAGTGAGCCGCGCAGTATCAGCAGGTAACGCCGCGTGTGTATCTGTTGCCGACTATTTGAAATGGTATTCAACCGATAAAGAAACATCAGTTGGTCTTGCTTACTTAGAGGGCATTTTCGACGGGTCTCATCTCATGCAGCAATTGCAAGATGTCACCCTGAAGATGCCACTCGTCATTATGAAAGGAGGAGCCACTGAAGCTGGCGCCAAAGCAGCTGCCAGCCACACTGGTGCTTTGGCAGCAAACGACAAGGTATTTGACGGCGCATGTCGACAAAGCGGTATTAGTCGAGCAAAAAATGTGGAAGAAGCCTTCGATACAGCTGCATGTTTTGCCACCCAGCCTCTTCCTCAAGGGGGACGTACCGTTATTTTGACCACTGCTGGTGGTTGGGGGGTTGTTACCTCAGATGCTCTCATGTCAACGCAAGAACTCACCTTGGTAGAGCTTCCAGAAGACCTCAAAGCGGCCATCGACGAGAAGCTTCCACCGCGTTGGAGTAAGAGCAACCCTGTTGACTGCGCTGGCGGAGAAACTCGTGACACCATCCCAGAGGTGATGGGTCTCATTGCTCGCCATAAAGATATTGATGCCGTCATCTACCTGGGCATTGGCATCCAGTCGAACCAGGCCCGCCTCATGCATGAAGGTAAGTTTTATCCCGACCATGGGCTCGAGCGCATTGTGGCTTACCACGAGCGGCAAGATGCACGTTTCGCTGAAGCCGCTGATGAACTCATCAAGGAAACCGGTAAACCCATCCTCATCGCGAGTGAATTAGCAATAGCCGACCCAGATAATGCTGGTCCACGAACGGTGCGAGAAACAGGTCGTTATTGCTTCCCTAGTGGTCATAGAGCAGTGGCATCATTGGCTCACATGGTGCGCTATTCGCATTACCTAGCCACTCGTCAATGAGCAGCCCCCCACGTCCCAGCACTCGACGTCGTTCTCGACGTCCTGGTCTTGTTCTCGGATGTGTAGGCGTATTAGGAGCTCTACCACTACTTACCCTGTGGATTGGCGGACATTCCCTAGCTCAAAGAACAGCAGGCAAGGACGCTGTTTCCATTAAAGGGTTAGCAACTCCTGTCCTATCCTCTAGACGGGCAGCACAGAACATCGTCGATGAAATATCGCGTGATGCACTTGCTAACGATCTCTCTAGCGTTGCAGAGAAAATACCAGCGAAAGCGTGCCTCCAAGTAAAACGTGGGAGCAACACCATTTTTGAAAAGCGACCAGATTTGCAGCTCATTCCCGGTAGCAATCAAAAAATTGTCACGGCGGCTGCTGCAGCCACTTTGCTTCCTCCAGATACCGTTTTCACCACTCGAGTTTTCGGCAAAGTAAGTGCATCAAAAATCACCGGAAACATCATTCTTGTTGGCGGCGGTGACCCATTGTTAACAACGAGCGATTATGCGGCAAAGGAAAAATTCCCTACGTTGAAGCGCACGTCGCTTGAAGCACTTGCTCAACGGGTTTTCGATGCAGGCGTGCGCATCGTTACTGGCTCAGTTGTTGGCAACGACGACGCGCTCTCTCAAAATCGCTACGTTACTTCATGGGGTAGCGGTGTCAGAGGAGTAGAAGGCGGCCCACTCGGTGCCCTCATGGTGAACGACGGGGTAGTAGTCGCGAATCCCATTAAACCCGACAACCCAAGCCTCGCAGCGGCAACCGAATTCACAAGGGTGCTCAGAAATCTAGGTATCTCCATCACAGGTGAACCAAGTGGCAGTGGAAAAGCAATTGAGGGCAATACAGAAATTGCAAAGATTGACTCTGCTCCGTTGATAGACGTCATCGCAGAAATGCTCACCAATAGCGATAACAACACAGCCGAGATTCTGATGCGGCACATTGGTTTTGCGCACAACGGAAAAGGAACCACAGAGTCTGGTCTCGAAGCAACGAGTGCACTGTTAAAGAGTTGGGGTTATACCAATTACATACTCAAAGATGGTTCAGGATTATCGCGTGATAACCGCTTGACCTGCTCTTTGCTTGCATCACTTCTCTCACGAACTGATCTCTCATCCATATTCGAACACGGTCTTGCTACCGCAGGAACAACTGGAACACTTTCCGATACCTTCAGCACTTCTCCTGTCGCTGGGAAGTTGCGGGCCAAGACGGGTACTTTGATGAACGTAAAGTCTCTCAGCGGTTTTCTTCCTCAGAAAAAAGGAAGTTCTTTGTATTTTGCTTTCCTTCTCAATGGTGCCGGAATTGCCGACCAAGGAAATTACCGCCCCCTATGGGATGCGTTAGGGCTGAGTCTGTCGAAATATCCAGCTCGTAGCTTGACCGCAGCCTTTGGGGTATTGCCTTAGTAAGCCCAGCCCTCATAATGGCTATTTAGTAGGCCCAATTGCCCTTATGGAGTATTTTGTGGAGTTCGCTGCTACTAATACATTCATGGGTTTTTCCACCTCATCACATGAAGATGTCGTCGACCTTGTTGTGGCTTATGCCAAGCAGGAAACGATTGAACCATTGCGCGGCGCATTGCGCTGGATCCTCTGGGGTTTGGCATCGATGGCATTCATCTGCACCGGGCTTGTATTCATCGTGCTGGGTATCGTTCGTGCGTCTCAAGACGTACTGGGGGATTCCTTTCAACAGTCGTGGTCATTTGTCTCTTACTTCGTGGGCATATTGGCATGTGGAGTTGTTGTGGCTATCGCACTCAGCAGCATTAAGAAGGAATCTTTATGACCAGCAATGAACGTATTTCTCGTGAAGACCTCGAAAAACGTTTTGCACATTTGCAGGAAGATTTTCAGGGAAAGCTTGAAAACAAAAAGCAAACAGTCTTGGTAGCAGCAGCGGTGGGTAGTTCTGTACTAGTGCTCCTCAGTTACTTGCTGGGTCGTCGCCGTGGTACCCGTCGTTCCACGCGCGTACAATTTCGTCAAAAATGAGCAGGTTCAAAAAATCTACGCTGGGTTCGCTCGCCCTGTACGTTCTCGTCGGACGATTACCGTTCAGAAAACGTCTCTTAACTTCTACCCTGAGGCGGTCACGTAAGGCAAGCGGTGCTTTCTTGCTCTATCGAATTGCGCGTCGGTTGATGCGGTCACAAGATCGAACAGAAATTACTGTTATCGCTAAAGAAGCGCTCATCGAGACCCATTAATAGGCGTTAACTGTGATGAAGTTTCACTTCATTCGGTCATACTAAAGGTATGGATTCTCAAGGTTTCGCACTCGGCGACAAGGTGATGTTGGTAGATCGCAAAAAAAGGCGTTACCTCATCGACCTCATCAGCACCGGAGAATTTCATAGTCACGCCGGGTTTGTGCCGCATCTCGACATCGTTGGTTGTCTCGATGGCGCAGAAGTAGTTTCCACCAAAGGAGCGCGCTACCTCGTTTTGCGCCCCACGCTTGAAGACTTTGTTGTCGAGATGCCACGTGGCGCTCAAGTGATTTACCCTAAAGATCTTGCAACAATCCTGATGATTGCCGATATTCGTCCAGGCGTGAAGGTGCTGGAGTCAGGCGTGGGTTCTGGAGCTTTGTCGATGGCAATGCTTCGTGCCGGGGCAATTATTACCGGCTATGAGCTCCGGGAGGATTTTGCGAATCGAGCTATTGCAAACGTGCGAGGGTTCCTGGGGGAGCAAGCACTCAAGAACTACCACGTGGAACTGCGTAACTGCTACGACGGGATCGATGCAACAGATCTTGACCGCGTCGTTTTAGATTTACCAGAACCATGGCTCGTGGTTCCCCACGCCACGCAAAAGATGAAGCGCGGAGGCATACTGGTCGCCTATACGCCAAGCATTACCCAAGCAGTTCAGGTGAGAGAGACCTTCGATGAGCGTTGGACGAGTGAAAGAACCCTCGAGGTACTTCACCGCACATGGCATATAGAAGGTCAAGCAGTACGCCCTGACCACCGAATGGTGGCGCATACAGGGTTTTTAACAGTTGCCAGATTTATTGGTGATGTTCAGTAGGCCAATTACGGCTCAATGAAGATGCACTCGCCGGGGCATTCCTCGGCTGATTCCACAACGGCATCAATTTGGCTATCGGGGAAATTCGCGAGTCCGTCGGCGCCCTGGGCGTTTCCTTTAGCGGTTGCAAAAACCTTGGCTCCCTCTTTGACGTAGGCCAAGCCATCATCAAGCAAAGTGAACACGTCAGGGGCGATCTCTTCACAAAGACCGTCACCTGTGCACAAATCCTGATCGATCCAGACCTTCATGTTGGGGGCTCCCTCTGTATATAACTGCTCTAGGGCAGTTGCACTGACAGGAAAATGCTACACGGCGGGAGTCCCAAATGAGAACTTTTCGCATTGTTTGCCCTCACTAGTGTTCGCAGCCGTCTTTCGGGAGATAATTAAGGAAACGAGGTCAGGAGCCACTGCAGTGTCTAGCGACAATCAACAACCTGAATCACCATTGAGTCATTCCTCGCTTGAAACACGCTTGCTCGAAACCAAGGGTCAACTAGCCCGCGTTGTTGCCCAAAATGAGAAGCTTGCTTACACGCTTCGCGAGTCCCGGGAACATATAGCTCAACTCCGTGAGGAAGTAGACAAACTCACCCAGCCTCCTCACGCTTACGGCGTCGTGGTGGGCAAGAACGACGACGCATCAATCGATATTTTTGTTCAAGGGCGCAAGATGCGCGTGCAGTTACACCCCGATATCGACTTCGACGTGCTTGAACGAGGTTCAGAAGTACTCCTCAATGACAGCATGAATGTTATTTCGACTCGTCATCCCGAAACCTCTGGCGAAGTCGTTCAACTCAAAGAAATATGCGAAGACGGTTTCCGCGCAATCATCACGTACCGTGGCGACGATCAGAAAATTTGCGAATTAGGAGACTCGCTGAGAGGGATACATCTCCGTCCTGGAGACCTTTTGCGCTTAGAACCAAAAAGTAATTTACTCATTGAACGACTCGATCAACCAGAAGTTGAGAATCTTCTGCTTGAAGAAGTGCCGCTGGTGAGCTACAGCGATATTGGGGGCCTAGATGCACAAATAGAACTCATTGCCGATGCGGTAGAACTCCCGTATCTCTATGCCGACTTATTTGCCGAATATCATTTACCTGCCCCTAAGGGCATCCTCTTGTACGGTCCACCCGGATGCGGCAAGACGC
>Ga0194055_10000131_pt1 | contig 54892 bp, 38 predicted proteins | sample SepL449m_MetaG_FD_155482 | JGI IMG/M metagenome (GOLD analysis project Ga0194055, IMG submission 155482) | Anoxic zone freshwater microbial communities from boreal shield lake in IISD Experimental Lakes Area, Ontario, Canada - Sep2016-L442-9m | ecosystem: Environmental > Aquatic > Freshwater >... | reverse complement strand
GCACTTCACGTACCCTCTAGACCTGTTTGATCGCTCACCTCAGGAATCGATTCCATGCCACGCAATCCCGACTTGGATCTGGACCAATACATCCGCGCCATCCCCGACTTTCCAAAGCCAGGTATTCTGTTCCGTGACATTACGCCGATGCTTGGGCACCCAGAAGCATTTCGCGAAACGATTTCCCGCATGGCTGATCTCATCCGCGACCAGAAGGTCGACGCATTGATTGCGGCCGAAGCGCGTGGATTTATCTTTGCGGCTCCCCTAGCGATCGAACTCGGGGCAGCGTTTGTGCCTGTTAGAAAGCCCGGAAAACTTCCGTACGAAAAGCATTCGTACTCGTACGACTTAGAGTATGGCAGCGATACCTTGGAAATGCACATCGATGCCCTCAAGCCCGGGGCGCGTGTCTGGATCGTCGATGATTTGTTAGCGACCGGCGGCACGGTCGAAGCGTGTTGCAAACTACTCGCAAACTACCGTGCCGAAATCGCAGGCTGTCTCTTCTGCATCGAGCTGGCGGCTTTGGCCGGCCGTGATCGTCTGGCACCCCATCGAGTCGAATCGCTGCTCACCTACTGATTTTGAAGCAGCGGACAAACGAGAAATGCCCAGCCCACCATACGCTACTTCTGTTTTGTAGGTGCATGGGTCTGAAGGCATTCGTCGATGCCATCACAAAATTGCATTTCCAGACGATCGGCTCGGTTGGTGTGTGCACGGAATTCGCTGCACAATGTTTTCGTAGTTTTCGTACTCACGCGGTGTTACCATACATGGCTATGGGGAAACTGTTCGGGAGTTCGCGAACGGCTAGCCCACTGCAGACTACTTCATGACCGCGACGATCGAAATGTCGTGTCGAATACTTGACTATCGATAGAGAACATCCTGAGATTCTATGACGCGACCCATCGGTACCCTCTTGGCTGTCTCGATGCTGATCGGATTCAGCGTCAGCTTCCTTTGCGCCCAGCCTCCCTCCCCCGATTCACCCGCGTCCAATGGATCGATTCCTGAGGATTCGGTCCAAGTCCTTCCTGCGCATCTCCAAAAACTCATCGCTCAGTATTGCAGTGAATGCCACGTTCGCGAGAACGCAAATACTGACTTTCGAATCGTTGCAGACGAGCCGATCGATTTCCGATCCGCGAGCGCACGCAGTCATTGGTCCGAAGTGGTGCATGTGCTGAATAGCCATGAGATGCCCCCGGAGACTGCGCCACAGCCGAGTGACGAGGATGTTTCGCTCCTGGCCGATTGGATCACCGATGGTATTGTCGGAGCCGAGAGAAGCCTGCGCGAAAACCAAGTCGTCCTGCGGCGACTGAACCGAATCGAATACAAGAATACGATCCGCGATCTGGTCGGTGTCGACGTGGATGTCTCTGGGTTCCCACAAGATCCTCCCGCTAGCGGCTTTGACAACATCGGCGCCGCCCTATCCATCTCCCCGATGCAGATGGAACTCTATCTGGACACGGCCCAAAAGATCATGGATGCGGCCTTGGTCGATCGTGAAGCACCCTCCACGATCCGCTGGAAATTCGAAGTGGACTCTGGAAATGACGATTCCAACCGCGTACCCACCGATGGTCAGAACCCGATCGTCAACGGTGGAAACCTCCCGGTCATCGATGGCTTCAAGAAGATGCACCATGCCTCGTGGGACAAGACCCTCAACGTTCGCGATTTCGCGGTGAAAGAAGGGGGCACCTATGTTCTTCGAATCCGAGCCTTCGGCGAAATCCCTTCGCGCGATCAAGTCGTCGCATCGGCAAAGCTTGCTCTCGAAAAGCGTTTCCAAGACCAAATGAAGGAGAACCCAAAGGGAGAGAAATGGCATCGGGAAGCGATGGAGCGGGACCTTGAACACTTTCGTAACGATCGCATGTACGACTATGGGCCACCTCGGCTGAAACTGATTCAAGACCTGGCTGGTCAACCCCGAACGATCGCCGAGGTCGACATCGACGCGCCTCGCAATGCCCCGCGCATCTACGAGTTCCCAATTCCATTCACGACCGATCGCGCCGGTATCACCATCGAGTACGCCTACTCAATTCCCAGTGTGCTTGAGAACTTCTGGATGCAGAACCAAGATTCTTTTGCGCGCCCCGAGCTCTACGTGGATTGGATCGAGCTGGAAGGTCCCATTCATCCTCAATGGCCGCCAGAAGCCCATCGCCGTTGCGTCCCTAACCCGATCGACGAAAGCAACGAGAAAGATCGCATCGAGGAAACGATTGGCCGTTTCGTTCGACGAGCGTTTCGACGTCCTGTCTCACGTGCGGAAGTCGCCCCGTACGTGAAGATCTATTCCGAAGCCCGCGGCCAACAACAATCCCCGATCCGATCCCTTCGAGCGGCACTCGGCTCGGTTCTCGTCTCGCCTCATTTTCTTTACCTGATAGAAACCGAATCGAACTCCGACACACATCGCATCAACAGCCACCAATTGGCCTCTCGGCTCTCGTACTTTCTCTGGTCTGCTCCTCCGGATGCAGAGCTAGTGCAAGTTGCCAATCAAGGCAATCTCACCGACGACGCGGTACTGCGTGAACAGACAGCCCGCATGCTGGCGGATGCTCGCAGCGAGGAGCTCGTAAAGAACTTCTGCGATCAATGGTTGTCATTGCGAGAGATCGGCGCGAATCCCCCTGCCCCAGATCTCTATCCTCATTACGATCGCCATTTGGAAACGTCGATGATCGAGGAAGGGCGAGCACTGTTTCGCACCATCCTCCGCGAAGGGCGTCACGCCCTGGAATTCGTTGATCCGGATTACGTCGTAATCAACGAACGATTGGCTCGTTTTTATGACGTCGAGGGGGTCCGCGGAGATCACTTTCGCTCCGTCCCCCTGGTCGCGAATAGGAACCGTGGCGGAATCTTGACGCAGGCGGGCATGCTCACTGTCACTTCCAATGGGACTCGTACATCGCCGGTCAAACGGGGGACTTGGATTCTGAAAAATATCCTCGGTTCCGATCCTGGTCTCCCTGTTGCGAACGCGGGAGATATCGCACCCAAGGTCCCAGGTATCGATAAGGCGACCGTGCGACAACGATTGGAGATCCATCGCCAACTTCCGCAATGTGCGCGATGCCATGACAAGATCGATCCGCTCGGATTAGCACTGGAGAATTTCAATGCTTCCGGAGGGTATCGGGAACAGGAAGGTTTCGGCTACAAAGGTCGCATCGAACGTGATGATCCGCGCATCGATGCATCCGCAAAGCTTCCCGATGGCACGACAGTGGATGGTCCTGCGGAACTGAAAAAAGCGATTCGAGATCAGGAAAACGCCTTCCTGCGATGCTTGGCTCAAAAGCTCCTCACGTACTCCCTCGGTCGAGAACTGACACTGGCCGACGAACCCGATATCAGACGCATTGTCGAGCGAACGAAACAGAACCAATACCGACTCGATGGCATGATCCAGGAGATCGTTCACAGCGATTCTTTTTTGAGTTATTGAAAACAGACGCGATCGCGCGCTAGCGAAATTCATTCGTCGAGAAGAGTCCCTTTGCTTTTCAGGAAAATCAACCCTATGCTGCCATGTCATTCTTCGTATGCAATATCTCGCCGGCATGTGTTGCGAGGCGCGGGGGTTGCTTTGGCCTTGCCATGGCTCGATGCGATGCAACCTATCGCCCAGGGTGCGGATTCGCAATTCAAAGCTTGGCCACAATCGAATGCATCCCATCCCCGCGCGATCTTTTGCTACATCCCCAATGGGGTCAATATCCTGCAATGGACGCCACCCAATGCCGGTGAAAACTACACCCTCTCGCCGACATTGAAGGTGTTGGAAGGTATTCGCGATGAATTCACGGTGGTTACCGGTTTGGGGCATCCTCGCTGCACCGGTGGCCACAGCGGCGCCGACACGTGGTTGTCCGGGGCGGACCTGAAATCGATCCCAGGAAAAGACTATGCGAATAGTCTTTCCGCCGACCAGCTCATCGCGGAGTCGCTCGGTTCGCAAACGCGATTTCCTTCCTTGCAATGGTCAGACATGTCCGGCACCGGTGGAGCTGGTCACTCCCACACACTGTCGTTTGATCGCACCGGAACACCGCTGCCAGCAGAGAACTCACCCCGAAGGATTTTCGAAAGGCTCTTCGTGCCCGATTCAGCCGCCGATCGATCCGCAACGCTACGACGCTATTCCGAGAAACGATCTATCCTCGACAATGTTCTCCAAGAGGCAAACAAGTTGCGACAACGTGTTGGCCGCGAGGATCAACGCAAGCTCGACGAGTATTACCATAGCGTTCGAAGTACCGAAGATCGCCTTGAACGCCTTGAACAGTGGATCGATCGCCCGAAACCCGACGTCGACCCCAGCCTTTTGCAATTGGCCATGCAACCGAACAATGCGCACGACCGGCCGATGTGGATCGATGTGATGATGGAAATGGCCTACCTCGCCTTTGCTACCGATTCGACGCGGGTCATCGCCTTTGAGTGGTCTCGCGAAGCGGGTGGCTATGGAGGGGGTGGGGAAAACCATCACGAGCTTTCCCATCACGGGGGCGACCCTGGGATGCTCGAAAAGCTCGCAACGATCGATCGATTCCATCTCGGTCGGCTGAAGCGTTTCATCGAACTCTTGCAGCAAACACGAGAAAAAGAAACCAACATGCTAGATCAAACGGTGGTTGTCTTGGGATCGGGGATGAATAGCGGGGAGGGTGGTGATCATTCGCCGAAGAATCTCCCACTCTTGATCGCCGGCGGGCGCGGTTTGGGGCTGAAGCACAATCGCCATCTTCAATTTCAACCGGACCAGCATCCGCCGTTAACCAATCTGCTCTTGGAAGTGGTCCATCGCACCGGAGTGGAAACAGATACTTTTAGCGATGCAACAGGATCGATGAGCGAACTGGGCGTTTAGGTTCCGCTGCGCCGAGCAGATGCGTCGACGGAATCTTTTCTGTCAGTTCCTTATTCTCCAATCGAAATTGGTTGGTCGATAAGCATTTCGCCACCTGACGTCGATGCCATGGGAACCTCTCTCGGTAATGTGCTATTGCCTGAAACCGTTGCTTCGGAAGGGATGGCTTCGTGAGGATACATTGCAGAGGAGGCTTGTGTGGGCATTTCTTCGGTAACGTGCAATCGCAGAATGCGCTTCAGCTCATTGAACGTATCCCGATGCCGTAGCACTCCGTTGTGGGTGGAGGGGACCAACAATTCGCTATCGGCACCTCGATGCCTGGCACTGGTGACCGACACAACCCCATCCCCACGATGATGACCAACCAACAAATTCCCATTCCCAATGATGGAATGCAATGGGACGCATTCCTTGAGTTTCAAGTGTTCCAACACACCCAAGAACGGTTGCTTTGGATCCAAGAGTTCGATGCTCGTCGGTAATCCTTGGGTCACCGATTCCTTGAATCCACCTGGATTGTCTGCGGTGAGTTGATCGAACGTCGAATCGGACTGCACGACCAAGCTGCTTGCCACTTTACCGATTGCTCCGCTGGCGGTTTGGCTACCCCGATGCGGTGTGGCGATGAATACGACCCGACTGGCCATGGGATGAGGGTCGAAAAAAAGCCGCTGGGCCAAGCCAGCGCGGGTTTCTTCATGTGTTGCGACTTGCTCGAGAGGAACATTGGCAATCGACTCCCATACCTCTTCGCCGCTGTAAGCAATCATCAACTCGGATATCAACCCTCCCATGCTGTGACCGATCATAACACTGCGGCGCATCAATGGATTTTCATGATGGGGATCAAACCGATCACAGGCCTCATCCATTTGGCTTCTAAGTACCGACGCGGAACGAATAAATGGGGCTCCCGTGGAATACTTAAAAGCCCAAAATTGATAGGTTTGGGCAATCTGAGGATCCGCACGCAATTCATTGTAGATATCCCCCCAGGCATCGGGATTGGAGAGCAATCCATGCACAAACAGGACTGGGATTTTATCCGGTTGGTAAGGCTCCAAAAAGTACAACTTGGACGTTGCCTGAGCACTATCCGGTCGCAGGAAGTCTTGGACACGCGTTTGCGAGTGATGTTGCAGACTGTATGCCAGACTTGCAGTGAGATCGCGAGCCAGTGGGAGACAACGTCCTTCGATTTCGACCGTCTCAAAATGGATAGGGTTGTAAAGAGCCAAACCGCTTCCATCGGGTTTCAAGACGGCCGTCGCAGCGAAGCAGGCGGTCGAGGGAAGGAAATCGCTCTCGTGCGGCAACTTGGGGGCCCTTGTCCGCTTGACCACCACGGGCACTCCTATTCCGGCAGAGATTTTCCGCTCTGTGATCGTGTGATTTGCATAGGCACCGACCACGATGCATTCTTGGAAATCGGCCGGCTCCCAAGCAAAACCATAGTATTGCATTGGAATCGTGGCGGGAATACCAGCGATATCGACCTGAAGCGATGACGTCGGATGCAATCGCTGATGCAACTGACCTTCGCGCAGCAGTCTCGCGAGACTGGCGTTGTATTGCTGGATAGACGCGTTGCTAACAACGGGTGACTCCAGTGCAGTGTCTTGTTCAACGTAAGACTGCCAGCTCCAGAGTATGGCAGAGTGAAAGTTATCGATGCAGGCCGGGTTGTGGAGCAAGGCTTCGGATTCGGCCTGCTTGTGCCTACGGCAGGCCATCTGAAGCCAATCGATCCGACCTTCGGCTACATCGCTCCAAGGAACCGTTGGCATGATCGCATGCGTATGTGTCGCGACGGACAGGGTGGGCTTACCCCCATCGATCCAAATCGACTTGAGCTTGAAACTCGAACACCCTGCCATGCACGCGACCATGGCCAAAAGAGACCATGGAGCGATGCGATGCTTGAACGAATCCACCATGGAGCAAGAACTTTCAATGCGGCAGGTCCATTCCTGCGCGCTAGGCAAATTGATTGATTCATCCCTGCTCGAAAGAGATCGCGTCCTAGCAATTCTCTGTTTTCGTGAGCTCCTCTGGATTCAAACTCCAAAAAGCCCTGACAAACTTTCATCGGCACGCGGGCACGCGTTCCACAAATGCCGACGAGAGTTGCGAAATGTTAGGAATGTAGGGATTGCGCCGTGATGTCGCGACTACTTCCGCATGGGAGTGGCTTGTCCATTAGCCATTTCGGCGTCTTGATACAGGGGGAGGTACCGGTAATAAACTTCTAGGCACATGCATGCGGTTGCTGTCGAGTAGACGCGGCCCCCATAAGAACCCCAAACACACGTTGGGTTCCAGGACCCGGCGTTCGGTCCACCGGTCAATTGCGTCAGGCAAAGCTGTTTCTTCATGGCATCGTTCCATCGCACCCATGCCGCATTTGCAGGAGAACTGGAATTAGCGACCGTGGCGCCGGGAAAAGTATCCCGAAGATGATAGAGCGCCATGGTTGCGTAATACCAATAGTACAGATTCTCTTCCTTCTGCCCTGGCAGATGAAGGAGGAGCAGTTCCCGTGCTTCGGCGGAAGCTTGCATGGTGATTGGGAATCCCAACAAGCTCCGCATCGCCAATGCTTCCGCAGTCATGGCGGGTGTGGCCGCCGAAGCGGTTGGCCGCGAATTGGGAAGGACGTTGCGATAGACCGCCAATCCCGCCGCGCGGCCCGTACTGACCGAATCGAGGAAGCGTTGCATGGCCAATCGGTTGTTTCCACCCACCTGCACTGCCCCGCTGGCGGAAGCGCTGTGAAGCAACATGGCTTGCCAGCCAAACTGGCTTGTATCCCCTGGATCGTCACTGGCGAAATCGTAACGCCAGCCTCCGGAACGGGGATTCATGGCGTTCAGCGTGTATCGGGCAGAGGACTGAATGGTCGGGAGCAGCGCGGGATCGCCCGTCAGCGCATAGGCTTCGGAGACTGCCAACGAAGCCATTCCGTGGCTATACATGCGCGCATACCGAACGGTCGCCTCCTGCCCGATTTGATCCCTACCTGAGAGATCACCTGAAGGAAATTGCTGTTTTTGCAAATAGTCCAATCCCCGTGCGACGGTTTTTGCATAGGGACCATCGACATGGGTATGCCCTGCCCCCAAAAACGCGAGCAGTGCCAATCCCGTCATCGCCGTATTGGCTTGTTTGCCCGCATTGGAGCGGTATTTCCCTTCTGTTGTGGCTAGCTTGGACGCGTCATCCAGCCCCGCACCATGCGCGGCAGCATTCCAGGATCCATTCTCGGACTGAGCGGCGGCGAGCCATACCAATGCTCGCTGGACCGCTTGTTCGGTCTGTCCATCCCCACCATTTTGAAAGGCGAACTGAGTGCGGTTCGGTGAGATCCGCATTTGATAGGCAGGAGGGACAGGCCGAAGAGGTGCGGAGCGCGCGTATCCCTGTGCCATCGCCATGGAATCGATCGGCACGATCGGTGCAATGGGACCAAGCGATGGAGCGATGGTCGGCTGGATCTCGCGCGGCGCTAGGTCCGCGCTGGCAGCTGTGCTTCTTACGTCGGAAGCCGGTGGCTCGGGTGGAAGTTCGGCCAGTCGCAACAGTTCCTCGGCGCTGTATTCGATCGGTAATGTGAGTTCATCCCATTCCGGGAGTTGTACTGGAACCTCGGGGACAGGCACCTCGTGAATAGGCACGTCGTGGACCGGCACCTCAGCCGTCGATGCAGTTACCTCCAATGGAGGAATCTCCGGTGCAGCGTGTTGTTCAAAGCCTGAAGTGACTGGAGATTCCCAGGCACCGATTGATGCCGCCTCCTTGGATTCGGACCCATTCGATGGATCCGCTTTTTCGTCCACGCCTGTGGGCTGGGATTCGATCGGTGACCAATCCACGTTGGCTGGAAAACTGGTTGCGGTCGCGATGCCACCCGCATTCCCCAGACCATGTCCGGGATAAGCGATACGCGTTCCATAGGCATAGAGCAGCAACCACACGTGCGCGAGAAATGCGATCCCAATGCACTTGGCAAGCGGTTTGGATTGACCCCAGCGCGTCCAGGAGGCGATCAGCAAAGACAATGCGATCGCCGCGAATGCTACTCCTAGGAAGATGGCCCATGCACGACTCGTGGGGGGAGCCCCGATCGAAGCTACGGCATAATGCGGCACCGAGTTGATCGACCAACGTTCGAATCCAGCCATGGCGAGCGAAAACATCCCCATGGCTAACGGATCGCCGATCCGGGCATTCTGGTGGCCGTGGTCGTCCATCCCAAGTCGCGAACACCGGCGCGGCTGATGGCTTCCATCACGATCGAAGCTTGCTCCACCGAACAGCCCTTGTCCGCGCGGAACTGAACCTTGAGATCGGGATAGTTTTGAATCGCTGGAATGAGGGCCGCAGTAAGTTCACTGCTAGATAGTCGTCTTCCATCCAATTCCAACATGCCATCGGGATAGACAGTGACGGTTTTTGCTGTCGGGCGATCCATCATGGTTTGTGGATTGGACGACTTGGGCAACGAGAGCCGAATCTGATGTTCATTCTCGGTGAAGCGCGTTCCGACCATGAAAAAAATAATCAGCAAGAACAGGACGTCAATCATGCTGGTCAAGTTAATTGCGGGAAGCTCGTCAGTGCTGGAGGTTTTTAGCGGCATGCTCGGATTCCTCGATGCTTGTTACGATCGGCGATCCGATCCGATAGTCGGCGGATAGCGGATCGCAATTCCCACATTGGTCTTGAACTACGCTGCTTTGCGACTGCGTTTAGGGGATCGAGCGACATCACTCTCCTGAAGCCCTTCGGCACTGATCACATCGATGAGTCGTTGCGCATGAACGTCCATCTCCATGATGAGGCGATCGATATGTCCCACAAAGTAGATGTACAAGACGTATGCGGGGATGGCCACAAGCAGCCCTGCGGCCGTGGTCAACAAGGCCTGGCTGATGCCCCCGGCCAGCATTTCCGGGCGACCCATGGCTTGGGAACTGGAAATGTCATTGAAGGACTGAATCATTCCGAGGACCGTTCCCAAAAGCCCAAGAAGCGGACTGACATTGCTGATGCCGCTCAGGATTCGCAAGTTTCGACGGAGGTGATTGCTCTCGCGCTCGCCCGAATCGAGAACTGCTTGCTCGACTTCCACCGAAGCCCTGCCATATTTTTTCACTGCCGCGTACATGATCTTCGCCATTGGGCTTGGATGGCGCTCGCATAGTTCGAGCGCTTCCTCGCGATCCATCTGCTGCTGTTGCAATTGTTCAATCAGCCGATTGACGAATGGAAGGGGAATGACGCGTCCACGACGCAAAAAAATGAATCGTTCAAAGGAATACACCATCAGCGCAAAGGAACAGAGCGCGATGGGATACATCATCCATCCACCATCGTGGAACATCTGCAAGAGACTGCGGACCGGGATTTTACCTTCGGCCGAATTGGGATCAGCAATGCCAGGCGTTTCGGGTTTGGCACTGCTGATCGGTGTTCCAGCGTTTCCCGTGCTTGGCAGACCCGCGATGCGTGGATCGGTATTCGTCCGCACTCCGTAATTCGGGTTGGGTGCCTGCGTCGGCGCTCCCTGATAGTAGGTCGGCTGCGAGGAGGTGGGAGCGAGGTTTTGGACTTGAGGACGCGCTAAGGGCTGTACCCCACCCCAATTGCCCGATTGGGCTTGCGATGCAGATGTCAAAACGGCAAGCAGAAGCGCAACGGTACCGATACCGGTCACGCCCCTTCGACCATTGCCTGGACAAATGCATCTCATCGTTGTTTTTCGCCCAATCCTTCCCTGGATGTTCTAGCGTTCGGCGGTAACTCGAGGAGTGCCGCCAGTCGATCGCGAGCCTGGGAAGTAAGGACTCCCTCAGAATCTCGATCGACAATTTGTTGGTAAACCACCCGGGCCGATGAAACATCCCGCAGCAGTTCGTAGCACTGGCCCATTTGCATCCATGCAGCCGAAATCCAGTACTGTTGCGCTCCTGATCCCAAAACTTGCTCGTAGGCCGCAATCGCATCTGTGTACTTGCGTTGCATCAGATGCGTTTCCCCGATCATCCACCATGAACGGGCGACCAACTCCGGCGAATGTCCCTCAGGATTGCTAGCAATCCTTTGTAGTAGACTTCTCGCGTCATCGAATTGAGCTTTGGATACCAAGCACCGCGCAAGGAGATAATCGACTTCGTCCATTCGGTTGCATTCAGGAAACTGCTCTCGAATTTGATAAACGATCGTCTCCGCCTCCCCCCAACCCTTCCTCGCTGCCAACATTTCCGCCTGGCGAAGCCATACGGTGGCGATCCAAGTGGGCAGAACACCTGTCGGTGGCACTCCAGTTATCCCATCTTGCCCAGCCATCGCACTTGCTCGGCGCGTTAAAAACTCCCAATGGGGTTGAACTTCATTCCATTGTTGCAACTGGGATAAGGCTTCCGCCAAATCAAATCGAATGGCGGTTTCCAATTCGACGTTGCCCGATGGGGAAGCAAATTGGAGCGCCAGAACCAAATCGTCGCGGGCGCTTTCTGGCAGTTGCATCGCCATCTTGGCTCGACCTCGCATCAGATAGGCGTGCCCCTGCATGCTCTCGGGACACCCCCTCTCAATCGCTTCATCCAGCAACTCGCATGTCTCTTTCCAGTTTCCAGAGTCCGCTTGGTGCTTCGCCAATCGAATGCGGGCTTCGATCGCGACGTGGCTGGCAGGGTCGCGATGAACCACTTCCAACAGCAGGGTATCCGCCGTGGCATTCTCCTTCGCTTCTAGCAATGCCAGAGCAAGCTCATAAAGCAGAACGGTTTCGGGGTGACTCGCCAGCGCGATCTCTACCGCAGGCTTGAGTGCCTCGGCCGCGACGAGCAGATCCCCTTGAGCTTTTTTCCAACGGTATTGAAGCAGGCCCAACCGAATCTTCCATGCATTCGCGATGTCGCCGAGATCTTCTCCCTCGGGACTTTCGAGGATGTGTTGCAAATCGCGAAGGTTTTCTGCCGCTTGATTCCAGTCCCCATTGGCGAGGTGGCAATTGGCCAGCTCACTTTGTGCGGCGCATTGATTATCCGTTGATAATCCTCCCAATTGAATCGCTTGGGTCAAACAGGGAATGGCAGCGCTCCATTTCTTTTGCTGACGTGCGTGCATGAGGCCTAACTCCAGCCATAGGGTCGAGGGTTGAATCACCTCTTCCGGCCAAGCGAGGATCGGATCTCGATGGCAATCTTCCAACTGCAACAAAGCGCGCAGACGTTGCTCGGCTTGCTCGCATTTCTGGTTTGATCGATCCCATTGGGCGAGCATCCTTTGGGATTGATTCACCCACGCATCCAACTTCCGCAGCGTCTTCCCAGGATTCTTGGACCGATACGACTGCGCATTTTCAAGCCATTTCAAAACGTTGCTGGAGCATTTTGGATCGCGTCGTTGCCAATCCGCTTGGATGGCCATGTAGTCGCATTCCAGCGCCAATAAGGATCCAGCGCAGGATCGGCTGATCCGTCGATAGTGCGAGGCGGCTTCCTCCCATCTCTGCCGTTGGAAGGCTTGGCCAGCACTGCTGAATGCGGCGGATAGTTCTGTTCGATCCAGGATCGATGGATCTGAGTTTTCGAGGTCCGTAACCGATGGCAAAGTAATGATCTGTGCCTCAGGCGAATCGGCCGATCGCGTTTCCGCTGCATCGTCGCGATGGAGGGAATCCGCCTGTGCCCGTCCCGCATTTTCCGTCTTCACGGGTGGTTCCTGGGCCGAGCTTTGCTTGAACAAGGTGTTGCACAGGAGCAAGCAGACCACGCCGATGCCCCAGGTTGTCTTCCATCGCTCAGGATTTGAGGGGGTAGAGCGTGCCCCGTTGGGTTGGGATTGCGAGTTGGTAGGATTCATAGAAGACCAACGGGTGCGTGTACCAGGGAAGAGAATGAGATACCAACACGGCCGATGACACGTTCGACAATGCATCGGCCGGCATGCGTGCCGCTTCGGTCCGGCTGCAGTCCATGGCGAATCGCGTTGCCACAATCGTCATCGCGCGGAAGGGAGCGAGTGTAGTTAAATAGGAGATTGCCCCTGTAAAATCAATGCAAATCGTTGGTGAGTCCAGTCCGCGATCGCTGTTCCAAACCGATTGCCCATGGCTCGCATTGCGAGCATTGATTTCATGATTGCCTTTTCAAAAACCGCTCGATACTTCCGGCCGTGCCCCGTTCAGGCTATTGGCCGAGGCCTATTGGGCGATGGGATTCGACGGGGTGATTTTGTTCTGAATAGCAAGCGTTTTCAGCCGAGGCGCGAACTCCACTAGCGTAGATACCTAAGAATTTGCTACATCTGCAGTGATTCCAAGATGGGATAGGAGCGCGAGGGCGAATGGCAGTTGCCTGTCGATTGCCGCTATCGGGAGTGAGCGATTGTCGTCGAAGAGGGATGTATCCTCAACCTGGTTGAGGCCAGCAATTCTCTATCGGTCCGCTTGCTCACACGCCGCTCCCATTCGGTTTGTGTGGATCGATCGTTTGAATCCCAGCCCTTCCTCCAGGTCGGATGATAGCTTTGTTCGCGGCAGCCACGCCCGAAAAACTTGATTGCAGGAAGATCGCCGAACGCGGTTTGAATCGCTGGATCCTAGCGTGGGTATTCGTTTGGCTTCCGGCCGTCTTCGCGAACACTTCTTGTCGCTCGCTGACGAGTGGACAGACCAACAAGCCACTCGTATCCGCACGGCAGTTGTCGCTTCGGGGCGCCGATGCGCTGCAGCGTGGTCGATCATCCGATGCCGAGCTTCTCTTCTCGCAATCGCTTGCACAATCTCCATTGGATGAACGAGCTCATTGGGGTTATGCAACCACTTTATGGGACCGAGGTGATAAGCAGAAGGCGACGTTCCACATGGCAGAAGCGTTGCGGCTCTCCGGACGCAATCCAGAATATGCAATTCGACTGGGGGAGATGAATCTGGAACTCGGCAACATCGCCGATGCAAAGAACATCGCGCTCGATGTCCTTTCGGCAAACCGAAATCATGCGCAAGCCTGGTCACTCCTCGGAGATACGCATCGCGCCGAAAAGGACTGGGATAATGCGATGGAGTGTTATCATCGAGCCTTATTGATTCGAAGCGATTATCCCAAAGTCCAGTTGGCCATGGCGGATATTTACCGCACACGCGGGCGTCCCCAGCGCGCCCTAGCCATGCTCGACCGCATGACCGATATCAATGCGGATATTTCCGAGAATCCCGAACACATGCTCCTGCGAGGTTTGACATTCGCCGATCTTCATCGGGACCAGGATGCCACTTCCCTACTCGCATCCTGTTCGGAGCATCTATCCGCCGATTCTTGGCGCAAGCAACTTGAGGTCGCCGAAGCCCAGTACCGCCTTGGTGCCTTGGTGGAGGCACGCATGACAATGGGTAGAATTCCCAATGACCACCTCACCGATGCAGCCGTGCTGAGCTTCAAGAATAAACTCGATAGTTCCTTTGATCAGTGGTCTGCACAGCACCCCGGCCAGCTTCCCAGCGAACAGCAAGCACGCACGATGCAATCCTCAGAAAACCGGGTCGCATCGTCCGTCCCGGAGCCACGCATTGGACCCGTGGAGCCCAAACCCCTGCGCGGTCTTCCAACCGGTTATCGCCAAGACGCAACCCAAAAAAGATGATCGGCTCGCTGCCCCAATCACGCCCCCTCGTTCGGAAAGCATCTATCGGCATCCGCCCCAACCATCGATTGCGCATTCTCAATCGGGGCGTAGTTGATATCATTCTCTTCTCGGCGTGCCTGCATAAAGCCCGGGAGTGCCAGGATTAAGGCAATCCCTGTTCGAAATTCAACACGGTCAAATCGATGCCTCTCATCGTCCAAAAGTTCGGTGGAACCAGCGTAGCAACCCCGGAAAAGATCCAGGCGGCTGCTCGCAAAGCGATCCGCGCCCAGCAAGAAGGGAACCAAGTTGTCGTTGTGGTCAGCGCCATGGGGCATGAAACGGATCATCTGATCGATCTAGCGAAACAAGTCAACGATGCTCCCCCGGCTCGGGAGATGGACATGCTGCTGAGCACTGGCGAACAAGTCAGCGTGGCCTTGATGGCCATGGCCGTGCATCGCTTCGGCTACCGGGCAGTATCCTTGACCGGTGCTCAAATGGGGATTCGAACCGATAGTTCATATACCAAGGCCCGCATCAAGACGATCTCCACCGATCGCATTCGCCGCTTGCTCGATGAAGGGAACATCGTGATTGCAGCGGGCTTTCAAGGGGTCGATGATGACTTCAATATTACGACGCTCGGCCGGGGTGGGAGCGATACGACAGCCGTCGCCTTGGCTGCGGTGCTCAATGCCGATGCGTGCGAAATCTATACCGATGTCGATGGGGTTTATACCACGGATCCCAGGCTCCTCCCGGAAGCCCGACAGATGGGGCTCATCAGCTACGACGAGATGTTGGAACTAGCCAGTCTCGGTGCCAGTGTGATGCACAATCGCTCGATCGAGTTCGCGAAAAAATTTGATGTGCCTATTCGCGTGCGAAGCAGTTTTTCCGATGCTCCCGGATCGATGATCGTATCGATGCCGGAGTCCTCATCCGTTCCCGTATGCGGTGCTGCTCTCAATCGCGATGAAGCGAGAATCACGGTCCAAGGTGTCCCCGATACGCCAGGCAATAGCTATGAGATCTTCAAGCGGCTTGCGGATCGCAAGATCACCGTCGATATGATTGTCCAAAATATCGGCATGGAGAACCGAGCCGATATTTCGTTTACCATCCCAAGCGATGAATTGAAGGAAACGTTACGGGCAGTGAACGAAGCGGTGGCAGTGATCGGCGCGACCGGCGTGACACACGACGATGCAGTCGCCAAAGTCTCCGTCGTAGGGTTGGGAATGGCGGCTCAAACCGGTGTGGCCGAGCGGATGTTTGCGGCGCTCGCCAGTGCTGGGATCAATATCCAGATGATCACGACTAGCGAAATCAAAATCAGCGTGCTCGTCCAACGAACGGAAGGTGGGCCAGCCCTCCGGGCCGTCCATCAAGCCTTTGATCTGCAAAACAAACCCTCCGACGTCAATCAATGGCGCATCGGCCAGATGTCGAATACGAAGAAGAGCCCGAGCGAGATCGTCGAACGCCTTCGTTCCACCAATCTGGAGCAATTGACGCTACTCGATGTCTCGCTTTTGGGCCATCAAGCCCGTGTCACACTGACCGGAGTTCCCGATACGCCTGGATTGGCCGAACGGGTCTTCAAAGAGGTCGCGAGCGCTGGGGTGTTTGTCGATATGATCATTCAAAGCTGCGATGGCTATCTCGGGGAAACCAGTATCAGCTTTACGATCCCCAAAGAACAACTCGAACCGTGCATGCAAGTCCTCAAGGTCCAGGGAAGTCAATTTCGAAAGATCGGCAGCTCCTCCAATATCTCGAAGCTCTCGGTCAGCGGGATTGGACTTCGCAGCCACACCAGCGTCGCCATCGCCATGTTCAAAGCGTTGGCAGACGAGCAAATCAACGTGCTGATGATCAATACGAGCGAATTGCGAGTCAATGTGGTGGTCGAAGGCAAAGACGGTGAAAGAGGCTTGGCCGCGTTGCAAAAGACGTTTGAAGGTTCCTTGGTCTAACACCCCACTCTTATCCCACCCTCTATCCGTACCATGATCATTCCACGACCGGAATTCATTTATTTCGACCTTGGGAACGTATTGCTCTATTTCGATCATGGATTGGCTTTCCGTTCGATGGCAAAGATCGCGGGAGTCGATCCGAAACGGCTGCGCGAGGTCATCATGGACAGCGAGCTTCAAGACGAATACGAGACCGGATGGATCAGCGGCGAAGAGTTTATCGATCGTATCGCGAAGACGCTGGATCGTCCCCTCGATTCGAAAGAAATGCTTCAAGCTGCTGCGGACATGTTCGTACCCAACGCAACCATTCTTCCGGTTTTGGAGCACGTAGAGCGATTGGGCATCCCCGCCGGTATTCTCTCGAACACATGCGAAGCGCATTGGAATTGGATCCTGCAGATGCGTTATCCCCAAGTGGTGGATCGCTTCTCACCGGTCATTCTTTCCTATGAAGTGAACAGCATGAAGCCGGATGAAGGGATCTATCGCATCGCTACCGAGCGCTCCGGCCGAGACCCGAGCCAGATCTTTTTTACGGACGATCGGCCGGAAAACATCGAGGCAGCCAAAAAAGTCGGATGGCACGGTGCAACGTTTACCAGCGGCGATCGCTTGATGGATATTATTCAGCATTGGTAGCACGTAGGGCGATTGCCCCATTCTTACCACTCCGGCTAAAGGAACTCCACAATATCAGCCGTAACCCGTTAGCGTCCGGTTAACAGCAGCCTGCCTGACAATGGACATTGGGCCGAGGAATTTCCCCTGATTGGTGGGGCAACGAGACCGGAGGATAAAAGTTATCACGGTTTCGCAGGGACGAAACGAACCGCCGGGAGCGTCGAAGACACATTGAGCGATTCAGGGATAAGATGCTTGACCCTTTCGGGATAACTCGCGAAAACTCGGGTATCAACCAACCCAAACCGAGAAATAAACAAGGTCTGATTTTCAGTTCTCGATAACGTCGTATCTCCTTAGTGGAAATTAGCGCCAATGAGTGTTCCTCGCTTCGTTGCGTGATCCCAAAAATGGTTTGGAACACGAATCGAGGGCATAATCGACACTAACAACAATCCTATTTCGCCAGGTTCGTTTTGAAAGTATGGCGTTTGAGGGCACACAGCAATCCACACCAGTACGCCATTGTTCTTTCCGTGGCGAGATCGTTATCGCAGGCCTTCAGGACCTTGGAACCACGTGCGGCGAGGGAACCTGGGCGTTGCCCTTGGCTGCATTATCTGGCCCCGTTTGGGCAAAGATGGGAAACCGTGAACGTGTGCTCGCCAGCGATTGCAATGACAAAGCCGACAAAACGTGCAGGCACACTTCGACGTCCATGCGCGTCCTAGAATTTTGTGCGATTCCAGGTGAGCGGCACATCGAATCTACTTGCTAATTTGCTTTGACTTTTGTCCGCTGTGATCACAGACCAAAAGAGATCGCGTTCTGGTACCGTCAACACCGGAACGAGCCTGGCAGAAAGCTCAGTCGCACTATCTCACTAATCGACATTGGTGAGGTCGGGCGCCCAATTCAACGGCTTGACGTCCGGTGTGATTCCAGACACAGGCAGGCTGCTCCGAATGGCGGCTTGCAATTGTTCGGATAACTGAGCAATCGTTGCCGCATGCTCGGGACGATTGACGAGATTGGTTATCTCCAACGGGTCGGTGGCATGGTCGTAGAGTTCAACGCCCCGCTTACCATCCTCCCATTCCGTATAGCGCCATTGTTGCGTCCGGAGGGAATAACCGAAGAACCGATTGTCGTTGCCTCCTCGCGTGACTTGAGTCAATGCCCAGCCTCGCCCGGCATGCGATGGATCGCGCAGATAGGGAATCAGGCTCTCTCCTTGATGTGCCGCCGAACGTGGCAAGCCGCACCATTCATAGAGCGTCGGTGCAAGATCCACATGCGATACTGGTTCTCGAACGACACTCCCTGGCTGCGAAACACCCGGCGCTACAATCAACAGGGGAACTCGAGCGCTTTCTTCGAACAAGCTCATCTTCTGCCATAATCCATGTTCACCCACGTGATATCCATGATCGCTAGTGAATACGATCATCGTATTCTGAGCTAATCCCAGTCGATCCAATGCCGACAGGATCTTACCGAGCTGCGCATCCATAAAACTGATGCTTGCGTCATAGGCTTGGATCGCCTCGCGCGCGGTTTCCTCCGACATGTCATCCTGTTCCTTTTTGCCGCTCGCGAGCGCCGGTTTTGGGATGTCCTGTCGATCTTCCTCGACTCCGCGGACGAGTTGAACCTTGGCTGGATCATGGAGGTCAAAGTACTCACGCGGAGCGACGTACGGTGTATGCGGTCGAAAGAATCCAACGCATAACATAAAGGGCCGATCCTTTTCACGCGCCATTCTCTCCAGAACCCATTCGGCATCCTTGGCTTGAAGGCTATCGGTATGGTTCGATTCCGGATGTGGCGATGCGTACCAACTCAATGTCCCGCCGAACTGTTCTGGTACCAGCGTCTTGATTTGTGGTTGCTCAACCAGCCGTTCGACGCCGGCAGGGTTCAGCTCCATCTCCCAACTCGCGGGATCATCATGGCCGTTGGTGCCAACCGAGTTGGGTACGTTGTAGTGGTAGAGCTTGCCGATTCGGCCTGCAAAGTAACCAGCGAGCCTCATTGCTTGAGGGACACTGGCTTGTCTGGGAATCGTCTGGCGAAAGATTTGGCCATTATTCAATATCCCAGTACTGTTGGGATAAAGCCCGGTAAGGATCGAATTGCGACTGGGTCCACATAGCGGAAAGGTGCAGTAAGCGCGATCAAAGCGAACGCCTCGTGCTGCCAAAGCATCGAGATGGGGTGTGCTCGCAGTGGCATGGCCATAGCAGCCCAAACGATTATTGAGATCGTCCGAGATGATGAACAAAACATTGGGGCGGCTTGAACGCGGATCCTGAATCCCAACAGCTCCTGGCAACGCTTCTTGAGCGTGGCCGAAGGAACTACCGAGGAACAGCCAAACCAGCATGCAAAGACGTTGCATGCGCTGAACTCGTTCCGTTCGAACCATCCGGTGCCGAGCGCGCCATAAATTGCTGTCAAGAAGGATGCGTGGTGAAGTGGTAGACATAGAAGTGATCGCCAGAGGAAAGGAACGATTGAAAACGCATTGGAAATGAACTGGCGCACGAGCAGCACCGTGCGCGCAATCAGCCGTTGCTCGCACCCTAATGTACTCGTTCGTGGGAGGCCAGTTCCTCGGGAAAGAGTATCCTGGATTCTTGGTTTTCCGTATATAATGGACTACCGCTCCCAAATACCGGTGCCGTTGGCCGATGTCATTGGCCCTCCCTACCCTGTCGCAGTTTCGCACCCCCCCTTTCCTTCCTATCGCTTCCGCTGGCAGCATGTGAGATCGCCCTCCGATGCTTTGTACGATCGAACGGTTGAGCTGTATTTTTTCCAAGGCGCTAAGCTTGCTGGAACGAACGATCGGTTCGTTATCGACAACGGCTCAATCACTGGCGTCGAAGCAAAAAGCATGTTTCGGACTTGGAGCTCTTCTCATTGTTTTTGTCAGCCCAAAAATCTCGGAACGGGCGCTAGCTGACGATCCCAATGCATTGGAAAAATGGGGCAAGACGTACGAAGAAAAAGTTTGGCCGATCATCCAGGCCAAATGCATCTCCTGCCACAGCGGTGCAACGCCGGATGGCGAGTTGGATTTATCGCGGTTTCCCAATGGGGAGACCGCAGTCAACGCCGGGGACGCTTGGGAGCGAGTCGCTAAACGAGTTCGATTGAACGAAATGCCTCCGCAAGGAAGTCCCGGCCTCATCGACCCCGAGAAGTCCGCTTTTCATCGGTGGGTGGATGCCCGGCCGAATCAGGATCTGTGCCACCAATTGGCTTCCGACGAAACACAAAGTTGGTACCGCGGATACGTGATGAGTCGACGACTGTCTCGATACGAGTACGGTTGTGCCATTCGAGACTTAACAGGTTTTCACGTTCCCGACGAACTATTGCCCCCTTCGGATGGAGCCGGCGGGCTGGGATTTGATACGGTCGGTGATGCGCTGTTTACCTCTCCGATTCACCTCGAAGCATATCTGCGCACTAGCCATGCCGCAGTCCATGCGCTCTTCGAAGAAGGGGACTCGATCGAACCGGTCCGAGAACGACTGGCAAGACTGGGTTTCACAAACTCTTTCTCTTCGCTGACGCAGGATCAGCGGTCCATTGAGCCACATGCCCAATTGGCAGCGGCCCGCGAAATCCTTGCGCAGTTCGCGAGGCGCGCTTGGCGACGCTATGCGAACGATTCCGAACTGGATCGACTGATGCGATTGTTTGCTTTGGCTAGGGAGGATCGGAACCGGTCAGGGGCTGCCCCGTCGCAATCGACAGCTGACTTTCTGAGTGCATTGCAGCAGCCCTTCCAAGCCATTCTTGTCTCTCCTCACTTTCTGTTCGTCGCGGAACCAGAGCCTGAGACAGCGGGTGTGCAGCGACTTGCTCCTTATCAATTGGCCACTCGCATGGCTCTCTTGGTGTGGTCTTCGTTGCCGGATGAAGAACTGCTCGAGATCGCGGAAAGTGGCAGTCTTTTCGAGCCACACGTGATTCAATCGCAATTGCGACGTATGCTTCAGGACGATCGCGCACGGGCCCTTGGGGAGAACTTTGGTTTGCAGTGGCTGGGGTTGCGCGATTGGAAGTCGTCGCGGCCGGATAAGGGAATGTTTCCAGAGTTCGAAGAAGTATTAATGTCCGACGCGATCGAAGAAACCGTTCGGACAATTCAGTTCGTATTCAGTCAAGGTCGTCCGCTGACCGATCTGCTCGACTCTTCAACGATTCATATCAATGCTCGGTTGGCCCGACACTATGGCGTGGAATGGCCGATCCTTGAACAGGACAATGCATGGCATAAGATCGAAGTAGCGAATGGACAACGGGGTGGCATCATGACCATGGCTAGTGTTCTTATCAAAGCGTCCTATCCGCATCGCACCAGTCCTGTCCTTCGCGGTCGATGGATCCTGGACGATGTCTTGGGTGCAAAAGTCCCCCCGCCGCCGCCGAATGTGCCCTCGTTAGAAGAGAGCAGTCACGGCTTGACAACGGCATCGCTGCGGGAGCGATTGGAAGTCCATCGAAAGAATCCCGATTGCGCTGTTTGCCATCAACGCATGGACCCGCTGGGGTTTGGATTGGAGAACTACGACGCGATCGGTCGATGGAGAACAGAAGACCAGGGGTTGCCGATCGACGCATCGGGCTCGCTCCCGTCCGGTGAGACTTTTCAAGGTCCCGCGGAACTCAAGCGGGTTTTGATGAATCGCAAAGATGAATTTCAGCTTCATGCCATTCGAAAGCTGATCGGTTTCGCGCTTGGACGGGATTTGAACAAGTTCGATCAATGCGTGATCGATGCATCGACCAAGCGGCTTCAAGAAGAGCAACGCGCCGACGTCGTCCTGGAGGAAATCTTGATGTCCTATCCATTCCAACATCGATACTATAACCCCGCCAAGGGCTCGCAATGAAACCATCGCACTCAAGCACTCTGTTCGATCGAAGGAGGTTCCTGCGTGGAACCGGTGTCGCGCTCGCCCTTCCCTGGATGGAATCTGCGCAACCGAAATCTGTCCGAGCGGCGGAGGGGACAGCGCCGATTCGTACTGCCTTCATCTATTTTCCGAATGGCGTTTGGGAGAAGGCATGGGTTCCAGAATCGACCGGTCCCGACTACACATTGAGTCCATCGTTGGAACCTCTGGCAGATATCAAAGACAGCGTATTGGTGATCTCCGGTCTCGATAAGAAGAATAGCCATGGAGGTGACGGTCACTATGCGAAGACGGCAAATTTCTTGACAGGAATGCCCGTTGCAAAGACGACTGGGAAAGACGTCAGTAGTGGTGGCATTTCGATTGATCAACGCATCGCAGAACACCTCCGCGGGCAGACACCATTGCCATCGCTGGAATTGGGTACCGAACCGGTCATCAGTGGGATCGATAGCAACGTGGGTTACACACGTTTGTATGGATCGCATATCTCATGGCAATCGGCGAATCGACCTGTCGCCAAAGAGATCAACCCGCGAGTGGTGTACGATCGGCTCTTTGGAAAAAGCAATTCGACCTCTCCCGATTCGATGCAATCGTACAAGCATCTTCTCGACTACGTTCTCGAGGACGCGAGGGGGCTGCGCGCGCAACTGGGGCGAGACGACCAATTCAAGATGGATGAGTTTCTCGATTCGGTGCGGGGAGTCGAGCAGCGGATCGAATTCGCTATGAACCATCAAGACCGCGATTCGCATCTAGTCGAAAATGTTTTGGGCAACGCGTCTGTCCCCCCGAACGTTCCCAAAGATTTTCGAGAGCATATCGCACTGATGCTCGACCTGATGGTTCTCGCGTTCCAATCGGATGCGACGCGCGTTTGTTCGTTGATGTTTGCGAACGATGTTTCGGGAAGAAATTTTTCGTTTGTAGAGGGTGTTAGCGGTAGCCACCATGAGTTGTCTCATCACGAAAACAACGAATCGAAAATCGCGCAATATCAGCGAATCAATCGATGGCACACGGAGCAATTCGCCAGGTTTCTTAGCAAGCTGAAATCGATTCCGGAAGGGAATAGCAATCTATTAGATCACTGCATGGTTGTTTTTGGATCGAGCATGTCGGACGGCAATCGCCATGACCCAGATAATTTACCAATCCTGGTAGGTGGGAATGGGGGCGGCCGCCTAAAGACGGGTCAGCACATTGCAGTCGAGGGCATGGTGCCCCTGTGCAATCTCTATCTCACCCTGTTGCAAAAGATGGGCCTGCCAGATGCAACCTTTGGGGACAGCGACGGATTGATTGCTGGTATCTAAAGGAACGAAGCGCCCTGCTTAGTATCGTCTCGCCAGATAGGACTAATGGCCATTGACCGGAGCATGTCCACCTCCGGTTTCATGGGGCTATTTTTCGCCAAGCCGTGCGAAGATATGCGTAAGGGATAATAGGTCCAAACGTGCGGCAAGTTCTTCTCGAGACTCGACGCCGTCCGTTGAACTTGCGAGCGGGATCCTTTGTTCCGCTACGACACTTCGATGGATGAATGTTACAGCGGTCTCCACGGTGCGTTTCAGCAACACATCTTGTTGCTGCGCGGTTTGACCTGAAGTCATGGCAGCCCCGCTCCTATCCATTGTGAACCAGGGAGGCAAAGCTTGAGCATTCCTTCCGGTGGATTCCCCCTCGCCGCCCCCTTGACCCGCTTGCAACGCGTTCAGACGATTGATGATCGTTAAGGCGTCTAGCGGTGAAATGGTGTGATCATCATCGACGTCGACGAAATCAGGAGACGATGTGTTATGAGAGTTAATCATGTTGACAACATTCAACACGTCTAATGGCGTGCATGCCCCATCGTCATCGACATCCATGGGATCAAACGTGTTGTGCCTGAGGGACTCGCCAGGAGAGGATTTTGGACGAAGGATGTGGTCATAGATGAAGTTGGCTGTACCATCACCTGTCTTGATACCATCGTCGCGATCGAATGCCCAATGAATGCCCAGATAGATTCGACTCTGCGCATTCTCGAGCTTTGCTTGGGAGAAGCTGTTAAATGTTCGGGGAACGACCGGTCGTGTGCTTCCGTCGGCGTCGCGAGTGATTCCATTGAATTCATCGGATATGACCGTAAACTTGATATCGTCTCGACCATAGAATCGCTTCAGCGTTTGAAATACAGACGCGCCAAAGGAAGCATGGCCGGAGACATAAGCTGGAAAAGGTGGCGTGAAATTGGTGTCGCCAGGTTTTGGATTGCTTGCCGGTGCACCGAGGGGAATCCAACCCGGGACAGCAACCGTATCCGGGTTCCCGTCGGTATCCGCACCGCGAATCCCCAAGATGGGTCGCCAAAAGTCATCATCGTACTTGCCATTCCAAGCAGCCAGTCCAGCATCCGCTTGAGCGACATTGATCAATGCAAAGAGCCTTGCATTTTCAGCCACCGAGTTGTTTTGTTGATTGGCGATGGTGTGGGCGATTTGGTTGTATAGCCTTGGCGGAGTCCCCAATCCAGGCCTTCCGTCATAGCCCCAAAAGAGCCCTATTTGCGTCTGCTCTGGTGTGCGCAGGGTGGGTGCAGAAATACCATCGCTGCCCAGCGAGATGACTTCATCGTAGGCAGCCTTGTACTCTGAGCTTTGCATAAAGGCTATTCGCCCTTCGGGCGTCCCATCATCCAATCGACGCGCTTGAAATTGATCGACGCTGTCGACCGCAAAAGGCAATACATGCGAGGCACCTGGGGCATAAAACCCTTGATTGGGATGTAGCGGGTCGACCCCGTGAAAGCCTGGCAGACCCTTGGGTTGATACTGCGAATCGAATTGCATCAACTCGGTGACTCCATCGTTCGCACGATCTAGCAACACGAACTCAGCAACTGTAGCACCGAGTGCTCGACCACGATCTTCGGAAGCTCCATCGGGAATGCGCGCAAGCGTTTCGGTCAGGGCAGCGTCGAATCGAGGCCGTTGCGATGGGTAGAGAGCCGTCAAGGTGTCGTGCGCAGCTTGAGCAACTGCAGCGTCACTATCTGATTTGCCGCCTACCTTAGCACGAATGAGAAATGGCGCGCCAATGCGCTCAATCGAATTGAAGGCATCGTACATAGAAACACTCACGATCGCGAACGCGCGAGCCGTTAAGACTGGCCCCCCCTGCTCTGCACTGTGTGAATGATCCACAGCATTGGCGGCCAATAGCACGTCATTCCATTCCAAGATGACGTCCGTGGCCATGAGATGTCGTGATTCTAACAATTCAATTCGTCGACCAAGCTGACTCTTTTTTCGATGATTACGCAAATTGTCGCGACGCACCGATCGTGAAAATCGCAGATTCTTCAGGATGGAAAAGACGGACATGGAAGTGTCCTTTCAATTGGCTTCGCGTGAATTCCCGCGTTCCGATTTGGAAAAGCTGAGGGAGCAGCATTTCCGATCTAGGTGCAAGAATTGGACATTGGATCTTTGAGAAAAGAGTAAGCGCTATCCTAGGCACGTAAATCAAATGGATCGCCATTTTCCCCATCGAGGAATCCGCCATGGCGAGCGGTAACCGGTTCGTGAACGGTGACGATTGAAGCAATGAGCAATGAGCAACCGATTCTGAACAGCCATTTCAAGCGGGCTGAACTCACGTCGCAGACGCTGTTCTTGAGCAGACTGGGATTGGTAGTTGAGTAGTGTTTCGGAGCGACCATCAAATGGTTGTTTCCGCCATGTTATGAGGCAGGACATACAGTTAGTATGTGACACGTGACGAGCCCGTTCATACATTGTTTGTGGAATCTGGATGGATAGAAACCATGTTGACAAGACTCTTGCTTCAATTCGTGGGCTTACCCGTCTTGGAGTTTCAGACTCGCTCCAAATTTTGGTCCACGTACCGTCGAGCTGTTGCTCTGAACCGAGGGCCCGAACTTTTGCGAAGGCAGTCTAGGGATGTGCGGCTTGCGAGCCTTCTGAACACGGCTCAAAAAACACCCTATTTTCGAGAGCGTTTGATAAAGGCTGGACTGGACGAAACCCTGTTGCAACCGGTCGACGCGATGCGCTTTCTGAGTTCGTTGGCGCCGATCGGCAAGTCCCAGTTGCGCAGTCGATTTCCGGACGGAGTCGTGGTTCCAGATTCCGATGACAACTTGTCCTATTTCTCGACATCGGGAACCACATCGGCTCGCTTGACGATCGTTTCTGATTTTGCAAAGCGCGATGCAAATCGCGCTGCCGGACTTGAGAACTTTGAAGTTGCGAGTGGGCAGCCTTTTGGAGTTTCATCGGTTGAGATCCCGCCGAACGCGTGCAATACCGTATGCGGACTGGGAAAGTCAAAACCGGAGTCACTATCGGGCTATCTCTGGTACTCCATGCGCGAGGGGGAGCTTTTTTCGCGTGAGAGCGTACAGGAATTACGAGGTCGACTGGAAAGACGTCTCCTCCATTCTCAGAATGTTCTCGCACCATTAGATCCTGGACCCTACGAACAAGTCGAAACGGCTTTGGACGATCGGCTGAACGCGATACGCCAACGGAGTCCGAAAATGCTTCGAGCGTTCCCGCAATACTTGCTATGGTTGGCAGATCGAGCGAAGAATCGCGGAATGAACTTCCCGAGTATTCGGTTCGTAAGTCCGTATGGCGGATTGGCGTCACCGAAGATGATTGAGAGGATCACCGAGGGATTTTGCAGCCCCTTCCGAAATCAATACGGTACGAGCGAGCTTGGTCCAGTAGCAGCATCCTGCAACTCAGAACTGGCGATGCATGTTTTTGAGAACCATTTTCTCGTTGAGCTGTTTCGAGGTGATAAGCAAGCTCTGCCGGGTGAGATCGGTGAAATTGTCATGACGGATCTTAGGAACTTGGTAATGCCATTGATCCGTTATCGCGTTGGCGATGTTGGAAGATGGGTATTAGAACCTTGTTCATGCGGTCGCAGTTCCCCTCGACTTGAAGTACTGGGGCGTATTCAAGAAACACTTATTTTGGATTCTGGACGTTGGATTACAGCAGCTGAAATCGCGGATATTGCGTACGAGGATCCGGGGATCGCAAACGTTCGCGTGGATGAAATATCGAGAAAGAGGTTTGAAATATCGGTAGTGAGTGGTCATCCAGCAATACCGATTGACCTGAATGGATTGCAGGAACGCTTCGTGAACCTGATCGGTTCTGTCAAATCGGTGCGCTGCCGCATGGCATCTTTCTTGCAACCGGAGAGCAGCGGCAAATATCGTATCTGCAATCCTTTTACTCCCCAGCGTGAAACCGTTCTCGAATGACTTTTTTGACTTCCGATTTGCGCAATGATTATCCTGCCTTACGCTTTTCATCCCCCAGTGGGAATCCACTGACTTACCTGGATAGTGCAGCCACTGCCCTCAAGCCGCAAATTGTGATCGATGCGGTAACCGATGCTTTGGGGCGTTATAGCGCGGGTATACACCGTTCGGTTCATTTTCTTGGCGACGAATCCACGGAACGCTTCGAGGCGACTCGCTTGAGCGTCGCAAGATGGTTGGGCGCGCAAGAGCATGAGATCATCTTTACACGCAACACGACTGAGAGTCTCAGCTATGTGGCGCAGGGGTGGCCAGATGATCGCCGTATTATCGTATCGGCGACGGATCATCATTCATGCATTCTTGCATGGGACATAGGCAAGACCACGATCGTTCCGCCATTGCCGGACGGCTCGATGGACGAAGAGAGTATCGTGAAAGAAATATCTAAAGGAGATGTCGGAATTGTGGCGGTCAGTCATCTTTCGAACGTCACAGGAATGTCACCGGACGTGCGTGCGTTAGCGACCGCAGTGCACTCACATGGCGCAATTCTTGTTCTTGATGCCGCTCAGTCGGCACCTCATGGCCCTCTGGATGTTGCAGAGCTCGATTGCGATTTCCTCGCATTCAGCGGTCACAAGCTTGGCGCACCAGCCGGTGTCGGAGTTCTCTATGGTCGAGCGGGTCATCTGAGACGTCTCCAACCGATCAACCGAGGAGGTGGAAGCGTCGAGACTGTCGCAGGCGTGCAGTCAACTTGGAAATCGGTCCCGTGGCGATTTGAGTCGGGCTCTCCTGCAATCGAATCGGTTTTCGGATTGCAAGCCATTTTGGAGTATTTGTGGGACATCGATACCGAAATGATTGCGTCGCACTTAGCGAGTCTTCGAAGCTACGCACTGGATAGAGTGTATTCGATTCCTGGCGTTCGCGTTCTAGGATCCTTGGACTCCAAGAGCAAAGGACCTTTGAGCTTTGTCATCGAAGGCCAATCTTCTCATGTCCTCGCAAGATCGCTCAGCGACGCTTATGGAATCTGTGTCCGTTCGGGATTTCATTGCACTCAACCTCTTCACGATGCCTCCCGGTGTGCCCCAAGCCTTCGGCTATCATTCTACGTCTACAGTCAACCCGAGGAGATCGACCGAACCGTCGATGCCTTAAAACGACTTGTCCGTGCCAGCCCGCGATAATCAACCCGTTGGTAAAACAGCTGCGATCGATTCCAATCTGTACTATCGATTTGTGTTCGATCAACGTCACACGGTGACGGCTGCACCCATCGAAGTGCTCTTGATTCCAATGAAGTTAGCGGGATCAAGTATCACTCTTATGTGATCACATGCTTGCGTTATGCGCCATACGCCGCATGGGTAATTCCTCGTTACGAAGCTAATCTTCGAGGCACTTCCACGATTAACAAAAATGCCTCGCGACCGGTGGGACGCGAGGCATCGAATTATCTGCATGTTCTAAGAACTAGTTGAACAGCGACGAGATTTTCTGATAGGTCTTGAGCGAATCAATCGCTCCATCCAGCGACCCATGCAATCGAATAAATTCAGCAGATGCTTTGAGTTTATCCAAGCTGAAATCTCCAACAGGAACTGCCTTGGTCGAGCCTGGCTTGCGGCCGCGCTTGCCCGGTTTCTTGCCACTCTTCACGCCTCTTAGGGCTTGGCTGACAAGTGCTGGATAGGCTTTATGACCTTGAGCGATCAAATCCTTAGCAATTTGCGTAGGACCAAGCGTTGGATTCGCTGCAGCATAGTCACGAATGGTTTGCGAAGTGTTGCCGCCGCTTTTCTTAGTACCTTTTTTCAAAGCTGAAATCTCCTGATGTGGAATGAATGGAATGAGCGCGATTTCCGAAATCGAATCGTCACGACTGTTCGACTACTGACCGACACCCGTGACATTGCATCAGCCAAGTATCATCCAAAAACGAAAAAATTCAAATGGCTACTTTCATCCATAAAGAAGAAATGGCTAACGAAATGTTTATTCCGAAGAACAAAGAGCCTAAAATCTGGTCGCAGATCCAAGATATCCTTGCCAACAACCTATTGAGATAGTCGTGTTCGCGGAGGACGATGCGACAAAAAATCCATTGAAAATGCAGCGGAATACGAGCTGATCATGACCAGATGGATCCGTATGGAAAAATCGATTTCCATTCTCGAACACCATACGATAGGAATTTCGCAATCGGCATTCAGAACGAATTTTAGTCTGATTCCATATCCACGTCATCGAATTCGATGGCAATGGATTTCAATTGGATCATCCCAACCCTATTTACTATTCGATGTTGTAACGCCGCATTTTTTGGCGAAGCGTTGAACGATGCAATCCGAGATGATTTGCGGCTGCGGCTCGATTCATCAAATGAAATTCAAGCACACTGGCAAGCAATGGGGGTTCGATCACATGGAGGCATTCTTCGTAAATGGTCCCCGCGACTTCGGGTGAGGCGGCCCCCTCATTTGGTGGTTGCGGATCCCTGGCAAGCCTCGCAATGGCCCATTGGCGAACGGCCTCTTGCAATCCTTTTTGTCCATGTGCGTGAGAGGAATGGTCCGTTTCCTCGGATCTCGCTAAAGGGATATCTTCGAGTTGAATCACTGATCCGGTCGCATGCATGACTGCCCGCTCCACAGTCGATTTGAGTTCGCGGACATTGCCTGGCCAATTGCGTCGTTCCAATTCGTCGATGGCCCTGGCAGTGATTTGCATCTTTCGATGTTGATTACTGGTTCCCAGAAACGATTGCACCAAAGGCATGATGTCTTCGCGACGGTTACGAAGAGGTGGCAATTGGATCCGGAAGACCTCCAATTGCGAGGCCAGCCGCCGATCGACATCCCCGTCAGAGATCAGCTTTTCAAGCTCGTGGTTGGACGTGAACAGGACACGGCAGTGGAGAGGCCGGGTTATCGAATCCCCGATTCGATGGAAGGACTTTGTTTCGAGTACATGAAGCAGCTTGGTTTGAAGCCCGATGGAGATCGCGTCAATATCTTCAATTAAAACTGTACCTCTTTGAACCAATTCAAATAGTCCAGTCCGCATCGCATGCCCCGAATATTCATACGGACTAAGGGAACCGAAAAGTCCAGATTCGAGCTCGTAGTCGCTCTCAATCTTTGAGTTTGTCGGGAGGAAGGGCTGATCATGGCGAAGGCTAAAGCGATGAATCATGGAAGCCACAAGACTTTTGCCCGTACCTTCTTCTCCTTCGATCAATACCGTCGTATCGGCCTTGGCAGCGATCGCAATCTGCTTGTAAACATTTTGCATCGCAGTGGATCGCCCGACCAGAATTTCATTCCCAGCATGTGCGAGTTGTGTCGTTTCTGGCAACTGGCTTTTTAGTAGCTTTTGGTAAAGAGCGCGACGAACAGTGGCGAGCGCTTCTTCGAGATCAAATGGTTTTGTCAAATATTCAAAGGCTTGGCCGCGTACCGCTTGAACGGCTGTTTCGAGATCCCCAAATGCGGTCATCATGATGACCGCAAGATCCGGATATCCCTCGCGCAATCGTCCTAGGAGCTCGAGTCCGTCGATCCCAGGTAAACGGATATCGAGCATCAGCACATCGGGCTGTTCGTCCTTTGTAAGGCGTTCCATCGCCGCTTCGGCGCTAGAGAAAACTTCGACGTGGTGACGTTCGAGTTCTAGATTCTGACGCAGAGCCCAACAAATGGCAGGTTCGTCGTCGATAATCCATACATGGTTCACGATGGAATAGGCTCCCGAAGGATGAGAGTAAAAACGGTCCAGGATCCGTCACGGCTCCATGTAAGGGACCCACCGAACTGCTCCGCGATTCGGCATGTGGTAGGAAGACCGAGTCCGACCCCTTCCCGTTTGGATGTGACAAACGGTTCCAGGATCTGGTCGGCAATATCCGGGGATGGTCCGGGTCCATTATCGCGGATGCGCCAGCGATGGCTACCTGCACTATTGTCACCCGATTCCGAGGACACTGGGAGGGAGGAATCTGGCAGGAAGTCGTACTCGCATTCGACCACACCCCCTGGGCCCGCAGCTTCCATCCCATTCATGATCAGATTCAGAATTGCACCTACGGTCGTCTCTCCTCGCGCGATGATGCGATCCGTGTGACCAGGTGAACATTGCCAGACAATTTGCACGCCGTGATGGACTGCCCAGGACCCGAGGAACTCGCCTAAGCTCACATGAATCGCTGCGACTGTCATCGGATGATCAATGACGTGAACGCCGGTTTTGCTCATCATCAAAAGCCGACGAATCGACTCTTCGGCCAATCGGATCTGGTTGAGAGCCATCGACAGTTCTTCGCTCGGGTCCTTGAGCGGTTTTTGTGTTGCGTTTCTTCGAAGCACTGTTTGAAGCAATAGCATGGCTCCCCCCAAGCTGTTTCGCAGTTGATGCGCCATTCCGCTTGCGAGCAAGTTGATCATGCGTACCCTCTCGGCTCGAATGATTTCTCCTTGAGCTCTCTCCAATTGCTGGCTCATTATGTTGACTGAGCCAGCCAACCGAGAGATAGCGTCATTGGGCGAGGGATCGATAGCGGTCGTTTCATAGAAACCCATCGCGACCCGATCCACTTGGCTTTCCAATTTCTCGAGCCGACGGACCATTCGCGATACGATCGCAGCGGAAACGAATGCCAACGCAATCGTCGAAAGAATTCCCGTGAGAGCTGGGAGCCAGAATGCTTGTCGCGTGACACGTTGTCGTTCTGTGGAATCGATCAGGGCGATCAATCGACTGGTTTGGTTAGGAAAGGTTCGAGAACTCAAATTCTCAATGATGGCATCAAAGTTGGTCGTTTCCATTTTTATGCTGGCAATATTCCACTCGGCAGCTGCACCACCCTCTTCGCGGCGCGCGATGATCCCAGGATTCCGGAAAAGAAGAGCCGAGTTATCCGACAATGTTCCGATCGCGGCGATTGAAACCATATCCACGATGACAAGATCGACGCCGGAGATGTCACGCATTTGACGCAGGACATTCTCCGTTAGAGGGAACGGTGCCGCTCGGCACAGATCGACTACGTTTTGCAATCGCAATCGCGTGCTGCGCCGCGCCGATTGGTCCGCGACAATCCAGGACACCAAAGCGATGAGCGTGCAAACCAAAACCAGCGTCGCCACCAAAGGGACCAAGAATTGCGAACGGAGAGAGCCCCTTGTAACCCCTAAATTTTCTCTAATCCATCTAGCAAGCATTGGCGGAGTTTCCAGGCGTTAAATCTTGCCCAACCGGAACCTGGAGCCCATGCAATCGATTCTAAAGCGGTTTGGTAAAAGAGCACCCGATCGCTCGTCGATATGACGAACTGTCGACTTAGTCTAACTGGAGTTGTCTCGGTCAGGGAGGATCGGTCAATGCCGATGGGAAGGATTCACGCCGTGAATTCGCGTATTCGCCAGCAATTGCGAGGCGGAATAGCGTGTTGCGCATGGACACTGATCGGATTCTTATTCGTCGGTAGCGATGCGGCATCGCAGGATTCTGCGCCTGTTTTGCAATCTTCAATTGCCATCGACCCGTTGGCTTCGAATGGTCCGCCAGATCCTCGTGCCTTGTTGGACGGCGTACCCTCGATCCTCCGTCTTCCGCCCCTGCCTGGTGAAGCGGAATCTCCCGTGATTACGGCTTTGGCGATCGCATCCGACGGACGTCGTATCGCTGCGGCTGGCGATGACCATGCCATTCGATTGGTTTCGTGCCAGGATGGTTCGATCGAAGGAGTATTGTTTGGGCACGGCGATTGGGTGCAATCGATGGAATTCTCTCGCAATGGAGATGTCTTGGCTTCGTGTGCGAAGGATGGTTCGATCTACTTGTGGAAGATAAACCCCGTTCGATCCGCCGTGTCATCTCGGGATACTGATTCACCACTTCCGCCTATCGCTAGCGAACTCGCGCACCGAATGGTGGATCATGCATTGTTTACAGTCGGATTCCATGGCGATCAAGAGTTGTTTGCGGCTGGATTCAATGAGGCCATTTATCATTTTCAAATCGATACGCTCCAGTGGAAGATCGATCGTCGAAGCGAATGCCGAGACATTCGAACCATCGCGTGCTCGCACGATGGGAAATTACTGGCCTACGCTGGTCGCGATGGGATCATCCGCATCGAAGATTTGCAATCGGAATCTGAACTCGGTCGCGTCGACCTAAAGCGCACCCATGCGTTGGCTCAGCCAGCCCATTTCGATCGCGTGCGCTCGCTGGCATTCACTCACGATGACTCGCAATTGGTCAGCGTCGGGGAAGATCGACGTATTGTTTGTCTCGATGTTCAGTCGGGAGCGATTCTCTCTCAATTGGACCTGTCCGCCGGAAAACTCATGGCGTTGCAACTGCTCGACGAATCGTTGGCGGCCGTCTCTGGCAGCGACAACACCATTCGGATCGTTGACATACAACGAGGACGAATTGTTTCCAAATTGGTTGGCCACGATGGGTCGATCGCCGTGCTAAAGCGAACAGACTCTTACCTCCTTTCGGCTGGCTTCGATACGACCCTGCGGAAATGGAATATTCAACAATCAATCCACGAACTCGACCGCTCAGGAAGATTCATCCATCCTGTCGCGGCGCAATTCGAGGACTCCAGTGCCCAGGAGAGCATACGATGAAACGCAACTCCATGGTTCCTTGGAAGCGAAAGCTGACGCGCTGGACTCAAGCCTGGTGGCAGTCCATGCTTCAGGACAGGACGGATTTCCTCGCTTCCAACAACTTCTTCACGCCGTTCACGGCGAAGAATTCGGTAGGGACGCGAAGATCTCGGATTGAAACGCTAGAGCCTCGCTGTCTTTTCAACGTCGATCCGGTTTGGATCGGTGGAGTCTATGTCGAAGAAGATGGTGGGAGCGATGCCCATGGCGATTCGTTCTACATAACCTTTCGAGGTGGAGCTCCCGACACGAAGCTAACTCGTCTGGTGATCAATACCGATCAAGGAACACCGGGATACTCTGCCGGCGATAATTTGTTCGACACTGTCGATGGGGGCCGAGGGGCCGACCACGCCTTTCCATTTCGAGTCGTATCGTTGGATGCACGTGATCCCAATGCGAAAGTAACAGCGCAGGTCGAAGACGGTTCGATGCAATTGGTCTTGAGCTTCGAAAATTTCTACGCTGGCGATCGATTGAAGTTTTCTATCGACGTGGATGAAGTTCAACACTTGTACTCCGTTCAAGACCTCAACCGATTCAATGACGGGCTCGATCCGATCGCTTCTGGTGCGGAGTTCGAAGGGTCACGGCTTGAAGCGGAATTCACTTCTGCTTATTTCGAGGACGCGCGGGCCAACGGTGTGTTTCAGAATCGATACGATTTCCTAGTCGCTCCTTCGGCACTCCCGTTGCCAGCGGATGATTTGGAAGGTCGTCGCGATCGATCGGCGGGCACGGCCGCATCGGCCATCCAGATACCCAAACCGATATCCCTCGCTGGGACAGTCTTTATCGATAGCAACATGAACTTGGTTCGCGATGCACAAGAAGTAGGGATCGCGGGGGTTCGCTTGGATCTGTACCGACGCGATGGTAACAATTACGTATTCACAGGTCGAAGCACAACGACAGATACCCAGGGACGCTATGCATTTAATTTGAACCTTGGATTGCAACCTGGTGTGTATCAGATTCGCGAGTCGCAACCCAACGGTTTTTTCAGTGTCGGTGCTACGCCGGGCCAGCTTGATTCCAAGACACCGATCGGTAAGGTGCTAGCCAACGATCCAGATACGTTAACCGAGATAGAAATCTTGGACGGAGGGACGCGAGGAACCGAGTTGAACTTTGCGGAAGCCCAGCCCGCCCAAATTCGAGGAGTCGTTTACCGCGACAACAATAACGACGGAGTGCAACAATCGGGGGAAACGGGAATCGAAGGGGTCGAACTCAGAATCGATTCTGTGCAATCCAACACCGGTCCCGCCGTCTCGCAAACAAAGCGCACGGCTCGCGATGGTTCCTATCAGTTCTTGGGTCTGCCACCTGGCACCTACCAAATTACAGAAGTACAGCCCTCGGGCTATTTTGATGGCAAGGATTCCGTCGGTCGCGTAGGGAACCAAGTACGGGGATTGACCACTGTCAACGATGTCTTTTCTTCGATACACCTCGGGAGCGGGGATTCGGGTTCGGAATACAATTTTGGTGAAATCCCCCCTGCTTCCGTGGCTGGCCATGTTGAGCTGGGATTGCCAGGCTTCCCATGCTTCACCACCGATCCAAACGGAAAGCAACCCCTATCCAATGTCGAGCTAACGCTAGTCGACGCGAATGGCAATGTCATCGCAAAGACCCGAACATTGAACGACGGCAGCTATCGCTTTGAGAATCTACCTATCGGGGTCTATACCATCCTGGAAACGCAGCCCGCGGACTGGATCGATGGTGGATCCCGGGCGGGTACGGTTCAAGGGCAGTCCAATGGAAAGGGAGTCAATGGTACACGCATTGAAGCGATCTCTCTTTCGGGTGCGGACGACGGCGTCGGATATGACTTCTGCGAGAGAATGCCCAGTTCTCTGTCGGGCAGCGTTTATGCAGACCTCGATGAGAACGGTTCTCGCGACGCCACCGATCCGGCCATTGCGGGAGTCGTGATTGAACTCTTCAATGAACAGAATCAACGCATCGCATCCACGGTAACGGAGGCATCGGGGAATTATCGATTCGTCGGTCTTGCCCCCGGCGTTTATTCGATCCGTCAATCACAGCCAAAAGGGTATTTTCAGGGAGGTCAATCCGTCGGTTCTCTCGGCGGGGATGGGTCCCGAACGGATGAATTGAATCGCATTCGCTTGAGCGACGGACAGACGGGCGTGCACTACGATTTTTACGAGATCCCTCCCGCCTCGATCTCGGGCTATGTCTTTCAAGACGGAGCCCCGTTGGTCACCGAGAACGGCCAGCCTCCAGTAAACTTGGTCGGGATTCGTGATGGATGGCGAACACCAGATGACAAACCTATTTCTGGGGTTGTGTTGGAATTGCGAAAATCCGATGGATCTGTTCTGACTAAAAATGACCTACTCGAAGACGTTTGGATCGATCAAGGCCTACGCGTCACTACCGATGCGTTAGGGCGGTATGAGTTCCGCGGTCTTCGCCCAGGGATTTATCACGTCATCGAAAAGCAACCAACCGGGTATTTTGATGGTTTGGATCATGCGGGCAGTACTGGCGGTGTAGCTATTCATCGCGGCACGGCAGTCAGTGCTGAGGATGTGGCTCTCCTCGATCTGTTAAGCAACTCTCTCGGAAACGATGTTGGCATCGATGCGATTGTCCGCGTTCGGGCGCGGGCCGATTCGGCCTCGGTCGAAAACAACTTCAGCGAGATCGTGGTTGAAAAGAGTCCACCACCCGTAGTTACACCAGTACCTCTTCCTGAAGCGACCGCCGCAACGTTCCGTGCAACCTCGCCTTATCAAGGATTTGTTTCGACTCCATCCGTGGGTTCCGTAGCGATTTCACCGATGCCCGAGTCCGAGGGTCCGCAGTCGATTGCGGGGTATCCCGTCGATTACACATGGCATTTGAGTGTGATCAACGCGGGAGAGCCACGGGGATATCAGGTCCGCAAAACCATTGATCGCGCCCAGATCGCTCGCTCTTCGCTTTTGCTTAATTTTAGTCAGTGGACGATTGATTCCATCCATCGAGGACGTTGGTACATCGTTTCGAACCAACGCAACAAACAGGATGGAGTTTCTCGCGAAGCCTTCAGTCTTCGCGGGGCGACTCCATTGGCGGGTGACTTCAATGGTGACGGTCGCGATGAGTTAGCCCTGTTCAAGGACGGAGAATGGTTGATCGACATCAACGGAAATGGCCAATGGGATCGCTCCGATCTATGGGCAAGACTGGGGGCATCCGGGGACTTGCCTGTGGTCGGTGATTGGGACGGCGATGGAAAAGATGACATCGGAGTCTGGGGATTAGAAAGAGCAGGAGATATGGCGGCTCTCGAGCGTGAACCAGGACTGCCCGACCCCGAAAACAACGCATTTACCAAGCCGAAGAATGTGCCACCCACGGATGCGGCTGAGGAGATGCAAACACGATGGATGCAACGTAGCTCTGCGGGCGAGCCTCGATCGGATGTGATCGATCACGTCTTCCGGTTTGGCGGCGAAGGAGATCAGCCTGTCTCAGGGGACTTCAATGGAGACGGCGTTTCGAGCCTCGGCATTTTCCGCAACGGCCGATGGAGACTCGATGTCAATGGAGATGGTCAGTTCGATTCGAAACATGACACTTTGGCAGAATTCGGTCGTGCTGGCGACATCGCCATCGTCGGTGATTTCAATGGGGATGGCCTGGATGAAATCGCCGTCGTGCGAGATAACGAAGTCATTGTCGATAGCAACGGTAATGGTCGCATGGATGCCACCGATCGCGTCTTTGAGTTGCAAGGCGAAGGCGATGGTGTCGTCGTCGGTGACTTTGACGGAGACGGTATCGACGAAGCTGCTTTCTTTACCACCGATCGCGCGGAATCAACGGAACCCATCCGTCAAGCCAAAGCGGGTTAGGGAGCGAAGTGTTCCGTTTGCACCTTGCAAAGAACGCGTTAGCGTCCGGTTGTACATCTGGATCCGCAAAAACCGTGTGCTAACGCACTGCGGCTGATCGAGTTTTGCTCGGTTGGGGATTTATGCGTCGATCTTACTTCCCAGCAACTGAGCAAAGGCTCGAATCCATGCCGGATGGGCGGGCCATGCCGGTGCCGTCACTAAATTGCCATCGACATGGACGGAATCGAAACCCGCGCTCGGATCCTGATAGATCCCTCCTCCGAGAGTGACCTCATAACGCACCGCGGGATAGCAACTGCACTGCCGCCCAGAGAGGACATTGGCAGCGGCCAGGATTTGGGGGCCATGGCAGATGGCGGCGATTGGTTTATTGGTATCCGCAAAATGCCGAGTGATCTCGAGAACGCGCGGGTTGAGCCGCAGGTATTCCGGGGCGCGACCACCTGGCAAAACCAAAGCGTCGTAGTGTGCGGGATCGACCGTTGCGAAATCGGCGTTGAGAGTGAACCGATGGCCAGGCTTCTCGCTATACGTTTGATAGCCATCGAAATCGTGAATGGCGGTGGTGACATAGTCTCCCGCTTTCTTGTCGGGACAAACTACGTGGCAATGATGGCCGATCATGACCAGCATCTGAAACGGAACCATGATTTCGTAGTCTTCCACGAAATCCCCAACCAAAAACAAGATTTTCTTTGCTGCCATAATAAGGTGTTTTCGTGCGAGAGAATCGAAATTACTTCGGGGAAGCCTGAGGAGTTACCGAGCCATCAATCAACGGCAATGACCCAACCATCAAGCCTCGGATGACTTGCGTCATATGGGGGATTTCCAATCGATCCCATTCATCGTCAGGCTGGTGATAATCCGGGTGAAGCGAACCAGCGGAGAAACTGTGTGCAACGACTCCCTTTTCGACAAAGGACCAATTGTCACTCGCCCGATACAGCATCGAACTGAATTTGGGATGCTCAAAAATTTCGACGCCAAAACGGCTGGAAGATGCGTTCATCAAGCTTCCGAGGTTGGACTCCTGCCAACCGGTCATCCAGATCTTTCCTCGAGCCCCACCTTCGGGTCGGCCAATCATCTCGATGTTGACGTTGGCCACGATCTTATCGAGAGGCCATGATGGGTTTGCAACGAACTGCTTGGATCCTAAAAGCCCCGATTCCTCCCCCCAAAAGGCCATGAACAGGAGTGAGCGTTTGGGGCGTTCGAGCATGGCACCAAACGCATCCGCTAAGGTAACCACTGCGGTAACGCCAGAAGCATCGTCGTCCGCTCCGTTGAAGATGCCATCCACGGGCATCTTTGCATTCGTCCCTAAATGATCCAAATGCGCGCTGTACAGGATGGCTTGAGAAGACAATCCCGGGTCGCTCCCGCGGAGCAGACCGATGACGTTTCGCATCGATTTCTTTTCGGTGATTTGGGGGGGAACGTTAAGTCGAACGTCTCCCGTCAATTTCGTCGCGGGAGCGATCAACACGATCGGTAGATTGGGGCGTGAAGCTGCACCACGTGCATTCCCCTCGACTCGGGGCTTGCTTCGCGCTTGATCGGCCAGTTTGATCCATTCGCTATCGGGTTCTGCATCGAGCAACAAGGCTTTCGCGCCCGAAGACTCCAGCTGCGATGCGACGCGAAGCAATTGAGACAGTGCTCGCGATCCTGTGGCGGATGTTTCCAAAGCGCCTCGCACCACACCGCTCAGGGAACCCGGCGTCGGATCTTTGTCCTTGATCGCATCGATCGAAATGTCGGTCACGACTCCGCTGTATTCGAACGGGTCTTGACCGGCGATCAATAACCCCGAATGGGCAATGGGAATATTTTCAGAAGATTGGAAGACGAGATCGCTAGGAGTCCGAGTTTGGTCGCTAACCGTTTCGTGGAAGTAACTCCCATCGGGTCCACCTCCCTCGAGTCCGGCTCCTCGAAATCGCGATGCAACAAATGCCGCCGCGATATCGAACTCTGGTGTCCCTGTACCCCGTCCTGCTAGTTCATCACTCGCCAAGAACGAGATCGTCGCCGTGACTCGACCCTCGGTAATTTGTTCGATACCTACGGGCAAAGGGGTTGGGTCCTTTTGCAGTTGAGCGTGGGCTGTGGAAGGGGCAAGAGCCGCCGATATCACTGCACCTAGGAATCCAGCAAGCCGTCCCAAATGCGTCGTGAACGATCGTCCCGAAGAAGGGCTGATTGGGGGGTGCCAACGCGTTTTCAATCTCATTTCCAAATCCAATGTTCCAAGCGAAAATCAGGCAGTGTCCCCGCGAGAATCCCTTTTTTCGGATTCTGGGTCCCCTGCCCCAAGCGTGATGTTGAAGACCGTTGTCGATCCTTTTCCAGATCCTGGAGGGGGCAATTGTAGACGATTCTTTGTAGCGATTTTCATGCATGAACATATTTCACCGGCAATCTAGCATGCGTCAAATGTCGGGCGCGTTTCGCAGGTCCGGGAGCCGCATCCGTGTCAGAATCGTTACGAACCGAACACGAATCCTTGGACCATTCCCGATTGGTTCCGAAAAATTCTCTGCTTTCTTTGCCTGTCCTGCTGCAAAACCTACGGTTCGATAAACAAACTATGGTGAGATACGACAACACGCCGGATCCATTGACTGGTCCGCCTTATCGGACGACACCCCTATGCGGCACAACATGAAGCGATTTGCATTGGAACAAAAGCCCAGATTGGCTTTCTCGGAAACGGCACTCCGAATGGTGATCTCGTTCGCGTTCGTGGGTTGCTTAACTGTTTTCGGCTGGTGTCAACAATCGACCACGGACGCTTCCCCACAGCCACCGGATGTTCCAGGCGATGCCGATGAACCTGAGAGAGTTGAGCCTCCTGAAGAGGAGATGGAAGGGGCTGAAAGGGAACCCGCAACGGAAGTTTCGAACAACACCGAGGCCTCGGCCAATAACGACGGCAAAGGGATCCAATTTTTTGCTCCGCGGCACCTGGATATGCAATTTGGTATGCGCTTTGAAGCGAACGACAACTTTTGTTCTCAGCTTTTTGCGACCGTCGCATTCCCGATTGATTGGCCGGAGCAAAAAGTAACGATCCGAGAATCCTACATTCCACCCACTGCGGCTTGGAAGTTCCGCGATTTGCCGATCAATGCTCCTACGACCGCACGTCAGCTCATGATGACTATTCCCGTTCTACAACCCAATGGTGAATTGGATATTCTCTTTGACGTCGAGATTGAAAAATCCTTTATCAACCCACCGGAGGACACTACTCTCTTTCGCATTCCAAAGAAGATTACGAAAGAGTTGAATTGGCATGTCGGCAATAGTCCCATGATCGATGCGAGCGCATCGGATATCAAACGGATCGCGAAGAGTATCAAAGAATCCCAACCGGCCAATGCATGGGCGCATGTCGAAATGATTTACGATTGGGTACGAAACAACATCGAGTATCGGAACGGTCCGATTCGTAACACGCGCGATGCGATGAAAGATAAAAAAGGGGACTGCGAGGAGATGTCAGGCATCTTCATCGCCCTTTGTCGAGCCAGCGGCATTCCCGCTCGCTGCGTCTGGATCCCCGAGCATTGTTACCCCGAGTTTTACCTTGAAGACGACGAGGGAAAAGGGCACTGGTTCCCATGCCAGGTAGCTGGCGACCGTCAATTTGGACAGATGCATGACTATCGACCGATCTTGCAAAAAGGGGATCGATTCAAGGTCCCTGAGAAGCAGGGGATGGAACATTACGTGTCGCAATTCTTCAAGTGCCAGCGACAAGCGATCGGTCCTCGGCAACCCAGCGTCGAACCGGTGCTTGACCTCGGGCCGCTCCAGCAGGAGATCGATGCTCTACAGGCCGAAGTTCGGGGTCGACGAGAATAGTCACAGCACTTCGTCGCTGAGAAATCAGGAGCCGAGCCTCATCGCATACGCACTCGAGGGGCCTCGCGGATAATTCTTACCCATCGCTAGACGATTGCGGGTTGGGGACAGCCATTTGCGTTTGTGATTCGGCGGCCAACCTGGCTGTGTTGGAATCGTTTGGCTTGAGTGCATCGTTTGGGAATCGGTAGCCCATCCATCGCGTCCCGCCAAAAGCAAGGGATTGGCCCAGAACGAGACCCGTCGTTATTCGGCTAGATGAGAAAACTGTGGTTCCAATTTGAGCCTGATGCGCTGGTGTTGAAGTTGCGCAATTTTGGTTTTTCTCGTACACGTACTCGATGCGGTATGTACGAGTACGAGTACTGCTAACGCGGAGTACGAGTACAGAAAGCCGAGGGAAAACGCGGATGGAAACTCCGAGACGCTCGAACAGCGCAACATCAAAAGGCGCTAGACGATCCAAACATCCAAAGGCATTCGGCCAGTGCCTCAGGCTCTCGGTCCCGCCCACCCGCCACGAAGACAACAATTCTCCTAGAGATGCGTTCATTCAACATGGGTACGTGATCACTGCGGTTCCACATGATCGGTTCCACCTGATCACTGGGATTTCAGCGGTGTGGTTCGAATGGGATTGAGTCGATAGATCGCATTGTCTGGCCAGCGTACTTGGTATTCTGGCCAGCGCGGATCTGGCGCAGGGTAATCCGTGCTGATGAATTGTGCACCGCTTTCGAATGCCCGATCGCGACGTGAAGTATCCCCTGAACGGGCTTGAATTGTGTCTGCGTCTGCCCGCGTCCTGACTAAAAAGCCTTGTTGCACGCAGCGTCGAATGCGTTCGAAGTCCGCGACGGGATCATTGATCTTCATCCACGCTGCAGCAGGATGCGATTCATCGACTGAAACGAATAGAATGCGACCTTGAAGCGTTTCATGCCCTTGGAGATAGCGCTCTCTCACGCCGTCGGTATTGTCGAGAGCAAAAATGATCTTGCCACACAGTGCATCCAATTGCGGCCAGCCTATCCCCGCAATGGCATCCCGCAACGATTCCTTATCGCCACGGACGTGGTCAGGAGTCACGAGCATGGAGGCTGGGACGACATTTCGGATTTCTTCGTCCAACGCATCGAGTCGGTCCTCATCAAACGCAATGGGCTTTACCCCGGCAGGTCCAACCACAGATTCCTTGAGCTCTAAGAGAACAAAGATCGGTAGGTGCCCTGGATGTTCGTGGGACCAAGCGATGATCTGTTCCAGTGCCAGTTTCAACGTCGGTACGGTCGTCGCGTAATCAAAGCCTGGTGCGTGAATGATCTTGATCCCAGGGGTGATCATCTCTCGATCAAAGTCGAAATCCATTCGGCTATCCCTTGCGTCGGCGCCCAGTAATTTCTTTCCGACTGGATCTCGATACAACCCTCCTTCGGGATCTGCGTAGAGATCCAGTTCGAGTTGCCGAACACCCAATTCGGAAAGTTGTTTTTCGAGAGGGGCATGGGAATAATCGATTGCCTCAGCAACCGACTTGCCAGCGGTTCCGATCATCGCCAATAGTTTGGGCTGCGGCGCGAGATGATACGAATTATGAGTCCCGATGAGTTGGATTTCATTGAGTCGAAGATCGTCGCTTGCATCCTGATCATGCAATGTTTGAAGAACTCCCGACGAAGTCGCCCATTGGATCATCGCCAGGAAGACGACAGCCAAGCCCAAAGAGTTTCGGATGGTTCCAATCTCGAGTGATCTCATTCAACGATCAGTTGCAGATCCTGCGCACCTTCTTTTGGGACGGAAATCTTGATCGCAGGAGCTCGAGGATTTCCGTAGCGACCAGCAAGCTGGTCGGCTCCGGCGTTCCCCCCTTCCCCGGATAGGGAGAATTCCTTCTCGGCGCCCGCTTTTCCAGGCCAGACGATGGTGATCCCATACTCACCAGGAATCGCGCCGTCGTTTTGCGCGAATGTCGTCAATACAAAGTTTCCTTGAGGATCGGCGGTCGCGACAGGTTTTGGATCGTTGATGCGTTCCTTTTCCTGAGGATGGAACACCACAAACGCTCCATCGCAGGGCTGGCCCCCCTTGGTCTTTACCACGCCTTTTGCAGCCACAGGTTGCGCTTTGGAAGGAGTGCAACCGATCGCCATCAGCGCAAAGAATACAATGAGAAAGGGGTACGTTCTTCCCGTATCCGATTTGATTTCTAATCGATTCATACCAAGGCCTATCTATGTGATTCGACGCAATACCAAGACCGTCGGGGTTCCACGGATCAGAAGGCCGGCTTGACCTCTTCTGATCTATAGGAGAAACCCGCGAACGAAGGACTACTGTTCAATCGCAGCCGAATCCTCGGCGGGAGTCAGACCCGTGCCCCGCGATGTGAGCAACGCAGCATAAACTTGGGCTGAGATGTTCGCGTTAGTGAATTGGACGCTGCCATCGACCATGGCATGCGTTGCGCCACTGCCGTGGAAGGAATACGTTTCATTGTCGTTGTGACAATTGATGACGCAGTTCCCTGGAGACGTTGTTGATCCTGCAATGGCTCCGTCCAAGCCATAATCGTTCTCGTGATGCCCCCAACCCCCATCGTTGAGTTTTCGGCTGTTATTGAGTTTTCCGGCAACCCAAAAATCGGGACGACCCGCATCTTCGCACATTAGAATGGTGCGGCTGGTTCCATCCAGGATGTCTGCGATGCGATTCGATTTGCGCGGGGACTGACCTAACACTGGCAGTGCACCCGCTCCCTTGATTTCGGGTGCCAACGCACTAAACAGGTCGTTTTGAGTCGTTGACGAGGAGTAACCGTAAAATGTAATGCTTCCAGGATTGATGGAACTGCACGTCGCGTAGTCGGTCGGAGCCAGATCAAAGTAGGGGAAGGTCGCTCCAAACTTGAAACTACCGGATATCTTGCGGGCAGTACCAAGTGGGGACGATGCACACACGAAGGATGCGATCGGGGTCTGCAATGCCAACTGGTTGTTGGGCGTTCCTGGGACGAGGAGAGGGGACGAAAACCAAGGGAATTTCAGGTCGTACTGTTGGTACGTGGTTTGTTGTTCCATGTAGGGTAACAAGTACACACTCCAGCAATGAACGATGGCCGGATAGGGAGCCCCTGGTTGTCCGGAGCCTCCTGGAGGCAACCCAATATCGACGAACAAGCTCGGCGATAGCCGTTTGAAGGCGCTCTCATGATTCAAAGCGGCCATTCCGATTTGCTTCATGTTGTTGCTGCACGACATGCGCCGTGCTGCTTCACGCGCTGCTTGGACTGCGGGCAATAAGAGCCCGACGAGAATCCCAATGATGGCGATAACCACCAATAGTTCGACCAAAGTGAATGCTTTTCTGCCGCGTTGATTGCGTCCTGCGATAGACATAATGACCTGCTGCTCATTGAGTTGACTGCGATTGGTTTGGAACGTTGCGCATTATGCGGGCATGGTGTTACGATCCGATGAAGATTGGTGTGTCGATACGATCAATTCTTGCGTGTCGGAAACGGCCGATCTTCCGTCCAAGACATGCTCCGCCGGATAGATTCGCGCAACGAATGAAGTGATCGAACGAAGTAGCATCCGTTGGATCACGTTGAGAAATGGGCTGTTTAGGCACGTTGCAAAGATTGCTTTCAAATCCAATTTTGACGGCTGTGACGAGAAAAAGTCGCTTTCGCCGAACGTTTGCTCCGGTTTGTGCCGATAAAGCGGATGGTATCAGGTCCTCCGTACGTTCTGCATTCAGGAACGGTAACGGTCAAACCGGTTGCAATTGGCGCTGGAGTGAATTTCGATGAGGCTGCTCAAAGGCTGGAAACTAAGTTTGATGGCGAGCATGGCCCTGGCTGGGTCAAGCGGGCATTTGCTCGCTCAGACGCCGGGAAGCATCAATCCCAATTTATTCGCTCCGAACGGATTGCAGGCGCAGCCTACGTCCTACGCACTTCAAAGTGATGCGTTGATGGTCAGCCCTCCCGAGGGTGTCCCCATGGCAGGTCCGCCTATGGCAGGTCCGGGAGCGGATTATGGCCCGGGTGCCCCTGGTCCCAACTGTGGGCCGATGGGGCCTGGCGACTATGGGCCGATGGGGCCTGGCGGGTTCGATCCCTCTCTTGCAGGAGGCGCCCCTCCCTGTCCAGATTGTGGTGGTCCATGTCCGGGTTGCGGTGGATCGCACTCCGATGCCTACGGCCGCAACTTCATGAATTTGTGGCTCGGTATGCGGGGTTGCATCGCTGGGATTACGCCCATGCTGAGACCTTACGGAGAGGGAGGCATCGCGAACCAACGTTGGTACGATGTGTCGCTCGAAGCGATCGGACTAACAAGAACCACTGGTGGCAGCAACTTCAATGTTTCGTCCCTCGGTGCTGGAAGCGGGAACTATGTTCTCGGTACGGACATGGTCGCCCCAAGCACCATGAAGGGTGGTTTAGCCGCACAAGTCAACTTTCAGTGCGGCCCCGGCTCGAATTTGGAAGTCCTATACTTTGGCCTCGATGCTTGGAACTCTTCGGCATCCGTTCAGAGCCCGACCTCCAACCTTTACTCGTTCATCAGCAACTTCGGCACATTTCCAGCCGGTGGTTTTGATGACTCGGACCGCTCGTTGCAACATACGCTTACTTACCAATCGACCCTTCACAACGGGGAGTTGAATCTCCGTCGCCGATGGGCCGAACCGAATGGTTTTTTCCAGGGCAGCTTCTTGACGGGAGTTCGCTACATGGATCTCGATGAAGCTTCCGTCTTCTCGGCCGTTGGATTGAATAACAACACTGCGGCCAATAATGGCCCTCGCTTCTTCAACTACAATCTGCAGACAAGCAACTCGCTCGTCGGTTGGCAGTTTGGTGGTGACCTTTGGTACAACTTTTTACCTGGTATCAAGTTCGGGGTCGAGTTGAAGACGGGTATCTTCAACAACCGAGCCCAACAAGGAACTATAATTACGGCTAACTCCTTGCCCGGAACTGGCATTCCATCGATCAACGAACACGTTCTCGAGAATCGGACCGCCTACATTACACAGTTGTCCCCGCAAGCCGTCTATCGGTTGACCTACTCTTTGGCGATCCGCAGCTCGATGCAGATCATTTGGATCGACAACGTTGCCTTGGCATCGAACAACTTCAATTCGGCCCCGCCATCGCTCTTTGTTCCGGGATCGACACGCATTCCAGGCATCGACGCATCCACCAACATCGTCTACACCGGTCTAACCCTCGGGGCAGAGTACACTTGGTAATCAAGCATCCGCCGATGGCAAACCATCGGACCGCGTGCGTTCGAGTACCAACCCAAAAAGACCCCGTCTCGCGACGGGGTTTTTTTGTTGCGTGTGTCGCAATGTCACAGCAATCAGCCGGCATACGTTAGTCACGCGATCAGCCGGAACGCGTTCGCGTCCGGTTTTCCTGCGAGATCAACGAGAACCGGGTGCTAACGCACTGCGGCTGATGGTTTTTTCGCTTTAGGGAATGGCGCACGCGAAGATAGCGATTATGAACAAGTGCTATCATGCGGCTACGACTTTCCGTCTTCCTTCGGCTCGGTTTGATTGGTTGGATCTTTCAAGACGCGATTCATCGATCCACTGTTTCGCCCCTCAAGATCCAGCGTCACATATCGAAACCCTACCCTCTGAGCTTCCTCGACCAACGCCTCGCGCATCCTGGGCTGGAGCAGTGCGTCCAACTGTTCGGCTGCGATCTCGATCCTGAGCAGACCCTCCGCATGCAACCTGGCACGTACATCCTGGAACCCATTGGCAGCAAGCCACCGTTCCATGGACTCAATGCTCTTCAATCGCCCCAAGGTAACAATCTGACCGTATGCAATGCGGCTGGATAAACAGGGACTGGCAGGCTTGGTCGCCACTTCCATTCCCCAGTGTTCAGCGATGGCTCGTACCCTCTCTTTTCCGATGCCTAGCCGTGCTAGTGGGGCGACCACATGCCAGTTCTCGGCGGCCTTCAACCCCGGCCGGTAGTCCTGCAAGTCATCGGCGTTCGTCCCTGAAAGGATAGTCGCGATCCCCTGGAGGTCCGCCCATTCCCGGATGCTCCCATACAGTGTGGTTTTGCAATGAAAGCACCGATCGACATCGTTCTGAACGTAGAGAGGATTCTCGATTTCCGACGTTTGTATTTCGACATGCCGGACGCCGATTTCTGAAGCGATCGCTCGGGCGGCCACGCGGTCCGATTCTGGGACCGCCGCCCCCTGGCTGGTCCACGCTACCGCTCGATTCCCCAATGCCCGGTAGGCTGCCGCCGCAACCACAGCGCTATCCACTCCGCCCGAAAAGGCGACCACCACCGAGGGATAGACCGCGATGAACTCCACCAATCGCCGCGCCTCGTCGGCCGCACTCATTTCATGCGATGAGCCATTCAATGAGGATGTGTCTGAGCCGTGCATGGCTATTTCTTGGTTACCAATTGCCGATAGTATTCGATCGTTCGTTTCAGTCCTTCTTCCAACCCCACTTGCGGCTCATAGCCCAGCAATTTACGAGCCAGAGTAATGTCTGCCAAACTCTCGCGCACATCTCCAACGCGAGGTGGCAAGAAGGTCGGTTCAACTTTCTTGCCGAGCAAACCGCCCAGCAATTCGAGTAGTTGCAGCAGAGTCGTTTGTCCACCGTCCGCGATATTGATCACTCGACCTCCAATATTCGGTCGTTCGCTGGCGAGCAAATTTCCATGCACGATGTTTGCCACGAACGTAAAGTCTCTCGACTGCAATCCATCCCCAAAAATACTCGGTGCTCCGCCACTTAGGATCTTGCTAACAAACATCGGGATGACGGCTGAATAAGGGCTGTTCGGATCTTGGCGGGGACCGAACACATTGAAGTAGCGAAGGCAAACGGTTTCTAATCCAAAGCTGTGGAAGTAGGCTTGGCAATAGTATTCCCCCGCCAGTTTTGCGACTGCATACGGGGATAATGTTTGCGGCAAATCGGTCTCGCGTTTGGAAGACGTTGGGGTGTCTCCGTAGGCACTGCTGCTGGCCGCATACACAAATCGTTTGACTTTGGCTTGCACACTCTGATGCAGCATATTCAGCGTTCCGGTCACGCATGCTCGGTTGGTGTCCAAAGGCCGCTCCAGGGACATCGGGACGCTTGCCAAAGCCGCTTGATGAAACACGCGTTCAATCCCTTCGACCGCTCCACGAACCGTATCAGGATCCGTGATATCTCCTTCGATGAACTCGACTCGATCCCAAACTTCCGCCAAGTTCTCTCGGTTCCCCGTGCAAAGATTATCAAGCACTCGCACCTGATGCCCGGCGTCTAACAACCCTCGAACAATGTGGGAACCAATAAAACCGCAACCCCCAGTAACCAGACATCGAGCCATTATCTATTACCAATCGTGAGTGAGCCGCGATCCATCCCGGCCGATCCAGAAAATTCAGACACGCGTGAAAGAATGCGTATTCTAGACCAATGGATTCGTTTCGGTAGATCCAAAGGTCATGAACTGCAAGCATGTCGTTTTGTCGTAGTGCGATTCCGTTAACCCTCAGTGAAATGAAACACGGCACAAGAAGAAGATATGAGATTGACAAAGCGGACAAAAATGGATCCGAGGCGCTCGTTTGGAAGTTGAGCCTTTTTGGCTCTTTCACGTGCTCGTGCTCAATCCGCCGAGGCGGATGGCGCTCGTGCTCGTAATCGAATGGGGTTTCTCAATCACGATCCGATCACGAGTAAGAGCACGAGTACGAGCACGAAAACCCCAGAGACAATGCGGATTGGGGCTCCTGGAGGCTCGAAACTCGCAACTTCAAAAGGCGCTTTCCGAGTTCTTTCGATTTGCAGAAATCGGCTAGCGCCTCAGGCTCATTTACACGAAAATCGACCTTTGTCGTCTTTGTCGAGATACGCACCGATGCTCCTTGAACCTGGCGCGGCCGAGATTAGAAAACCGCTATCTGCCCCAAAATCCTCCGGGCAAGCCCCAAAGGCATGAGATCGGATCGTAACGACCGGCATTGCCAAAGCGTAGAATCCGCCATTGCAGCATGCACTGGCTCTAAAGAGCGTTGCCTCGAGCAACGCGTAAGCGAATACATTCAAGTCACGTGATGCGCAACATCCCAGGCACCGACAAATTCCATGCCTTCCCGTTGATACGTGCGAATCGACTTGGATGCCCGATGGAGAGTGCGGTTCCACGTCTTTGCATCGGCGACACCGCGGTCGCACAGCAAGACAATGCCATCACACAGTTTCCCAACACGCGAGACCGCTTGCGAGTTCACCGATCCGAGATCGAGTACGATCAAATCGTATTCCTCCCGCAATCTTGGCAACTCTGCTAACTCCGCCATGGCTTGACGGAAGGGCAAGCTACCGACGTCGACGTGATCCTTTAGCGCGATCCAGCGCCTCCGATCGATCGCATCATCCGATGGGTTGCATTCTTGGTCAAAGATAGGCTCCAAGGAATGCTCAGCGAGAACGCACAGAACCGATTTGCCCGCTCTCTCGACACTCTTCCTGGCCAACTCCATGCTCCCAGTCGATGAGACGGGCATGGATCCGTCAACATGGACTGTAGCCACGCCCATCAAGTAGCATTCGCCCCTTTTCCATAGCCGAATCAATCCGTCCATGGGAAGTGACTCCAGCCATGGGCGGCCGGAATTTTGGGGAGGCGATTGAACGATTGCTTGACCTACCATCCCTCGAACCTTCTTTGTTGAGTTGGCTTATGAACCACCACGTAAATCGATGAGCCCCTCGATTTCCGATTTGCAACTTCGATGTCCAGTGGTGTGCCGAACAGGAATTGCAAGACCGACTCTTCAATTGCGGGGGTCCGGTTACGATTGGCAACGATGAAAATGTGTCTACGACGAAAACGGCGTAGTCAACCAATTCGCAAAGGTGGATTTTTTGGGTGCGGAACCAACAGGCCTCGCCGGAGATGCCGATGGTGCATCGTCTTCGCCCTCCTCCTCATCCTCGACGACCACGATCATGTCGCGATCATCGCTATAGCCCATTTTCGATTGATCCTTCAAGATAGATTCTGTGGAAAATCCATCTCGGTCGATGACATCCAACGAAAGAACATCCTGTGCCGGAATCTGGATCTGGGATCGATCGCGGGCAAATTCGCTATCCATGGCCCATCGGTTGGACTCGCTTACCGAGTGAAATGCCCCTAGCAAGGAAGAATTTCCACTGGATGCAATGGCATCGAGATTGATGTTGGATACCATCTCCCGAAGCTCTGCTTCCAACTGTCTTTCGATCTCCGCAAGATCGTTTTTCGCGTCGTTTTTCGTCGAGTCCTGGGTGATTTGGTACGGTTCGGCATGAATCCCAATCGCGCTGGTCAATCCTTCGTCCAAGTTCGCCGAATGGACCAAGTCAATAAAGCTCCCCGCCATTTCGGTCGAGGAATGCAAATCGGCCTTAGGCATCATTGCTTCGAACGAAGGATCAGACCAAGTTGCAGAATTGTCGACAGCCGATTCTTCGCTAGCGGTTTTCGCGTCAAGGGATGATTCGGCTGGACTGAACGCAAGGGGCTCGAGAAACGAATGAAACAAGCTTCCCGTTGGATGATTCCTTTTGTCGCTAGCTTCGTTCGCAACGATTGGAATCGATGCACTCGGTTGTGGACTGTGGCCAGCTTGATCATGGTTCAATGAGTGATTGCTTGCCCCCGATGGAATCAAGGAATCCTCCTCGCGATTCTCCCATTCATCGAGGCTTCCAAATTCGATTCCTCGCTGAGATTCATCCGGCGTGTTCAGTAGACTGGTATCGTCACTGCGATGGTTCGCAAGTTCAGAGTCCAACGCGGATCGGTTACGATTGGAAATTTCGGATGGAACGGCTGCAAGACTCACTTGAATGTTGTTGCTGGCAGGGATCGTAGGTTCGCTCCACGGATTGGGCAACTGCTGGAGCGCACTCCAAGCTTGCCCAACAATCGTGGCATTCACCAAGCGGGCCCCCATTTTCTCTGCAAGATAGAATGCGTGATCGGCCAATTGATCGATCAGTCTTGGGATCCCATCCGATCCTCGAAACAACGCATCCAATGCATCTCCGGTGATGACTTGATCGGGATGCACACCCGATCGTTCGATTTTGTAGCGGACATAATGTGTTGTTTCATAACTGCTCAATGGAGTCAAGTAATTCCTTGAAGCAATACGTTGATTCAAGGATTCTAACTGAGGATGGGTCAGCAGATCTTCGAGTTTCATCGTGCCGCACAACACCAGCCGAACACGAGGCACTCCTTGATGAATGATGTTCGTCAACAACCGCAATTCGTCTAGCAGCTTCGTCGATAGCGTTTGGGCTTCGTCGACGATAAGTAACAGACCTTCATTGGAGTGTTCGCTGTTGGGCAATAGGCGTTGGTTGATCGCCAATCGCAGATCCCCTTCGGACCGATCGCGATAGGGGAGTCGCAGTTCATAGAGCAGATATTGGAGAAGTGCTCGACGGGTGCAGATTTGGGAACTGGCTAGCAGAACCACATCGAAGCGATCTTTAAAATGCTGAGCCAAGAGGAGACAACTCATCGTCTTGCCCAGTCCAGCCCCACCGACAATGACGGCGGGGCCTTCGCCGCGCTGGATGCATCGCGTGGAATCCTGGATGGCTCGTTCGATGCTGGTCGATGGAAAATAACGGTCGACCGTCGGTACCGTCAAAAACGGTCGTTGACGAAACCCAAAGAAGGACTCGTACATCTTGCTCGTCCTCTACGATAGCTAGCAAAGATTGGTGGTCGCGCATTCGACCACGGCTCTTTCTCGGTATCGACCACTTACGCCGTCAACATGAACCTATCCGTTACATCTTGCCAGAGCAGAACCAGCAGAACCAGAACCAGCAGAACCAGGACATGCACTGCGCCGCCTCGCAAGCACAACTTGCGACTTGGAGTCCACGCGTTGCTATCATTTGGAACAGTGCCTGTCCAGGATGTCCCATTCTTTTCACTCTCTACTTTCAACTCTCTCTTGCCTACTCTCTGGTCGCCTCCAGCGACCCCAGGATTCCGGAGGAACTCAGAGCCACGCGAAAACCGTTGAGGCCGTAGTTGCGGAGCAACGGGTAGCCCGCGTCCCGGAACGCCGACCGACAATGCGCGGCCAAGCTGCCCCAACAGCCACCACGGAGCACCCGGTGCGAGCCCTTTTTAGCACCAACCGGATCGGTAACCGAGTTCTTGGGATAATCACCGTACCAGTCCGAACACCACTCCCAAACATTGCCTTGCATGTCATACAAACCCCAGGCATTCGGCGTCTTCTCACCTACAGGATGTGTTTGTCCATTGCTGTTTTCGTCATACCAGGCATAGTCCCCTAGCGACATGGAACTTTCTCCAAAACTAAAGCTTGTCTTGGTTCCAGCACGACACGCAGACTCCCACTCCGCTTCGGTCGGCAAGCGATACACTCGCCCCGCTTTCTTTTCCTCAGGTAACTTCGAAAGCCGATTGCAAAACATCACCGCATCCTCCCAGGAGACCGACTCGACAGGGTGATTGGAGCTATCAACCTCTCTCACCATTCCGCCCGTTTGAGGCTGATGCTCGGCTAAAGTATCGCCCCGAAAGTAGCTGGGGTTGTCCCCGATGACCTTCTGATACTGAGCCTGGGTGACCTGATGCACGCCGAGGTAGTGATCGTTGCCAAGGGCTACCTCATGCTGAAGCTCGTGACGAAAACGCTTTTCCTCGCTCTCAGGCGAGCCCATCATGAAGGTTCCGCTGGGGATTAGAACAAGTTTCATCCCGATACTATTGGTAATCTCTGTGCGTGACTGCGGACGGTTCATTGCGCAACAACTCTCGTTTTGATTGCGATGGATTGTTTTGATCCTCGAACAAAAAGGAACGATGGATTCAAGTCTGAAATTTTACTCGCCCCATGGATCAGCTGCGCTGGTAGAAGAGCGGTATGCAATCGATAAATCCGTACATTGCCAAACAAAAGCTCGCGCCGCGCAACAATACACAACGAACGCCATGCCAATCTAGAATCGTGAATGGAGACCAAGGCTCAAGGTGTAAGTACTCCGATCCATTTCCTCGTTTCGTTCGTAGTCGCTACCGTTTGCAAAACGCGTTAAGTCGCGTCGAGTGCCAAGAACGCAGGATAACCGCGATTCTCGCGAGCGATTGGAGTTCACGGCGGGTTCTTAGTTAGTGAGCTTCTTGTATCGGAATCGCTGGGGTTCATCTCCCGAGATCCCCAGTCGCTCGCGTCGTTGCTGTTCGTAGGTTTGAAAATTCCCTTCGCACCAATGGACGTAGCCATCCCCTTCAAAGGCCATGATGTGGGTGGCGATACGGTCCAGGAACCATCTGTCGTGCGTGATCACAACGACGCATCCGACGAAGTTAAGGATGGCTTCCTCCAGTGCTCGCAACGTATCTACGTCGAGATCGTTCGTCGGTTCGTCGAGCAAGAGGACATTGCATCCTCGGCGGAGCAACTTGGCCAAATGAACCCGATTGCGCTCCCCACCTGATAGGTCTCCAACCTTTTTCTCTTGGTCCGTTCCTTTGAAATTGAACTTGGACACGAAAGCGCGCGAGTTCAATCGCTTGCCTCCCATTTCGAGGAAGTCGTGCCCGCCCGAGATCTCTTCGTAAACCGAGTTGGTCGCTGTAAGTGAATCGCGCGATTGGTCGACATAGCCAAGCTCGACGGTCTCTCCAACCCGAATGGTGCCACTATCCGGTTGGTCTTGACCTGTGATCATTCGGAAGAGGGTCGTCTTGCCTGCCCCGTTCGGTCCGATGATGCCGACGATACCACCGGCGGGGAGTCGGAAAGTAAAATTCTCGATGAGGACGCGATCCCCAAACGACTTGGTCAAATCCTTGGCTTCCACCACCACTTCGCCCAGGTGTTTTCCCGGTGGGATTTGGATTTCAAGTTCATCTGGCTTGTCTTCAAATTGCTGAGCCGCCAATTGTTCGTAGGCGCTAATCCGCGCTTTGTTCTTGGCTTGTCTCGCTCTCGGAGACATGCGAATCCATTCCAGTTC